>PDWI01000797.1_pt1 | contig 52250 bp, 51 predicted proteins | sample 1430891 | NCBI WGS metagenome assembly PDWI01 (sample SAMN01162508, study PRJNA174530) | Oral metagenome, whole genome shotgun sequencing project. | biome: Marine environment; feature: Marine mammal; material: Swab sample of the gingival sulcus; isolation source: swab sample of gingival sulcus... | reverse complement strand
GACATCAAAGGGCAGCAATCTGCAAGTGCTGCCATACGTCTCTATATCCTGTTTTACCCTGGCCGCCTCTTCGTGGGAGCTCTGATAGTTGAGCCAGATGTTGTAGCCCTTTTGGGCCAGATAACGGGCAATAGCTGCGCCAATGCCTCTGCTGGCTCCGCTTATAAATATATTTTCATTTTTGAAATCGGACATTTTATTCTATTTACTGTGTATGTTATTGTTTAAAAATATTATTTGAAAATATTGAGTAAAATCAACGATTTTGTGCATATCTGAAAAAATCGTTGAGAAAGGCCTTTCTCCAGCCCTGCAGCTGCCTGATGTTGCCGGCGGGACAGCCATTGTCAAGGAGTTCCACCAGTTTCTTCAGCTCTGAACTGTTGCCGATCAGCGAGGGGTCAAGCCCCTGCATGGACGATTTCAGCTGAATAAACTCACCCAGCTGTTTCAGGGTTGTCGTATTCTTTTTTGTCAATCGCTGCTCACGGGGAAAGACGGGCTGTTCTTCTTCTGGCACGGCCATCCCTCGTGCAAGTGCTGCTATGATTTCATCTCCCCATCTCTCTGCTGCCCGCTTGGAAAGCCCGGTCTGGGCAGTAATTTCATCAAGAGAATGTGGTTTCTTTTTCGATATTTCCAGAAGGATACCATCTTTAATAATATGGCCACGAGGCTTGTCTGTTTTTCTTGCCATATGTTCCCGCCATATGCAGAGCTCCCGTAATATTGCAAGAGACTGAGAGCTCATTCCCTTTGCACCACGGATCCGGGTATATCGTATATTATCATCGATACCGCTGTATGTTTCCGGGATATTCAGAAGAGAGAGCTCTTCCTGAAGCCATGCCTTGATTTCAGAACCTATTATTCTACTTAACAGGATGACCCTGACAGCGCGAAGATAGCGGACATCATCCATGGCATAGGCCACCTGTTCCGGGTCAAGCGGTCTTTTCAGCCAGTTCGTTCTGGTTTCCGTTTTTGCCAGGGAAATATCCAGGAGTTCCTTTATAAGATTACTTAGAGAAAGGGTGGCAGAGAGCCCTGCAAAACCAGCTGCCAGTCTGGTATCAAAAATATTAATCGGGGTGAAATGTGTATGTGCTTGCAGAATGGCCAGATCCTGACTGGCGTCATGAAAAATTTTGACAACCCCGGGATCATGAAGTAGCTCACCAAGCGGCGATAGATCGCTGATGGTTATAGGATCTATCAGGTAACACTGCTCATCAGAGAGTGCCAGCTGAACAAGGCCCAGTCTAGGTGCATATGTTCTGCTCCAGACGAACTCACTGTCGACGGCGACAGCATCTTTCTGTCGTGCCTGTTCGACGAGCTCTGCAAGCTCCTTTTTTGAAGTAATCATGCCGCTGACATGTTGTTGACCAATCATTTTTTCTTCCATCAGATAAAAATACAACATTACTCTTTCACTGAAATCTACAAATACAAGATGTAAAGGAAAATACAAGAAGAAATTCTGCTTTGATAGCGGAACAGCAAACCTGAATAATTGTTTGTTCGCTCAATTACTCTGTTTTCTTTTCATAAATATCCCGCGTAAATAGTGGATTTTGAGCTTTATAATATGTGTTTTTTGTGAATAGTTTACAGGGAGTACATAACGAGTCCCATTGACAGTTTTTATTATAGTCTTTATTCTAGATTATAATCATAGCACACTACATTTGATTCTTTATGCTCTTGGTATAATTTGAAAAAATGAAAAGAAATCCGGTTGAAGTCCTTGGGGACAGGGGAATATACATTGTACGGGATCTTGGCAGGATGGGGATATTCCTCGCTAATGCCATCTGTGGTGCCGGCAGGAGACCTTTTCGTCTGCGGGAATGTATCAGGCAAATACATTTTGTGGGCTTTGGCTCTTTGACGGTCATTTTTTTTACGGCCATCTCAACGGGTATGGTACTCGGTCTTCAAGGATACTATACGTTGAGTAAATTTGGCGCTGAGGCAATGCTTGGCTCGGCAGTATCATTGACACTTATCATGGAACTTGGCCCCGTTCTTACTGCGCTGATGGTGGCAGGCCGGGCTGGATCCGCCATGTGTGCCGAGCTGGGAATTATGCGTATTTCTGAACAGATAGATGCCCTTGAGTGTATGGCTGTGGATCCTTTCAGATACCTGATCAGTCCTAAATTCATAGCGGCAATAATCTCCGTTCCACTACTAACAGCCATCTTTGATGTGGTGGGTATAGCGGGTGGTTATCTTGCCGGAGTCAAACTTATGGGCGTGAATCCTGGCAGCTACTCCCAGGGAATGATATCAACGGTAACAACCCATGATGTATGGCTTGGTTTTGTAAAGTCGATTACCTTTGGTATTCTGGTTGTGTGGATTTGTACAGCAAGAGGGTATTTTGTAAGGGAAATCAGAGGAGTAGGGTTTGGAGCAGAAAGCGTTTCGAGGGTGACTACTCAGGCGGTTGTACTTTCTTCCATCTCTGTGCTGATTTTTGATTATCTGTTGACGGCGGTATTGTTATGAGTGTTGCAGCTATTACGTTTAAAAATGTTGTAAAACGTTTTCACGGGTTGAATGGTTCGACCCAGACGGTGCTTGATCATGTCTCGTTCAATATTCCAGCAGGTAAAACCACCGTGATTGCAGGTGGCAGCGGTCAGGGAAAGAGTGTTACCTTGAAACTGGTGCTGGGCCTTCTTGATGCAGATGAAGGGGAAATTCTCATCAATGGGAAAAATATCGTTGGTATAACCGGAAAGCACCTGGAAAAACTACGGATGAAATTTGGGGTCTTGTTTCAGGGTTCTGCCCTTTTTGATTCGATGAGCGTGTATGACAATGTTGCACTCCCGCTTCGGGAAAGAACCGCGATGACAGAAGACGAGATACGATCGCAGATTTCCGAGACATTGGAGCAGCTTGAGCTGCGAGGGCATGAAGATAAATTTCCGGCTCAGCTCAGCGGTGGAATGAAAAAGCGGGTAGGCCTTGCCCGGGCGTTGCAGTTGAAACCTGAATTTATGCTTTTTGATGAACCGACAACAGGGCTTGATCCGGTAATGAGCCAGGAAATTTATCAGTTATTTGCGACGACACAGAGAAAGGTTGGTTTTACATCCATAATCGTCAGCCATGATATTCCCCGGGTGCTTAATCTGGCTGATCAGGTTATCATCCTTGAAAAGGGCAAGATGGATGTATTTGAGAGCCCTGAAGAGATTCAGTGGTCGAAAAAGGATCATATAATTGAGTTTGTAACGACAACAATGGGACATATTTATCAAAGCGGGCTGGTGGAAAAATGAAAAAAGCAAGACTGGAAGTAATTGTTGGTGTTTTTATTATTGTCGGTTTTCTGGCCCTGGTGTATCTCGCCTTTAATCTGGGTGAGGTTTCCCTTTTTCAGGGGGGCAGAACCTATTCGGTAATTGCTGAATTTGACAATATTTCGGGTGTTAAAAAAGGAGCCAGTGTTCAGGTGGCTGGTGTTGTGGTTGGTGAGGTGAAGAATATCTGGTTAAACGACGGATATGCCAATCTGGAGATGAAACTGGATAAAACACTTGAAGTGCCGACAGACACCATTGCCTCTGTTAAATCGCAGGGAATTATCGGCGATAAATACATCCAGCTCACCCTCGGCGGTGACAGTGAGATGCTCGAAGAGGGTGGAACCATCGTGGAAACAGAATCAACGGTGGATATTGAATCATTGATCAGTAAATTTGCCTTTGGCAGCACAAAATGAAAACTCTTTCTGAAAAAACATTCCTTATACTTCTGTTTGTTCTGTTTCTGGCAAGTTCCTGTGCCAGGGTCGATAAGAATACTCTGATTTCAGACATCGAAGACCAGGAAGATCAGCTTGATGATGCCTTTTATGATGACCCTTTTATGGAGGATGAGGACTCGCTGGGGACATATGATCCACTGGAGCCGATGAACCGGATTTTCTTCACCTTTAACGACAGGTTATATGTCTATGTACTTACCCCCGTCAAGCGTGGCTATTCCCGTGTTGTTCCTCAGGAACTGCGTCACCATTTTGGTAATTTTTTGCACTATCTCGCCACGCCTGTTCGCCTGGTAAACACCGTGCTCCAGGGGCGGTTTAAAGACGCTGGTGCCGAATTGTCCCGTTTTGGCATTAATACGACCCTGGGGGTTTTCGGCTTTGCAGATGTTGCAGCTAAAGAGTACGAAATCATGCCTGTTCAGGCTGATTTTGGTCAGACACTGGGCTCGTACGGTATAGGAGAAGGTGTATATCTATATTGGCCAGTATTGGGGCCATCCAACCTTCGTGATACCGTTGGCCTGGTTGGAGATATGGTATTACAGCCTCCATATTATATAGATATGAGCACTTCCGGAACGATTGTGTATAAAACCTTTGAAAAGGTGAATGATCTTTCTATCAGTCCTGATCTCTACGGGGACCTGATCGAATATTCGCTGGATCCATACAGTGCTGTAAGACAATCTTTCCATGATTACAGGGAAAATAAAATAAAAAAGGTAATAGAGGCACGGGGTATCCATTGATATGCCTGTTATAACCATTCTTTACAGGAAAAAAGCTATGCAAAATACATTACATCTGAAAAATACAGTTACATCCCTGCTGATTCTTTGCTTTCTGTTTATCTGTACTTTTTCTGTTTTTGCTGCCCAGTCTCCCACTGAACAGCTGAAACCAACTTTGGACAAGATTATCCAGATTTTACAGGACACCAGTTTGCAGGGAGATGCGAACAAGCTGGAACGTCGGGCGAAAATCATGAAAACTGTGCATGAAAAGTTCGATTTTACTGAAATGGCCAAACGAGTCCTGGGTAAGACATGGCGAGAGATCTCGGAGGAGGAGCGCGTCCATTTTACCTCGCTGTTCGTCAATCTGCTGGAAAACAACTATATCGACAGAATTGAGAAATACTCTGGTCAAGCCGTTGATTATACCGGAGAGCGCGTTAAGAAAAATCGGGCACTGGTAACAACCGTTGTTGAAAGCGAGGGCGCGAAATTTCCGGTTGATTATGTCCTTATTCTGCAAGATACAAAATGGAAAGTATATGATATCAACATTGAAGGTGTGAGTCTTATAAGAAATTACAGGGCAGAATTTACCTCCATACTTCGTAAGGATAAATTTGCAGGTCTTATAAAAATTCTGGAAGAAAAGAACGCATCATGTGATAAATAACAGGCTGAACGTTCTATTTTTTATGGGAAACCTATGGTGAAATTCGCATTTTTCTCTAATGAGGAGCAGCAGAGCCTCGTTCAATATTTACAAGAAAAACAGGTTGGACAGGGAGAACACCTGTTTGTTCAGGGCGATGATCCTGACGGTGTTTATTTTATCGTGGATGGACGTTTAGGTGTCTTTGCCAAGACCGGATTTGAAGAAAAAATGCAGGCGGTGGCTCTGCTTGATCCCGGTACAGTGGTAGGAGAAAAAGCCATTGCCTCCAGCAGTAATGACAAAAGGGGGATGACGGTTACCGCAATTGAAGATACACGCCTGCTCTTTCTTTCTCTTGAAACCTTCCGCATTTTAGAGAAGACCTCACCGGAGCTTGCAATGAGCCTTGTTAAATCCTTCCTGAGTGCATCAGCGCATAGATTACAGGCGACTTCCGACAGACTCGCACATGTACTCTAGTATGAGTAACTGGCAAGGAGAGTATAAAAACCAGCTTTTTATCTTGTTTTGTTTTTTTTTCTGGTCATTGTGTGTAAAATTGTTTATTCTCTCGTCTTTTGACTTTCCAGGTTGAAGAATTGAAACATATTGAGTAGGGAAGTCAGCATGAAAGTATCATTTGATGATATAGCTCAAGGGAAAATACCAGAAGTTAGTGTTGATCGAAATATATTTAAAGATCAAGGGTTTACAATAAAGGGAATTCCTGAAATTTCTCTTACCGGTCGCATTCTTGATAATCTGTCGGCACATATTTCAGGCAAGCTCAAGGTATCCTTTGAAACTGTATGCAGCAGATGTAATGAGCAAATGGATTTTACTGTCGCAGCAGATTTTTCATATTTCGTTACAGTAGGAGTGGATTCAGCCCTGCTTGAGAGAGAAAAAGAAATTGTAGACGATGACATTCACACTCTTTTTGTGGATGTACCGGAAGTTGATGTTACTGAACTTGTAGAAGAACAATGCATATTATCTCTCCCTGAGAAAGTAGTATGCAGTGATGACTGTAAAGGACTCTGCCCTGTATGTGGCGCATATCTCAATGTTGCATCTTGTGATTGTCACATTGCTGTGGAAGAATCCCCTTTTGCGGTATTAAAAAAGCTTAGAAAGCAGTAAATATTCTGCTTTGTTTCTGATCTGGAGGAAAAAATGGCATTACCAAAGAGAAGACATTCGCATTCAAGGACTCGTAAGAGAAGATCTCATGACGCTTTGAAGGCACCGGGTATAACAGTATGTGAAGATTGTGGAGAACCTAAAGAACCTCATCGCCTTTGCGGCAGTTGTGGTACATACAAGGGACGCGCTGTTTTCAACCTTGATGCCGACTTCGATTAGGAGTATATGGTGCGCATCGCTCTAGATGCAATGGGAGGAGACTATGGTCCGGAAGAACTGATTTCCGGGGCCTTGCTTGCTGCCTCTCATACAGGCGTAGAAATAACGCTGGTGGGTGACAAGAACCTTCTTCTCAGCCATGTCGATAATCTGGTTAAAGATGCAGGAATACGATCTGCAATAGAAATTGTGCACGCATCACAGGTCGTAGGGATGCACGAATACCCTGTGGATGCAGTACGCAGAAAACCGGATTCATCTATTATGGTGGCCTTTGATCTTGCCAGGAAGGAGGAAGTGCAAGGTGTTGTCAGCGCCGGAAATTCCGGTGCCACTCTTGCCGCGGCAATGCGAAAGCTTGGTCGAATAAAAAATGTTGCCAGACCCGGCATTGCTTCAATGTTCCCGACCCTGAAAAAACCAGTTGTTCTGATGGACATAGGGGCAAATGTGGATTGTAAGCCATTACATCTGTTTCAATTTGGTGTATTGGCATCAGCATTTTCCACTTTACAAGGCATAGCTTTTCCACGTGTGGGTCTCCTGTCAATCGGGGAAGAAACTGGCAAGGGCAATAACCTTGTCAAGGAGACCTATGAACTCCTTGCTGACAGTCCGCTTAATTTTATCGGTAATGTCGAAGGCAGAGATGTCTACATGGGGGATGTAGATGTTATTATTTGTGATGGTTTCGTTGGAAACAATGTACTGAAGGTAAGTGAAGGGCTTGCCGAGGCAATTATGCAGATGATGCGTAAAGAGATTGCCAAATCAACCATGGCGAAGATTGGATTTTTACTGGCCAAACCCGCATTGAAAAGATTTAAAAAACGGGTTGACTATGCAGAGTATGGCGGAGCGCCGCTGCTTGGAATTAATGGAACAGGCATAGTATGTCATGGCAGTTCCAATGCCAATGCAATAAAAAATGCCATTCTGGAAGCCGTAAAAATGGTTGAAAACGATGTAAATACAAAAATAAAAAACGACCTTGCGCTTATAAACTGAGTGTGGTGAACACATAATGGGTAGTGTTATTTTGGGGACTGGGGCGTATCTGCCTGACAAGGTGCTTACAAACCACGATCTTGAAAATATGGTTGATACCAATGACGAGTGGATTCGCTCGCGAACAGGTATTGAAACACGTCATATCGGCGGTCCCGGTGACTATACATACGCGATGGCTGCGAAGGCAGGGCAAAAGGCAATAAAGATGGCCGGTTTGCGTGCTGAAGATATTGACATTATCATTGTTGCCACAGTTTCCTCGCATATGCTTATGCCCTCCTGTGCCTGTTTTGTCCAGGCTGAACTGGGTGCCTGCAAGGCCTTCGCCTATGATCTCAATGCAGCATGTTCGGGGTTTGTATTTGCGCTTGATATAGCTGAAAAATATGTCCTTGCCAATACTGAAACAAAAGTTCTTGTGATTGGAGCAGAGGCACTTTCCAGCAGAGTTGACTGGCGGGATAGAAACACCTGTATCCTCTTTGGTGATGGAGCTGGAGCCGTTGTTATGGGTGCTGTTGACGAACCTGATAGAGGTGTGATAGCTTCAAGGCTCTATTCAGATGGAAAACTCTGGGAACTGTTGCATATGCATACAGCAGAAAGCTTGAATCCTGACCTTAAGGTTGCTGGATGGGAGGGGTGCCATCTGGTTATGGAAGGAAAAGAAGTGTTCAAATATGCTGTAAAGGCTATGGAAGACACTGTACGAGAACTCTTTGATATAACCGGCGTAAACACAGATGATCTCACACTGCTCATCCCCCACCAGGCTAATGTACGTATTCTGAATAAACTCGTCGAGAGACTTGATATACCTCGGAAAAAAATAGTAATAAATGCTCCTCGCTATGGTAATACGTCTGCCGCGTCCATTCCAATTGCCTTAGATGAGGCAAACCGGACAGGGCGGCTTCGGAAAGGAGATCTGGTTGCCCTTTGTTCTTTTGGTGGAGGGTTTACCTGGGGGGCATCCCTGTTAAAGTGGTAAATAGGAGAAAGCATATGGATCACTTTTTGTCAGAAGAACAAGAGATGATCGTTGATATTGCCCGGCAAATCAGCGATGAACGAATCATTCCTCAAAGAGCGGAGCTGGATGAAAAGCATGCTTTTCCCGGTGAAATTTTGAACGAAATGGCTCAGGCCGATCTCTTTGGGGTACCAATCCCTGAAGAATATGGTGGTTTTGGCGGAGGATGTTTTGATATCATCCTGGCAGTTGAACAGCTTGGCAGAGGCTGTATTGGGGTGGGAACCGCATATGCAGCCAACTTTCTTGGCACCTATCCCCTGATTTTTTCCGGCTCTGAAGAGCAGAAACAAAAATACCTGCCTGAAGTCGCAACCGGGAAAAAATTTGCAGCCTTTGGGCTTACCGAAGCCAACGCCGGATCAGATGCTTCGGGTATCAATACCACTGCCGTTTTGGATGGTGATGAATGGGTTATTAATGGGACAAAGCAGTGGATTACCAACGGTGGTGAAGCGGAAATATATACGATTGTCGCCATGACAGATAAAAGTAGAGGTGCGCGTGGCGCATCCATGTTTGTAATAGAAGCAGGGGACCCAGGATTTACCTTTGGCCAAAAAGAGAAAAAAATGGGAATCAGGGCTTCTTCGACCACTGAGTTGATTTTCAAGGATTGTCGTATCCCGAAAGACCGTATTATCGGCAGACAGGGGAGCGGTTTTATCACTGTAATGAAAACGCTTGATGCTTCAAGACCGGGAATAGCAGCTCTGGGGGTTGGACTTGGTCAGGCGGCACTCGATGAGGCAGCCAGCTATGCCAAACAGCGTGTTCAGTTTGGAAAACCCATTATTGCCTTTCAGGCTATTCAACATATGCTCGCAGATATGGCCACGCATGTAGAGGCTGCCAGGGCTCTTACCTACGCGGCTGCAAAGCATATCGATGCTAACCCCAAAAATGTATCAAAAGCTTCAGCCATGGCAAAATTATTTGCAACAGATATGGCAATGAAGGTCACTACAGATGCTGTTCAAGTTATGGGGGGCTATGGATATATGCAGGAATATCCTGTTGAAAAAATGATGCGTGATGCCAAAATTCTGCAGATCTATGAAGGAACCAACCAGATTCAGCGCAATGTCATCGGGCAGGAGTTGAACAAGGAATACGCCAGATAAGAAAAGATAACAAAATACCGTTTCTGATAGCGCTGTACTCTATAGGGTATACAAATCATCTCGGTTTTTTATGCTGAGTATTCGGTTTTGAGATTTAAATCTTATGATTACCAAAAAAATAGTAGTTTGTATTAAACAGGTTCCCGATGCCAGGGATGTACGCCTTGATCCTGTTACAAATACCCTGGCAAGGGAAGGGGTTCAGTCAATCATGAATCCCTACGATCAGCATGCCCTTGAAGAAGCCGTCCGAATTAAGGAAAATGTGGGTGGCGAGGTGATTGCTGTTACCATGGGGCCACCCCAGGCTGAAGATATGCTCAGGCAGGCTGTCTCTTTGGGGGCTGATAAAGTTGTGCTTGTTTCTGATCGTGCTTTTGCCGGTGCTGATACCTGGGCCACATCCTACACGTTGGCAAAGGCCATCACAAACCTGGGCAGCTTTGATCTTGTTCTTTGCGGGAAGCAGGCGATTGACGGTGATACCGCCCAGGTCGGACCGGGGCTTGCCGTGCGTCTTCGCATCCCTTATCTCACCTGTATTCAGAAGGTGAGATCTGTTACAGAGAATTCTCTTGTCGTCGAACGGATGATGGATGATGGTTTTGATGTTGTCGAAGTTAATACTCCCTGTCTGCTGACAGTTGTCAAGGATATTAATGAACCACGGGTTCCTTCTCTGAAAGGAAAAATGCAGGCCAAAAAGGCTGAAATCCTGACTCTTGGAGCTGTTGATATTCAAGCAGATCCTGAATGTATTGGACTGCCCGGATCACCTACCCAGGTTGTCCGGGTTTTTCCTCCCAAACCGCGCGGCGAAAAGGCCATTTTTACAGGGACACTTGATGAACAGATTGATCAACTGGTAGAAAAGCTGAACGCCTATTTATAGAAGTGAAAGGTTTGTAATGCTGAAGATAAATGAAGAGTTGTGTGTTGGATGCGGGGCATGTGAAAGCCAATGTGCCTTTGGAGCTATCGAGGTGGTTGCAGGTATCGCTCAGGTAAACGATGGCTGTACACTCTGTGGCGCATGTGTTGAAGAATGTCCTCCCGAAGCGCTCTCAATAGATACCAGCGCAGCCAAGGTGAAGACAGATTTTGACAGCTGGTCAGGTGTTATGGTGTTCTGCGAGTTCAGGAATTCCAACCTCGTACCGGTAGCTCTTGAACTCCTGGGTGAAGGTAGAAAACTGGCAGATGTTCGCGGTGTAAGTCTCTCTGCCTTACTTGTCGGGCATAACACCGGAAACTGTGCCGATGCACTCATTGGATACGGTGCGGATGTGGTATACAGGGTTGATCATCCCTGTTTTATGTCATTTTCAGAAGATCGTTATGAAAAAATTGTGACAAGAGTAATAGCCGAACAGAGACCGGAGATAGTCCTTGCCGGTGCAACCGCAATTGGCAGGTCTTTTATTCCAGGAGTTGCCACAAACCTCAATGCCGGTTTAACGGCTGACTGTACTGCACTAGCCATCAGAGAAGAAGATGGGGCTCTTCTGCAGACACGTCCGGCTTTTGGCGGAAATATTATGGCGACAATTGAATGTCCCAGATCGCGTCCGCAAATGGCAACTGTTCGATCTAAAGTCATGAAGGAAAATGAATTTGACAGCTCGCGCACGGGAGAAATTGTGGATATTTCCCCACTGGAAGAAGAGCTGCATAGTAATATTCGAGTGCTGGAAAGTGTGGTGGCAGAACAGGAGAATGTAAATATCCAGGAATCAGATATTCTTGTATCTGGCGGTCGTGGACTTGGCGGCCCTGAGGGATTTGAGTCTTTAAAAGAGCTTGCTGCCGTGCTTGATGCCGGCATTTCTGCAACAAGAGCTGTCGTTGATGCCGGGTGGATACCCTATCCTCATCAGGTTGGACAGACAGGGAAGACCGTCGCTCCCAGACTCTATATAGCCTGCGGTATTTCAGGTGCCATACAACATGTTGCAGGTATGCAGTCTGCTGAAACCATTGTGGCAATAAACAGGGATAAAGATGCTCCTATTTTTAATGTGGTAGATTTTGGCATAGTTGGAGATGTCAACGAGGTTATACCAAAGCTTATAAAACGACTGGAGGAAAAGCGGAAATCATGAGCCTTAATGGAAAAATTGCTCTTGTAACTGGCGGCAGCCGTGGTATAGGGCGGGCAGTCTGTACCACTCTTGCTGAAAAAGGGGCGAGGGTCTATGTAAATTACGTATCGAGACCAGATGCAGCAGAAGAGACACAGAAGATGATAGAAGAGCGTGGCGGCTCTGCAACTATCATACGCTTTGATATTGGCAATGGTGATGATGTTCAGAAGGCGGTAAATGAAATTATTTCTCATGAAGGCTCGGTTGATATTCTTGTTAATAATGCAGGTATCACTCGGGACGGTTTGCTTGCCAGGATGAAAGAAAGCGACTGGGATGAAGTCGTGGACACCAATTTAAAAGGTGCCTTTCTCTGTTCAAAAGCTGTTTCTAAAATGATGATGAAAAAACGATGGGGCCGTATCGTCAACATCACCTCCGTCGTTGGTTTTTCAGGGAATGGCGGGCAGGCAAACTATAGTGCTGCCAAGGCTGGTCTCGTTGGGTTGGCGAAATCCCTGGCCAGAGAGTATGCCTCACGCAATATCACTGTAAACTGTGTGGCTCCAGGATACATCCAGACAGAAATGACAGCGGAACTGAGTGAAGATGTGCGTGATAGGCTTCGTAAAGAGATACCACTGCAAAGTCTTGGTGAAGTGAAAGATATTGCAGCCTCGGTTGCCTTTCTGGTCAGCGAAGATGCCAGGTACATTACCGGTCAAACGATACATGTTAATGGTGGTATGTACATGTAGATAGTGAGATTTTATTTTCTCTTGCTATCTGTAATGCTATTGTATTATTTTATGCGGGATTTTGCTTTATCCCCATATTTTTGTATGTGTTTTCTTTTAGGTGGTGAAAAAGAACGTCCTTTTTTACCGATATTTTAAACGATTAGGAGAATTGAAATGGCTATAGATCAAGAAATGGTCGATATTATTGTTGAACAGTTAAGTGTTGAAAAAGAAAAAGTAGTTCCCAACGCATCATTTGTAGATGATCTTGGTGCTGATTCTTTGGATCTTGTAGAACTTATCATGGCGATGGAAGAAGGGTTTGATATCGAAATTCCTGATGAGGAAGCCGAAAAGATTTCTACAGTTCAAGATGCAATTAATTATGTCAATAATCTGAAAAAATCTTAAAGAAACCCTGAATAATTACTCGTGCTGCGATATCTGCATTTATCAAAATGTTATCCTCCCGTAGGCGTTAGTCCGAGATATCATGTACCTGTAAATTTCTGATATACCTTGGCCCTGATTGAAAAATCTAATAATTCGAGGTATTCTGAAATGTTGTAGATAATGTGATATTTTCATTCAGGATCTTGTAAGTGAGGATCTTGAGAGATGGCATGAAAGGATATTTTAGTTTTATATTAGAAAAGGAGAGTTGATGTGAATCGAAGAGTCGTAATCACAGGGGTTGGGCTTGTTACACCGGTTGGAATAGGTGTGCAGGAAGCGTGGAAAAACATCTGTGATGGTGTTAACGGGATTAATAGAATTACCCGTTTCGATGCCAGTGACTGTCCCGCCCAAATTGCTGCGGAAGTTAAAGCTTTTGACTCTGAGAAATACTTTGAGAAAAAAGAAGCCAAGCATCTCGATCTCTTTGTCCAGTACGGCCTTGTTGCAGCACGCGAGGCCATGCAGGACAGTGGCTTTGCCGTTACCGAGGAAAACGCTGGTAAATGTGGTGTCATCACAGGTTGTGGAATGGGCGGATTGCCGACAATTCAAAAGTATCATAAGGTTCTTTTTGACAAGGGACCAAAGCGCGTGACACCCTTTTTTATTCCTATGGTGATTCCCAATATGCCTTCAGGTCATATTTCCATGCATTTTGGTACCACAGGGCCTAATCTTACCTTAACCACGGCATGTGCTGCTGGTACACACGCGGTTGGCGAAGCTGTAAAACATATCAGAAGCGGTATGTGTGACATGGTTATTTCTGGAGGTGCCGAAGCTGTTATCTGTAAAATGGGTATAGCCGGATTTAGTGCTATGAAGGCTTTGTCGACCAGAAATGATGATCCGCACAAGGCTTCCCGTCCCTTTGATAAAGATCGTGATGGATTTATTATGTCCGAAGGCTCTGGAATGCTGATCCTTGAAGAGCTGGAGTCTGCTTTACAGCGTGGAGCAAAAATTTACGCTGAGGTGGTCGGCTATGGGCTGAGTTCAGATGCCTATCATATTGCCGCACCGCCCGAAGATGGTGCAGGAGCAGTAAAGAGTATGCGTATGGCTCTGAAAGATGCAGGGCTTCAACCTGAAGATGTCGATTACATTAACGCTCATGGCACTTCGACTCCTCTCAATGACCGGTGTGAAACAGCTGCCATAAAGCAGGTTTTTGGTGACCATGCTTACAAGCTTGCCATAAGCTCGACCAAATCGATGGTGGGACATATGCTCGGTGCTGCCGGAGGTATTGAAGCCGTTTTTACAGCATTGAGTATTAAACATCAGATTGCTCCACCAACAATTAATCACCAGGAGCCCAGCCCTGAATGTGATCTGGACTATGTTCCAAATACAGCGCGGAAGTTACAAGTTGATGCTGCCATTTCAAACAGCTTTGGCTTTGGCGGCACAAATGCCGTTATCGCTCTGAAAAAATTCGAAAAATAAAATGTGACTACCAAGGTATATAATGAAGGTTGCGATAGGCAGTGATCATGGTGGTTTTGAACTGAAAACAGCAGTAATTGAAAAGTTAAAATCATGTGGTTATGTGCTGGATGATTGCGGCTGTTATTCAAGGGACTCCGTTGATTATCCAATTTTTGCTGAAGCTGTTTGTGAAAAGATTAAGAACGGTTCCAGCGAGAGGGGTATTCTCATCTGTGGTACAGGGATAGGTATGTCTCTTGCTGCCAACAGACATCGTTCTATCCGTGCAGCCCTCTGCCATGATTATTATACAGCCAGAATGAGCAGAGAGCATAATAATGCCAATATACTCTGCCTTGGAGCACGGGTAACAGGCCTTGCTGTTTCACTTGATATGGTTGAAGTATTTTTGACCACTGATTTTTCCGGACAGAGACATCAGCGTCGTATTTCCCTTTTCAGTGACTGAAGTGTCGTAAAGTGAAATGACTATATTCATTGTTTCAACTGGTGTTTTTCCCCGTAATCCATTATGTTTGACTGGTAAAGAAAGCTTTCTGAGGAAATAAACAAACGAACTGAACGGTCTTGTTGTTTTCCGGAATAGCCAGGTTGAGTGTATTCCAGATACAATATAACAAGACTCTGATAATTGAATTTTGCAAATTGGGATAGTAGATGAATCATTTGAAAGATGTTGATCCGGAACTGTATAATTGTATTCATCAGGAATATGACAGACAGGATAACCAGCTTGAACTTATAGCTTCCGAAAACATTGCTTCTCAGGCGGTGCTTGAGGCTCAGGGATCGGTATTTACCAATAAATACGCCGAAGGGTATCCGGGAAAGCGGTACTATGGTGGCTGCGAATACGCTGATGTCGTTGAGGATATGGCTATTGAGCGGGCAAAAAAGATCTTTTCTGCTGAGTACGTCAATGTTCAGCCGCATTCAGGATCTCAGGCCAATATGGCTGTTTATTTTGCGACCTTGAATCATGGTGATACGGTTCTGGGAATGGATCTTGCCCATGGCGGGCATCTGACTCACGGTTCTGCAGTAAGTTTTTCCGGCAAAATGTTCAACTTTGTCTCCTATGGTGTTACCAGAGATACAGAACAGATTGATATGGAAGAAGTGGAACGTATTGCCTTCGAGAATCGTCCAAAGATGATTGTTGCAGGTGCTAGTGCCTATCCTCGTTATATAGATTTTGCCGGGTTCAGGAAGATTGCTGATGCTGTAGGTGCACTTTTTATGGTAGATATGGCCCATATTGCAGGTCTTGTCGCAGGAGATGTTCACCCATCACCTGTTCCCTATGCTGATTTTGTCACATCTACAACCCATAAAACTCTGAGAGGTCCACGGGGAGGCATCATTCTTGCGAAAGAAAAATATGCGAAAATTTTAAATTCCAACATCTTTCCTGGCATTCAAGGTGGTCCTTTGATGCATACTATTGCCGCAAAAGCAGTATGTTTTAAAGAGGCTATGACAGAAAAATTTAAAAAAGATCAGCATAATGTGGTAAGGAATGCCAAAATTCTCTCTGAAAACCTTACAAAACGTGGTTTTCGTCTTGTTTCCGGCGGTACCGATAACCACTTGATGTTGATTGATTTAACATCAAAAAATATTTCTGGAAAGGATGCGGAAGAACTATTGGGTAAAGCCGGTATTACTGTTAATAAAAATGCCATTCCGTTTGATACGGCATCACGGTTTGTAACAAGCGGTATCCGTATGGGAACGCCGCTTTTGACAACTCGTGGTTTCAGAGAAAAGGAAATGGAAATGGTTGCTGAATTTATTGATACGGTGATAAAAGAGCGTGATAATGCGACAATCAGGATTGTTCGGGAAAAGGTGCATGACCTGTGCAAGCAGTTCCCACTGGAAGATATTGTTACCAGACCTTAATCTTCTATAAAAATGAGCTCTCAACGTTGACCAGGAGATCCTATGAAATGTCCCTATTGTGGTAATCTTGATAATAAGGTTACCGATTCCAGGCTGAATAAGGATTGTACAATTACACGAAGAAGGCGGTCCTGTCTCTCCTGTAACCAGAGATTCACCACCTATGAGCGCCTTGAGGTAATGATGCCCCTGCTGGTGAAAAAAGATGGAAGACGGGAGAGCTGGGACAGGCAGAAAATGGTTTCAGGTTTAGCGAAGGCCTGTGAAAAACGACCTGTAAGCCGGGATCAGATTGATGAAATTGTTGATGGTATCGAACGCAGGCTTCAGGATATTGGCGTTAAAGAGGTTCTCACCAAGGTCGTGGGGGAATGGATAATGGAAGACCTTGCTCAATTAGATGAAGTTGCCTATGTCCGTTTCGCTTCTGTATATCGCCAGTTCAAGGATGTTGATGAATTTATGGAAGAATTGAAAAGCATTCTTGATTCACGACAACTGGAGCAGAATAACAACGGAAATGACAGTTGATAATTCAGATGAGAGATATATGCTCCTGGCTGTCGAAGAGGCATGTAAAGCTCAGGGAAGAACCTCTCCCAACCCTTGCGTAGGCGCTGTCATTGTCAGAGATAGCAAAATTGTCGGTACAGGCTATCACAAAAAAGCTGGTACTCCACATGCTGAAGTGCATGCTCTTCAAGCCGCTGGTGAGGCAGCACGCGGTGCAACTATCTACGTGACTCTTGAGCCGTGTTGCCATACGGGAAAAACACCGCCTTGCTGTGAGGCACTGGTTAGAGCTGGTATTACCCGTGTTGTTATAGGAATGCAAGATCCAAATCCCCTGGTTGACGGAGGGGGGCAAAACTATCTCGAGGATCATGGTATTTCTGTCACCACAGGTGTCTGTGAGGAACGCTGTAGATCCATTAACAAACCTTTTGTTAAATATATCACGACAGCAATGCCGTTCGTGACCTTGAAAGCCGCTGTGAGTCTTGATGGACGTCTTTCCTATCAACGAAGGATATCGGGTAAAATTACAGGCCCGCAATCACTGAAAAAGGTACATGAGCTACGAAACACCTATGATGCTATTTTAGTGGGCAGGCACACTGTAATGAGTGATAACCCCAGCTTGACAACACGCCTTGAAAAAGGAGAGGGGAGAGATCCTGTCCGTATTATTCTCGATACAAATTTGAATATACATTATGACTCAAAGGTTTTTCATGTACAATCGCCTGCAGAAACCTTTGTTTTTTGCGCTGATCACTGTGAGGCTGAAAAGATTCACGAGTTTTCTGCAGCAACTGGCGCCAGGGTGTTTTCTGTGCCCTGTGAAACAACTGGTTTTCTAGATCTGGCTGCTGTCTGCAGAATAATCGCAAACCAGGGATTACTCAGCGTGCTCGTAGAAGGCGGAGGCCTGGTTCATGCCTCTTTTCTTCGCTCCAATCTGGTTGATGATGTTCGACTGTTTGTTGCACCACTTTTTGCAGGTTCTCATGGCAATCCATTTCTCGAGGGTCTGGAAATTTCTGATCAAGCTAACGCCATTCGTATTAAGAAAGCGAAATATACACTTCTTGGTGATGATTTATTGGTGGAAGGCGATCTCTGATTTCATTCTGAGATTGTATAGAGGAAGCGTTTCTTTTGATCAGGATACAGATACAGGCTATCAGGAGATATTCATGAGAATTCCTGGCGGATTTTTTCCCATTTCTCCTGTAATGATTCAAAATCAGGGAAAAGAATTCTCAGAGTAATTTCATCGCGTTCAAAAGCCTGGGAATGCTCAATTTTGCATGTTTGAGGGAGCTTGAGTTTCTCGACTGTCTTTGCAAATGACTGTGTTGCAGCACGTAGCATGGGATTGTTTTTCTGATAACAAAAGATCAACAACTGCTCGCATTTCTGATGTGGATTCATTTCAGGATGATCAAGAATTTCAGTGATTTGTGGTGACTGTAGAAAAGCGGTTATTGATATTTCATTTCTTCTGGTTATTTCAATAAGTTCCTGTAAGAGATGTTTCTGTTTGTTTTGACCTGGAAGTATGACTGCAAACAGCCGCATAATGATTTCCTGATCATTTTTTCTGAATTTGCTGAGGGGGGAGAGCGCCTTTTCAGATATAAGGCCAAGATGAACAGATCTTTTAACTGTGTCGCTATAGTTATCTGATTGCAGGAGATATTGTCTTCCTTTAGTGATCCTTCCTGGTGGTATTGTACTAAAAAACTTCTGAATGCGTTTTTCTTCTCCTAAAAGTTTCTCAGCAAGTGAACAAAAATGAGCCTGTTCAAAAAAACTGAGTTTACCATTCTGAAACTGATCTTCAAGAAGAAGAGTTAAAATGGTTTCACTATTGCAACCGGTGGGTAGTATTCTGCAGAAACAAGTATTTTTTTTAAGATATTTCGAAACGAAATATAACCGTTTCCTGCCTGAAACAATATCATAGGTGGTGTTTCTTTCCAGTAGCAAAGGGGGATGTAGTATCCCTGAATATTGCAATGACATCAATAGTTCATCTGAAAGGGTATTACTCTCAAGATAGGGATGCAGGTTGTACTCACCTGAATCGCAGACTGTTGTCAGGGGAAGAGATCGAAAAAAAAAGTGCATTTATCTTGTGAAAAAAATTTCATCTCTAAAAGAAGAGCGGATATTCACCCCATCATGTAATGAATAGACCTGGAAAATTTACGAAAAACTGCATAAATAGTTTTTGAACGGCTGCAACTTTCTAAAAATAGAGCTGCTAGATAGCTATTTATTTATTTTACTGCGTAGTATACCAGACGGCTTAAATGTAACAACTCTTCGTGCATCCAATGTTAGCTCATCGCCAGTTTGTGGATTTCTTCCTCGTCTGGCATTTTTGTCTTTTACATTGAATTTCCCGAATCCGCTCAAGAGTAGATCAGATCCCGAGATAAGAGAGTCTTTTGAAATTTTCAAGAATGCTTCAACAGACTGTGTAGCCTGAGCCTTAGTCAGATTTTCATGATTTTTATACACCTGTTGAATGATATCTGCTTTTGTAAGAGTCATAGTTTCCCCTTGGTATTATTGCTTGTGTAAACTTCCAGTTCTCTATCATATTCGGAACGAAGAGAAAGTCTAATTGTATTGTGTGATAAGGATGTTAGTATTCCTTTTATAATTTTTATTATACGACTGAGGCAATTTTGAAAATAGGCAGATACATGGCTACGACAAGTCCACCGATTAAACCACCAAGAAAAATCATCATAAAAGGTTCAATCATGGCAGTGAGGTTGTCGACAGCCTGGTCTACCTCTTCATCGTAAAAATCGGCGATTTTCTCCAGCATGGTGTCTAAGGCTCCAACGGACTCACCTACATTGATCATTTGAACAACCATATTGGGGAAAACACCAGTTTCAGCAAGTGGCTCGGCAATAGGACGACCTTCTGCAATGGCATGTGATACCCGAAACACTGCACGTTCAATGATTTTGTTACCTGCGGTTTTGGCCACAACCTGTAACGCTTCGAGAATTGGCACACCACTTTGTAACATGGTACTCAGCGTACGAGTGAATTTTGCAACGGCAACTTTTCGAACTAAGGGGCCAAAGACCGGTGCGTATAGCAGCATTTTATCAATACTGATTTGTCCTTTTTCCGTACCATATACTTTTTTGAAAATAAAAACCATCAGTACCAGTGCGATGAGAATAAAAATAGCATTGCCTTTTACAAATTCACTCATATTAATAACTATTTGTGTAGGTACTGGTAAGGTTGCACCAAACCCGGCAAATAGTTCTGAAAAAACAGGAATTACAAAAATGAGAATGACGGCAAGGATAAGTATAGAGATCGCCAGACAGATAATGGGATATGTCATTGCTCCTTTTATTCGTTTTTTCAATGCCATGGATTTTTCCATGAAGATTGCCAGACGTTGAAGAATAGTGTCAAGAATACCGCCAGTTTCACCAGCCTCAATCATATTGGTAAAGAGTTTGTCAAACACTTTAGGATGTTTGCGCATGGAATCGGCAAATGTGGTACCTGATTCAACGTCTCGTTGAATTTCACGCAATGTTTTTTTCAATGTGGAGTTTTCCTGCTGTGTTGCCAGAATATCAAGACCTTGAACAAGAGGCAAACCAGCATCTATCATTGTAGAGAGCTGTCTTGTAAATATGACTATATCCTTGCCTGTCACTCTTGGTTGGAATAATGAGATATTTTCCAAAAGATCTTTTGGTTTTTCCTTAACCTTGGGATCGGTGATTCGCATCCGCTTAACCAGACTGATTGCGGTGCCAAGATCAGGTGCTTCTAATTCACCTTTTCTTTTTTCACCATATGAGTTTATCCCCTTCCAAATGTAGACAGGCATCTTTGTTCTCCAACAGAAATCGTATTTTGTAGATTATCGATAAAGTAAGATAAGAGCAAATAAATACACACTATTTTATATCAGCTAATAAAAAAAAACAAGAGAGGAGGCTGCTATTTCAAGTTCTTTCTTGCTGATATAGTAATTATCCCCTGTTTCCAATAGACATTGTGTTTCATCTCAGAGGAAACTCTATCGTGGTTGGTTGTTGTCTAATAGTTCGAGTCATTCAACATTAAGACAAAAAATAATTTCGCCAACAAATAAGAGATAATGCTTAATAAAAATAAGTATATACTATATCTCCAGACATAAAGAATACCTTGTTTTTTTTTTCTTGTAAGCATAAAAAAACTCAAATGTTCAGTTATAAAATGCGAAAAATAGTTCAGAAAAGTTTATGCTTGCTAATCTTGTCAAGATTTGATAATATTTGATGTTTTTCCTCTTGTGAGGTATTGCCTGTTTTGAGTGTGATGTGATCGTGTATGACGCATACACCGGGCGAATTGGTGTTTATAAAAGCCCTCCGCCAATAAAATTTGATCAGACGAAGGGCAAGTATTATTGTCGGGAGAATGTGTATGCAGAGTGAACAGATGGTTGCTTACAGTGCAGGGAAATTCCAGTCAGTTATCGAAGATTGTCTAGGATGTGAACGCATTGTAGATAAAAGTGGTAATCAATACTGTCAAGCCTATATCAGTCCACAGGCAAAATGGAGGTTGGGAATTTGCAATTTTGCAACGCATAAAAAACCGGAGATTGAACAGGTTAAAATACATATCAACCCCCTGAAAGCTGCAAAAAGAGCTTCAAGAGCCAAATAAGCCTCCCCTGACCCGATTAGATGAAGAGGTCTGTATTCCTTGCATGGATACAGACCTCTTTTGTTGTTGTTCAGGATAGAATCACATAGTTTTTGCAGAGCTATAGCAGGATTGAATCCCGAGAAATCTTTTTGTTATAGAACTCGTTTTCTGTTTGTTTGCTGCTTTCAGCTAATGAGTTTTGCAGATATTTTCTGTGTAACTCACTGTAAACTTTTCAGGTGCAATCTAATCACCTCAATCATGATTTATAGTAAATTTGATTGCATCAATTTACTGCGAGAACAATATTTTTATCTTGTTATGGTTTCTTTATAAAACTTGATAATACAGTTTAACAATACCCCTTGAAAAAAAAATCAGGGTGTAATAGCATGTTAGAAAAAGGTAGACAGTCAGATTATTGCTTCTCTTGAAATAATACTGACTTTGTTTTCCTGATCAAATAGGAGTGACATCGGTGATGTAGTCAAGTTGTGGATTTGATATAGTTTGGCGATTGAGCAAATTGTGTCATGAGCTACAGCTCCGGCTATGTTAAAAAAAGAAAAGGGATTATGATGGAAGACGATAAGAAAAACATTTTATTAGAAAAACATAAAGATATTGCCAGAATAGATCAAGAATCCAAGAGAACGCATGGCTGGTATGTTCGGGTACGGTTTTTGGGAAAAACACATTCCAAATTTTTCTCCGACAAAAAATGCGGTGGGCGTTACTCAAGCTTGCTCTCTGCCATTTCATGGCGTGATAAAACAGAAAAAAAACTTGGTAAAATTCGAACAAACAAGCATATGGTTACTGTTAGCAACTCTGGAACCGGTGTGGTTGGTGTTCGTTTGAATGAAAAATTAAATCGTTATGAGGTCAGTTGGGTAACAGAAAGTGGTAAACAGGGGAAAACCTCTGTTTCCATATCGAAACATGGAAAGAAAAATGCCTTTAACAAGGCATGTTCTATCCGCAAGCAGAAAGAAATGGAAAGATTAGGGTACACCTCATAAACAACCAGATTTTTACACGAAAGTTATACTGGGCGCTTCATTTGTGTGAAGTGCCCAGTATTTATTAACCCGCCCCCGTATACCTGCTATCAGCTTTTCCCGCAAATCTGGCCATGAAAACATGAAAATATAAGCACTCGCATTTCGTTAAAAAAGCAGTTGGATAGGTACCTTTTGTCATAAAATTGTAAGGTTCCCCTTGATTTTCCGTCAAGAAAAACGAGGCGGGGTAGACCATTTCCCTGATGAGAATATGTGAACCCTTATCAGGTTCACAAACTGGATTATGATTTTCAGTTTGTCAATTTTTCCTGGAAAAACATAATAACTTCTTGACAAAATAATGTATTATGGGTTAACTAAGAGGTTCGTTAATTGTGAAAAGTAAGCGTTCGAAAGAATAATGCAAAAGAGGTTGAACTCATGTACGCAATAGTCCGAACCGGTGGCAAACAATATCAGGTTAGCCAAGGGGATCAAATCAGAGTTGAAAAGTTAGTTGGTGATGTAGGTGACACTGTTGAGTTAAACGATATCCTTATGATTGTAGATGGGGAAAACATCAACATTGGTACCCCGGTGCTGGAAAACGCCAAAATTACAGCTAAAATTGTTGAGCAAGGCAAGGACAAGAAAATAATTGTCTTTAAAAAGAAAAGGCGAAAAGGATATCGCCTCAAGAAGGGGCATAGACAGCCTTTTACTGCAATCAACATTCAGGAAATCACTGCGTAGGTTATCCTTGCATAGGTGATTGAATTTTAAGAAAATGTAAGGAGACAAGATGGCACATAAAAAAGCAGGTGGAAGCTCAAGAAACGGTCGAGACAGTAAAGGTCAACGTCGTGGTGTCAAGAAATTTGGCGGTGAAACAGTAAAGGCAGGGAACATTATTGTACGCCAGCTTGGTACACGAATTCATCCTGGTACAAATGTTGGATGCGGCAGGGATTACACCCTGTTTGCAAAAACTGACGGCATTGTAAGATTCGAGGATTTCGGTAAAAATAAGAAAAGGGTCAGCATCTACCCTGAATGATAGATATATCTGTAATTTTCGAAAAAACTCGACCTAAGCATTATAATGCTTGTCGAGTTTTTTTTTACCCGTAACCTTTAGAAACATTTTTTACTATGTCCTTTGTTGATGAGGCAAAATTTCATGTAAAAGCAGGTGATGGTGGAAATGGTTGTGTCAGTTTCCGCAGGGAAAAGTATGTTCCCAAAGGTGGTCCAAACGGAGGTGATGGCGGGAAAGGAGGTTCTGTTTATATACAAGCCAGTTCAAAACTGCATTCCTTGATTGATTTTAAGTTTAAAATCCATTTTAAGGCAGAACGCGGTGAGCATGGCAAAGGTAAAGATATGCATGGTCGCAAGGGAAAAGACTGTACTATTTTAGTTCCTGCAGGCTCTGTGATTAAAAATTCAAGCGGTGATACAATTCTCGCTGATCTTGTTGCCGATGGGGATACCTATGTGGCTGCCAAAGGGGGGGAAGGTGGATTTGGTAACTGTCATTTCGCCAGTGGAACGAACAGAACACCTCGTTTTGCCACGAATGGCAAAAAGGGAGAGCAAGGCTGGCTAAAGATTGAACTGAAAATTCTTGCTGACATTGGCCTTGTTGGTTTGCCCAATGCCGGAAAATCGACACTATTATCGAAACTATCCTCAGCAAATCCCAAAATAGCTGAATATCCATTTACGACACTTGAACCACAACTTGGAGTACTGAACTTTGATTACGGAAGATCGTGCATTATAGCAGATATCCCGGGACTGATTGAAGGCGCAAGTGATGGAGTTGGTCTTGGACATACCTTTTTACGACATATTGAAAGGACCAGGATAATATTGCATCTTATTGATACATCACAAGAAAATGCCATCCAGAATTATAAGATCATATGCAATGAGCTAGAAAAGTATAAAGAGGAGCTGGCGACAAGAGAACATGTAATTATATTAAATAAAATCGATTTAATTGATAGAAAAAGATTGAATGCGTTGCAGAAATATTTTTCATCTTTATCAGTAAAAGCTATTGCTATTTCTGCTGAAAAGGAAAGAAATCTTGGTGAGATAAAAAAGTACATTCACGAAACTCTTTTCCCTGATTATTAATCCCTTCATGGATACTATTACAACAAACTGGCATACATACAGAAGAAAACATCACCGTGATATAATATGTAAAGCCCAAAGAATAGTAATTAAGGTTGGAAGTGCTGTTCTAACTCGTGAAAACAGCATGGATCTGGAGGTTATTGAAAATCTCGCATTACAGATCTCCAGGTTGCATGATGAAGGCAGGGAAGTTGTTCTTGTCAGTTCCGGAGCGGTTGCCGCAGGAAGAAAAAAACTTAATATCAAGGATATTGATAAAATATCGTTAAAAGAAAAACAGGCGCTTGCAGCAATAGGGCAATCGCATTTGATGTATATCTATGACAAGGCTTTTGAAAAACATCATAAAACAATCGCGCAAATCTTGCTCACACACGCTGACCTTTCCCATCGAAAAAGGTATGTTAACTTTAAAAACACCCTGTACAGTCTTTTTAAGCTCAATACTATTCCAATCATAAATGAAAATGATACCGTATCTACTGAAGAGCTCCAATTTGGAGATAATGATAATCTGGGAGCATTGATTACCAATCTGATTGAAGGGGATCTTTTTATTTGTCTCACAGATGTCGATTCTCTTTATACGGCAAATCCTGAAACTGATCCTCGGGCAACTGCAATTAAGACAGTTGATATGGTCACAAAAACAATTGAGGCCATGGCAGGGCACTCTAAGAGTTCTCTTGGAACAGGAGGAATGCAGAGTAAAATTGCGGCAGTTAAAAAGGTAAATACCGGTGGGGGAGCTGCTCTTATTGGATGCGGGAAAACCCCCGGTATTATTCAACATCTCTTTGATGGCCAGGACATTGGCACGTTTTTTATGCCAAGCAGAAAGAGATTGAGCGGAAGAAAACAGTGGATCGCCTTTGTATTACGCCCTAAAGGACAATTGATTGTTGATCAGGGTGCCTGTTTTGCCCTTGTTAACAATGGCAAAAGTTTATTACCCTCAGGTATAAAAAGTGTGAGAGGTAGTTTTAAAATGGGGGATGCTGTGCAATGTGTAACCTCTTCAGGTACTATTTTTGCTGTTGGACTGTCCAGCCATGGAGCACAGGATGTGAAGAAAATTCAGGGAAAAAATTCTCGAGAAATTCAGAAAATTCTTGGTAAAGACGGAAAATGTGAAGTTATCCACCGGGATGATCTGGTAATCCTGTGATACAAAAATGCCTGATAATAATGTATCAAAATCTCTTGAAGAATTACATTTCAATAAATTCCACTAACAAGGAGAAAATGAATACTTTACAAGAAAAAATTGAAAACATTTCCCGAAATGCAAAAAAAACATCACGTACGATAGCAACTCTTTCCACAGAAACTAAAAACAGCATCCTGCAAAAGATTGCTGATACCTTGGTTCTGAGAAAAAAAGAATTACAAAGAGAGAATGAACGAGATCTGCTTGCTGCAAAGAAGAGGGGGATGTCTGCGGCCATGATCGACAGGCTTACTCTTTCGGATGCTGTTGTTAATAGCATGATAGAAGGAATTATGCATGTTATCAGTTTACCCGATCCTGTTGGTAGGATTTCGGGGCTTACAAAACAGGCAAAGGGGATCATGGTTGGTCAAATGCGCATTCCGCTTGGTGTTGTTTGTATGATCTATGAATCCAGACCAAACGTTACTGTTGACGCCGCAGCACTTTGCTTAAAAGCTGGAAATAGTGTCATCCTGCGTGGAGGCTCTGAAGCCTTTCACTCCAATATGGCTCTTGCCGAGATATTACAGGAAGCGTTGAAAACCTGTGGAATAGAGCCCGAGACAATACAGGTAGTTCCTTTTGTTGAAAGAGAGGCTGTTTCCAAAATCCTTGAAATGGATAATTATATTGACCTTATTATTCCCAGGGGAGGGGAAGGTCTTATTAGATTTGTATCTGAAAACAGTCGAATACCAGTGCTCAAGCATTATAAGGGTGTTTGTCATATTTTTGTCGATAAAGATGCTGATCTTGAAAAGGCGATTGCCATTATTGTAAATGCAAAAACGCAGCGTCCCGGTGTTTGCAATGCCCTTGAAGGACTGCTTGTAGATGAAAATGTTGCTAAAGAATTTTTGCCGGTTCTTGGCAAAAAACTTGCTGCCGAAGGTGTGAGGATGCTTGGCTGTAAAAAGGCCATGGACTGTTCTGAAGATATCGAAGCAGCTTCTGAAGATGACTGGGGAACCGAATTTTTAGACCTGGTAATGTGTATAAAGGTTGTTGCCGGTTATGATGAGGCACGCGATTATATACAAACGTACGGCAGTCAGCATACAGAAAGTATTCTCACCGAGAATTACAGTTTAGCTAACAGATTTATTAAGGAAATAGATGCCTCTGCAGTTATGGTGAACGCTTCTACCCGGTTTAATGATGGCGGACAGCTTGGGTTAGGCACTGAGATCGGTATTTCAACATCAAAATTGCATGCATATGGTCCGATGGGACTTGAAGAGCTGACAACAAGAAAATTTATTGTCTTTGGTGAAGGACAGGTCCGTGATTAAACGAAAGATCGGGATCTTGGGGGGTACCTTTAATCCTGTTCATCTTGGCCATATTTCCCTTGCACATTGTGCCATAAAATGCTGCGATCTTGAGGAAGTTGTATTTGTTCCTGCAGCGTCACCTCCACATAAAGAATTACATAATATCGTTGATTACACAGTGCGTGTCACAATGTTACAACTTGCATTGGCCTCTGATCCTCGTTTGACCATATCAGAAATTGAAAAAGACATGACTGCACCTACGTATTCTTCTGAAATGCTGCTTCGTTTTATGGATAAAGAACAGGGAAACAACAGGTATTTTTTTATCGTAGGCACTGACACATTTCTGGATATTGAAACATGGAATAACTACCTCGATGTTCTTAACCTTATAGATTTTATAGTAATCAAAAGACCTGGTTATTCACAGGATGAGCTTTTCTCTCTTCTCATGCAGAAAGGCTATCAAAGAAAGAGAGACATATGGTCACTTGAAGCTAACAAAAAGAACGTGTATTATTGTAATTGTAATACTGTAGATGTTTCTTCCTCTTTAGTACGAAAATTTATCCAGGAAAATAGAGATGTATCTGAATTTATGGAAAAATCTGTATTAAACTATATACAGCTTCATAATGTATACAAATGAGTTCTTCGAGTGGAATGGAAAAAGCAATACAACCTGAAAAAAAAATACGGGCAGTAATTGTTGATGATTCTATAAAGTATCGAGCTGTCTTGCGAGTGATATTGAGCAGCAATCCTCTTATTGAAATTATTGGCGAAGCCGTTAACGGCATAGAAGCATTGGAGGTTATCTGGGAGTTGAAACCTGATGTTATTGTCATGGAATGTGAAATGCCAATAATGGATGGCATGACAGCTCTGCAGCACCTGATGATCCATATACCCACACCTACTATACTGTTTTCCAGATTAACACAGGGAAGAAGCGTTCGAGGTTTTGATGCCTTAAAAAATGGAGCTGTTGATTTTATTGGTAATGATATACTGGCAGAAATTGGTGGCAGCACTGTTTTAACAAGAGAGTTTACCAAACGAATTATTAATGCCTCCTGCTTGCAAGTACAATCAGTTGAACCTGTTTTTCCGGTAATTGCTTCTCGCAAGAAACAAAAAAAACGTACGAAAATTCTGGTTTTTTGTGAAGAATGTGGCGCTAAAACAGAAATGGAAATGAGAGAAAACGAGGATCAGGGCGAGGTTGTTTGTACCGAATGTCAAGAGTTTATTCCCGTTCACGACCGGCACAGATATCGAAGAGCAAATTTTCTTTCTATAATAGTGGGTGGAGAGGGAGCATACAGTAATCTTATTAAACTGGTTCCACAATTGCCTCAAGATATTAACGGTGCCATTATCATAATCATCAAAGATAACAAAAAAAATATTGATGATTTTACTGAATATCTTAACTCGACAAGTACAGTAAATATTGTAAGAGTACAGGAGGGAATACAACTTCAAGGCGGCAGCTGCTATATTGCAAGTATTTCAGAGACAATAGTTTTCAGACCATTCAGCGCGCAATACACCTTCCATTTTGCTGAAGATGGTGCTGATCCATGCGCCCTGTTTACCAAATCAATAACATCATTTGTTCAGATTTTTAAAAAGAGAGTAACTTTAAGTCTTATATCAGGTGCCGGCAAAAAAGCATATGATGAAGTTCAAAACGTTGAACGCAATGGCCTGAAAGTGTTTGCACTGGATAAAAAGAGGTGTCTGGAGCATTCCCTGGAATATGATATAAACACTCATGCTGCAATTGAAATTGCTGCCAATGAAGAGATCCTTGCAGAAAAAATTTCCGATCTCCATACACAATTCAGAGATACTGTGGTTACTGCATAATATGTATCATTAATGTAACATGGAGGGATAAATGTTGTGGGAAGAAGAGGTACCCCTGTTACAGCAGGGGTATCATAAAAAACTCCTTGAAAAGGCATATGGCGAGCTTTCCCGGGGGAAGAGGGTATATCCCTTGCGGCAAAATGTTTTCAACTCTATGCGAATAACATCTTTTAATGATGTCAAGGTTGTTATTATCGGCCAGGATCCTTATATAAATGAGCATCCTGTATACGGGCCTGAAGCGCATGGCTTGAGTTTTTCCGTCAAAGAAGGAATTCCAGCTCCACCATCTTTGAAAAATATTTTTCTTGAAATTAGAAACAGTATTTACGATGGACAGCAAAGATCTTTTTCAACTGATCTTACCAGATGGGCAGTACAGGGGGTGTTATTACTCAATGCCTCACTCACAGTGATTGCAAAAAATTCAAATTCCCATGCCCAGATTGGTTGGCATGAAGTGACTGATAATATTATCGAGACTCTTTCAGTAAAAAGGGATGGTATTGTCTTTATGCTCTGGGGTTCGTTTGCTCAGCGTAAAAGTGTACTGATAGATCAAAAAAAACACCTTATTCTCAAGACAAGTCATCCTTCTCCTTTTTCTGCTCACAGAGGATTTCTTGGATCGGGTGTGTTTGTTCGGTGCAATGAATATCTGGTGGAAAAAGAAAAAAAGCCTATTGTCTGGTAGGTATGTGACGATACCCGTATTTTACAAGACAATGGTTTGTTTCTCTGGAAAACAGCCTTAGTCGGTTTTAATGCCTTGCTGGCCAAAACCCGTCATAAATAACAAGAAAATAAACGTGCTTTGGTAATGTAACATAAGCCCAAGGCACGTATTCCCTTTTGCGGGGTACTAGATATTGTCCTGTCTATCGGGATTACTCTACGTATCGCGATTCATCAACGTTTTGATAATATCCCCTTTACCCACGATTCCTACCAGTTTTTCTCCTTTTACTACCGGAATCGTGTGAATGTTTTTTTCAATCATAAGGGTGGCGATTTCATCTATCAGAGTATCTTCATCGACAGTTACCGCCGGAAATGAAAAAATATCTTTAACAGATGTACCTGATATTTTTTGCATCTCCTCCTTCATCTTTTCAGGGCTCTCAAGATAAATAAAGGCGTCAAGAAAATTGAGTATAGTGGGAATATGCACCCTTTTTTTCTGGAACAGGAGATCGTTTTCAGTAACCACCCCGAGAAGCTTCCTGTTACTATCAACAACCGGCGTACCGTTAATACCATTTTCAGTTAAAATTTCGGCAAGTTCTTTAACAGTGGTCTCAGGTGTAACTGTTATAAGTTTTTCAGACATTATGTCTTTTGCTTTTTTCATAGGTGTTCACATTATAAATTGTTTTAAGGTTCTGGGAACTTGAGCAGCAACCTCGGAGGCTGTATATCCGTAACCAAAATCTTCCTGAAGCTCATCTGCGGCAAGACCATGTAAATATACACCAGCAGCTGCGGCTTCAACATCAGCTAATCCCTGGCATACAAGTGAGCCGATAATTCCGCATAGAACATCACCCATTCCTCCTGTTGCCATACCCGGATTTCCGGAACTGTTTATCATAACGTGTCCTTTTTCGGAAACTATGACAGTTCCATTCCCTTTTAAAACTATGATTATTTGATGATCACTCGTAAAGCATTCATGTGCTTTTCTTGCAGCAGCAAGCCTGTTATCCTGGATCTCGCGTGTTGAAAGGTTTATGAGTCGTGCCAGTTCACCTGGATGAGGAGTCAGTATTCTGGTGCCGGCAGGTTCTCGCAGTTTATCCATATTTTCAGCAATTATGTTTAAGGCATCCGCATCAATGATCATAGGTCTCGAAACATTATTGTAGAGTTGAATAACCAGATCTGCAGTACGTTTATCCTTTCCTATCCCTGGACCGATAACTACTGCATCCTTATCATCAAGATGATTAATGATGACCTGCAGGTCACTTATATTTATTCGAGATGATGAAGTTGGGAGCAGCACCGTCATAGCCTCAGTGAGTGTTGACTCGTATGTGGAATTGAGATCATAGGGGGTTGCCAGAGAAACCAGACCACAGCCACTTCGCAGTGCTCCCCTGACGGCAAGAATAGCTGCCCCTGTTTTACCGGTTGAACCTGCAATGACAAAGAGATGTCCATTTGTGCCCTTGTGCGAAGATTTTTCTCTAATAATTTTCTGCAGCCAGCCTGATGCCAGCTCCTTGGTAATTAATTCTGTGGAAACTGGTGCTCGAAGAAAGGCTTCCGGGGGAATACCAATGTCTATAATGGTAAGTTTTCCTGTCAATTCCGATGCGCCATGCATTATTTGACCAGGCTTAGCACATCCATAAGTGGCGGTCAGATCAGCTTTGACAGCATTACCTAAAATTCTGCCACTGTCTGCATCCATACCAGAAGGAATATCAACAGATACTACAGGCGTGTTATGAGCGAAATTTGCCTTGTTAATTAACGAAACAACATCATAAAAATGGCCTTCCAGTTCTCGTGTGAGTCCTGTACCAAAAATAGCGTCTACAATACAATAGCAGGGGTTGCCTCGTGATTCAATTTGCTTGTAGAGTACAGGAATTGTCTCAACCCTGCTTTTATTGTCGATTACATGAAACGGGAGTTTGAGTTTACGGACAATGTGTAAATTTATTGCTGAATCTCCGGTAATCGAATCAGGATTGACCAGGAAAAAAAATATTGGCTGACAACCTCTTTGATGAAGGTGACGCCCTATAACCAGACCATCTCCGCCGTTATTACCTGGACCAATAAAGATAATTGCAAATTTCCCTTTACATTCTCCAATCTCTTTTTCCATTAAAAGGACGGTGCCCAGACCAGCGTTTTCCATTAGCACAACACCAGGGATCCCAAAATAATCTGTAGCGCAAGTATCCAGCGCTTTCATTTCTTTTGCTTTTGGAAGTTTCATAGTAGGCCTCCAGAATAATTGAAATAAAGAGTACAGTTATATCAATATACTAAATGATTATTTCATTAACCATAAATTTCTAAAATCTTTAAAGGAAATCTAAACGGAACTGGATAAATACCCGTTGAACTTCCATGAGAGAATTTCACCGAAGGTTACGAGTGATGTAGTACCTTACTGGCCAAGGCCTGGTACAAACAACAAGATGAAAAAGGTAATTTGGTAATGTGATGTAAGCCAACAAGGCACGTATACACCTCGAGGAAGATATATACTTAAGTTCCGGTTATCGGGGATAGGTGTGTATAACGATAAAATTAAATACTATGGTTGGTACGGTGAAAATGACTGCGATAAATTGAAAGGTATTTCAGCACTTCTCCTCTTGTAGAAAAAATTTAAAAGTATAACACAGTCTTGCACATATATTTATATAGTACTTATTTCCAATAAAACAGGTTTTTTCACGTTATTTCAATGCGTGTTGAAAAACAATATGCTACTATATGTAGTATTGCTCTGTTTTGAACAATTTTCATATTATTACCTGAAAATGGTTACACAGCTCTTGCCTAATAACTATAAATACAATACTATTTCTCGAATTTTCATTTTGAAAAAGCTCGAATGTGTGTACAACTATGGATGCATCTGATTATATTTACGATGAAAGTAAGATAAAAACACTGAGCTCTCTGGAGCATATCCGCAAACGACCGGGTATGTATATTGGCAGGCTTGGAAATGGTAGCCATCAGGATGATGGTATCTATATCCTGTTAAAGGAAGTTGTAGATAACTCTATTGACGAGTTCATCATGGGGGCAGGTAAGCGTATTAACATTACGGTGGATGAAGAAAAAGGGGTTGAAGTACGGGATTTTGGCAGAGGTATCCCCTTGGGTAAAATTGTTGACTGCGTATCCACAATTAATACCGGGGCCAAATACAATACAGATGTTTTTAAATTTTCTGTGGGATTGAATGGTGTGGGGACCAAGGCAGTAAACGCTATGTCCAGTCGCTTTACAGTACAGGCCTTCAGGGATGGAAGATATGCTTCAGCCTTGTTTGAAAAGGGTAAACTGATTGATCAGCATGAGGGGAACACCGATGAACAAGATGGCACTCTGATTCAGTTCACACCTGATGCTTCCTTATTTCCCGCATACTCTTTTGACCTGGATTTTGTAAAAAAACGATTATGGAGATACGCCTATCTTAACTCTGGCCTGAAAATATATTGTAATGGCGAGTGTTTTCATTCCTCTAAGGGATTACTTGATTTACTGGAAAAGGAACTAAACGGCGGTTCATTGTATCATCCCATCTACTATAAAGATGAAAACATAGAGTTTGCAATAGCTCATATTGAGTCCTATGGAGATACATATTATACCTTCGTAAACGGAACGTATACCAGTGAAGGAGGGACACATTTATCCGCTTTTCGAGAAGGAATTTTAAAAGGGATAAATGAATATTCCAGCAAGAAATTTGTAAATACCGATGTGCGGGATGGACTTGTTGGGACGCTGGCAATTAAAATCAAGGAACCCGTCTTCGAGTCGCAAACGAAAAACAAACTGGGCAACACCGAGATTCGTGGATGGGTTGTAAACTCAGTGAAAGAAGCTGTTTCTCAGGCACTCTATAAGGATACTGAGTCAGCTGATATTCTGCTAGACAAGATTGTTCGTAATGAAAAGGTCAGAAAAGAACTGCAGAGTGTTCGTAAAGAAGCTCGGGCAAAAGCCAAAAAAGTGGCGTTAAAAATCTCTCAGCTCAAAGATTGTAAATATCATCCAGGAAAAGATAAACCTTCCAAACCTGGAAGGGAAAATATGATATTTATTACTGAAGGACAGTCTGCTGCCGGTTCTATTGTATCGTCCAGGGACCCCATGACTCAGGCTGTGTTTTCCCTGAAAGGAAAACCTATGAACGTATTTGGGCAAAAACTTGCTGTACTCTATAAAAATGAGGAAATGTACTCGCTGATGCGGGCATTAGACATAGAGGATTCTATTGCAAACCTCCGTTATGACAAAATAATCTTTGCAACTGATGCGGATGTCGATGGTTTGCATATACGAAATCTGCTGCTGACTTTTTTTCTGCATTACTTTGAACCATTGGTGAAACAGGGGCATCTCTATATCCTGGAAACACCGATTTACAGAGTACGCAACAGGAAAGAAACAATCTATTGCTATTCGGAAACAGAAAAGGACGCGGCCACAAAACGGCTTAAAGGGAGAGGGAAAAACGCCTCTGTTGTTGAAACAACACGATTTAAGGGCCTGGGGGAAATATCGCCAAAAGAATTTAAACAGTTTATCAGTGATGATATCCGCCTGCTCAATGTAACCATGGATTCAGTCAGCGAGGTGGGGAAGGTACTCTCCTTTTATATGGGAAAAAATACCTCTGACAGAAAACAGTACATAATGGAACACCTTATTTAGGATCAGGACTATTATGACCGACAGTTTATCTCCAAATAGATCGGATGATTTCGGCAAACTACATAAGATGTTTGACGAAAATTTTCTTGAATATACCTCCTATGTTATCAGGGAAAGGGCTATTCCTGATATAAATGATGGTTTAAAACCGGTGCAAAGGCGTATCCTGCAAACTTTGCATAATATGGATGATGGACGTTTTCATAAGGTTGCCAACGTTGTTGGTGAAACCATGAAACTGCACCCCCATGGTGATGCTTCAATCTTCTCAGCCCTTGTCAATTTGGCCAATAAAGGTCTGCTCATTGAAACACAGGGAAATTTCGGTAATATTTTCACAGGAGATCAGGCCTCAGCTGCTCGATATATAGAATGCAGACTTTCGCCGCTGGCCCGTGAAGTTCTGTTTAATAAGGATCTTACAGAGTATGAAGAATCCTATGATGGCAGGATGCTGGAACCTGTGACATTACCTGCCAAAATACCGCTGCTCTTGTTACTGGGTACCGAAGGGATTGCTGTGGGAATGGCTACCAAAATAATGCCACATAATTTCAAAGAACTCCTTGCTGCCCAAATTAGAATATTACAGGAAAAGGACTTTATACTGTACCCTGATTTTATCAAGGGAGGGCTATTGGATGTCAGTGGTTATGATGATGGAAACGGCAAACTCCGTTGTCGTGCCCGTATCGAAGAAGAAAATGAAAAAACAATTATTATCAGAGATATACCCTATACGACTACGACAGAAGCACTCATTGAGTCAGTAGAGAAGGCTGCCAGAACGGGGAAAATGAAAATCACTTCAATAAGTGATTACACCGCAGAAAAAGTGGAAATTGAAATAAAACTTGCTCGAGGTATCTATGCAAAGGATACCATAAAAGCATTGTACGCCTTTACAGACTGTGAAGTTGCAATCCACCCAAATCTTACGCTGATAAAGAACAGGGTACCTACAGTCATGTCTGTTTCTGAGGTGTTACAATATAACACCCAAAAACTGGTTGCTGATTTAACCCGTGAGCTGGAAATTGAACTTGCACGCCAGCTTGAGAAACTGCATGCCAGAAAACTTGAACAGATTTTCATTGAGGAGCGGCTCTATAAAAAGATCGAAGAGGAAACGAGTTATAAATCCATACTGGACACAGTGGATAGATCCCTTGTTCCTTTCAGAAAGGAACTGGTTCGCGATGTTACAAAGGAAGATATTGAGCGTCTTTTGGAAATCAGGATAAAGAGAATATCCAGGTATGATATCAATAAGCAGTTAAAAGAAATTAAAACGCTGCAGACTGATATCAAAAAGACAAAAACCAGTCTTAAAGACACCGTCGGTTTTACCATTGCATATATTGAAAACCTGATGAACAAGTATGGTACAGCTTTTCCAAGGAAAACAGAGATCACCGAATTTAAAGAGGTCAGCTTACGAAAAGCTGCATTATCTAATTTACAGGTAGGATATAACAGGGAAACGGGTTTTCTTGGAACCGGTATAAAAGCAGAGAACAAGAAAAACGATATGTCAGTACAATGTTCAGCTTATGATAAACTTTTCCTTATTTTCTCTGATGGCTTGTATAAAATTATCCCTGTTGAGGAAAAAATATTTATAGGAAGCGGTCTTGAGTGGTTTGGTACGGTAGAAAAGAATCTCTGCTTCAATATGGTGTACCGGGACGGGAGTGAAAACTATTCATATGTGAAACGTTTCACAACTCCCAAGTTTATACTGGAGAAGGAATACAGGCTTTTTGAGAAACATAAACGTTCAAAAATTCAATTATTGCTCGTTGGTACGGATAAATATGCCAGAGTCAGTCTGGTACCGTCTAGCCGCGCCAAATCAAATATTATCGAGATCAATTTTAATGATTATCTGATAAAAGGAGCTGTTGCCCGAGGTAAACGGGTATCCACAAGAACTGTTCGCAGGGTAGTCGAAATCTCAGAACTTAAAAACAACCTGAAAAAACAGACTTTTTCTCTACCGGGCATGGAAGATAACACTTCAAAAACAACGTCTGACAATATGGATCTATCAGCTGCTTCTGACGAAAAAAAGGTAGACCAATTAAGTAAGGATTGAGATTCCTGCCAGGTTAGCTCATAAACGTTCGGGTGAGAAGGTGGAACTGTGATACTGTCAGATTCTCAGCTCGTTCCTGAGGGTGAATATCGCATTGTATGAGCAGCGACTGGAGATAGTCCTTTTTTGGGGTGCTCTTGTTTGACTGAAACAGAGTGTCTGGCAGGTTAGATAGATTATTAAGCAACGTTTTTCGGCGTTGGGCAAAAGAGCCCCTGACAATCTGCTGAAAAAGACTATGATAGTTCTCTGATTGACAGGAATTGTGTGACTGCCGGAATGCAATGCGTACCACCATCGAGTCAATCTTTGGCTGAGGATGAAAGGCATACGGTTTTACTATCATCAGTTTTTCAATATCTGCGTAGGCGGCGAGCAAAACAGTTGGGATTCCGTATTGTTTCGTTGACGGTTTTGCCAGGAGTCTTTCAGCCATTTCTTTTTGTAACATCACGACAACCCAGTCAATACAGTTTCTGTTTTCAATGAGTTTAAAGATGAACGGGTTGGAAATGGAGTAGGGAAGGTTGGCCACAATCTTTATTTTTCCATCAACTTGTTTTTGCAATTTTTCAAAATCAGCTTTTAGTATATCCTGATGATAAATTGTAACATTTTCTGAAAAAATTTTATTGTTCCTGTAGTAATTTATCAGCCCGCTATCCAACTCTATCCCTATAACCTTATCTACGTGTTCTGCAAGGATTGAAGTAAGTGCACCAAAGCCAACACCAACTTCAACAATACGGTCATTATCCGTAATGTTGCAGTGTTGAATTATCGAGTTTGCAATATCCTGTCTGATGAGAAAATTTTGACCAAGTTTCTTGTGCGGTGCCAGTTTATATTTTTTTAGTGCTTCTCTGGTTTGTATATTGTCCATTTTCTCAATTTTACCTGGATGAGGTGTTTTGTCGTTCATCTTTGTGTAGCTTTGTTCGCTCGCGTTTTTTCTGCTCCAGTCGACTAAAAAAAATATAGAAGAGATAGTAACTTGCTATAGCAAAGGGAAGACCCAGAACAATCCCGCCAACCAGCATAATAACTATTGCTTCAAAACCTATATTTGCCACTTCCCTGAGAGAAGTAAGAAAACTGTCATGGTTTGAAAAATGTGCAACAAGATCTTTAATTCGTAACCAGTTTAATTCATAGGGTGTAAACTTGTTACCAATCCGCATACAAAAATAATAAATGGGAATATAGGTAAATGGGTTACAAACTATCCAACTGGAAAGAATTCCAGTTATTGCCGAACTTCGAGTCAGCATAGCTGCAACAATAATGAATACAGTGTGCAGGGGCATAGTAGGAGTGAGACCAAAAAAAATACCAAGGGCTGCCCCCAGAGAAAGCGCATGGGGTGTTCCACGAAGCCTGAGAACCTTCAAATAGGTGTATTTTACTATGCGCTGAAGCGTCATTGTAGAGATTTTCAGTTGTATATGCTTCGAGAAAAAACATCGGTATCAAAATCATTAGCGATGTTTATTTTTTTGTATTTATGGTACCCAGCGAATGCAATCATGGCAGCATTGTCAGTGCAGTATACAGGATCTGGCAGGAAAAGTGACATGTCATGAACTCTGCATTGTTCAGCCATCTTCTCTCGTAATTGTTTGTTTGCAGCAACACCACCCCCAAGCACCACAGTTTGAATTGTATTTTTTTGAGCCGCAGTAATCGTTTTTTGGACGAGTACATCAATTACCGCCTGCTGAAAAGAAGCACAAATGTCTGAAGTAAGCTGGTCGTTATCTCCTTGCAGGTCGCGGTGGTGTTTTTTGTATGTCTGCAAAACAGCCGTCTTCAGGCCGCTGAAACTGAAATCATACGAATCTTTGTCAAGCCAGGCCCTGGGAAAAGAAAATCTTTTGGCATCACCTCTGGCTGCATATCTAGATACCGAAGGTCCTCCGGGGTAACCTAGGTCCAGAAGTTTTGCTACCTTATCAAAGGCCTCACCTGCTGCATCATCACGTGTTCTTCCCAAAAGAGTAAAAGAGGTAAAGCTTTCACATAAATAAATGGACGAGGTGCCTCCTGAGACGATAAGAGCAATAAAGGGAAAAGGCGGGCTTTTTTTTCCTAAAAAGACGGAAAAGAGATGTCCGGCCATGTGATCTACCCCTATAAACGGTATTTTTGTCACATAACTGAGAGCTTTTGCATAGGAATATCCCACAAGTAACGAGCCTATCAAACCAGGCCCCTGCGTTACAGCAATCAAATTTATGTCTTGTAATGTCAGCATAGCCTGGTGAAGTGCTGATCGAATCAGAGGTTGCATGGCAAGCAGATGATTTCTCGATGCTAACTCAGGAACAACTCCACCAAAACGCTCATGTATACTATCCTGACTTGATACAACATTTGCCAGTACAGCATCATCTTCTAGTACTGCAACAGCTGTATCATCACACGAGCTTTCAATCCCCAGGATAAACATTTATCTTGTATAAAATAAAATTGAAAAGATATTTGTAGTATTGTATTGCTTTATTCTTATATTATAAGGAATCGCCACTATAAATACCATTTATTCCAAAGTCAATTATAACACCGTAATAAATAACACAATCAAGGCTGGTTAGATACAATGAGCAAGCAATCCAATGAAAGACTTTCACTAATAGATTGTTTCTCAAGAACAATTTCATATTTGAGATTGTCAGTAACTGACAGATGTAATTTGAGATGTATGTACTGTATGCCCTGTATCCCTGCTGGTGAAAAGAATCCTCGACAGATTGTAAAATATATGGATAGTCGGGAACTACTCAGCTACGAGGAAATGTTTAGAATTGTACGGATTGCTGTTTCTCTGGGGATGACAAAAATACGTCTTACCGGAGGAGAACCTTTGGTAAGAAAAGGTATTATGGATTTCATCGGCAGATTATCTGGACTTAATGGCCTTAAACAAATCAGATTGACCACAAATGGTATGCTGCTTGGAAAATATGCAGAAAGTCTTCTTGATTCAGGAGTACACCATCTCAATATTTCTCTAGATACATTGCAAAGAAAAAAATTCATGTCTATTACCGGAAGAGATGCCTTTGATACAGTTTTTTCCGGAATAGAAAAAGCAATAGAAAAAAAATTTTTCATCAAGTTGAATGTCGTGGCTATGAAAGGGGTGAATGACGATGAATTCGTGGATTTTACCAGATTGGCCCTGGATACAGGTATTCATGTCCGTTTTATTGAGTTTATGCCTATCGGTGATGGAAGTATCTGGGAAAAAGAGAGATATATTACAGCAAAAGACATTCAGGAGAATTATCTGCAGGCGTATCATTTTATACCACTTGCAAAAAATGAAATAGATGGTCCGGCAAGGATGTATACCATAGCCGATTCCCGTGGCAAAAAGGGTAAACTGGGATTTATAAGTCCAATAAGCCACCATTTCTGCGACCAATGCAACCGGCTGCGTCTTACATCAGAAGGAAAACTGCGGGCGTGTCTTTTACATGATGGTGATACTGATTTGAAAAAGATACTGCGTGCCGGCTGTACCGATCAAGAAATTGAGGACGCTATACGCGACACCATTCTCAACAAACCCAAAAATCATGGTATCCTGCAAAATGCAAATACTTTCTCCGAGCCGGTATGTAAAAGTCAGATGTCACGTATTGGCGGATGATGCTCTGGAAAGGGGATATGATCCTAACCACCTGTAGTGAGGATAGATTTTTTTTAATCTGTCACATCCTTTTTTGATATTTTCATTTTCCATATGCCCCTCAACATCCACCAGGAAATGGTATTTCCATTGGCTGCCTGGTGCCGGACAAAACTCGATTTTCAAAAGGTTAATCTTTTCTTCGTGTAAAACTGATAAAATGTGAGAGAGGACAGCCGATTGGCTCTCGATCCCGAAAAGTAATGTTGTTTTGTCCATGCCGCTGGCAACCGTAGGGGCATTGCCTATAATAAGAAACCGTGTTGTATCGCCTGTATTATCCTCAATGCCTTTGGTAATGATCTGTAAGGCAGAGTTCTTCTCCATCAGTGAGGAGGCAACGGCAGCAACAGCAGGATTTTCTGCAGCTCTTGCCAAGGCTTCTTCAGCAGAATCCACATAGAGAACAGGCAAGGAAGAATGAGTTTTTAAAAGCCACTTTCTACAGAATGAAAGAGATTGTAAATCGCCAGCAATCGATTGAATATCTTTACTATTACCTGACTGACTAATCAGATTATATGAAAGAGGAAGCTGGGTTTCTCCACAGATAAAACCCTTATATTTCGTAAAACAAAGCAATGCTTCTGTAAGGAAGTCCGGAGGAGTGTTTTCGAAGGGGACAATACCGTAATGAACGGATCCTTCAGCAACCCCTGAAAAGATACCTTCGATGGAACCTGCAGGAATAAATTCACCGGAAGATCCGAAATATTTAATTGCGGCAAAATGTGGGAGGCTGAACACAGATCCTTGAAAAGCTATCAAAGTTTTCTGCTGTGCCAACCTGCAGGATGTGATAATTTCATGGAATATTGAAAGTAGAGCCTTTTCAGGAAATGTTTGTTCATTTAGTAGAAGTAGTTGCTGGTAAATCTCTTTTTCTCTTTGAGGATCCCATTTTACCCGTTTATCCTTGTCTTTTAAACAACCAATTTTCTGGGCAAGCTTAATACGCTTTTTCAAAAGTGAGACGATATTTGAATCAATTGTATCAATCTGAGAACGTACATCCAGGATTTCTTGAAGATGTATTTTAGACATTGTATTACCTGTCTGGTCAGGAGTTATATGAGGGTTTGGCAAGTTATAGTTTTATTTCAGGGAATATCATTGCATTATATGATTTACCCTTGCCTTTGATTTGTTCGTATTACAAGAAAGTATGAGAAACAGATAATAATGTCAATATGTAAGAAAGTTATGCTACAGTAAGAATAAATTGAAAAAAGATAGCACTAAAATGAAGGGTTTTTATATCACCATTTTTCTTTGGATTCCATCAGAAACAACGTGTTTTTTAATTTGATAAACATATAATGATAATATCAGCTAATAAGATACTCTCTAAAAAAAATTGAATGTAAAAGCAGGATGTGGTCTGATATTTTCAAAACAATTTAAACAATATGCATTTATTTCTTGATAATACGTATTGATTACATTAAGCTGTACCCGGTTTTGTCCTGCCTAACAGCTTGGTTGCAAACGAGTGTTGATTATTTATAAAAATAGGTTTTTCGCTGTAATTCTTTTGACAATGTATTGCAGTTCGAGTATGCATTATGAAACTAGGAGAAAGTGAGCGGTGTTTTCTGCTCCAAAGAAAAGATTTAGCTGGGAGGAATTCATGAACAAAAAGGAATTAGTTGAGCGTATTGCAGATGCCGCTGATATCAGTAAAGCAGCAGCTGAAAAAGCATTAAATGGAACACTGGCAGCAATTGCTGATACCTTGAAAAAAGGTGATAAGGTTACATTGGTGGGTTTCGGAACATTTTCTGTCACAGAGAGAGAAGCTCGCCAGGGAAGGAATCCTCAAACCGGTGCTACCATTAAAATTCCTGCAAAGAAAATTGCTAAATTCAAAGCTGGCAGTAAGCTGTCCGAAGCAGTCAACTAATTGATTTGTTTCGAGGAATTCCCTGAAATATAAAGAAGAGGAATGAGGAAAACTTCTCTTTTAAATAATTCTGACTGAATTCACTGAAGATAGCGAGTAGCGAAATGGGCCGTTTCCTTAGATGTGGAAATGGCCCATTCTTTTTTATATTGGATTACAAGGTCTCACTTTGATAGACAGGACTTTATCTCGTACTCCTCGGGAGTAAGTACCTTGTTGACTCACGCTACCCAGCAAAACCAAAGCACATTTATTTTCTATGGCTGTTTTGGGCCAGTAAGGTACTCAAGCTAAAACCAACGCACTGCGCAAAAGGCGTTATTATGTTAAAACTCTTGGACTATGGTGCCGGCAATATTAGAAGTGTCATTAATGCAGTAAAACTTTTAGGAGGCGAAATTGATCTGATACGTAATCCCGGTGAAATACTCGTAGCTGATCAGGTAATTTTCCCGGGCGTTGGTAATTTTGGCGTTGTGATGGAACAGCTGAATAATAAGGGATATATTGAACCATTGTTACAGCGCATACATGGAAACAGGCCTCTTCTGGGTATCTGCGTGGCATTACAAACATTTTTTGAGGGGAGTGAAGAGGCTCCTGAAAGAAAAGGACTCGGCATAATCCCTGGGATAATAAAAAAATTTGATAGTGAAAAACTGCCAGTTCCCCAAATTGGCTGGAACACTATAGCTTTTCATAAAAAATCTCCTCTGTTTGCTGGATATCAAGGCGGAAAGTTTTACTTCGTCCATTCTTACTATGCAGAAATAGCAGAAAACAACAGTGATTGGCTGCTCACATCTACTGATTATGGATGTGAATTTATATCTTCAGTTGAAAAAGGCAATATCACTGCACTGCAATTTCATCCGGAAAAAAGTGGTAAAGAAGGTCTGAAAGTCCTGGAAAATTTTTTAACTAAAAACCAGCAATCTCAACAAATACAAATTTTTTCTGAAAATAATACAACAAAGAGAGCAAAGAGGGTTATCGCCTGCCTGGATGTTCGAGCAAATGATGAAGGCGATTTGGTTGTCACTAAAGGAGATCAATATGATGTCCGGGAAAAGGGGCACGTGAGAAATCTAGGTGTGCCTGTCAATCTGGCAGAAAGATACTACAATGAAGGTGCCGATGAGATCACCTTTTTAAACATTACAGGGTATCGTGATTTTCCCTTACAGGATCAGCCCATGCTGGATGTGTTGAAAAAGACTTCGGAGCATGTATTTGTGCCACTCACAATAGGAGGGGGCATTCAGGACTTTACAGACAGCGAAGGCAATTATTACACAGCTTTAGATGTTGCTTCTGCTTACTTCAGAGCCGGAGCTGACAAGGTGTCGCTGGGGTCAGATGCGGTATATGCCGTTGAACAGTATTTTAAAAAGAAGGAAGATGTCCCTAAAAGTTCAATCACACAAATTTCATCTGTATATGGTGCGCAGGCGGTTGTTATCTCTGTTGATCCCAGAAGAGTGTATGTCAAAACACCTGAAGACACACATCATGCAGTTATTAAAACCGAGTATCCAGGACCGGAAGGTGAGGAGTACTGCTGGTATCAGTGTACTGTGAAGGGCGGGCGTGAGGGGAGAGATATTGATGTAATTCAACTCGTTACCATCTGCGAATTATTAGGTGCAGGTGAAATACTTCTTAACTGTATAGACAGGGATGGCAGTAACAACGGGTTTGATATAGAACTTATCACCCATGTTAAAAAAGCTGTTACTATTCCCATTATTGCATCTAGTGGCGCGGGCAGCGGCCAACATTTTTGTGAAGTATTTGAAAAAACTGATGTTGAAGCTGCACTGGCTGCTGGTATTTTTCACAGACGTGAAGTATCTATTGACGAGGTTAAAAGATTGATGAAAAAGTCGTCCATCGAAATAAGATAGTTATAATGTCTTAGTCCAATATCCGTCATAAATAACAACTAAATAACCCTGTTTTTGTGATGTGAGGTAAGCCAGCAAGCGACGAATAGCTATCAAGGTGAATTAAACCAGGCCCCGTTTATCGGGTATCGTAACATAGCAATGGGATCTTCTTGATAATCTCAAAATAACGTAACAATAGATGTAATAATGCTATTTCCCTCATACTAGGATGAAGATAAAAAACAGCACACGGTTTTTCTCGGCTTTTACTCTTTACCTTTGTTGTATTTTTACAATCATTGTTACTGTCTTGCTTTTCTCATCAGGTTATCTGTATAGAAATGCCTTAAAAACACTGTCAGAAGATGGTGAGGTAAAATTAGAGCTTCATATCACCTATCTACAAGGTATACTTGAAAAGTATGAGAGTTTGCCAGAACTTCTGGCAACAAATAAAAGATTGATCAATCTCCTTGTAAATCCGGGAAGTAGAGAGCGAATACAGGCACTTAACACATATCTTGAAACCATTAACAGCATTAGTGACGCATCCGATACCTATCTCATGGACCGGGAAGGATTAACCATTGCCGCATCCAACTGGGATAAACCCCATCCTTTTGTAGGACGAAATTTCAGTTATAGACCATATTTCAAGCAAGCCATTCAGGGACATTTGGGTAAATATTTTGCTCTAGGTACTGCATCAGAACAGAGAGGGTACTATTTTGCCTTTCCAGTAAGGAACAAAAACGAGATAATTGGTGTTCTTGCTGTAAAAATTTTAGTTGATTCCATCGAACAATCATGGCGTCATAAAAATCAGATATTTCTTGTAACAGATCCCGACGGTGTCATATTTCTCTCGACCAATCCGTTGTGGAAATTCATGACATTATCACCATTAAAGCCGGAAGTAAGAGACCGAATAGTCATGAGCAGACGTTACTCTCAGGCCAGATTACAACCACTCGAGCTGAGTCTTGTCGATTCCTTTTCCTTCGGTAAGGTTATTGAGATAAAAGATGCGGAAAAAAGCAAAAAGAAAAATTATCTTCTACAAGCAGCAACCATGAAGGGGGCAGGTTGGAATGTCCAGATTCTTTCTGATATACAGGAAGTGAAAAAATCGGTTTTCTGGCAAGTGGCTATGCTTAGTACACTTTTCATACTTGGCGGACTTGTACATTTAGTTGTCCGTCAGAGACGCCAAAGAACACATGAAGCAAAAATATTTCAGGAAAAATCACGAAAGGATCTCGAACAGGCAAAACAAGATCTTGAGGCAAGCGTTCAAAAGAGAACAGGTGAATTAACAAAAGCGAATAGCCTCTTGCGAAAAGAAATAGAAGAGCGAAAAAGGGCTGAAAAAGATCTTAAAAATACACGATCAGAGCTTATTCATGCTGCAAAACTAGCCGCGTTGGGACAAATGTCTGCCGGTATAAATCATGAACTTAATCAACCTCTTGCTGCAATTCGCAGCTATAGTGAAAACTGCAAGCTTCTTTTTAAAAAGAACAGGGTAGAAGATGCCTATTGGAATCTTGATCAAATAATAGAACTCACTGAAAGAATGGCAAGAATCGGTGAGCAACTTAAAATGTTTACCAGAAAAAGCAGCGGAGACCTGACACGAGTACCCTTACACGGCGTTATTGATGGTGCGCTGGAAATTGTTAGACCAACATTGAAAAAAATTAAAGCTGAAATTGAAATTATGATTATTCCTGATGGCATTGAAGTAAAGGCTAACTATGTGTTATTGCAACAGGTTGTAGTAAATCTGCTGCAAAACAGCCTGCATGCTGTGGCAGAAGTGGATCATAGAAAAATTTCTGTTTCTGCAAGAAAACAGAAAAAACATGTGCTTGTTTCAATAGAAGATACTGGTCCGGGTATAAACAGCAGCCAAAAGGGAAAAATTTTTGAACCATTCTACACGACAAAAAAATCAGGACAAGGTCTGGGGCTTGGATTGGCCATAACAAAACGTATTCTGACATCAATGAATGGAGACATCCGTGAGGTGGAAAAACCAGCTGGTGCTAGATTCGAGTTTTTTTTAGAAGGCGTATAAACATATGACAAAAATTAATGAAATAATATTTATAGATGATGAAAAACATATTCGACAGGCTAACAAGCAGACATTGGAACTTGCTGATTTCAAGGTTGGTCTTTATGAAAATGCAGAAAAGGCACTGGTAAATATATTTAGAGATTTTCCTGGTATTATTATCTGCGACATCCGCCTGCCCAAAATGGATGGCCTGGATCTCCTCAAAAAGGTTCGGGAAATAGACACAGATCTTCCAGTTATTCTCATCACAGGTCATGGAGATATTTCAACTGCTGTCAAAGCTATGCGTGCTGGTGCCTATGATTTTATCGAAAAACCTTATTCAGCTGAAAGAATGGTGAAAACAGTTCAGCGCGCCTTGGAAAAACGGTCATTAACACTTGAAAACAGGATATTACGCAAAGAACTTGAAGCTCATTCTATACCTGGGCCGCGAATTATCGGCAAAACTGAGTCGATGGTGGCACTGAGAACAACTATAGCTCAGATTGCTGATAGCAGCGCAGATGTACTCATTCTGGGTGAAACCGGGACAGGAAAAGAACTTGTTGCCAGAAGTTTGCATGAGCAGAGTGAAAGAAGAGTTAAAAATTTTGTCGCGGTAAACTGCGGTGCTGTTTCTGAAACAATAATTGAAAGTGAACTGTTTGGTCATGAGGCAGGAGCGTTTACGGACGCAAGAGAAACACGTATAGGGAAATTTGAACATGCAAATGGGGGTACACTGTTACTGGATGAAATAGAATCAATGCCGTTTCGTACGCAAATCCATCTGCTCCGTGTCTTGCAGGAACGCCATATAGAACGGATTGGCTCGAACAAACTTATTCCCATCGATGTAAGAGTTATAGCTGCATCAAAAATTGATTTGAAAAAGGCTGCTGAAGAGGGGAAATTCAGGGAGGATCTCTATTATCGTCTCAATGTGGTATATCTGGAAATTCCACCACTTCGTGATCGTCTGGAAGATATTTCACTACTTTTTCATCATTTTCTTTTAGTTGCAGGGCATAGGTATCAGCAGGAAGTTTCTTTACCCACCCCTTCGCAAATGAATTTGCTCCTGGCATACAATTGGCCCGGCAATGTAAGAGAGCTTAGAAATTTAGCCGAAAGATATGTATTACTCGGACAACAATGTGGATACTCCATGGATCAGCTATTTCCAGGTGAGGATAAAAATGAGCGGCATAGTTTACCTCAACAGGTGGAAAACTATGAAAGAAGTCTGATTGAACAGGCACTTACATCAAGCAACGGAAGTATCAAAGACGTTATGGATTCCTTGAAGATACCTCGTAAGACACTCTACGATAAGATGAAAAAATACGATCTTGATAAAAGCGATTATAAATAAACAGTCTGCTATCAGTTGCGCGCTGTTTACGGCGTATAAAAGGCTCAGAACCCACTAAACTATAAGAATATGTTCGCCCCAAGAGTGAAGTATTAACTCAGGCTGCGCCGTACAAAGGCAATATTCGTAATTGTTTTTCATGTCTGGCGGTTTTCCCGACATTTTAAATTCGTTCCGGGTGGATTTCCGCCAATTTCTCACATTCTACTTCCTGCTGTTCTACAATATCTGTTTAATTTATCATAAAAACAGTTGATATGTGTTGTATGGTACAATACTTGCTGTTCTACCTGAGAAGGATAGTACATGGCATGCGTTTGTATGCTCACAGACGCTAAATTGGAAGAATAGGACAAAGTGGAGGAAAACATGTTAAAGAAAATTACTGTTGCATTTGCTGCTGTAGCCCTTTCAGCTACCTTTTTTACAACCAGTGTGATAGCGGCAGATCCTATCACAATTAAATTCTCTCACGTCGTTGCCGAAAACACCCCTAAAGGGCAAATGGCAAACAAATTCAAAGCTCTTGTAGAAGAACGACTGGGTGGAAAAGTGATTGTCGAAGTTTTTCCAAACTCGCAGTTGTTTGGAGACAATGGGGTATTACAGGCAATGCTGTTAGGTGATGTTCAAATGGCAGCACCAAGTCTTTCCAAGTTTGAACGGTATACAAAAAAATTGCAGATATTTGATCTGCCGTTCTTATTTAAAGATATGGCAGCTGTTGAAAAATTTCAACAGTCAAAGGCTGGCCAAGAGTTGCTGGATTCGTTACAACGTAAAGGGCTTGTTGGTCTTGGCTATTTACATAACGGCATGAAACAGCTTTCATCAAGTAAACCTCTGCGCGTACCGGAAGATGCAAAAGGACTCAAGTTTCGTATCATGTCATCAGACGTACTTGCCGCACAGTTTAAGGTGCTTAAAGCGACACCATTAAAAAAGCCTTTCTCTGAAGTTTTTACATTGCTGCAAACAAAGGCAATAGACGGTCAGGAGAACACGTGGTCAAATATTTATTCAAAAAAATTCTTTGAAGTACAACCTTATATAACCGAATCAAATCATGGTGTTCTCGACTATATGGTAGTTACTTCAAAAGAGTTCTGGATGGGGCTTCCTGATGATGTACGCGGCGAAGTAAAAAAAGCTCTTGATGAAGCAATTGCTTTTGGAAATTCTGTTGCCGGACAAAAGGCTATTGAAGACAAACAAAAAATCATTGACTCAAAACGTTCAGAAATTATTCAATTGTCCGATGAGGAACGTAACCAATGGGTAGAAGTCATGAAAAAAGTCTGGAAAAAATTCGAACACGAAATTGGCAAGAACATGATCGATGCTGCCTATGGCTCTAATATGTAACGCACTGTAAAGTGAATCATTCCCCAGGGTGATCCCACCCTGGGGATCATCAGAATGTAAAGGATTATATATGTTACGAATCATCAATGCAGCAGAGGAGGCAATAATCTCCCTGCTTCTTGTTGCCACAACATTGCTTGTTTTCATTGATGTGGTAATGCGATTTGGTTTTGGCAGCGGTCTTTTATGGTCCCAGGAACTCACACTTCACCTGTCAGCCTGGTTTGTCCTTTTTGGTGCATCGTATGGCATTAAGGTGGGCAGCCACATCGGGATGGATGCCTTTGTCCGCCTGTTCCCAAAGGGTGGAAGACGTCTATTAACAGGTATAGCCTGTATTCTGGTGCTTGTATACTGCTGGCTTGTCATGTATGGAGCCTATTTTTACCTGACAAAGATGAAAATGATCGGCATCTTCCTTGAAGATATTGATATCGAGACATGGAAAGCACATGCTATTCTGTTAGTAGGGTTCATTTTTATCACCATCCGTATTCTCATTGTTTTTTTTAATGTGATTACAGGAAAAGCTGATGGCTTCAAACATGCGGATGAGGCAAAAGAAAGCATGGAAATTGTAAGTGAGCTCAAAAGGGGGGAGGCTAGATGACAACAGCAGCACTTTTTATAATTCTCTTTGGCTGTATGCTCCTGGGGATGCCTATTGCCCTAGCCCTTGGACTTTCAAGTATTTCTACAATTTTACTGTTTTCAAATGACTCTCTTGCCTCAATTGCTTTAAAGCTGTTTGAAGCCCTGTCAGAACATTATACACTTCTGGCAATTCCGTTTTTTATTCTTTCATCATCATTTCTCTCGACAGGTGGTGTGGCCCAAAGAATTATCAGGTTTGCATTAAGTCTGGTAGGCCATGTTCGTGGCGGTATTGCCATGGCTTCTGTGGTTGCATGTATGATTTTTGCTGCAGTCTCGGGGTCCTCTCCAGCAACTGTCGCAGCTATAGGAACTATTGTTATAGCAGGAATGGTAAGGGCTGGCTATCCAAAGAGTTTTGCTGCCGGTGTTATTGCCAACGCAGGTACACTGGGTATTCTGATCCCTCCTTCTATTGTCATGCTTGTCTATGCAGCTGCAACGGAGGTATCTGCTGCAAAAATGTTTATGGCTGGTTTTTTGCCCGGACTTATGATGGGTCTGCTGCTTATGATCGCTATATATATTGTTGCCAGAATCAAGAAGATACCCAGTCAGCCATGGTCTGGCTTTAAGGAGGTCTTCAGTTCAGGTCTTAGTGCCACCGGCGGCTTGATGCTTATTATTATTGTCCTTGGATCGATTTACGGTGGTATTGCTTCTCCAACAGAAGCAGCAGCGGTATCAGCTGTTTATGCCTATCTGGTTGCAATCTTTGGCTACCGGGATATTGGTCCTCTCAAAGGTGTTCCCTGGCTAAAGAACGATGAAAATATTACCGGGGCAATTGTTCGTAACTGTGTGCAAATGGGCATTGCATTTCCTAAAACTGTGATTGATAAAGATGTAAGAAAAGTTATCCTGGATGCTGCCAAGGTAAGTATCATGCTGCTTTTCATTATTGCCAATGCCATGCTGTTTGCTCATGTACTGACAACAGAGCGAATTCCTCATTACCTGGCCTCAATCATAGTTGAACTGGGGTTATCACCCTGGATGTTTCTGGTGGTTGTAAATCTTCTTCTCCTTGCAGCAGGAAACTTTATGGAGCCATCTGCGATCCTGCTGATTATGGCTCCCATCCTTTTTCCCATTGCACTTCAGCTCGGGATTGATCCAATTCATCTCGGTATAATAATGGTTGTGAACATGGAAATTGGTATGTTGACACCGCCAGTCGGACTAAATTTGTTTGTTACAGCAGGGATTACTGGAAAGAGTATAGGATGGGTCATAAAAGCTGCACTGCCATGGCTTGCAATTCTGCTTGTATTTTTGATCTGTATCACCTATATACCTCAAATATCCTTGTTCTTACCTGAATTTATCGATTCTTTGAAGGGATATTAATACCAGGAATAAGACGACGATATCAGTTTGATTGTGATTAGAAAAGGGGAGGGACTCATGGAGTTCCTCCCCTTTTCTTACTATATGAAAAACGTATTGCGAAAGTCATATAGATAATGATGTGTATATAGCTGTTCCCAGAGGATTCTGCGCCGGCGTGGTCAGGGCGATTGAAACAGTTGAAAATATGCTCGAAAAATACGGCAGACCCATCTATGTGCTGCATGAAATCGTTCACAACAAGCATGTCATTGCTGATCTTGAAAAAAAAGGAGCCATTTTTGTTGAACAATTACAGGATATTCCAACTGGAAAGATCTGTATCTTCAGTGCTCATGGTGTTTCTGTTACCACAGAGGTAGCAGCAAGCAAATGGGGATTGCATACTGTAGATGGTACCTGTCCTTTGGTTTCAAGCATTCACAGGATAGTCGAAAAGCATGCAGAAAAAGGATTTGACATTGTGATAATCGGTCATCATAACCATCCGGAGGTGGTGGGAACGGCCGGCAGAACAGATATAGATGTGCATATCATTGCAACAAGAGCTGAAGCAGAGCAGGTTACATTGAAAAATCCAGAAAAATGTGTGTATGTGACCCAAACCACCCTGAGCCAGGATGAAGTTCTTCAAATAGAAGAGATCCTGCAAAGAAGATTCCCGAAGATCCAGCATCCGAACAGAACAATCTGCTATGCCACACAAAACAGACAGAATGCTGTCCGAAAACTTGCTCATAATGCAGAGCTTATTTTTGTTGTGGGTTCTAAAAACAGTTCCAACTCCAATAGGTTACGTGAAGTCGCAGTTTCTGAAAACGCTGAAGCGTATCTCATTGATGATTCACACGATATACATGAAGAATGGGTTGTGGACAAGAAAAGTGTTGGGATTACAGCAGGTGCTTCAGCACCTGAACGGCTTGTCGAGGAGGTGGTAAACTGGCTTTCACAGCGTTTCACTGTCACCACACACGAAATTGGCGACAATGAAAAAAAGCTTCATTTTAAACCGGCAGATTTACGATGAAGCTTTTTTAAGGATGAGCGGAATGCACCCAGTTTTATAAAAGTTTTTCGATGCGTTCCATAGCGTTTTTTACATTTTCATAGCTGTTAAAGGCCGAAATGCGTATAAAACCTTCGCCACAGCGGCCAAATCCTGCACCCGGGGTGCAGACAACACCTGTTTTGTCGAGGAGCATATCAAAAAAGTCCCACGACTTCATTTTGCCATCAACCCAGATATAGGGTGAATTCGCACCGCCAGCATAGGTATATCCCAATGCTTCCATCTTTTCACAGATAAGTGCCGCGTTTTTTAAATAGTATGCAATAAGTTCTGTAACCTGAGCCTGACCC
>PDWI01000812.1_pt1 | contig 52251 bp, 42 predicted proteins | sample 1430891 | NCBI WGS metagenome assembly PDWI01 (sample SAMN01162508, study PRJNA174530) | Oral metagenome, whole genome shotgun sequencing project. | biome: Marine environment; feature: Marine mammal; material: Swab sample of the gingival sulcus; isolation source: swab sample of gingival sulcus... | reverse complement strand
ACCTGTCTCAAACCAATAACTTTTGAACGTCTTTTCATTGCTGATAAACAGCAAAATATCAAACGGGTTATAGACATGGTCGCCACAGAAATTATAGCCATCATACCACTGCTGCACCATGTCCATATCAGCACCATGCAAATGCCCGGCAAATACGGTTTCCAAATCATGCTGGGTATAACCGCAGACGGTGGCAAAGGGTGGCAGCAAACTCATATCAACGATATTATTGATCCCGGAAAATACAGAAACTCTGGAAAATTTGGTGACTCCGGTAAGAAAGGCAAAGCGAATAGAGGCATCATTATCCTTGATCACCGCATAAAAGGCCTTCAGGGTTTCTCTGGCAAAAGCCGACATTTCCGGCTGGTCAATATTATCCAGAATCGGTTTGTCATATTCATCAATGAGGATAACCACAGGCCGGTCAAATTTCCGGGAGACATTTTGGATCAATTCGTCAAAGGCAACATCAGGGCTGGAGGAAACACAGCTCATTGCAAAACGTTTTTCATTCTTCCGCAGATTCTTGAATATATTCTCCAACAGGCCTTCCTCACTGCGAAAATAGCCCCCGCCAAAGGAAATCTTTATAACCGGATAGCTCTGGGACCAGTCATGGCTTTTCTCAGCCGCAAGTCCGGTAAATAATTCCTTGTTTCCTTCAAACAGGTTGTGCAGGGTGTCAAGAAACAGACTTTTGCCAAAACGACGGGGGCGGGATAAGAATGCGTATTTATAGCGGTCGATGAGATCCACCGCAATGCCGGTTTTATCGACATAGAGATAATTCTTCTCAATAATTTCACGAAAGGTCTGGATACCAATGGGCAGCTTTTTCATGGTTCGTTCTCTCAGGTATTTTCAGCGTGCCAGCCAGACATCAAAGAGGAGCAGTCTGGCTGGCATCTTCTCTGTCAGGTGATACGGTGGTCAAGCCCCTCCTGGATTTTCAGGTGAAGCTGATCATCGCCTGTACCATGGGTGAACACATGGTAGTTTATGGTGTCTATGACCTGGTCTGCGCCCTGTATCCAGCCGCCGGATGCGGTCACCACATCTTCACTGCCTGCGGCGGTATCCCCCTGGATGAGCAGTTCATTACGGTCGTCGGTCATGTTTTTTACGCTGGCCGCATTCAGGGTGATGCTCTGCCGGCCATTAGCGGTAAGGTCAATGATTTCCATGTCCACAATCAGGTCTGCTGCCAGGGTGGTGAAGTTCACATCACTTGCCACCTCCAGGGTATCATCATCATCCCCGCCGTCAATCTTGCTATCGCTGATATCCAGAATAATGGTATCACTGCCCAGGCCACCGTACAGTTCGTCGGCTCCGTTTCCGCCGTGCAGCCAGTCGTTGCCCTCCCCGCCGTCCAGGGTGTCGTTGCCATCCCCGCCGTCCAGGGTGTCGTTGCCATGCCGTACAGGGTGTCGTTGCCCTCCCCGCCGTCCAGGGTGTCGTTGCCAGCCCCGCCGGACAGGGTGTCGTTGCCAGCCCCGCCGTACAGTTCGTCGTTGCCAGCCCCGCCGTACAGTTCGTCGTTGCCAGCCCCGCCGTACAGGGTGGCATCATCTACTCCGCCACGCAGTTCGTCGTTGCCATCCCCGCCATACAGGGTGTTGTTGCCATACCCGTCGGACAGTTGGTCATCGCCCGCAAGGCCGTATATCTCATCGGCAGCACTGGTGCCGGTGAGCCAGTCATCGCCGCTCGTGCCAACGATGATATTTTTCGTGACACCATTAAACTGGAAATGTTCAATGCCGGTGAGGGTATCAGTGCCATCAGGACCCGTGATTTGAAACACGCCGTCGCTGTCCCCCCAGCTATACTCCTCCATATTGCCGGAAAAGATTGCGGTATCATCCCCCGCACCGCCGGACAGGGTGTCGTTGCCAGCTCCGCCGGTCAGGCTGTCGTTGCCCGCAAAGCCGTATATCTCATCGGCATGGGTGGTGCCGGTGAGCGTGTCATCGCCGCTCGTGCCAATGATGAAATCTCGCGTGCCATCGTCAAACTGGAGATGTTCAATGCCGGTGAGGGTATCAGTGCCATCGGGACCACTGACCTGGAAAGCAGAGCCGGTATCCCACCAGGTGTAGTCCTCCATATTTCCGGAAAAGATTGCGGTATCATCCCCCGCACCGCCGTCCAGGGCGTCATCATCTGCTCCGCCGGACAGGGTGTCATTGCCAGCTCCGCCGAGCAGCCTGTCGTCGCCCGCAAGGCCGTATATCTCATCGGCAGCGGCGGTGCCGGTGTGCCAGTCATCGCCGCTCGTGCCAATGATGATATTTCGCGTGCCATCGGTAAACTGGAGATGTTCAATGTGGCTGAGGGTATCAATACCATCGGGACCGCTGACCTGGAAATTACCGCCGATATCCCCCCAGGTGTAGTCCACCATATTGCCGGAAAAGATTGCGGTATCATTGCCCGCACCGCCGTCCAGCCTGTCGTCGCCCGCATTGCCAATCAGGGTGTCGTTATCGTCTCCGCCGTACAGGGAGTCGTTGCCAGCTCCGCCGGACAGGGTGTCGTTGCCCGCTCCGCCGGACAGAGTGTCATCGCCCGCAAGGCCGTATATCTCATCGGCAGCGCTGGTGCCGGTGAACGTATCAGCGCCATCCGTGCCAAGGATGATATCTTGCGTGGCATCGGTAAACCGGAGATGTTCAATGCCGTATAGGATATCGGTACCATCGGGACCGCTGACCTGGAAATTACCGCCGCTATCCCCCCAGCTGTAGTCCTCCATATCGCCGGAAAAGACCGCAGTATCATTGCCCGCTCCGCCGTCCAGGATGTCATTGCCTGCTTCACCATACAGGGAGTCGTTGCCAGCTCCGCCGTACAGGGTGTCGTCTCTTGTATCGCCGTACAGGGTGTCGTTGCCACCCAAACCATATATCTCTTCGGCAGCGCTGATGCCGGCGAGCGTGTCAGCGCCGCTCGTGCCAAGGATGATATCTTGCGTGGCATTGTCAAACTGGAGATGTTCAATGCCGAAAAGGGTATCAGTCCCATCGGGACCCGTGATTTGAAACATGCCGTCGCTGTCCCCCCAGCTATACTCCGCCATATTGCCGGAAAAAACCGCAGTATCATTGCCCGATACACCCTCCAGGGTGTCATCACCTGCTCCGCCCTGCAGGGTGTCATCACCTGCTCCGCCGTGCAGATAGTCATCACCTGCTCCGCCGTGCAGGGTGTCGTTGCCTGTCTCGCCCAACAGAACGTCGTTGCCTGCTTCACCGTACAGGATATCGTCGTCCTCATCGCCCCACAAGCTATCATCCCCGGCGCGGCCTTCAATAAGGTCATTGCCCGCCAGGCCATGAATCTCATTGGCACGGGGAGAGCCAATCAGGGTGTCATCGCCCGGAGTGCCGGAAAAATTGGCATCCAATACGGTGACAGTCACCGTTGTCTGCTGGGTCGCCCCTTCAATGCTGGTGGTATGGGTAAAGGTGTCGCTGCCATGATAATTGGCATTCGGTTCATAGCTGATGCTGCCATCTGCATTGACCCTGGCCCGGCCATGGTCGGTGGCCACCCAGTTGCCGCCGCCGGAAGTATCCGCGCCAATATGGGTATTGGTCTGGGTGGCATCGGCATTGGCATTGAAGGTATTGCCTTCCTCAGCGGCAACACTGTTATGATGCACGGTAATGGCTTTTGCGGTATCGCCTGGATTATCATCCGTTACGGTAACAGTAACTGTGGCCGTGGCATCGTCGCCAGCATCATCATCTGTGGCGATGACGGTGAGCGGCAGGGCTGTGTCTTGTCCGGCTGAAGCCGCATCCAGCGGACCTTGCAGGGAAAATTCATACCCGGCATTTGTCTCCGCAGGGTTGGTGATGCTCACCACAAAGATATTTCTGCCGCCATCGCCTTTGGTGGCGGTCAGGGTATGGCCGTCAGAGCTGACCGTATAGACCAGTGCCGTGCCATCAGATGTGAGCTGTAGATTTTCCAGATCAGTTTGGGGATCTGTAAAAACAAGGTCAAAATCATCCGTTCCCCTGGTCACGCCAAAACTGCCGGTTCGGGTGAGCTGGGGAGTATCAGGGTTTGTTCCGCTGGGCAGATGAGACTCTGCAACAGTGGTGCTGGAGTTGCTGAGAGTCGCCTCAATGCCATCGGCAACAGCAATGGTCACGGTGGCAGCGGTGCTGCTGATATCATCATCCCCATCTCCGGGCTGGTCATGGTCTATGATGGTGTAACTGAATATCTCCTGCAAAGCGGAGCCGTCTTCCGGGTGGCTGAGATTGGTTCCCGGCGTATAGGTGTAGACTCCGTTGGGGCTGACCACAAGACTGCCGTATTGGGTGGTCAGGCTTGTATCGGCTGCGGTAATCTCAGTGGTCTGCGATTTACCAGCGGCATCGGTATAGGTAAGCTCGTGCAAAGTGGTAAGAGCTGTTGCTGGATTGGTGCCCCGGTCATCGTTGTCAAGCAGGTTGCCAGTGACCGAGTTAGTGGTGCTGTCTGCGATGTTTTCCGGGGCAGATGCACTATCGTCTGCGGGGGTGGGCAGCTTGTCGAGATGCAGGGTGGCGGTGGCAGTGGTGTCGGCCAGCCCGTCATTCACCGTAATCTCAATAATTCTTGCGGTGTCATCGGGATCTGTTCCCGCATTCTGAAAGCGGATGGCCTTGATGGCATCTTCAACGTCCCCATGGCCTGGGGTCTGGTCTGCCTCAGGGGTGATGGTCAGGGTGTTGCCGCCATTGGATGCTGCGACCTGAAACAGGGTGGTATTTACAGCACTGTAATCCAGCACATCGTCTGTTTGGGGATTGGTCAGGGTCACGGTGATGGATTGGAGATTCCCGGTATCCACATCGCTGACATCCATGTCTGCTGCGGCAATCATTACTCCGGTGTTTGCTTCGGTTTCCGAAAAAAACGACTCGTAGCCCGTGCCGGCAGCGGTGCCGTCCAGATCAATTTGCGGGGCATCGTTGCTGCCGGTGACAGTGATGGTAAGAGATTCCCTATCTGTGGCACCTGAGCTATCAGTGACCGTGGCGGTGAAGGTGTCGGTGACCGTATCACCTTGGGTGAGTTCCTGGGTGGCTGGCAGGCTGTTGTCCAGGGTGTATGTCCATTGCCCGCTGTCCGGATCAATGACCATGGTGCCGTAGCTGCCGGTACCGGAAACCGACCAGGCGGCGCTGTCACCGCCGTCGGGATCGTTTGCAATAAGGGTTCCGGTGGCGGTGGTCGTGATATCGTCTTCTGTGACCGCGCCGCTGGTCTCACCGCCGGTGATCTCCGGGGCATCGTTGGTTGGAGTGACCGCAATGGTGGTTATGGCGACATTGCTGTCGGCACTGTCATTACTGACCTGTACCTCAACGATGCGCTCTGTATTGCCCGGATCATCAGTGCTGTTGGCAAAGGTAATGGACTTGATGGCAGTTTCAAAATCAGCAAGGGTTGGGTTTTGGCCTGCCTGGGGGGTGATGGTCAGGGTGTTGCTGCCATTCGATGCTGCAACCTGAAACAGGGTGGCGTTGACAGCAGTGTAATCCAGCACATCTCCGCTCTGGGGATTAGTCAGGGTGCAGGTGGCCCTGTTGACCTGGCCAGCAGTGCCATTTGCAATATCCATATCGGCATGGGCAATTGTTGCAGCAGTGCCGTTTTCAATATAGCTGGTGGCAATACGCTCTCCCGGCGGGGCATCGTTGACACGTGCGACCTCAAGGATGTCGCCATCCACATCGGTATCGTTACTGAGCACATTCCCGCTGCAACGGGGTGCGGTCTCGGCAACACTGTTGCTATCCGGCTGGGTCTCGGGGGCATCGTTGCTGCCGTTTAAGGTAACGGTGATGGTCTCGCTGGCTGTGCCGCCACGGCCATCATCAAGAGTGACGGTATAGGTCTGTTGCGGGGCAGCGTCCTGGGCAAGGCTGTCCAGAGCTGCGTCAGGCACGGAAAAAGTCCAGTTGATGATCTTGCTGTCCTGGTCAACAGCGGCAGTGAAATCGCCCAGATACCCGTCGCCATTGGCATGAACCGTGACCGTATGGGTGTCGGAGATGTCGGCATCGGTAAAACTGAGACTGCCGATGGTTGTATGTGTGGCGGAGTTTTCCCCCGCAGCGTTGTCGGCAATTTCGGTGACCGCACCGGTGGTATCACCACCATCAACGATGAGCGGCGCATGGTTCGGCTCGGGCGGCGGTGGCGGTGGCGGCGGGGGTTCTGGAGAACCTTTGCCGATAATGGTAATGAGAAGCGTCTCGCTGCTTATGCCGCCGTTGCCATCACTCACGGTATAGGTGATCGTATCGGTGAGGGTTTCACCGTCATGTAACGCTGCCACTGCGGGATGGGAAATGTCTGCAAGATACTCATAAGAGCCATCGGAGCCAAGAGTGATATGACCATAGCTGGTGGCAATACGGTCTCCCTGCGGGGCATCGTTGACACGTACCACCTCAAGGATGTCGCCATCCACATCGGTATCGTTACTGAGCACGTTCCCGCTGCAACGAGGCGCATTTTCGGCAACACTGTTGCTATCCAGCTGGGTCGTGGGGGCATCGTTGCTGCCGTTTAAGGTAACGGTGAGGGTCTCGCTGGCTGTACCACCACGGCCATCATCAAGAGTAACGGTATAGGTCTGTTGCGGGGCAACGTCCTGGGCAAAGCTGTCCAGAGCCGCATCAGGCACGGAAAAACTCCAATTGATGGCCTTGGTATCCTGGTCAACAGCGGCAGTGAGATCGCCCAGATACCCGGCACCATTAGCCTGAACCGTGACCGTATGGGTATCGGAAATGTCGGCATCGGTAAAACTAAGGCTGCCAGTAGCTGTATGGGTGGCGGTGTTTTCCCCCGCAGCCTTGTCGCTAATTTCGGTGACTTCAGCACTGCTCTCACCGCCTGTGATAATCGGGGCAGTGTTTTCCTGAGGCTCAGGGCCGGGTTCAGAGCCGGGTTCAGAGCCGGGTTCAGAGGATCGTTCTGATTCAGCAGCAAAGTCTGCCGTATTCATCGCACCATCATTTTGATCTGTCTCAGCAAAAGACGGTCTTGGGCTTTGCGCAAGATTTTCTCGTTGAGAAAGATCCGGGGAAGACAATGGCTGGGCAAGAAAATCTTCGGAAGTAAAAAAGGCTCCACCGGTCAAGAATCCAGAACCGGCATCCTCGTCATAGACCACGGTCGCAGCACTGCCCTGCTCTGCGGCAAAAGAGACCGTATCATTTCCAGAGAGAAAAAGCAGCTCGCCGCTGCGGGGATCACGGAGTAAGAGGATATTTGCAGAATCTGCCACTGTTTCTTCGACAACAGCGGAGACAGTTTCTCCTTCGTAAATGAAATCACCAGCCCGCAAAATTCGTACCGTACCATCCTTGGCAACAGCTTGAAAAACGCCAACAATATTCTGTACAATCGCTCGTATCTGTTGCATAATAGACCCCCATCACAATGTTTATCTCAAAAAGGCCTCTTCGCATAACTAAAAACATATAATATCATCTCTTTCTTGTCTATCATTTATTCACAGAAACACCTGTATTTACCTTTTCTCGGTGTATAAAAAACACTCTTGCAATACACCGCTTGATACCCGGTAATTTCTGCTATTGAAACCTCGAAAATTATAAAAGAAAATAACAATATAACGCTCCTTATTTCTCTCTCCAGAGTTCAATGAATAATACTTTATTATACAGCATACATAACCCCGGAAGCCAACAGAACTATTAGGAAAACAAAACATTGCTACACGATATAAAAACTCCTTATTATGAACAAGCAGAGAAGCCTTCTTTAAAAATCATAAAAAATACGACAAAAAACATTTCCTCACCTATAAAAGCTAAAAAAACACATAAAGATGTTGCATACTCGAAGAATCTTATTATTTTAATCGTACTGAATAGGATAAATTCCTTGGTGCTTCAGGATGTTTCGTCATTACCAAGAAACATTTAATTTCTTGTTTTTTATCACAAGTTCTGAACAATAAGGCATGAATAAAGGTCTCTTTCAATATTTCAAAAAACAATACACACAAAGGATGAATGTATGGATTCAATTGTCAAGGTATTAACTCACGCCCGTCGTCTGAACAGTGCTACGAAAAAATTAAGTGTTCAAGAACTTTATGGCATTAAAGAAAAACTCGAAAAAATTATTGAACAACGCCTTGAGGCGGAACAGGAAGCCCTTAAAAAAGACGCAGAGAAAATTGAAAAGATAAAGCAATATAAAGAAATGCTGGCCAAAGACGGTATCAATCCCGGTGACTTGCTTACCGAAAACGGCGAGAAAGGCGGTCGTAAACGCGCTCCCCGGCCACCAAAATATAAAATCACCGACGACAGCGGAAAGACAAGGACATGGACAGGCCAAGGACGGATGCCAAATGTCTTTAAAGAAAAGGTTGATGCTGGAATTGCAATAGAGACATTTCTTATCAAGTAGCAATTAAAAAAGACGAACAAAAAGCCATCTTCACATAAAGGTACAAAAAACCTTTAACGAAGATGGCTTTTTTATTTATCCTCTCGGCAATGCTCTTTTCAAGTCGTCTTTTTTTCTTATAGAGAAAACTCTGGCTCATACATGATTACGAAAAACATTCCTATATATTGTACATATACATCAAAATAAAGATTTATTAAAAAGCCACTTTATTCGTTTTCAGCGGGACTTTTCTCAGATACCGTCAAAATAACTGCACAAAGAATCATTGCGGCACCAAGATACCCTAAGATGCGGAAATACTCGCCAAAGAAGAAAAAGGCTGCCACCGCAGCAAAAACAGGTTCTACAGTGGCCACAAGAGATGCCCGTCCCGGCTCGAGATATTTCAGACTTTGGTAATAACAAAAATTAGCAATATAGGTGGAAATCACCGAAACACCGAGTAACGCCGCCCAGGCCACAATATTTTTTGGAGCAAAACTGACAAACGGCAAAATTCCTAAAATTCCTAACGGAAGGACATATAAAAACAGATTTGCAGAAGAATAATGAGAAATGAAATATTTGCCTACAGTATAATAAAGCGAATAACAAAAACCCGCTGTTATCCCGGCAACAAGGGCAACACCTCCAAAAGATCTTGCTGAACTCTCAGGAGCACCATTTTGGGCAATACAAAACACCCCGGCTATAACAAGAAGCACCGCAAACAGCCGTGTCGCTCGGGGCTTTTCACCAGAGAATATCCACGAACAAAACACCACCCAGGCCGGAGCAGTATATAATAATACCGAGGCAAAGGCTGCACCGCCGCTTTGTACCGCATACTGGTACGATATATAAAAAAGCGAAATACCCAAAAAGGCAAACACCACCAGGGGGAATACATCTTTACCGCGTATTCGGGTGTTTCCGGTCATTATTGCCTGGCAGCAAAAAAACAGCCAGGCGATAGCGGCACGCCAAAAAGCAACCTCCATAGGGCTTATTCCCTGGGCAAAGGCGATCGAAGAAAAAATACCAATCGCCGCCCAGCACGAAGCCGCAGTAATAATAAAAAAATACCCCTTAAACATAATGCTAAATTCGCTGGTGAGCAAAACGAGTCCGGTAAAACGGCTTGTTATATTTTTATAATAGAACTATCCCTTTACGCTCCATAATATCTAAAAGCTTCTTTGAAGAACCTGCGAGTTTTGTATCCCTTGTTCCCATTTTTGAACTGTTGAGATTCTCATATTAAAAACACGTGCCAAGGCAGTCGGACTTCCCTTGAGTTTTTTCTGATAGAAATAATGTTTTTCGAAACATAGTCTTTACCTTCATAAAGACATCGTTTTTCTCTATTTCTTCCTATTATATCATCACCAATGCCAGTCTTGTTCAAATCTTTAAGCGTCAATGTTATGGATTCTGCAATTGAATATAGCCATTTATAAAATTGTTTTGCAGCTCATTTTTCCCACTCAAGGATGACACTTCGTGATAGTTCTCGCAAGAAATATATTTTGAAAAAGAAATGCTCAAGTCAGATGTACAGCAGTATAAATCTCCTTTGCATTGCCCTCCTAAAACAACCAGGTCACCCTATTAAAGAAGACTGCTGCCTTTACCATAGTGTTATTTTTTATCTCTGACAAATATGAGGCATAAAAAGAGTACTGCCGCCATGAAAACTTGCGATACTGCCAAGATATGCTATAGTCACCGGATGGGTTTTCAGAAAAAACTCAAAGACACCTCATCTTTGTACAACAACTTGTTTTCACACAAGCTTCACAGCTTTGGCGAAAATCAAACCTGTACAAATTTCAAGGGTCTCTGCAAGCAAGTTGCCCATAAAAGCCTGTGGGAAACTCTGTTATTACATTCTCTATTTATTTACACAGATCATGGACAATACCAGCGAAAATTTTGCCGACCTGTTCGGTCAACATGAAAACACCACCCTGCGTCATTTCACCCCTGGAGAACACATTACCGCAAGCATTATTGACATTGCTGGAGACCACGTTTTTCTCGATGTTGGCGGCAAGAGTGAAGGCGTTCTCGATGCCAATGAATTAAAAAATGAGCACGGAGAAATTACCGCACAGCCCGGCGATACACTCAAGGTTTATTTTTTAAGCGGCGGCGGCTCTGAGCTGCGCTTTACCTGCCGGGTTGGCTCGGGTGCAGGGGCGGCGCATCTCGAAGAGGCCTGGCAAAGCGGTATTCCGGTGGAAGGGCTGGTCAAGGCAGAAATCAAGGGCGGTTTTGAGATTACCCTCGGAGGCAATGTCCGGGCCTTTTGTCCGGCCTCACAGATGAGCCTGCGGCGCATCGACGATCTTGCTGCGACATTTCTTGAAACCCGGATGATGTTTCGTATTACCCGTTTTGAGTCCAATGGCCGTAATATCGTGGTCTCGGCTCGGGTACTCCAGGAAGAAGAGAGAGAACAACAGAAAGAAGAACTCAAAAAGACGCTTTGCGAAGGCGATACCGTTACCGGTGTCATTTCTTCATTGCGTGATTTTGGTGCCTTTGTTGATCTGGGCGGTGCCGACGGCTTGATTCCCATTTCAGAGGTGAGCTGGGATCGGGTGGACGATATTACGCAATACTTTCAGGTCGGTGAAACCGTACAGGTCGTGGTGAACAGCATTGACTGGGATCGGGAACGTATCTCGCTGAGCTATAAAAAGACCCAGGAAGACCCGTGGCAAAAGGCAGCAACATCGTTTGCTGAAGGTTCAGTGCATCAGGGCAAGGTTTCGCATCTCGCCCAGTTTGGTGCCTTTGTAACCCTGGCTCCAGGGGTTGATGGTCTGATTCATATCTCAAAACTCGGTGCCGGTGACGGACGACGTATTACCCATCCCAGCCAGGTTGTCGAAACAGGACAAACCGTCGAGGTCATCGTGGAGTCGGTACAGATCGCCGAGCGGCGTATCAGCCTGGTTCCCAGCGATTATGTCTCCCCGGAGCAGGAAGAAGATAAGGAACGCCAGGATTATAAGAAATATGTTGCTGAAAAGAAATCGTCTTCTAACGAAGAGTTAGGAACGCTCGGTGCATTATTGAAAAAGAAAATGGCAGAACGCCAAGGGTAAACAACACACCATCTGCAAGGAAAAACCTGTAGATTATATTTGTGACAAAAAAGCCGTCTTTTTCCTTGAAAGGCACAAGACGGCTTTCCTCTTTACAAGGATTGTCGCAGGGCCTCAAAAAGAACCACGGCTGCTGCCGCAGAACTGTTAAGAGAGTCGAGACTGCCCCGCATCGGAATAGTGATAAGAACGTCACATTGCTTTTTCACCAGGGGGCGAAGCCCTTTGCCCTCACTGCCCATCACAATGCAGGCCGGAACCTTGAGATCAGTCTCATATAAAGAGACTGCGCCACGATCCTTGACCGTGCCAAAGACCCAGCCACCCGCCTCTTGCAGTTTTTGCAAGGCCATGGTCAAATTGGTGACCTGGCAGACATCAATATGCGCAATCGCCCCGGCAGAAGATTTTGCAGCAGTACCACCCAAAGGGGCAGAACGCTCTTTGGTCAGCACCACACCAAAGGCCCCGGAAGCAAGAGCGGAACGGATAATAGCCCCTATATTATGGGGGTCTTGCAGCCCATCACAGACCACAACCCTGGGATTTTTTCCCTGACGCACCGCCTCGGCAAAGTCGGCAACAAAGTGGTCAAAATCTTTTACTGCAACAGCGTTGACCCGGGCAACAACCCCCTGATGCCGAGCCTGGCCACCCTCCGAGCCGGTGAGCTTTAACGAGGCAACAAAAGAAAATTTTACGTGATGGCTGCGGCACAGCTCGATGATTTCGGAATATTTCTTGCCCCGTTTCCCCCGAACCAGAAAAACTTCCACGATCCGGGTCGGTTGTTTAACGAGCAGCTCATATACCGGGTGAATCCCCCATAATAGATCGGCCCCACATCTGAGCCGCTTTTCTGCGCCATGGGCGATCTCTTTGCGACCAGAACTCATCATCACACCCCAAGAGTAAGTGGCTCGCCCTGGGCATTACGACGCTGCCGGGCTCGCTCGGCAATAATAATTGCCGAAAAAGTCGTCATCGCATCTGCAAGATCATCGTTGACCAGAACATACTGATACAACCCCGCCGCAGCCATTTCTTCTCTGGCATTCTCAAGCCGCAACGCAATCTTTTCTTCACTCTCGGTATGGCGGTTCCGCAGACGCTGCTCAAGCACCTTCATATCCGGCGGAGCCACAAAAATATGCACGGCATCAAGACCAGAGGCCCGCAGAATCGCAGCCCCCTGAACATCTATATCAAGCAACACGTCACGTCCCCGATCCTGCTGCGCAGCAAGCGCAGCAGCACTGGTGCCATACATCGCACCATGCACCGTAGCCGACTCCACAAAACAACCTTCAGCCTGCATCTTCTGGAAAACCGTGCTGCTGACAAAATGATAATCACGGCCATCCTCTTCTCCTGGACGCGGTGCCCGGGTGGTATGGGATACCGAAAACTCCAGGTTCGCAAGCGATGCCATGGTTTTTTGCAGCAAGGTGGTTTTTCCAGTACCGGAAGGCGCAGAAACAACAAAGAGAAGTCCTCGAGACATAGGCAACACCTCATTTTTCATTGCGCAATTCTTCAAGATGATATTCTGGTTCCAGGGCCTGCATTCTCTGGTTAATGGTATCAGGCTGGATCGAAGAAAGCACAACATGGTTGGAATCCATAACCAGTATAGAACGGGTACGCCGTCCTTCGGTAACATCAATAAGCTTTCCTTCTTTTTTCGCCAGCTCTTTTAACTTTCTTGCCGGCGAAGAACCGGTATTGACTACAGCGATAATGCGCCGTGCCTTCACGGTATTTCCAAATCCTACGTTAAGAAGTTTCATGCTACTCTACGTTTTGTACCTGTTCCCGAATTTTCTCCAGCTCACTCTTTAAGGCTACGGTGAGATGGGCAATACCGGCATCGCTGCTCTTTGAGGCAATGGTATTCACCTCTCTAAGCAACTCCTGGATCAGAAAATCACATTTTCTGCCGACCTCCTGTTCGTTTTCAAAAAAACTACGAAACTGCTGCAGATGACTACGAATCCGTACCAACTCTTCGGTAACATCCGCCTTGTCAACGAGAATTGCAACCTCCTGGGCAAGCCGTTGTGGATCAACGGCAACCCCGTCGAGCAATTTTTCAAGACGAGCCTGCAACTGGGTTTCACGAATCTGCTGCACCTCGGGAAGCACCTCTTCAACCTGAAGAACCAGGGAGGTAAACGTGGCTATACGACTTTCCAAATCGGCAGCCAGAGCCGCCCCCTCACGGCACCGCATCTCTTCACAGGCAGCAAGCGCAGCATCAAGGGCAGTACCCAAATAAGGCCAGATGGCCTCAAGATCTTCTTCCTGTCGCTCTCGCAGCAAAACATCGGGATAGGAGGTTAACTGAACAGCAGAAACTTCTCCGTTAATGCCAAACTGTTCGGCAATACCATCAAGGGCTTCAAGATAGCGTTTTGCCAAAGTTTCATTATAACTGAGCTGCACCAGATCAGAAAAATCACCATGCACAGAGACCATAAGCTCTACCCGACCCCTGGCATGATACTCCCCAATACGTTTTCTGATCCGCTCTTCGAGGGCATGATACTCTTTGGGCAGTCGCAGGTTACAATCAAGAAACCGGTTGTTGACCGTGCGTACCTCCACCGTCCAGATTCTTCCCTGGTGTTCTGCCGTACCACGCCCAAACCCGGTCATACTTCGTATAGACATAATATCTGGTATCTTTTTCTTATTTTAATAATGAGCCATAGGGGTATCACCCGATGACTGTATAAAGTTTTTTGCAATGAAAAAAACGGTGTAAAAGGGGGTTCCTTTCACACCGTTTTCTGTTCCACAAATCTGAACTTTTGATCTAAAACTATTTCATAGCAGCATTCAATTCCTTGAGCATCGCATCAGTGGCATCAGCAGCCTTATCAGCATAGAGCACGGCACCATTATTTTTCTCAACGATCAAATAATATCCTTTTTTCTTACCATAGGCCTTAATCACGCCATCTAACGATTTCAGGATAGGCTGAAACTCTTTTTCTTCGAGTTGTTTTAATTCAAAACGTGCATCCGCTGTTTTACTTTGCAAGTCACGACGCTTTTTTTGAAATTCCCGAACCTTTTCTTGTTTTTTCTGTTCACTCCAGACCGAATTCTTCTTTTCTATCTCTTGCTGTAACGCAACAAGCGCCTGTTCCTCGGCCTGAAATTTCTGCTGAAATTCCTTTGCTTTCTCGTCAAGACGAATCTTGGCAGCTTTCCCAGCATCGCTCTTTACGATAATCTGCTGTACATTTATAACTCCAATCTTATCAGCAGCCACTGCCTGAACCACTGCGGTAAAACTCATGCTGCCAAACAACACCACAGCCAGCAACAATGCACGAATCTTCATGCCGTCTTCCTCCAAAACAAGATGGGGAAAATATGATTCCCCATCCAGAAAGTAATTATTCTACAATAACAAAATCATCCCGACGATTCTGTGCCCAGGACAACTCGTCATGACCATAGAGTAACGGTCGTTCCTCACCGTAGCTGATTGTGGTCATACGTTCTTCTGCAATACCAATGTTCGTCAAATATTTTTTCGCACTCAAGGCACGGCGCTCCCCAAGAGCCATATTGTATTCGTTGGTACCACGAGGATCGCAGTTGCCTTCAATACGAATGGTAACATCAGGATTCTTCGCCAGAAAATCAGCATTCACCTGAATACGGGCATCTTGATCGCTCTTAATTCCAGAAGCATCAAAGTCAAAATAGACAGGAAGCATTGGTACAGAGGTTCGGCCTTCCATGACAGCAACAGCTTCTTCAGCCACTGGAGCAGATTCCAGAGGCTCTTCAACAGCAACAACCTCTTCTTCAACAACCGCCGCTTCAGGCTCTATAGCCTTTTTTGAGCAACAACCAGAAAAGGTCAGCGAAGAAAGGCAAAGAAGAGCAGGCAGAACCATACGTAAATGTGTTGACATAACAAAAACCTCCAAGAGTTATCTTCAAGTATTTCAACAAACCAAGAATATTTAGGCATGTTGTATAGAACTATTTCCAGATTTTCCTACAAACTCTGTACACAAAGATATGTACAATGAAAAGACTGATAAATTCAACAACTATTTTATTTTATCCATACAGAACACACAAGTCTCTTTTAGCTTTTGCACCACAATTTTTTCTGCGTACAAAAAAGAGTTCCTGCGAAATGGTATTTTAATGTAGTGATATTTCTGAAATCTGTTTATATACCACATAGAAAGAAAACAACGAGCTTCACCTGCACTTCACATCGCAGGTATTGACCACAGAGGGAGGCGTGTCATATTATGGCAAAAGTAAAAGTCAGCGCCAACAGAACCACAGAAAAAACCATCCGAACCATCGACAGAAGAAGAGAGCAGGAACGCCGCCAGATGTTCCGCCATGCAAAGGACCATGCCGAGCAATTGGCCTTGCGGCTTTTGCAACGCCTCATTGATCTGCAAACCATAGAGGTCGCCGCAACAACCAAGATCAGAGAGGCCTTGGTCGAGCAGCTTCAATCCCTTGGAGGTATCGACGATTTTGATTTTCAAATGAAAATCGCTCCGGTCAGGACCCTGGTACAGGATCCCAACGTAGTCAGTCTCTATCTCACCCAATATCTGGTTGAAGACCTCATTGACCACCCGGACATGACCGATATCTATGGCGACGACCTCGACGTGTATCGAGCCATTGACTCCGTCTGCAAGGTTCTGCGTCCCCCGCAATGAAACACCCCAAAGAAATGCCGGCACTGGTCTTTGCTGATGACCAGGGGAATATTGTTGATCTTCCCGAGCTTGAACCCGCAGGCATGGCAGGGGGGACGATGTGTGCACCCCAACGAGAAGATTTCATTGAACTTCCCGAAGGAAGCGAACTTTTTGTCTTACCAGAAAGACTCCCGGTGGGGTGTGACCCGGTAACTCGAGAGCCTCTGCTCGTTGCAGAGCACCCCTTTACCCCAGGAGCACCAATCCAGGCCGTGGCGGCCTTTATGGCTCCGGCACACACCGCCATTTTCAATAGTGCCTATCTCAGCAAATCCGGGGCAGCACGACTGCCTCTTTTTGCCTATAGCTGCGTTGGCTGGTACGATGGGCGCTTTTGGGTAACGGCATTTCGTAGCGATCCAAGTGTTCGTCAGGATTACGGCCAATTCAACCCCAGAGAGCTGGAACGAAAGACCAAAAAAAAACTTGCCAGGAACCGTGAAAACCGGCTCATCCAGCATCTGGGAAAATGTTGTCTGGTTTACGGATGCCCGGCCGCAAAAAACTATTTCCTCGGGCGCTGGGAAGCGCCACTTCCCACATCACCGCAATGTAACGCCCGCTGTGTCGGCTGTATCTCGCTTCAGGAATCGGGCTGCTGCCCGTCAACCCAGGATCGGATCTCTTTTGTTCCTCATCCTAAAGAGATAAGTGATATGGCTGTTCCCCATCTGGAACAGGCCGACAAGGCCATCGTCAGTTTTGGCCAGGGCTGTGAAGGAGAGCCGTTACTCCAGGCTGAGGTCATGGCCAAGGCAATCCAGCGTATCCGGCAACGTACCAACCGGGGAACCATCAATCTCAATTCCAATTCCAGCCTGCCCAAAGCCGTCGCCAAGCTGGCCGAAGCCGGTCTCGATTCGATCAGAGTCAGTCTCAACTCGGTAAGAGAACAACCCTACACCCGATATTACCGCCCCAGAGGCTATACATTTAATGATGTAAAACAATCTATTAGGGTAATGAAAGACTCTGGGAAATTTGTGTCACTCAACTATTTCATTCTTCCCGGATTTACCGATTGCCCCGCAGAATTTGAGACCCTGTGTGCGTTTATTGAAGAACTCCATCCCGATTTCATTCAGCTAAGAAATCTGAATATGGATCCAGAATGGTATCTGGAAACGGTAGGCCACGATGCAACAACACCTGCCATCGGAATACGCCGCTGGATACAACAGCTCAAAAAGACCTTTCCGAATCTTGGGTTTGGCTATTTCAACCCCAGCCTTGATCCAGACTGCTAACCGCAGCATCAAAAAAAAAGACTGCCCCGCAAACAAAAACAAAAAAAGAGGCCGGGCAACCACAAGACCGCATCAGCGGGCAAATTCCACGGCTCTGGTCTCTCGAATCACAGTCACCCTGATTTGGCCAGGATAGGTGAGCTGTTCCTGAACCGAGCGAGCCACATCCTGACTGAGTAATACTGCCTGGTCATCATCCACCGACCCGGAATCGACAATGATTCGCAGATCACGCCCTGCCTGGATCGCATAGGATTTATCAACCCCGGAAAAACTATTGGCTATCTTTTCAAGATCCTCAAGGCGTTTCACATAACTCTGCAGCATTTCTTTTCTGGCTCCTGGCCGTGCCCCGGACAGCGCATCTGCCGACTGCACCAAGACATCAAGAACACTCTGGGGCGGCTGGTCTTCGTGGTGGGCACCGATCGCATAAACAACCGCCTCTGGCTCGCCATATTTTTTGGCAAGATCACGACCAATAACAGCATGCGACCCTTCGACCTCATGATCCACGGCCTTACCAATATCATGAAGCAGACCAGCTCGTTTCGCAGTTTTCACATCTATACCCAGCTCTGCGGCCATCACTCCGCAAAGAAAGGCAACCTCCAGAGAATGCTGCAACATATTCTGCCCATAGCTGGTTCGGTAACGAAGCCGACCGAGAAGTTTAATCAGTTCCACATGGACACCATGGGCACCAACATCAAAAGTAGCCTGTTCTCCGGCTTCACGCATTGACACATCAAGCTCTCGGGTAACCTTGGCAACAACCTCTTCAATACGGCCAGGATGGATACGGCCATCAGTAATCAACTGAAGCAGAGCCAATCGGGCAATCTCGCGACGTACCGGGTTGAATCCAGAAAGAATAACCGCTTCAGGAGTGTCATCAATGATGATATCAATGCCGGTAGCGGCCTCAATAGCCCGGATATTACGCCCTTCCCGACCTATAATTCGGCCTTTCATTTCATCGCTGGGCAGCGGCACCACCGAGACAGTCTTGTCCGCAACATATTCTCCGGCATACCGGGAGATGGCCAAAGCCAGAATATTCTTGCCTCTGCGATCCGCCTCCATCTTCATTTCATTTTCAATTTTGGTCAACCGCTTCGCTGCATCCATCCGGGCCTGGCTCTCAAGAGAAGCCATGAGCAATTTCTTGGCCTCTTCCTGGGAAATACCCGCAATACGAGCCATTTCATGACGTTGCTGGCCAATGAGGTTTTCTACTTCTTGGTAACGCTCTTTAATCTCATCTTCCTTGCGGCCAAGCTTTTCTCGTGCAGCCTGAAGATCAAGAGTCTTTCGCTCGTAAGATTCCCACTCTTTTTTCAGACTGTCCTGACGCCGGGAAAGTTGCCGTTCCTCACTCTTTAATGCGTCACGGTCTGCCTTTAACTCTTTCTCGACATCCTGCTTTATCTGATAGGCCTCTTCCTTACTCTGCAACAGGGTCTCTTTTTTAAGTTGCTCCGCTTGAATAATAGCATTTTCAATAATTTGCCGTCCCTGCTCTTCTATGTTGCGAGCCTGCCCTTCACTGTATTTTTTCCGAAAAAAATATCCGCCAACAGCACCTGCAACAACGGCAACGCCGACAAACAGCAAGAAAAAAGGATTATCTAACATTATCTGCACAACCTTATATAGTAATGAGCAAAAACGAAAAAAAAGGACATCTTCAAGAGAAGTAACAGACGATGAGAGACCACACCGCCCGCCCGCAACATCGGAACACAACGCTATAAGGTGCATACATACACAAAGCACCAAACACCGCCAGCCTGAAAAACTCCAGAATATTCTCTAAGGCTGCGTCCCGAAACAGACAGGCTTAAAAGGGGACAGCAGACCTCTATTTCTTTTCGTCTTCGATGCAAGAAAAAACGCCCAGCGCCATAACCAGCAATTGACGAACATCAACATCACCACCATCGTCACCGCAAATCACAGACGACAACAGCATCTTACAACAGCATCGCTGTACTCTATTTTGGACACCTCAAATATAAACAGAACACAAAACTTTCAAGGTTCCGTATAATATATCCCAAGCCATTACAGAAAATGTGACCAACAATCTTTTTCTGTACGGCATATCGCATTGCAACAAGATCTGCCTGGCGGCAAATATTTCCCCGCACTGCCGTGTCTATCGGTCAGTTAAACCTGAATAATCAGGTGGGCATGCCCATAATTGTGTCAGAAATCTCCACAAAGAGTGTTCTTAAACAAGCAGCGAGGCTACCCTTTTTTCAAGAGTTGGCTCAACACACGCAACAGATCACCAACAGCGCAGGGAAAACTCCCCCAGTTTTTCATACAAACAAATAAAAAAAGACCCCAATGTTCTCAACCATTGCGGTCAGGGAAATACATCGCAGCCACTATAACAGACTTTACTGGAAACGAAAACAAAATATCAAATTCACCGACAGCCACAACAGAGAGGCTTGCGAATAATCAGACGGATAATTTCGTAAAAAGCCATCACTTTCCCCTGACTTGACCCAGGAAAAATTTCGTTATCCAAGAGAAGTCATGGAGATGTTGTCAGTTTGGCAACACATCTGGCACGGTGAATCGGCAACGACAAGCGACAACGCAGAAGAGCGGAGTTTTTACAAGTCGAGAAACGTTTATGCCCCCTCCTTAAAGAGATCTTCGATCTCATCGGTCATCTTCGAAAGGCGGGATCGCATAATCTTGCGATACGCAGTAAACTCTTTTTCGAGCCGCAAATACTCAGAGGCCATTCTCAAACAGGCCAGCATCGCAATTTTATTCGCTGGCACGGTTCCTTTAGGTAACGATCCACCATCCTCAAGCTGCTTACGCACCAAGGTTAAAATCTTCGCCATTTCTTCTTCCGAAATCTCGGTATAAAAAGCGAAATCTTCATCAAGCAACCGAAACCGAACCAGCCTCTCTGTGTCGCTCATCAGCCCTCCTCCTGTTCCCTGGACACAGCAGCCTCATAAAGACACGCTCCAGAGCCCTGGATTTCAGCGAACACTCTCTAATACTGGTTCTCCGATTCGTCCGCCACCTTGAACAGCGTCGTCTGATGGCTCGAACTGCTGTCAGCAGATTCTGCGGTACCGTCCTCAGCAGCAACAGCAGCCTCAGAGACTGAAGCACCAGGTTTCTCTTCCTGCGCTTTCTTGTCGTTCTCCTGCTCCCAAGTCACAATTCTTTGCAACATACGCCCAACCCGGTCTTCGATTTCAAGTTTTTCCATACCGCTTTCTTCAAGCTGGTGGCGCAACTCGGCAATCGTTGCTTCACGGGCACGCAGTGTCTCTTCAAGCTGGGCCTTTTCTTTTTGCAACATATCAAAATCATGCAGCAATCGTCCGATACTCTCTTCAAGCTGTTGTAATTCTATTTCTTCTGCCATATCTGCACCTTTTATCTGAAAATGAATGAAGTATTTTCACTGACTATACCATGCAGCACACGTTGCGCAAGCGCAAAGCTCACCTTCTCGTCCACTGCCAATCCAGAGGTTTGCCGCCTGCATACGGCATGTATCCATGGAATATTCGAGGATCATCATCAAACACCATTGGCAGAAAATGACGATCTCCTTCCCACATCGGTAAAGCCCCAAGCTGTGACAACTCCACCCAGAGCAGATCTCCTTCCTCGTTTGCAGTAAATGGTTCTCCGCAAAAACGATCAATCCTGAAAATAAATCCCAGCCAGTCTTCCCCGTCAGGCCCAAACCCGGTCCAGTTAATAATACCTCGCAACACAACATCCAGACAGGAGATGCCAGCCTCTTCATGAATTTCACGAACCATGCAATGATAAACATCTTCCTCCGGCTCCATCTTGCCGCCAAGACCGTTATATTTACCAAGATGCTGATCATTCTGCCGCCGGTTGCGATGTACCAGAAGGGTTTTCTTTTTATCTGGTGACAAAACATACCCAAGGGTGCCTATAATTGGTGTGTACATAGTATTTTACTTTTTTCTCAAGATGCAGGTTGCCCTACCTCCTGGAAGATCGTATAGTTAAAAAATTGCAGGCAAACCTGTCTTTAAGGAAACGAGAATAACTTTGCAATATGTTCCCCTGCGACTGTAACGAAATTGCTGCATAAAGAAGAGTTATTCAAGATATCCTCACATTATTATTCTGTTTTCAGGATCCATGAATAACATCTTGTGCCATTTTCGCTGCCCTCCTCTTTTGCCCACGGTGTTTGCGGCTCTTCTCATCCTCGTTACGCCATTTTTAGAGTATGCAGCGGCTTCGCAATCATTTCCAAGCCCTGCGGCGATCCAGGCCAATGTGCAATTCTGGGAAAAAATCTACGCCGACTATTCGATACATTCTGCTGTTATACATGACAGAAAAGATTTGTCCAGAATCTATGGCGTGGTCTCTCTCATCGACAAAAAAATACCTGGTGCCCAGCAGCTTAACAAAGCTCTCATTCGGATTAGAGAAAAAAAATACCGTACGATTCTCCACAACCTTGCCGCAGGAAAACGACCCCAAAACGCCGAAGAGAAGAAAATTGCAGCGATGTTCACCGGAAAGAAACGAGCCGCCCAGATGAAAGAGGCGGCCACACGGCTGCGTACCCAGACAGGCCTTAAAGAACGCTTTATTGAAGGTGTGATACGCTCCGGGGCCTATATGCCCCAACTAAAAAGAATCTTTATTACTCAGGGACTTCCCGCAGAATTAGCCTATCTTCCCCATGTGGAGTCATCGTTTTCTCCCCAGGCGCACTCCAAATCTGGTGCCGCCGGAATATGGCAATTCACCCGAGCCACAGGCAAACAATATCTCCGCATTTCAAGTGCCATTGACGAACGGCTCGACCCATTTCTCAGCGCAAAAGCGGCCGCTGCATACCTGAAAAACAGCTACAATAAATTGGGCAACTGGCCGATGGCAATCACCGCCTATAATTATGGAACCGCAGGCATGATCCGGGCCAAAAAGAAACTGGGCAGCTACGAACGCATCTTTCGCTTCTACGATACAGGCCATTTCGGTTTCGCCTCACGTAATTTCTATGCCGAATACCTGGCTGCGCTGCACGTTGCGCAACGTCTTGAACGAACCGCACTCCCTTGCGACAAGCCCATCTCCTTTACAACACTGCAACTCCCTGGATATATCTCCATCGCATCTCTGCAACGCCATTTCAACATTACCACGCAAACACTTCGCCGCTTCAATCCGGCATTAAAAGAGGCGATCTTTCAAGGGAAAAAACTGGTTCCGAAAGATTACCAGCTGCGTCTCCCGAATACCCCCGCCTTAACCAGGCAGAAAAGAAAAATCCCACGCTCTTACCTGCATTCCCGGCAAATCCCAGACAAATATTACAGGGTACAACGAGGAGATACCGCAAGCGAAATTGCCGAAAAATACCACATCAGTCTCAAGCAACTCCGCAACGCCAACAACCTGGATCGCAACGCAGCCATCTTTATCGGGCAACGACTTCGCATTCCACAGCGCTCACTACGCAAAAATAACACCAAAACACCGCCGCTCACAAAACAGAAAAAACAATTCCGCCAGCAACGACAAATCCCGATTCTCTCGGACAACAAAAAGAAAACACCACAGTTTACTCTGGTCAATTCAGAAAAAAAGAAACGCCCCACCAGGCACTGATTCCTCAATACTTTCAACACCCAAGGTCTTCAAATGGATATTTCACAACGCATTGCAGAACTCAAAAAACAAGAAGGATTTCAGGATAATGTCGGCATGATTCTGATTCACAACGGCGTGGTACGCAGTTGGTCACGAAACGACAGAAGCGACGTTGCCTTTCTCGAAGTCACACCCGACTATGAAAAAATTGCAGCTCTCCGCGAGGAATATTTGCAACATCCAGGCATTTTTGAGATACTTATAGAGGCAAAGGCCGGGAAATTCGTTCCCGGAGACGATCTGCTTTTTATCGTCGTTGCCGGAGATATTCGGGAACACATCAAACCGGTTCTTGCGGCACTTCTGGATCGCATAAAAGCCGAGGCAATGACCAAACGAGAAATCCCTCGAACAAAAGGGAACAGTAACGCATCAACACCTTGAATAATCGCATATTTTGTTCATGATTGTACACCCCGGAAAAAAGATATCGCAGCTCTGCGGCTCCTCTTTCAGGAAGGTATTTTTACCGGCAACAGAACAAGGAAACAAACGAGCATTTATTCAAGATTCCCCTAAGACAAGAAAGAGACCATGAATCCAGCCTCCAAAAAACTCCTCGTTGCATTCAGCAAGATACGCCCCCTGCCTCCGGTGGTTATCGAACTTTCCCGCCTCCTTGATGACGCATCCAGCACCATCAAGCAATTCGTGGAAGTCATTGAAATGGATCCGGTACTGGTGGCACGACTGCTCAAAATCGTCAACAGTCCGCTGTATGGGCCAATACAAAAGATTGATTCCATCAACAGGGCAGTCATTTACCTCGGCATCAAAAACCTCAATACTATTGTGGTTACTGAAGCGGTGATGGATCTTTTCAAACAAAACTCAAACGCCGCACGTTTCTCCCGTGAAAAACTCTGGCTACATAGTGTCGCCGTAGCAGTCTGTGCCAAAATGATTGCGGAACGAATCTTTGCAATCAACGGGGATGACGCCTATCTTTCCGGTATTCTGCATGATTTCGGGCTCATCATCGAAGAACAGATCCACCCGGAAACCTTTTATACGATTTGTAAAAACGCCACATCTGTCTCTTCGATGCGAGCACTCGAACAAGAAGCCTTTGCCACCGACCACTGTGAACTCGGCTATCTGATTACCCAGCAATGGACCATCACGGAACCGATCCGCGAGGCTATCCGAGACCAGCATACCCTGCTCGCAGAAGTTTCCCCTTCGAGTCTCACCGGCATTTTACAGATTGCCGGATATCTGGTAAGCCAGCATGGCTATCCACTGCTTCCCCACATCCAGCCAGAGATTACAGAACCGCTCCTCGATCATATTGAAGAAAATCATGATGAATACCAGTTTTTGCTCAACGAGTTTCCTGAAGAAATGGCCAAAGTTCAAGATCTCTACCACGAAAAATCATGAAGAAACAAAACGAGAAACGCTTTATAAACAGTATGCTCGAACAAAGACGGCAGCAGTTTTTTATTTTTCTCAAACAAAATTTCCCCGAATATACATTCACCATTACTCCGACTCCGGGAAATGAACTGACAACCAGCAGCAACTCTCTTCCCAACAATATCATCCTTCGCACCGAACAGAGCCACAAACAAACGGCAGGCCACATTGGCATCGCAGAACTCGAACTCATGCTGGCTCTTTCCCCAGAACAAAAATCGCAGCAGACAACCTTTTTCGACACCGCCTGCAAAAATTTTTTCCTGCACGAAGAGCTTGAGCAAACAAAGAAAAATCTCTCCATTCAGAAAAAACAGCTCACCAGAAGACTTGCCGTTCTCGATGCCAAATTTCAACACATTCTCGAAGAAACGGAACGCAATTACCAGTTAATACACGAACAGCAAAAAAACTATTCCCGAAAACTGCAGGCTGATATCGACGAACAGACCAGGGAGCTTCGCGAAGCAAAACGTGCCGCAGAGACTGCCAATGCCGCAAAAAGCCAGTTTCTGGCAACCATGAGTCATGAAATCCGTACCCCGATGAACGGTATTATCGGATTTACCGAATTACTCCTTGACAGCAACCTTACAGAATCCCAACACGACCACGCACTTACCATCAAACGAAGCGGCGAGGCACTGTTGACCCTCATCAATGACCTGCTTGATTTTTCCAAAGCCGAAGCCGGACGGATGTCACTGGAATCCATCGCCTTTGAGCCACGAATCACAGCCCGTGATGTCTGCGAACTGATCTCGCCACGTCTTGCAGAAAAACCGGTGAAACTGCTCTGCGACATTGACCAGAAACTACCGCAAACAGTGTCAGGAGATCCGGTACGATTTCGCCAGGTATTGCTCAACCTCATGGGAAATGCCGCCAAGTTCACCGAACAGGGCGAAATTGAGCTTCGTATAACCGTTATAGAAGAAACCGCAAATACCATTCGCCTGGACTGCATCATCCGTGACACCGGAATTGGCCTTGACAAGGCAGCATTTGACACCATCTTTGAGGAATTTCAACAGGCTGACGGTTCCACCACGAGGAAATACGGCGGAACCGGACTGGGACTTGCCATCAGCAAGAAAATTGCCACACTGATGCAGGGACGAATCTGGGTTGAGAGCGAACTCGGCCAGGGAACCACCTTCCATTTTGAAGTCACCCTTCTCAAAGCAGCAGATCACGAAGCATCCCCACTGCCAGACAACGAGCAGCAACCTGTCGCAACGGTACAAACCGCCCCTTGCCACCTCGAAAAACAACATCTCCTGCTTGCAGAAGACAATCCCGTCAACCAGAAACTGGCCAAAATCATGCTCAGTAAGGCAGGATACCAGGTCACCGTGGCCAACAACGGCGAACTCGCTCTACAGACCTTTCTCGATTCTCCTGAAGATTTTACGGCAATCCTCATGGACATGCAAATGCCACAGATGAATGGTCTTCAAGCAACCCGAGCCATCAGAGACAACGGATTTATCCAAGTACCTATTATCGCAATGACTGCAAACGCAATGCAGGAAGACAAGGATCGCTGCCATGCCGCAGGCATGAACGACTATATTTCCAAACCAATCAAAAAAGAGCTTCTCCTTGCCACCCTGCAAAAATGGCTCGCAAAAAAACCGCTCGAAACAGTAGAACCAGAAAATTTAGCAACACCCTCGTAACACTACAGAGCAAAAGACTGGCTCTGAGCCACCTCAATGGCCAACTGGGAACGAGCCTCACTGTTCATCACACAGCCCTTGTTCTGGCACCACTCGGCAAACGGTTCCGGCTCAATATAAACCTTGAGCACCACGTCGCCCTGCCTCTGCGCCTCGGCTGCCATCTCTTCGGCTCGTTGCAACCAGTCGGCATAACTTGACGGCAGCTGATCCCCGTCAGCAAACAACTTTTTCAAGGTTTCCCAATGCTCTTTGCGATACCAGACCATGGCCTGCACGGACGGCTGCCGCTCTTCAGGCATATCCTGCTTTTTTTGAGATTTTTTCTGGTGTGCCCGGGTAAAGGCTCGTTGCGACATATTTTTCTCCACGATAAGAAAACAAATTCTTTATAAGCCCTCAGCTCTACTCAAGAGACAGTAACTCCAGTCAACTCGTAGAGCCGCTGTAAATCATCCTGGTATCTCGCCATGAGTTGCCCGCGGGTTTTCTCGGACAAAGGAGGAACGGGAACCAGGTTTTTCGAGGCCAGCATACTGCGAATTGCGGGAAGAGAGCGAAACGGCCATCTCTGATGCAGCGCATAGTGAAAATTCGGCCAACGTGCAGTCATGGTGCCTTGATTATGCACCGCAACTTCTGGGAAGAACTCGGTATCCACCGATAAGAAATGAAAAATCTCCCGTAATACAGCCAGAGGATCATTCTTTAGCCGCACAAAGGGTATAATATAAAAATTCTCCCTGGGAAAAAGGTCAAGATACCTTGCAAGCTGCTCACCATAAAGCCCTGATCTATAATAAAAGAAATTATAATAATACTGACCGCAATTATTCTTGAAATCTGGTGCACAAAATCTTGATTCCTCAACCTCGAGAGCCTGTTCAAAAGAACGGCACCACTCATAACCATGGCGCACCATGTGATGGTACAGGGAATAGGCTCGGTCGACGGGGTTGCGTAACACCACGACAAATTTCGCCTCGGGAAACAGACTATGCAAGACTTGAGCCGTAGCAGGGTTGGTCAGATAGACATGCGAGGCCTCACCAATTATTTTTTCCTTGCTGGCCGTACGAAACAGGTTCACATAATCTATCGGGTTATCAACAACCTGAAAGCTCTCGGAAAAGAAACAGGTCTCCTTCACCTCAGACAGAAAAATTTCTGGATGCTGTTTCAGCCAGAAATACAATGAGGTCGTCCCAGATTTTGCGGCCCCCAAAATAAAAAAATTAGGCTGTTTATATGCCATAACAACATCTTCCTAGACAGGATCAACAACACGTTCAAAGGAAATTGTTCGCCTATCCACAACGAACAGATTTGAATAGATACATTCTAAAGCACTATTTGCGACCTCAATCTCCAACGCATCATAAATAAAGTGTTCCTGAACATGGTTGAGCTGGGTTCCGTCGGCAAGAGAAATATTCACCAAATATTTACCATTTCCCAATGTCGGAAAAGAAAAGCGCAACCTGATTATGGTATCTTCACGCAACGGCCCGAACGGCAAGCCATATTTATAGCTGTTAATACCAAAAATATTCACAAACTTGTTTTTCACCTGAAACCCGATTATCGGCTCTTCGATGGGCCGTGTCACCTGAATTTTCAAATAACAGCTCAAACACTCTCCACCATGAAGTACCGTTACCATTTCCTGACGGTCTTCATTGTACAGAGCCGCCTCGCAAATGGTGCCGCCGCCCTCACCAAAGCTCTCACAGCCGCCTAAATCAAGCCAGGAAAGAGGTGATGCCTTTTCTTCCCGCCCTGCCGCAGCACGTTCCTGTTCAGCCTCTTCCTGAACAGATGCCACAGTCTCCAGGCCATAGGCCGCCAAAGAGAGATAATTCTTGGTCACCACATCAGGCTCCCCATATTCCCGAACAGCACCACCATGAAGCCAGAGTGCCTTATGACAGAAACTTGTTATAATCCCCATATCATGGGTGACAAACAAAACTGTCTTTTCCATGTCAATAAAGCTTTTCATGCGACGCAGCGACTTCTGCTGAAACCGAATATCACCGACACTCAACGCCTCGTCAACAATGAGAATATCCGGGTCCACATTGATGGCCACAGAAAAGGCCAGGCGGGCAAACATCCCGCTACTATACGATTTCACCGGCTGTTCTATGAAATCACCAATATCGGCAAATTCAATAATCGACTCGATTTTCTCATCAATCTCCTGACGACTCAAACCCATTACTGTGCCATTCAGATAAATATTCTGCCGTCCAGTCATCTCAGGATTAAACCCCGCACCGAGTTCCAACAAAGACGCAATCCGCCCCCGAACCTCGATATGACCAGATGTCGGGGTCAACACCCCAGTAATGAGTTTCAGCAAAGTCGATTTCCCGGCACCATTCACCCCGATAATCCCAAGAATACCACCCTTTTCTACATCAAGACTAATATCAGATATCGCAGAAAATTTTTGGTGATATTTCTTTCCAAAAAAATGCAACGCCTCTTTTAAGCGATCCTGAGGGCTTTGATACAAGGTATAAATCTTGCTGAGATTCCGTATTCTAATGGCAATGTTATCCATTACAAGACATCCGCAAAATGGGGCCGAAGCCGCCGAAAGGTGAGCGCCCCGGCACCAAGAACGAGCAAGGTAACAGCCCAGAAATACAGGGTCATGCTACTCTCCTCCCAAAACCAGCGATGATAGACAAGAGAGTTCCGATAGCCATTGATAATATAGGCCAAAGGATTGAGATTGAGGAAAAAATGATACCGCTCAGGAATAATCTCTATCGGCCAGAATATCGGGGTCATCCAAAAACCAAATTGTAAGATGACATTTATCACCTCACCAATATCTTTTAAAAACACAATTAACGACGAGGTAATCCAGGACAATCCCAACAAAAGGAGACTGAGAGCAGCCATATAATACCCGATCTGCAGCCAATACAACGACGGATGAAACCCGTAGAACAAAAACATCGCAAACAAAAAGGCCAGAAAACACACATGAATGAAAATCGCAGATAATAGCTGCACCAAAGGAAGCAGGCTGACCCTGAACACAATTTTCTTGACCAGATAGCTCTTACTTATCACAGCCTGGGATGCCGTTCCCAGACCCTCGGCAAAAAAGAACCACGGCACCATCCCGGAGATGAGCCAGAGTACAAACGGAAAATCTCCAATCGGTTTGGTCTTGAACCCCACCTGAAAGACAAACCAGAAGATGAGAATGGTCAGCAACGGCTGGATAAAGGCCCAGGCAACACCGAGGACGTTTTTCACATAACGCTGCCGAAAGTCATCCCTGGTCAGCGACCACAGGAGATGCCTGCTCCTCCAAATCGCAAGAAAGAACTCTACCATCAGCCTACCATTCTCCTGATGCCGCCTCTCCAGCGAAACTTTTTCTCGGCAAGAATTTCCTGAATAACCTTGCCTTCACGGGGTTCTTTCACTCGCAACTGACGCTGGACTTCCAGAGAAACAGGAACTGTTTTTTTACGCTGTTCGATACGACGACGAGTTACCGAAAGTTTCTCAAGTTCCGTTGGACCAAGTTGCCCCCCGGCCACGGTATTCGACCCATCATCCTTGCCGTTATAATATCCCACAGGAACATCAATCATACTGAAATCGGAAGGACGCAACGCACAGAGGCGCAGCAAAAAATCATAATCTTCCTCAATACAAAGTTGTGTATCAAAGAAGATATGATGTTTTGAAAATTGTGAGCGATCTATCACATAACTATGGATAGGACAAAAATTGGCCCAAAAAAGATCCCAGAGATCACAGCCCTTAAAAGGTTTCACATCAGATGGACCAGTATAATACACATAGTCCTGAAAAACTGTAACCTTCATCACCAAAACCTTGGCAAACACAACACCCGCCCCACTCTCCCTGAGACGATTGACAAGCAACGTATATGCCTCTGGAAAAAGCACATCATCATAGTCAAGAAAGGCGAGATACCTCCCGGTACATTTTCTTAAACCAAGATTTAACAGTTCGCTCCGGGCATCTTCAGGTTCAGGTTCGATAAAATTATAGACGCTAAGACTCGGTGCATCAGAGCCAATCAGGAGTCTTGACAGTCGATCTTCCACAATCTTTTTTTCTTCGGCTGAAAAGCGCTGTAATACAACGATAATATGGAGCGGTCGGTAAAATTGCGTGGCCAGGGAAAACACTGCCCGCTCCAGTTCCTTGATGCGAAGAATATTGTGAAAACGAAGCAGACAGTCAATACCTTCGTTGCAATGCTCTGCGAGAAGTGTTGCTGTCATTTACGACCACCTTGCCTTACCAAAGGTAAACTGGGATGAAAAATCGGCATATTTCTTCATTTCTTCAGGAACTTCAGGCGGAACAACATCCGTAACCGAGGCTCCGATGAGCTTCAAATTTGCCACTAACCAATGTTCAAACTTTTTGCTGCCCCATTTTCTGGCAAGGATAATCCCGGCATTGAACATAATCGCCTTAAACTGGTCATCGACTTCACGATTGGTCACTGCGTGCATAAAAAGAGCCGACGGACAAACCAGAACAGGAAAACCGGCAGCCCGTACCCGCCAACTGAGATCAACATCTTCACAGTACAAAAAGAAATTCTCATCAAAACCGCCAACCTTTTCGTACACCGCACGAGGAATGGCCAGACAGGCTCCCGAGGCCCACGGGGTATGAAAGGTATGGGTATCATATTCCTTGGGATGCTCTGCCGGAAACTGCAAGGCCTCAACAAGAGCCTTGCAATCATTGGCAAGCAGCATTTTTGCCAGCATGGTCAACGCATCAGGATGCAGCTGCCCGTCAGGATTGATTGCCAGATAGACCTCTGCCCCCTTTTGAAAACCCTCTTCCATAAGCCGGTTATGAGCCGTACCAAAACCGACATTTCCATCGCTTTCAAGATGCTCAAGACATAAATCCGCAGGAACATTTTCAAGAAGCGACGGCTCCCCGTTATCAACAAGAAGCAACCGGGAATTTTCTAAAATACCTGCGTTCTTCAAAGCAGTCCGGGCAGCACAAAGGCCTCTTTCTAATAATTTTTCTTCAGTATTATAGGTAACAATACCCAGACACAGCGACAATCCATCAGGAATTTCAATATCACTTCCAAGTGAGCGCCGTTGCATACGGGTCACAAGCCCTGGTGAAATATCAACAACCTGCGGCGGAGCTGCAACACGGGGAACCGGCAAATCCTCTCCGGTAAGGCGCAAGGTATATTGCCGGCAATATTCACGAAGCGCCTGTGCAGAATCGACATCAATAATCGCTGGAGTATGAGAGGTAAACAACGGACGATGAGCCACCTTGAGCCAATTATATCCGGCAAGTTCACAGCTATGAAAATAAATCCGCTCGATGGCATGAGCCAACGTCCCGTCAATCTGCCCTTCTTCCCTGCCAAAATCATCACAGGTCAATTCAAGTTCAAGGAGCGGTCGCAATGCTGCGGTACGTCCCCAAAACATTGAACCAGAAGGAAAATCAAGCACTGTTTCCCTGTGCAGTTCCCCACCCATGCGCCACATGAGTTCTGCGGCATTATTAAAATTGCCGCCCCAGTTGATCCAATGCCGTACCAGCTCGAAATGCTGGGGAGCAATAATACCAACATCTTGCTGGCTCTCAAAGACACTCATTATAGAACGCACAATCTCTGGTGAACCAAGCAAATTTTCCAAAAGAAAAGACCGCCATGGAGCCAGGAGTGATGTCTGCCGGGATTTTTTTGAATGAAGATGCACAAAGTATTTGTAATTACGATACACATCGGAAAAACCAACCAGCTTTGGAGCAATATCCCGGCCACAATTCGGCTGCACCCTGACCTCAAGCCGTGCTGCATTACTGTTACGAAAACATTCCTCAATGGTCTGTTTTTTTGCTTTGGTATCCGTCGAAACGTAGAGATCAAACGGCCAGGGAATATTTTTAAGATAATGGCGTAATTCGCAACAGAACTCTTCATAATAGAGATGGCAAATCACAGCAATACCGCCTGTTGGCTCGTCGTGGTCAGCATGATACCCCAGCGGAACAGCCAGGGCATAATCAATATCTGCAGCACGAACATTTTCAGCGGGAGATACAGTGCTCAAAAAATGTACATCTTCACGGTTTTTCTGTTCTTCAAGAAAACGTTTTCTTTCACGTAACCGTTCAAAGAGCTGCAAGGTAACAGACCACCAGACCAGTTTGGCGGTTCTTCGCAGCACGGTTCGCAACCAGGGAAAACGATCCAGAACCTTCCGAAGCAGAGTCGTGGCTCGCCATGTTGTCGAATGTATCACCGCCAGATATTCAGCCTGAATCCGTTGGCTTTCATCCTGAATACGTTGACATTCCTTCTCTATCCGTTGCAATTCTTTCTTGTGCTGTGCCAGGATATTTTCCAGATCGCTCTGGTAACGATTTGCATCTTCAATAATCACATCCTGTTGCGACACATACTCCTGCAATTCCCAATATTCCTTGTCAAGCTTCATATGTGCTTCATTCAGTGCCGAATACTCTTTATTCAGCGTATCAATATCTTGCTCCTGTTTTGCACTGAACGCCTGCAAGTTGCGAAATTCCCGATCCTGCTCTAAAACCTGGTTATGTAATTTAAGTTGTTGTATCTCTTGCTCTTGAATGCCTTTTTTTAATTCAGCAATCCAGCTTTCGTACTGCGACGCACCCTCTTCCAGGGCCTTAATATGGCGCCGCAGCTCTTCCTGGGCAGAAAGCTGTAGCTGCCGTTGCCCCAGATTCGCAAAATATTTAACAAAACGATTCGTTTCCTGCTCGTCAAGGTGAAAAAGAGAAAGTCCTTCACCTGCAGAAGAGAGCTGCATAACGCCAAGCCCATTGGAATGCGCAAAATCAAGATGCAACGGATATTTCGTGCACAATTCCTCCCAAAATTTCCAAACGCCAAAATCGCCCCGCCTCACGTTAATATCATGAAAAAGCACCACCGCATCCTGCGAGAGTTTCGGCAACCAGGTGTAAAAATCATGGTGAACAGCCTCATAGGTATGCAGACCGTCAATATGCAGCAAATCAATAGAACCATCAGAAAAATGCTCGACCGCCTCATCAAAGGTCATCCGCAGCAGCCGGGAAAAGCCCTGATATAAATCATCATTATGCTGCCTCACATAAGCAAAGACCTCTTCGCTATAGTTCCCGGCATGTTTATCACCCTGCCAGGTATCAACGGCATAGCAACGTGTCTTAAGTTTACAACTCTGCACCGCCTGACAAAACGAAAAATACGAGTTTCCGGAATGGGTTCCCAACTCAACAAACAGTTCAGGCCGCAGTTCCCCAATAAGCCAGGCGGCAAAAGGGATATGCCCCACCCAAGAATCAGGAGACTGCAGAGAAACGGGAAGAAACCCCGCAATATCAAGAAGTCCGTCTTTCATAATATTTTCAGGAAAGCACATTTAACAATCAGGGCCGCAAATCAGCATTAAACTCAAAACCACTTTTCCGGGTAAACTCTTCGGTAATGGCATCAATCGCATCAGGAGTTGCAATGACCTTCGGAGTCAACAGGATAATAAGCTCAGACTTTACAGATTCATCCTTCTGCGAACCAAACAACCAGCCAACAAGTGGAAGCTTCGAGAGCCCTGGGATGCCATCTTTTCCCTTCCCCGAGGTCTCTCGAATCAGGCCACCCAACGCAATGGTCTGGCCGCTGTTTACTGTAAGAGAGGTCTGTACCGAGCGTTTAAAAAACGAAGGATAGGCTGTCCCCCCCACCTCAACAGCATTGCTCTGCTCGCTGACCTCCTGACTCACTTCCATACTCACCAGACCATACTCGTTAATATGAGGTGTCACATTGAGAATTATTCCGGTATTCCGGTACTGAATATTGGTCTGGGTTTTGGCACCAGTATCATCATTATCATAGCGTATCTGGGCACTGGCAACCGGAACCTCTGTGGAAATATCTATCTTGGCCGCAACATTATCCGACGCAAGCACCGTAGGCGTCGCCACGATATCAACCTGCTGCTGGGAGGCCAGCGCCGATATTTCGGCCTTCCATTTTGCAGCCTCGCCAAAACTCAGTGCAACACCACTACTTCCTGTTGCCGCAGTCACAAAATCCACAAAACTCCTCGGCTGGGCATCAGATTCTGCATAACTCCACTCCGTACCAAACTTCAAGGTATCAGTAAGCTGCACATCAATGATCTTTGCCGAGATCAAGACCTGCCGGGGCAAGATATCAAGACGCTGTAACACCCGCTCCACAATACGGTAATCAGAAGGAATTGCCTCAAAAACCAAGGCATTACGAATCTCGTCAGCCGAGATTTTCAATGTCCCAAGCAATGCCCCGGAACCAAAATCACCAGACCCGGTGCGCCGAACCTTTTTTATCGGCGGACGTGACTCCTTCGCAGCAAAAGGATTCCCCATTTCAGACTTCTTGCTATCAGAAGAACCCTTCTTGGCATCACTCTTTTCAGTGGAAGCACTCTCCTTATCGTCATTTTTCCCAGCAAAAATGCTGTTCAACAGCCCCACCATATCCTTGGCCTGACTATTCTTTAAGAAATAAATATAGATATGCGGTTCCACATCCTGACTTGGCTGGTCAAATTCCACCAGTAACTCGGCAACCTTATCAAAGACCGCCTCATTATCGGCAAGAACCAGAAGGCTGTTCATCTTCTCTAAGGGAATGATCTTTTCTTTACTATTATCAACCCCATAAGCCCCCAAAACCTTCTTTACTATTTCTGCCACCGACTTACAATCAGCATACTGTAAACGAAAAAAACGATGTTTGGTCACCGCAAAAAGATCAACATCAAACGATTTTACCAGGCGCAATGCCTTTTCCACATTTCGCCGATGATCTATCAACAACAGAGTCCTGGATTGGTCATGGGAAATAATGCTGCCATTTTCAGAAAGAAAAGGATTGAGCAGCTTGATCATCTCCTCACTGGAGATATACGACAACGGAATAATCTGGACAACCACACCATCCTTGCCCGGCATCTGTCCCTCACCCACAAAGGGAAGCGTCGCCTTCGGGGCCGCAGAAGCCTTGATAATTCGAAAATACTTTCCCTCTTCAACTGCGGTAAGACCATGCGCCTCAAGAATCTGATAAAAAAGAGGCAATAAATCCTTTTGGGCAAGTGGTGTTGAGGTCTGAATAGTCACCTTTCCGCTGACATTCGACTCAAAAATACAGTTCATCTCAAGGGCATCAACCAGGAACAACAGAACATCGTAGAGTTCCGCATCTTCCATATTGATAAGTATTTTTTCAGAACCAGTAGCCTTTCCCAGACGCTTTGCCCTGTGAGATTTCCGCTCCGCAGCAACAACCACTCGAGGACGTTGTACAACACGGCTCTGCGTTGCTGCGTTCGCTTTCCTAAACGACGTACCTGCTCCCGGCCCCAACGTTTTTTCCGCATTTTCCGCTGCTGGCAATGCCGGCTCTTCTTTTTCTACACCGGTCTTTTGCCCGCCCTCTTCAGCAATCACTCCAGACTGCCGAGAAGCAGCCCTGGTTTCTGGGGGAGACACGGCCTTATCAGCGATGCCGTCTTGAGAAACGCCGCCAACAACCGGCCTGGTCTGCTGCTGCCGCAGCACCGCAAAATCATCAAGAACCGCACATCCAGCAAGCCCTTCCACAACAAAAAAGCCTATGACCACCAGCAAGAAATATTGTCGAACTAATCTTATCATAAAAATCTATCGTCGAATTATGCCAAATGGCGTATGAATAATCGTCTCTCCTTTTTTCTTCGCCCCGGAATTCTGAGACGTTTTCGGAGCAGTACGCTTCTTTTTCTTGGTCGTAACCAGATTCGGAGCTGCCTTTTTCTTTTGCGCAGGAATTGCGTTAAAACCCCGTTGCGCACCTTTTTTTCGAGAACTATCCCGCAGCCGCAATTCAAGGGGTTCATCTTTCCCTTTGAAAACAATCCTGTCAGGTTCAATCCTGACCACCGTCAAATCGCCAATCTTTGTCCCCTTTTTCACCCACTGCGATTTACGTTCCGCAGAAGAAACAGGGTTACGGATCAAGGCCCGAACCTCATCACCGGTCGTCACCACACCGTAGAACACCAGCTCCCGGCCCGAAACCTTCACCGTCTGCACAACCTTCTCAGCCTGCTTGGGTTTCTCTTCTTCTTTTTTTGGTGCAGGTTTCGCAACAAATTCCTTTCGCTCAGAAGAAAAGAGATCTCTTTTTACAATAGCCTGATACCTCGACAGGGTTGGCAGCATCCCCTTCTTTTTCTGCACCACAGCACCAACAAAACTCTGCTGCGATGCAACAACCGCAGCCTCCCCAGGCAGCTCAGGTAATTCTCTGGTCCAGCGAGTGTAAATAGCCACCACTAAAAAAACCACGCCGCCCAACAAGAATATATTTAATAATGTTTTATTGATACCAAACATAATTTATAGCAGCGTTCCGCCTTTTCCCTGAACATTCTTTAACCCCAATGAATAGGATAAGTGCCTTAGTGGTTCAAGTTGCCGGGTCATTACCAAGAAGCGTTTAATTTTTGTTCTTTATGACAGGTTTTGGCCAGCAAGGCACTAAAAAACACCCAGCGGCCACATAAAACAAAGAAATACAGTTATTTAGCAAGCATCGGCCCCCTGACAGTAAACGTCACCGAAAGTAACGGTGCCGCCTCCTCCTGCATTTTCGTTTGCCGTACTTTTGTAATCTGAAGATCGGTCACACGTAATACCGTTGCCGAATTCATGATCCCATAAAGGATTCCACGAAGCTGCCTGATGGTCACCGTCATCCGAGCCTGGACACCAAGGCGGCGGTACATATCAAGAGCCTCATCGTCATATTTATCGGTTTTCATCACCAACAGAGAATTGATCTCCACCTGATTCTGCTTACCAAGCTCATAGAGTAAATTCTGAATATTCACCGCAGCAAGGGCCGCAGTATCCCCTGCAACCAGCCGCCCTTCAAGACGATCCAGACCCTTTTCAAGCTGCACAAGCTCTTTTTCCAGCCGCATCTTTCTCTGCTGTTTATGCTGCAAAGCGACAATGCGTTGTTCAAGATACTGCCCATCATCAGAGAAAAACTCTCCTACAAACGGAGACATCCGCTTAAAAACAATCAGCACAGCCAACACTGCGGCAATCAAAAGAAGATATTTCTGCCTTTTGGAAAGCGTCATACCATATCCGGCACCAAGAAACCAGCCTCCTCAATCCTGTTGCTGCAGGGAAAACCCCACGGTAAAAACCTCTTTTCCCTGGTTATCCTTTCTCACCGTAGTCAAAAAGGCCACATCATAAAACAACGCAGAACGCTCCAGCTCACTGATCAGATCCACAGCACTTTCGGCCACCCCATTGATACGCACCTCATTATTACGCAACGTAAAGCCTTGTAAAAATATCGAATCAGGCAGCAACACGCTCAATTCGTTTAACGCATCCAGCAACACCGGTGCCTGACGCTCTTCACGCTGCAAAAAGGCAACCCGTTGTTCCACGGCAGTCTTTTTCTCTTCAAGCGCCACAATGTCCTGGGTCGCAGCATCGAGTCGTGCAATCTCAGCCTGCAGCCGATCCTGCCGCCATCTCTTTTGCAGTACCACCGTTCCCGCCAGCACGCAGCTCAACAGCACCACACTTGCCAGAAGAGCAAACGAGACATACAATGCAGTGCGGTTCGGCTTTTTCCTCAGTTTTTCAGGTAAAAGGTTGATGCCCTCCGAATCTTCACGCAAGCCTTTTCCTGCAAGCAGGGCGGCTTTAAGCAGCGTCAGCGACGGAAGTGCTGCAGCAAACGGGTAACGTGGCAAACTCTCGGCACCACCTGAGAAAAAATCCTTGTCCTGCTCCGTTGCTGCGACATAAAAGACATCCATCCCGGCAGCATCAAGATTTCTTCGCTCGCAGACCCGCACAGCCTCATTGTGAAAACGCACCGCACTATACGAGCCATTCTCATCTTGAGCGACACTATGCGAAGAAACCACCTTCCCCTCTGCGACAAGACTCAACGAACAGCGGCCATCTTCTCTATTTACCAGAAAAAATTCCTTGGGTTCCTGACGACCTCCATCCCATCGGGGCAACGCCAGCGCAGTCAACCCAATCTCCACAGAGGCCAGCGAACCAACCGCATTCCGCAACAGAAAATACGGATCAAGCTCCGTCTTCTTCACCGCAGCGACCAGAACCTCAATATCCCCTTCTTCCCGGTATTCCCTGACCACCTGGGCAGCAAAATACACCTCATCGACCCCGTACGGAATATACTTTTCTATCTCATACGACAGGGTCTCGTTGAGATTTTCCTTCACCGAACGAGGAAAACGTAAAAACCGTACAATGGCAAGGGCAGAGGGCACACACACCTGAGTCTGCGGATCTTCTACCTTATGTCGTTTACAAAACTCCTCAAGACATGGCACCAGAGCAGAGACCTTCTCTGCAACCGGCAAGGCCGCATCAAAAGTAACATACTCATGTCCAACCAGTTGGGTTTTTCGGGAATCTGCCTTGAGCAATACCAGGGCGGCACCTGCTGTGCCTATATCAACCCCCAAAGAATATCGTGCAAAACCCAACATCTCTCACTCTCCCGCCATCACTGCATTATCACACCACGACACAATCGTGTACTGTTTTTTTTCCCGGTCAAGACGAACAACTGCCGCCACAGAACGCTGCATACCAGCCTCATCCACCAAGCCGACCGATGTAATACTATAGTAATCACCACTCTTCAAGGTAATAAACCGTGCAGCCTGGGCATAGCCCTCCTGAAAGACACTCTGCACCTCACCCAATGAGGTAAAGGCCTTCTCCTTACGTGCCTCTAAAATCGCAGCAACACTGGCAGCACTGATACCCGGCAGACATTGCAACACCTCACGAGGGGCACTGTTTATATTCACCTGCTGCTGCGGTTCCTGCCGCACAGCCCTTGCCGCATCCGGCCCTCTTCGCCTTCTATTCGACCTTTTTTTCCGAGAGGCATTAAGATCTTCTTGCAACGGAAACACAGTAACCCGTTTCGCCATCACCTGGTACAGCTCTTTATCCACACCTTTTACAAAAAGCAGATCTCCCGGTGCAAAAAATGCCCCATCCCCACAGTCATACGGCTCTGGTAATGCGTTATAATAGGCATTTTCAGCCCCCAAAAGCCGATGCAGACTATCTTCATCACGCCAATCTTCTATCGAATCAACAATGGTTCCTCGCTCATCCTCACCAAGATCAAGCCCGGCAGGCAGCAGCTGCAAAAGCTCTCGTGTTGCCAGATTGAGGTTGATTCTACCGCTTAAATCTTCAAGAATAACAGAAAAATGTCCGTTGCCTAGCGACTCTCGGGGCAATGGCACCCCGAACAAAAGCGGCTCTTTTTCCGGGTCGGTTTTTTGGGACGCATTGTCAAGCAAAAGCTCTATCCCCCGATATATCCCGGCTCTTGCCAGATAGTACGCCTGGGCACTGTCTCTGAAATTTCGGGTGCTGTTCGTTTCATTTCTCACCCCATAGCTGTACTGGCCCACAATAACGGTGAGGACGGCCAGAACCCATAACACCACCAACAGGGCAAGACCTCGCTGGTTCGCAACGGGTTTCACAATATTTTTTTTCAAGAGATACCGGGCGAGCCTCATTCTTCTCTCCCTCGCTCCGGTAAAGAGATCACGCGACGCACCGCAACTCCATCCGTCTCTTTTTTGATTGTCAGCGCAACGGCTACGGGCAGCTCTGCGGCATCGTCAAGAGTCCAGGTCTCCTGCCACACCGCCTCTCCATCTCCCTGCCGCACCTTGTAACGAAACGAAAGCGCAGCACATCCTGCAAGCAGCTCAAAAACCTCATCAGCAGGTGCCTCAACAGGAGCCGTCAGGTCGAGAAAAGGCAGGGCACGTTCATAGAACAGCAACGCATACCCGTCCTGCCGCCGCTTGATACGATATTCCACATAAAAATTACCCCCAACATTTTCAGGAAAGAGTGACACCTGGGAAAAAAAGGCCAGCCGGTTTTGACCTCCACCAACAACAATGCCTTTTTCATCACGGGCATAGACCTCAGCAATGGACGGCGAGGCCAACTGCGCAGCAACCAGTTCCGGCACAATACGCCACACATCACGCCGCAGTAGCTCCCGCTCACTCCTCTCCCAGAACGTACCCCCCATCTGAAAGGCACCAAAAAGCATGACCAACAGCACCGCCATGATCGACAGAGCCAGCAGCAACTCCAGCAGGGTGACACCCCGCTGGTCAGAGACACCGAGGCGCATCACGACGAACCCCGCTCTTCCAGAGGTGTCAGCGTCTCGAGAACATAGCTTTTTTCCCTGCCGCCATCGGTCCACTGCACCGTAACCACCAGGCGCAGCAACGGCAAAACATCGGAAGAACCTTCCTCGTGAAAAGGCTCGGCCAGAACCGTCCAGCGCATCTCGCCAACCACTCCCGCATCGTGCAGATCCTCAGCATGAGCAGCCTGCCCAGCAAGAGCCTCTTCGATCTTCTCACGGGCAAGCAGCACCGCCTGATTATGATTTCCCGAACTGTACAGCGAGGTCAGGCCTCCAGAAAAAAGCTGCAACACCGTAACAAGACTCACCGCAAGAATCATCAGGGAAATCAGAATTTCCATCAGGGTAAAGCCCTGCTCAGCCGCTTTATTCTGGCCGTACATCAATGCCGCCTCCCGGAAAGCTGGCGGTGACCAGATAGCCACCTTTTTTTTTCGCCGCCAATGTCACCGCCCCGCCGCTACAATTTCCAAGCGGGAAAAAACTGATAACAAGCCCCTCATCACCGGCTTTTTTCTCCCCCCGCCCATCACGCAATACCGTCATCTCTACAGCTTCGGGAAGCTGATATTTCTCGGTACGTACCGCCTCTGCCGCCCGCTCATCCCGCTGCCCCAGACCAGCATCACGAGAAACTTTTTTCGGTGCAATCACAGCAAGCATCGCCCGCTCCGGGTCAAAACGCACCTCACAAACACCCTGGCTACTTATTGCCAGATCACGGGCATAGCGCAATATTGCCGCAGTACGCTGTGCCGCCCCCTTCACCTGCACCGTAACAAGCGAACCCGAAAAACGAGGCACCGCAATCCCGGTAACCAGCCCGAGAATCACCAGAACCAGTAACAGTTCAACCAGGGTGAATCCGGCACATTTTTTTACGTCATCATCCATCACTAAAAAGGCAAATCATTCATGCTAAAGATCGCCATCAGCATCGAGATAACAATACCGCCAATAAGCACGCCCATACAAAGAATCAACATCGGTTCGAGCATCGCAACAAATTTTTTCACCAGACTCCGCACCACCTTCTCGTAATTCTCGGCCACCCGCAGCAGCATGACATCAAGCTGCCCGGTCTCCTCACCAACCATAATCATCTGGATCGCAAGAGGCGGAAACACCCCGCTTTCCTGCAACGGCCCGGCGAGCTTATCGCCTTTTTTGACACGCTCCGGAACCGCAGCAAGTGCCTTTACCACCTCACGATTTGACAGAATATTCATCACCAGCTCAAGGGCCTGCAACAGAGGTACCCCGCTATGCGCCAGAGTTCCCAGAGTGCGGGTAAAGCGGGCCACCTCAATCTTGCGTACCAGATCACCGGCAAGAGGCAAACCAAGCAGCCAACGGTCTCGATTGTTCCGCCCCGTGGCTGTCGCAAAATATTTTGCGACGGCCAGCCCCAGCACCGCAGCAACCAGCAAGAACAGCCACCACCACTTGCGCAAGACAGTACTCACCAGCAGCAATATCTGCGTTGCCAACGGAATCGCCTGCCCCATGGTTTCAAAAATCATCGAAAACCTCGGGATAACAAAGGTCAGCAGCAAAAACACCGAAATCAGCCCAACCCCCAATAAAAAGACAGGGTAGAGCATCGCCGAACTCACATAGTCTTTTAATTCCTGACTACTCTCCAAATAAGCGCCCATCCTGTCCAGGGTCTCTTCAATGACCCCTCCAGCCTCACCAGCCCGAACCATACTCACATAAAACCGGTTAAATACCTTGGGATGCTGCGCCAGTGCAGCAGAGAGATACTGTCCCTTTTCGACAGAACGTAGAATATCAACAGCAACAGGCCGCATTCCTTGCCGCCCGGAGCCTGCGGCCTCAATAAGAATTTCCAGCGACCGATCCAGCGGCAGCCCTGCCTTGATAAGCGCAGCCAGATCCTGGGTGAAAAGCTGCACATCCTTTCCCGAGACCCTGCCTCGCCGCCATCCTGAAAAAGGTTTGCGGAATACCGAAACGGCAGCCGTTGCGCTGCGCTTTTCCACAGCTCGTATTTTAAGCGGAATATAGCCCTGCTCGCCAAGCTGAGCCGCCGCCTCACGCTCTCCATCAGCTTCGAGGACACCAGTATGAATGGCTCCGCGCTGGTCTGTCGCCTTATAATGATACTGCCCCATACTAGCCTCCCAACGTCACCCGCAATACCTCGGCGAGTGTGGTCATCCCGGCCGCCGCCTTGGCAAGACCATCACCACGCAGGGTCGTCATCCCCGCAGCCAGGGCCGTCTTCCTCATCTGCTCGGCAGTTACCTCCCGATCAATCTGCGTTCTGATGTCTTCATCAATCTCTAAATACTCAAAAATCGCAGTTCGCCCGGCATACCCGGTATGGTGGCAATGTTCACAGCCAGCCCCGGCAAAAAAAGTCTGCCCGGCATATCCGGCGGCTTCAAGCTGCAACGAACGCATAAAACCACTCTCTGGCTCAGCCTCTCTCTTACAATGGGGGCAGATCACCCGCACCAGACGCTGCGCCAAAATCCCGAGCAAGGTTGAGCTGAGCAGATAACTTTCCACTCCCATATCAAGGAGCCGGGTAATGGCACTGGTCGCATCGTTGGTATGCAATGTCGAAAACAAGAGATGCCCGGTGAGCGCCGACTGAATCGCAATACTTGCGGTCTCCTGATCCCTGATTTCACCGACCAGAATAATATCCGGATCCTGGCGCACAATGGAGCGCAGCCCGCTGGCAAAGCTGAAATCAATCTTCGGATTCACCTGAATCTGATTGATCCCTTCAAGCTGATACTCAATCGGATCCTCAAGGGTCATAATCTTATATTGGGGCGAGTTAATCTTCTCAAGCGTCGTATAGAGCGTTGAGGTCTTGCCGCTTCCGGTCGGCCCGGTTACCAGGATCATTCCATAGGGCTGCCGGATCAGGCGTTCATAGCGATCACGGAGTGAGGCCGGAAAACCCAGTTCGGCCAGATCAAGAATCAGCGCATCCCGATCCAGAATACGCATCACCAGACTCTCGCCATACTGGGTCGGAATGGTCGAGACCCGAAAGTCAATGAACCTGTCAGCAATCTTCAGTTTAATCCGGCCATCCTGGGGGCGACGCCGTTCCGAAATATCGAGCCGGGCCATAATCTTAATCCGGGAAATAATAGCCGCCTGAAGGCGTGGCGGCGGCTTTTCAACCTCGCGAAGCAGGCCGTCATGGCGGTAGCGCACCCGAAAACTCTGCTCGTAGGGTTCAAAATGAATATCACTGGCTCGCTGTTCAACAGCCGTGGCGATAAGCCGGTTTACCAAACGAATAATCGGGGCTTCCTGGGCCAGATCACGCAACTGGTTTTCATCTTCACCGTCTTCAACAATAATTTCGGCAATATCCCGGTCTGCCTCGTCAATAATGGTATCTATCGACTGGCTATCCACACCATAAAGCCGCTCTATCGCAGCCAGAATATCTTCACGCCGCCCATACACCGCCTGCACCCGATAGCCGCAGCCATGCTCTATCGCATCAACGGCGGCCAGATCATCGCAATCGGCCAGCGCAATCCGCAGCACCTCCCCATCCACAGCCAGAGGCACAAAGCAGGTATTTTTCATAAAGGCCAGGGAAAAAACCACATCAGAGAGCGGCAGCTCCGGGTAATCGGCATATTGCAAGGGAGTCATAGAAATTACTTTCATCAAAAGGACATTGCAGCACGAAAAAACAATGCGCACTGAAACATAAAAACGCTAAGAAACAAGAATTTACAAGACACGCCACGGCCTGCACACAGGCACACCGCCCGATGGTAACGAATTGCCCCCTTCCTGTAAAGAGAAATTAGAAGAGCAAAAAAAATCACAATTAGTTTATTAGTGAGAGTTTCATATAAAATGCAGGTAAACAGAATACTACACCCTCTGGAAGACAGATTCTTTATTGCCCCAAAAAGGTTGCTTTCGATATAGTTATCCAAAAAATAATGCGAAGATCATCCATGTGGATTCATGAAAAGAAAAATTGGCCCTATTTTCTCTGGAACAATGAAACCCTTGCAGCATTGCTCGCAGATGCCCGGCACCGGCAAGGCCGTTTACTGGACAAGATAGAAGTCTTAGGCTTTCCAATCAGACAGGAGACACATCTGAATATTCTCACAACCGATGTTATAACTTCCTCAGCAATAGAGGGTGAGAAATTTGATACAGATGAGGTCAGATCTTCGATTGCAAGGAGGCTGGGTATTCCTCTTGTAAACGACAAGCATGCTGGTCGTGATGTTGAAGGGAGTGTTGAGATGATGCTGGATGCGACACAAAACTTCAAACAACCATTGACCGCAGAACGTTTGTTTGACTGGCATGCGGCTTTATTTCCCACAGGTCGAAGCGGCATGCACCGAATCACTGTTGCAGCCTGGCGGCCTGCTGAAGCGTGCCTAATGCAGGTTGTGTCTGGCCCAATAGGTCATGAGAAGGTGCATTATGAGGCTCCGGCGGCATCCAGGCTTGATGCGGAAATGACGAAATTCCTTGCATGGTTTGAAGCAGATTCCACCTTTGACCCAGTGCTTAAAGCAGGTATTGCCCATTTATGGTTTGTCACTATTCATCCATTTGAAGACGGCAATGGACGGATTGCACGTGCAATTACTGATATGGCTCTGGCCAGGGCAGATAAAACGCCACATCGTTTCTATTCCATGTCCAGGCAACTTGAGAAAGAACGCAAAGAATATTATACACAGCTTGAGAGACAGCAAAGAGGAAGTCTCGATATTACATCCTGGCTATCCTGGTTTTTGGGTTGTTTTTCCGATGCCATTGATAATGCGGAAGAGACACTCAGCTCAATTCTTTTTAAGGCAGCACTGTGGAACTGGATTAGCCAAAATCCAGGAAACGAACGTCAGCATCGCATTATCAATCGTTTGCTCGACAATTTCAAGGGGTATATCACCACTTCCAAATACGCCAAAATTGCCAAATGCTCTGCAAATACTGCACTTCGTGATATAGGGGAACTTGTCGCTCGTCATATTCTAACTGAAAATCCAGGCAAAGGACGACATACAAGCTACCGCCTGATAACAGCACAAGAGCTGAAACAACATTGCCCTCACGAAGCATATCCGCAAGCACACGGTCATTTTCAGCAGGATGACCAGGCATAGACATATAACCTCGTTTACCCTTACAGGTAGCGGGCACCACATTTTTCAGCAACGATGTGACAGGCATCAATATCGAGGGTGTAGCAACTCCTTTCTTCACAATACAAGACTCGCATGAGAAGCTATGACGGCAGTTGTCGTTTCGAGCGTGGAGGGCAGTATCGTTTGGATCATAAAAATTGCACCTCGCTGATGATGGAATTTCAGGATTCCGGAAACCTGCCACACTATTATTACGAGCTTTTATGCTGTTATTTTTTTTAATCACTGCTTTTGGAAAAGCGCTTCTCACTTCTCACTCCAAAAATCAAAAATCAAAAATCAAAAATTCCTTTTCTCTTGCACCACCAGATATACTTTGCTATATTGCCCTGAACGAGAACCTATTTCCTAATAAAATCAACTCGCTATTCGCAGGGAAACTGCCGAAAGAAAAAAGTTTGCCCTACAAAAATAACCGTTCCTGGTGTCGTTTTTTTCTTGACATCGTTTTCGGGATACTGAATAATCAGAGCGTAATACTTGGCTTTTTGCCAATAATGCTATCTCAATTCAACCAAAGGGAGGAAATTTCAGAGAAGAAAGAAGAAGTTATATAAAATCGCGCGATTTTATAAAATGTGAAGTATTGCGTTATTGTAACGCAAGGAGGCACAAAGATGCCTCAAAATGTTAAATAGAGGAGAAATTACATGAAGAAATTGTATTCAGTAGCGGCGGCTACTATCGCAGGAAGTTTTCTGCTGACAGGTGTTGCCTTTGCGGGTTTTGGTGTAGATGTCTTCAACACCTCTGAGGAGGTTGCGGCTCATTCACCATGCGATCTTGGTCCGGCCTTTAGCTTTGAGTTTGGCCCAGGTACCATATTCACCGAAGGCGATGAAATTATCGTTGACCTTCCCTATGATCCCAACGGCCCCCGCGTGACCCTGTGCAAAGATATGGATTATGTCATTGCCCCGGGTGGAAAGGTCTTAAAGATTGATGCACTGGTTGCTGCTAATATGTGGAATGCTCCTGGAGTTTTCCCTGCAAAAACTGACGCTGTTCCGTTCGGCTATACCGGTCCTACTGCTCTTGCAGCAGGAGATTTTGGTGCTGGTGCTGGTACTGATGGTTTTGCATTCCATGTGACTGGTGCAAAAGGCGGAGATCGCATTAAGGTAGAGGTTCTTAGTAATACTTCTGGTGCCAAATTGAAAGGAAAGTCTGCTGATCCTGCGGATGGTTTCCAGCTTGACCTCTTTAAGCGTGAGGGTTCTGGAGTTTCTGGCGAGACCTACCTTGTTGCTGCTCATGCTGTCTTACTTGCCCAGGATGCGACCAACAAAAAATTGTACGGGGGAGATACTGCTGGTGGTGTAGCCGATAACTTTGTAAGTGCCGATGATAATACCCTGTGCCTTAACGTGAGTGAATGGACCAGGACTACCGTTGATGCCAGTATCAAGAGTAACCCCAATAACGTCTTTACCTTTGCTCCGACCAACCCCGAGATTGCTCACTTGAGGGATGGTGCTATTGCATTCCAGAACTGCACCAAGAGTGTTGTCGGTCCTGTTGATATCACCCCGGTTACCCAGACTACTGCCGTATGCACCATTGAGAATGGTGTTTTCAAGGGTGGAACAGGTGCTTCAGCCGTAGTTCCCTCTGGTTATGCTGACACGCATAATAACCCCATCCTGATCGTTTCTCAAAATGAGCTGCGAGCAGAGAAGTATGCCCTGAAACTGACCATCCTCACAGCTCCTGAGGGCGGCACTCCCCAACCGGGCAATGGCGGCGTTTACTTTGCTGACGATGCTGGGATAGATATTTATACCTATGCAAGCAAAAGTGCTGCGTGTGCAGACAAAAATTTGACTGTAGGTACTAAGAAAACACTTAATACTTCTATACAATGGACGGATGCTGGTGGTGGAACAACAACGAGTTCTGCTAAGCTTCCTGGTAGTTGTGATGATCTTGATGATTCAACAAAAGGTCGTTACATTACCATGTATGCCGAAATGAATACTAAGTTAGCTGCTGGCCAGAAGGCATTTCTGGTAAACATTCCCAAGTTGATCTATGACTATCGGGATGTTAATCCTGGCGACATTGTTGATGTTCGTGTTGAACTGCACAGGGCGCCCTGCGGTCTTGTTGTCAAGGAAGACAAGCCTGTTGTACGCAGCTTCCAGGATCCGACAGGAGCCGTAGCTACCCTTACCTTCCCGTACTTTGCCAAGCCAGATCCATTCTGGAATGGCATCGCCCTTGTCAATCTTGCCAGTGCAGAGGTTGAAGTTGATCTCACCTTGACAGAGGTTGATGGTGATGTTGGTGAAGGCAAGGTAACCATTCCTGCTGGCGAGATGTATGCCAACACCTTGACAGGTATGATTCAGCAAGGCGTACTTGAACTCACCTCTGGAGACGGCGAACTGGGTGATACCAATGCCTACATGAAGGCCGTAGGTCCAAGTATTGATGGATTTACCATCATGTCAAATGGTTCAGGTGTCTCCATGGGCTATCTGCCACGTAAATAAATCTTCCTTCTTCGCCTGTCGCCCGTCTTAATACTTTACAAGAGACTGGGCGGCAGGATTCAGAGATTGAGATTTATTGTATTAAGGAGAGTTTCTTTTCAGAGACTCTCCTTTTTTTTCTTGCCATGGTCTCCAAATGAATTCCTTACGTTTTTTACATCCTGTCCTCTCCCTTGCAATAGTGGTGTTTTTTACTCTTTCTTCATGGACGGGAGCCACAGAGCAGCACTCTTTACGAATTACCAGCCATCTTCTTGACGATATCCCCCAGGAAATGAGCTGGCAGAACTACCATCTTGAACTGCAAAGTGATACCCAAGGCTGGACTGCCCGTTTTTTTACCGAATCAGGAATGCCGCTTTGCCTCATACAGCGGATTGGCGAGCGACTCCATATTGATAAAGGCACTCTGGGAACAGAGGAAATTGAGGCACCCATCTTTATAAGTTCCGGATATCCGGTTCCTGTAGATGTCTTGCCGCACTCTTTTACTCCCGGTTCAGGAACGTACCATTTTTCCAGCAACGCTGGAGGACGCACCTTCCGTCATAAGTATATTGTTAGCGTTACTCCGATAGAAAAGTCCACAGCCCAGGAACGGGGCTGGCTCCGCACCCGGCAAAGCCAGAATATTACGGCTCTGTATTTGATTCAGGCCTATGATTCTTCGGATAAAATGATATGCCAACAGCTCTGGAGTCCAGAGTTTTCCTGGTGGTTCTATGAGAGTACCCCGTTCAGGGAATCATGGTGTATTGATTAATTATTCAAAATAACCTTATCTTATATTTTGTTGTGATGAATGCCTTTTCAACTTCTTTGCGGAATCTTTTTTTTCTTTTTCCAGGTATTTTTTTGCTGGCTTTTCCCAACGCTAGTCTCGCAGAAGGTGCCAGTTCGAACACCATTCCCTGGTCAGGATATTGGTGGCCTCATAGTGAAGGCGGCCTGGTGACGGGCAAGGACTATCGTGGCTCGCCGTCTCCCCTCAACAAATACGACCTCTATACCAGCAATCTCTACGAAGGCCCGATAAGTAAGTGGTACCGCCAGCATTTCTACAAACCCAACGCTCTAGAATGGGAGGGACATTGCCTGGCCTGGTCCAAGGCTGCCATTACCGAACCTTCTCCTATTCTACCGAGTTCCGAAAACAATATCCTTTTCCGGATCGGAGACAAAAAAGGTCTCTTGACCCTGGCACACCATAACGATCTAATAGCTCGAGGCGGCAGCAGTGCCACCGCCTTTCATTTCTGGCTGCTTTCGTATATCAAAGATCAAGGAAAGCCTTTTATTGCCGATCTTGGCTCATCCGACGAAAAATGGTTTTACCCGGTCTATAAATACGATATGAGCAGCACAATTAGCGGGAATATTGAGTCTGTTGAAGTTACCATTTTTTATGTCAGCGATGCAGTACATCCCGACTATCTAGGAACACAAACGTACTTTAGCACCTACACCTATAATCTGGTGCTTGATTCAGGAAATAGCATTATTGACGGATACTGGACAGGGTATTCCATTAGTGATCATCCCAAAGCTCTTTTCTATCCACTGGCAATAGGTAACACCTCTCCTCTTGACTATGAAATAGTACGCCGTCTCGCTCGTTCCAAAGATGATTTTCTTGAAAACGGTGCTGAACCGGTGGATCTTGCCCCAGGGACGTTTCATCTGGTACTTCTGGATCAAGACAATTATACTCTCACCCCTTCACCAGAAGACAGTTTTTCATTACATATCAAAAAACTTTCCGGCAGCCCGGAGCCTCTTGAAATCAGTTTTGCCGAGGGGACTCCCCAGGAACAGCACTTTACACTTGCCACGGTAAACGAAGAGGCCGTTATTCAGGTTGATCGTACTCTTTTGCCGTCATATACCCTGCGACTTTCCCAGGCAGACTATCGCAATCCCAATCTCTATACAATCCATTACGATCACAGAAAATGGTTTACCAAACGGATTCCGAATCTGCAACGTAACAGCAACTGGATTGGATTTGCCCTGACAAACGCAACCACAGAACCGATAAACAATCTGACCCTGACAAGCTACAACGATTCAGGGCAGCCGGTACACACCTTGTTGGGACCTCGCAGTCTTGAGCCAGGTAAAAAAGAAATTTTTCTGTTCGACGATCTCCCCTACCGCCTTCATGAGCTGCGGGACACCAACGGACTTCTTTTAACGGCTGATAACCGGGTGGACTTCAGCGCATTACTCGGCCACGAACAGTTGCAGCTCATCAGTGAAAATCAGGAAGAACTCCCCTGCTCGCGAATTGTATTTCCCCAGACTTTTCGGGGAAATATCGGCAGCAGGTTCTTTGTGGGCAATATCTTCAATGAAACCCTGAAAGAAAACACCGCAACCATTACCTCATACCGTAGTGATGGCAGCGTCATCGACAGCACAACATATACCTTTCCCGAACATGGGAATCTGGAGTTTCGCCCCAGAAATAGCAACATCCCTCGGATGGAAGATGATGGTTGGCTGGAAATACAGAGCCAGCAAGGCAGCTTGAGTGCCTTTGAATATCTTGTTGAAGAAAAAGGCCGTGATGGTATTTTTGGGCTGCCGATAAACAAGGAGATCAAATACGTTCCCCATATAGCACGCCCCTACCCCTGGAATACCCGGCTCACCCTTTATAACGGGGAAAACAGCCGCAATGTTGTTCGGCTCCAGCCGCTCAGTGAAAACGCTACACCTGTGGAACTGGTGCTGGAACCCAAAGAAAAACGAGAGCTTGATCTGGCCGCAACCATTGCTGCCCCTGCCGGGGATACGCTGCCTGTTATCGGGATAAGTGCTGACCACGCCTTTGCAGGGATGGTTAGCTACCGTAATCAGGCAACCAGGGAACAGGCCAGTCTGCCGCTGCATACCGCAGATAACCTGGGACATCTGCTGGTCATGCCGCATCTTCCGAACCCTGAGTACTGGTGGTGCGGTATTGGGATTTTTAATCCGGCCAACAGAACTGTTCCGCTTGTTGCAACCCCTTTTTCGTCTTCAGGAGAAAAGCTCATCGACCAACAAGTACACCTGACTCTTGCCCCCGGCAGCTACCAGGTGTTCTCTGCGGCATCATTATTTCCAGCGGAGATTGGTAACATTTCTCATATTTCCTTTGCCACAGAAAACCCGGAGGATCACATTGGCGGTTTCTATCTCTATGGTGCGAAAAAAGGCGGCACCGCACTCTCTGGAGCCAAGATGTAAAAAAGGTATCTCTTGCCCTACTCAAGGAAAGCAGAAAAACCCGCTTCTCCCCTTCTGCTTTCCTTATGAACCGTAATGCCTTCCTCGACGCTTGCCAACATCGTTGTCCTTGTCTTCTTTTATAACGATGAGCAGGGTATGTATCACTCTGTTAGCCATCGAAATAAGCTCCCTCTCTTGACTTTATTGCCCAAAGGTGTACTCTAAGATCAATACGGTGATCTTAAGGAGGAAGCATGAAAAAAGTACCAAGAGAACAGGTTGTTAAACGTCTTGATATAGAAAATCCATGGTGGGAGGATCGTCAAATTCCAAAAGTATACAGATCCTTCAAGCACCGAGCGTACTTGGAACTGTTTTATCCACTTGTTGAATCAAGAAAAATAAGAAGAGCCACCGTATTGATGGGGCCAAGACGCGTTGGTAAAACTGTTCTTATCCATCATACAATTCAAACCCTTATAAATTCAGGAATTTCTCCAAAAAAAATTGCTTATTTTTCAGTTGACCATCCTATTTACAATGGGCTTGCTTTAGAGTCCTTTTTAGATATTTATTCAGAAGCAACAGGTGTTAATTATTTAGAAGATGAATGTTTTATTTTCTTTGATGAGATTCAATATCTTAAAAATTGG
>PDWI01000756.1_pt1 | contig 52284 bp, 39 predicted proteins | sample 1430891 | NCBI WGS metagenome assembly PDWI01 (sample SAMN01162508, study PRJNA174530) | Oral metagenome, whole genome shotgun sequencing project. | biome: Marine environment; feature: Marine mammal; material: Swab sample of the gingival sulcus; isolation source: swab sample of gingival sulcus... | reverse complement strand
ATAGAAGCAGTTTTTGAGGACATGGGGGGAAGCCAAATCCTTTATCATCTACACTTTATTTGCTTGGTCGGCAAGTGAAATTAAGTGCGATTGCCCTAGATGAATTGATAACAGGTATTGCCTGTCAGTGGGCAGAGGAATACAATTCCGCGCTTTGATTTTTTAAATTTAGCCCATATAGTTGAAGGGTCAGGCGTGGGTCTGAGCAACTAACAGGATGGAGTAGTACATGCCTTGGAGCGAACCAGGTGGAAACAAAGACAAAGACCCGTGGAGCAATAGACGGCCTTCACGCGGTTCCTCGTCAGATGGTATTGAAGATGCAATCCAAAAGATCAATGACAAGCTGGGACAGTTGTTTGGTGGGCGGTCTTCTGGTGGCGGAAGTGATGATCAGTCGGGTGGGCAAGGCCCTGACTTAAACAAAAATGTCGTGATAGGCGTGGTCGCAGTTGCATTTTTAGGATGGATGGCCACCGGGTTTTATACTGTTGATTCTGCGCAGCGCGGTGTGGAATTGCGCTTTGGTAAGTATCAGCGTACCACGATGCCGGGTCTGCGCTGGAAGTTGCCATATCCCATTGAAACGGTTGAAAAGGTGGACGTAGATCGCAGCCGTACGGCTAAAGATGCCCGCCACGTCACCCACATGCTGACTAAGGATGAGAACATTATCTCTATCTCGGTCGATGTTCAGTACAACATTAAAAATCCTGAGGACTACCTGTTTAATCTGGATTTGCCAGACTTTGAACCCGATCAGCGCATTGCAACGGTCTATAATGTGATGCGTAGTGCGGTTCGTGAGGTAGTTGGCCGCTCCACCATGGATTCCATCATTGGTGCGGATCGTGAAAAGATTGCGCCAGAAATTCTTGAGATTATGCAACGGGTTCTGGATAGCTACGAGTCGGGAATTGATGTGATTAAGGTCAACGTGACCAAGGCTGAAGCGCCGGATGAGGTGAAGGATGCGTTTGATGATGCGATTCAGGCGCGAGAAGACCAGAATCGTTATAAAAACCAGGCGGAGACCTACGCGAAGAAAGTGGTTCCGGAAGCGCGTGGTAAGGCGGCGAGAGCCATTGAAAAAGCAACCGCTTATCGTAGTCGCCTGATCTCCAAGGCGCAGGGTGAGGCGTCCCGCTTTGAGCAGTTGGCTAAGTCCTACTCTAAATCACCAGAGGTAACCCGTGAGCGTTTGTATCTGGAAGCTATGGAAGAAGTGCTGGGTGGTAACTCTAAAGTGTTGATTGATGCTGACTCCGGCAACAGCATGTTGTACTTGCCTCTGGACAAGATGACCTCGGGAAGTTCATCGGCGGAAGTCGCTCCAGCCGCAGCGGCTACTAAGGTGCTTGAGGCGATGAGCCACAACAAGTCAAAAAGTAACGTTAGCCCCTCCAGCCGCAGTGTCCGAAACGCTACAAGGGAGGGTCGGTAAATGAAGAACCCAATTATTATTGCGCTAGCCGCTATTGTCGTGTTGATAATGAGTTCAGCATACGTTGTTGACCAGCGTGAGACTGCGATTAAATTCCGCTTCGGTGAGATTGTCGAAGAAAACATCAAGCCGGGTTTGCACTTCAAAATTCCAATCATCAACAATGTTGAGACTTTCTCCTCGCGTATTTTGTCGCTGGATGCCAAGCCTGAGCAATTCCTGACAAATGAGAAGAAGTATGTTGTGGTGGACTTTTTTGTGAAGTGGCGTATTTCTGAGCCGGGTAAGTTCTACCGTTCAACGGGTGGTGATTTGCGGGTTGCCCGGAATCGTCTGGAAAATATCATGAAGGATGGTCTGCGCAATGAGTTCTCAAAGCGTACCATTCAGGAGGCCATTTCTGGTGAGCGCGACCAGATTATGGAAGGTCTTCAGACTAAATCCAATGAGGCCGCTAATCAACTGGGCGTAGGCATTGTTGATGTGCGTGTGAGTCAGATTGATTTCTCTGAGAAAAACAGCGAGTCGGTCTTTAAGCGGATGCGTTCTGAGCGCCAGCGTGTCGCGCAAGATTTGCGTGCGCGTGGTGCGGAGGAAGCGGAGCGTATCAAGGCTGCGGCTGACCGCGATGCGGAAATCATCGAAGCTGATGCTTATAGTGCTGCGGAGAAGATTCGGGGTCAAGGTGATGCTAAAGCTGCCGATGTCTATGCGGAAGCCTATAACAAAGACGCAGAATTTTATTCGTTCCATCGCAGTTTGGAAGCCTACCGCAAGTCAATGACGAACACTGGTGACGTAATGGTCATGGAACCGGACTCAGAGTTCTTCCGCTACTTCAAGAACAAGTCCCAGTAAATCAGCTAAAAGGAGGTTAGCGGTGAACATCAATTGGCAGGATCTGCTAACCGCCATTGCGCTACTACTCATCATAGAAGGGCTGCTTCCGTTTGCAGCCCCTTCCAAACTCAAAGAAGTTTACCGCTCTGTACTCAATATGCCTGACGCATCGCTAAGGATGTTTGGTTTGGGCGGTATGATTGCGGGTTTGGTGCTTCTTTTTTTGATTTAATGCCACACGAGAATCGTTTGACATGAACAATTGGTTACTTCCTGATGGAATTAACGAGTCGTTACCCGCCGAGGCAGAGTCCCTTGAAACATTAGGCCGCAAATTATTGGATCTTTATCGGGGGTGGGGCTATCGCTTTGTCATGACGCCGCTGGTGGAGTATTTAGAATCGCTGAGTGTGGCGATGGGGTCGCAACTCGATTTACAAACCTTCAAGATTACCGACCAAACCAATGGGCGTTTGATGGGAGTGAGGGCGGACATTACCACGCAGGTTGCCCGTATTGATTCTCATCGTATGGCAATGCCTGCCGGACAACCGAACCGGCTGTGTTATATGGGCTTGGTACTACGCACTCACAGTGATGTCGCAGGTGGTTCTCGTTCGCCCATCCAGATTGGCGCTGAGCTATTCGGTCATGCTGGCCTTGAAAGTGACTATGAAGTTATCCGTCTGATGCTGGAAACCTTGTCCGTTGTGGGGGCCAAAGATGTGCTGCTGGATTTGGGGCATGTCGGCATTTTAAGGGGACTGATTGCCAAAATTGGTCTGGATGAAGCACAGCAGGAAGTCTTGCTGGATATGTTGGCGCGTAAATCTTTGCCCGAAATTTCTGAGTGGCTACAAGGCTCTGGCCTTGATCCGCAAAGCTGCGAGTTATTATCCTGCTTGCCCAACTTGCACGGGGAGGTGTCTTTCCTCGATACGGCTAAACAGCAATTGGCTGCTGCCGGCGAGGAGGTATTAGCTGCCATTGAATACCTACAACAAATCACCAGCCGCTTACAGCAAGACTATCCTGAGCTGAAGATCAATCTGGATCTCTCAGAGATGCGGGGTTATGCCTATCACACAGGTATTGTTTACTCTGCTTATGTCGCTGGAAATGGCCGTGAGATAGCACGTGGCGGACGCTATGATGACATTGGTAAGCACTTTGGTAATGCTCGCCCAGCAACCGGATTTACCTCAAATTTAAGAACCTTGGTCAGCCTTGGTGGTAGCAGTGCTGCGTCTGCCACTCAGGGGATTTTGGCTCCTGCAGTGGATGATGCTGCGTTACAACAGCTCATTGATACACTGCGCGCGCAGGGCGAAATCGTTGTACGCCAACTCGTGCCACTGGAACAGCTATCGGTGCAGGCACAGGGGTGCAATCGCATATTGGAACAACAATCAGGTCAGTGGCAAGTGGTCGCTGTCAGTTAATCACGCATTTGTTTGATCAAGAGAGATAAGTCATGGGTAAGTCTGTAGTCGTACTGGGAACGCAGTGGGGTGACGAAGGCAAAGGGAAGATCGTTGATCTGTTAACTGAAAATGCGACGGGTGTGGTGCGTTTTCAGGGTGGGCATAATGCCGGCCATACCTTGGTCATCAAGGGCGAAAAGACAGTGCTGCATTTGATTCCGTCAGGCATTTTGCGCGAAGGCGTGGAGTGTATGATCGGAAATGGCGTAGTACTGTCTCCTGAAGCATTACTTAAAGAAATTGATATGCTGGAAGCGGAGGGTGTTCCGGTTTCTGAGCGCTTGAAACTGTCGGTATCTTGCCAGTTGATCCTGCCTTATCACGTGGCACTGGATGCCGCCCGTGAAGCGGCGCGTGGCGCAAAAGCTATTGGCACAACAGGTCGTGGCATTGGGCCAGCCTATGAAGATAAAGTGGCGCGTCGGGGTATTCGCTTGGGTGATTTGCTGGATACTGAGCGTTTTGCTGAAAAGCTAAAGACCGTGGTGGAGTATCACAATTTTGCGCTGGAGCATTTGTATAAAACCGAAACGGTTGATTACGACACGGTGTTAAATGATACGCTGGCGTATGTTGAGCGTTTACGTCCGATGATGGCCGATGTTGCAACCCGCTTGCATGAACTTCGTGAGGCAGGGGCAAATATCATGTTTGAAGGGGCGCAGGGTTCCTTACTGGACATTGATCACGGGACGTACCCTTATGTGACCTCATCGAATACAACCGCAGGCGGCGCGAGTACCGGCAGTGGCGTGGGGCCGCGTGATCTGGACTACATTTTGGGCATCACTAAGGCGTACACCACCCGCGTTGGTGCAGGCCCACTCCCAACTGAGTTATTTGATGATATTGGCGCGCAAATTGCTGAAAAAGGCCAAGAGTTTGGTGCCACCACCGGACGCGCACGTCGCTGTGGTTGGTTGGATGCGGTTGCTTTGCGTAGTGCGATGCGTTTAAACAGTATTACTGGCCTGTGTGTGACAAAGCTGGATGTACTGGACGAGCTGGAAAGCATCAATATCTGTATGGCGTATGAGCTGGACGGCCAGACAGTCACCGTACCGCCTGCTGGCAGTGCCGCATTCGGTCGTTGCAAGCCCATCTTTGAAACCTTGCCGGGTTGGCAGTGCAATACGTTCGGTGTAACGGATTACGACAAGCTGCCGGAAAATGCCAAGAAATATCTGGCACGTATGGCGGAGCTGTTGGAAGCACCTGTGGATATTATTTCAACCGGCCCTGATCGTGACCACACCATAATCATGCGTAACCCATACGATATTTGATGCATCATGCGATTAGATAAATTACTGAGTAGCGCGTCGAACCTGACCCGCTCTCAGGCGGTTAAAGCCATCAAGCAGGGCGATGTTCTGGTGGATGGCAAGCCCGCGATGAAGGGCTCGGATAAAGTCACAGAAGACAATGAAGTTCGCTACATCGGTGTACTGATTAAAGAGCCGAAGCCCCGTTACTATATGCTGAACAAGCCTTCGGGGTGCGTCAGTGCTAATCGTGATAAAAATGCCCTGACGGTGTTTGATTATCTGCTGGTGCCACGGCGTGAGCAATTGCACCTTGCAGGGCGTTTGGATCGTGATACGACAGGGCTGATTCTGGCAACCGATGATGGCCAGTGGTCGCATCGTTTAACTTCACCCAGACATGGGCATTTTAAGCGTTACCGTGTTGGTTTGGCTGAGCCTATTACTGATAAAGCGGTTATGATGCTGGAGCAGGGAGTCACGCTGGAGGGTGAGTCTAAGCCCACCAAACCCGCCATTGTAAACGTACTTGAGCCTCAATTGATTCTGCTGAGTATTAGTGAGGGTCGCCATCATCAGGTAAAAAGGATGTTACTGGCTGTGGGAAATGAGGTGGTCACGCTGCATCGCGAAGCAGTTGCGCATATTGAGTTAGACAAGTCACTGTCACCGGGGGAATACCGAGCGCTAACTTCTGAAGAGATTGACTTGTCAAAGCCCTAGAAGTGAGGTAATCTGCCGCACCTTGATTGCTTGGGTTCGGTACTAAGTAATTGACAACGGAGAGGTGTCCGAGTGGCTGAAGGAGCACGCCTGGAAAGTGTGTATAGGCTAACCGCCTATCGAGGGTTCGAATCCCTCTCTCTCCGCCATTTTTCAATTCCTAGTGGTTCAATTTCCCTTAAATTCCGCTTCAAATCAAGAGGTTAACAAGATATTGAATCACTAGGAGTTCAATTGAATTGCGTGTAAGCGAAACCGAATGCGTGTATAAATGCGTGTATCTGGTAATAAATATCTATCCTCACTCATCACTACTACGAACATAGGTTGCATCACCGCATGTCACTTTATCGCCAGGTTTCTGGCATATATATCCGGCACTAACAAACCTCAGGACGACTTGTGTCAGAACTCGCACTGAAATTAATTCGTGAAGCCAAGGAAAAACGTCTGACCCAGCTGGATCTGGGAAAATGCGGCCTAACTGAAATACCTGAAGCATTATGTGAGCTGGTTTGGCTGGACACGCTTAAGCTCTATGGTAACCAGATCAGCGATATCACGCCACTCGCAGCGCTGACTCAGCTGACTTCACTTTGGCTCTCTAACAACCAGATCAGCGACATCGCACCACTCGCCGCACTGACTCGATTGAACGAGCTTCGCCTCTCTGGTAACCAGATCAGCGACATCGCATCACTCGCCGCACTGACTCGATTGAACGAGCTTCACCTCTCTAGTAACCAGATCAGCGATACCGCACCACTTGCCGCGCTGACTCAATTGAACGAGCTTTGGCTCTCTAGCAATGAGATCAGCGACATCGCACCGCTCGCCGCACTGACTCAGTTGATTTCGCTTTGGCTCCATTACAATGAGATCAGCGACATCGCACCACTCGCCGCGCTGACTCAGCTGACTTCGCTTTGGCTTTCTGACAACCAGATCAGTGACATCGCACCACTTGCCGCGCTGACTCAATTGAACGTGCTTTGGCTTTCTGACAACCAGGTCAGCGACGTCGCACCACTCGCCGTACTGACTCAGCTGACTTCGCTTTGGCTTTCTGACAACCAGATCAGTGACGTCGCACCACTCGCCGCGCTGACTCAGTTAACTTCGCTTGAGCTTTCTGACAATCAGATCAGCGACATCGCACCACTCGCCGCGCTGACTCAATTGAACGGGCTTTGGCTTTCTGACAACCAGATCAGCGACATCACGCCGCTCACTGCCTTGCTCGAAAGTGGTACTCCTGTTCGATTGAAAAGAAAGTTCGACGGCAGAGGAATAGTTGTTGAAGAAAATCCACTGGAAATACCACCAGCCGACATTATCGAACAAGGCAATGAAGCTGTCCTGACCTATTTCAAAAACCTCAAGGAGCAAGGTGCCCAGCCACTCAACGAAGCCAAGCTCATTATCGTTGGTGAACCTGAGGCGGGTAAAACGTCTCTCATGGAAAGTCTGCTTGACCCGAAGTTTCAACTGACCCCCGATACTGAAAGCACCCTGGGTGTCACTGTGCGTGAAGGCTGGCAATTTCCCCACCCTGAAAAACCGGACACCACCTTTACCGCCAATATCTGGGATTTTGGCGGTCAGCAAATCCAGTACATGACCCACCAGTTCTTCCTTACCCCCGGTGCCGTGTATGTACTGGTTTCCGCCAATGACCGCAAGGAAACCACCGCCAACTTTCGCTACTGGTTTAAAATAATTCATTTGTTAGGTGAAGAACGTGGCCAATACAGCCCGGTGCTGGTAATACAAAACTACAAAAACGACCAGTTCATCCACCAGTTTGACCTGGGCTATTACCAAAAACACTACCCGGACTTACAAATCGAAAGCCTTGAGGTGGATTTGTCGAAACGTGATGCCCGGTTTTTTTCCGTGCGTGAAAAGATTCAGTCGATGCTGACCCGACTCCCTCATGTGACCGCAGAACGCCCTGCCCGTTGGGAAGAGGTACGCAGCGCATTGCGGAAGTGCGGCCAACGCCATGATCACATCGATTTCAATCGGTACACTGAGTTATGTCGTCAGCATTCCGTAAAGCGTGAAGCGGATCAGCGCCTGCTCAGTAGCCACCTGCACCGGTTAGGTAGCCTGTTACACTTTGCTGATGATCCGGTGTTGTATAACTTCATTATCCTTAATCCACAATGGGCGGTGGATGCGGTTTACAGTGTACTGGATGACAATCAAATCAAGCGTAACGGTGGCTACTTCACCCGACAACAGCTGGAAACGATCTGGGGCAGCAAAACAGACGCGAACGGTCAGTCAAGATACAATCATGATGAGCGTTGCAAGTTGCTCAGCCTGATGGAAAAAGAGCACTTTGAGATTTGTTACCTACTGGATAACCCGCCCGACACTTACATCGCTCCGCAATTACTGGATACTAAACGGCCAGCTTATGAGTGGGATGCGGCTGACTGCCTACGCTTTCGTTTTCAGTATGGTTTTATGCCGGAAGGTATTATGACCCGCCTAATTGTGCGCCTGAATGCTCTAATCGAAACCGATGAACAGGGAAAAGGACGGGTCTGGCACAAAGGCGCAATCTTCCACAATGATGGTTGTCGGGCACAGGTATTTGAAGACGAAAATCATAGCGGCCAGAATGTTATTGATATTGCTGTCACCGGACCAATCAACGAACGCAAATACCTGTTACGTACAATTCGCAACGAAATACAGGGCATCCATGAAAAATGGTTCAGAAATATCCGCGTTGAACAGATGATTCCCTGTATCTGTGAAACCTGCTTAGAATCAGCTACCCCAACTTTTTTTGAATTCAGCGAACTGCAGCAATATCAGGAGGAAGGTGAGGTATATATCAATTGCCGCAATAAGCGTATAAAACAAGTACCGGTATTACAGCTTATGGAGGGTGTATTCAGTGACAAGGAGCTGAAACAACAACAAAAAGCGGCAGAACGTCACTACTCGCAACAACCAACACCGCCGAAAGTTGAGGTCACAGTAAACAACCACATACCCATACCAGAAAATCCGCAATCAACACCAGCCCCGGAAAGTTCCCCACACTCAGTAGCACCAACACCGTGGTATAAAGAATGGTGGGTTGTCAGCATCGCCATTGCATTGGCTGCTGGATTAATCGCTGGTCTGGCTTTCCTTTCGCTGAAAGTGAGTGCCATCTCAGCCCTCATTGCAGGTATTGTTGTCTATGTCATGAACCCTAAACGCCGTTTTTTCCGGGCCGCATCAGTTTTGCTGTTTTTGTTCGGAGCAATCGTTACGCCTCCTATGATCAGTGTCTACGTTAAAGCACAACAAATTATTGCCACCAATCAATTCATCAATTTTGCCGTAGAAATAGGTAAAGATATGAATCCGTGGTTGGCCGGAGTCATGGGTCTTGCAGCATTAGCCGGAGCAATTATTCTGTTTTGGTTAGACCATAAACGGGACTAAAGGGACTGACTCGGCGTTATGGCAAACTCATGCAGGTGATTGCCGGGATACACCAATCTTTACCACAACGAAGCCTGCTGTGGCCGCTTATCCCATAGAGTAATCGCTGGGATGTCGGGTCGCTGCTGATGAATTTGCTCAGAAAACCAGTGTCCCAGGTCAGCGGCAAATTCATTGCCGGGGGTATGAAAGAAAATATAAGGCGTTTTGCCTTCATCAATCCACTGAATGATCTTTTTCACCCAAGGCCGTAATTTATCGTGAGACAATTCGGTAAGGTGCGGCCCCATAAATCGAACCATTGGGGAATCGCCGGTTGCGATGACATGCGTTGGTACGCGCGGTTTTTCGTGAAAAGCTGCACGAGTATCCGGGTCTTCCGCTGGGTGAGTGAATAAGCAGCGGGTGTCAAATATCACTCGATTCACCCGATGTTGGATCAGTATCTGATTAAGGGTTTTCTCATCCTGACCTTTTTCAAAGAAGCGTTGATTTCGAACCTCCACGCCATATTCAAGATGCTTTGGCAATCTTGCCAAAAAAGTGCTTAATGAACTGAGTTGTTCTGGTGAAAACTCCGTGCTGAATTGTAGCCAGATAATGCCAAGTCGTTTTCCCAGTGGCTCAATGCGAGCCAGAAATTCTTTAACCAGGTGATCGCAGTGCAGTAAATTGCCGCTATGGCTGATGTCGCGGGGGAATTTAAAACAGAAACGGAAATTTTCTGGTGTTTGCTCCGCCCAGTGTTGAATGCTGAGTGCGCTGGGTAGGCCGTAAAAACTGTTATTGCCCTCAACGGATGAAAAATGTTGGGAGTAGGTGGTTAAGGAGTCTTCCTTACGCGTGTCTGGCGCGTACCATTTTTCGTGATGCCACTGGGGTAGGCCGATATAGTAGGCGAGGGAGGGCGACGGTTTTGTCATGACTAAATAATCTGGTCGTATCTACGTCAAAATACCTGTATCCCACATCTGTGCGATGTCGTGCTGCTCGTAGCCCAATGCCTTCAAGATGGATTCAGTATCACTCCCTGCCGCAGTAGGTTGCTTCGGTGTGTCTGCGGGTGTCCGGCTAAACCTTGGTGCGGGTGCTGCCTGCATTACCCCATCCAGCCGAATGAAATTATCCCGTTCGGCATTGTGTGGATGTGCTTCGACCTCATTAAAGTCCAATACTGGCGCGACACAGGCATCGCTTCCCTCAAATAGTGCCAGCCACTCCGCTTGAGTTTTACGTTTAAAGAGTGCCTCGTATCTTTGCTGATTATCCGGCCAGTTTGCGCTTAGGTATTGTGTATCCAGTTCCGACGCGGGTAACTCTGCCCGTTGTGCCATTTCAGCAAAAAACTGGGGTTCCAGCGGGCCAACGGATAGGTACTTTTTGTCTGCTGTTTCATAGCAGCGATAAAATGGTGCGCCGCCATCCAGAAGATTGCTTTCCCGCTGCGTTGTCCACTCTTGGCGGGCCAAGAAAGTATGAATGAGTCCCATCATGGCAGGTACGCCGTCCACCATTGCAGCATCCACGACTTGGCCTTTACCGGATTGACTGCGCTCAAACAGGGCTGAGAGTACGCCTAGTAATAAAAACATCGTACCGCCGCCGTAATCAGCGACCAGATTGAGCGGTGGAATAGGTGGCTCGTCCTGTTTGCCAATCGCGTGTAGTGCGCCGGTAATGGCAAGGTAGTTGATGTCATGTCCAGCGGTATTTGCCAGCGGCCCTGTTTGCCCCCAGCCGGTCATTCGTCCGTAAATAAGTCGGGGATTGTCATTGTGACAGTCGTCTGGTCCCAGCCCTAATTTTTCCATAACACCTGGCCGAAATCCCTCTATCAATATGTCAGCACTAGCAATGAGTTGCTTTGCAATACGTTGCCCCTGTGCTGTTTTCAGGTTCAGGGCAATGGATTGTTTATTGCGCCGGTTAATATCGGTGGGGTCAGCTTCGGCACTTTTCCGATCAATGACGATCACCTCTGCACCGAGATCAGCCAATAATTGTCCCGCCAGCGGGCATGGCCCAAGTCCAGCCATTTCGATAATACGTAAATTCTTGAGTGGTCCGCTCATAAGTTCTCCGCCCATGCGTGGAGCGTCGCTGCCAGATGGTTTTGTAAGAAAGTTTTGCTACGGGGTCTGATATAATCACCATTCATGAATGGAATCAAGGGTTCAGAGTGTCCAAAAATGACTGATGAAAAGCCAAGAAAGACGCTGACATTAAAGAAAAAATCCAGGTTCAAAGTAGCTGAGTCTAAGTCCTCCGAGGGGATTAATGAGGATGTGTCGGAGTTTGTCAGAGGACGCAAGCGCGTCCTGAAGCTGCAATCGGCAGCACAGAAAAAGGCAATCAAGGATAGTAAATTATCGCCTTCAGAGCGCCAGTCTCGTGAGCTAAAGCGTTTGTTGGCAGAGTCGTTTTCAGTCTGGCGTCGCCGTCGGCCCTTGGCTCGCGGGATTGATGAGCAAATTGCCGAGTTTGTGGCATCAAAGCATTTGGAAATTAGCAAGCGTGCCATTAAGAAGCGCCTGCATCGCCACACGCACCACCCAGCTTACCTGAAGAATGTTGCCAGAGGCGGTATGCGGTTTATGCTGGATGGCACTGAAAACGGCGAGATTCTACAGGAAGAGCGCGACCACGCGGAACGGGCGTTAGCTACATCTGAGCCTGTGTCACAGAAGCCCGTGACTCTTGTACAAAAGCGGTAAGCCAACACGAAGCACCGACAGCCCAGAGCAGACGGCGAACCATCTAATGTATCGGTGCCCGCACCTACTTTTTTTGTTGTGGTTCTTCAGGTGTTTTGGAAAGTATGTACATCTTGTAAACGAACCACCCCATCCCGCCGAAGATAGCGAGGATTGTGATGGCAGTTAAAATGACGGTCTGATTGAGTAAAAAATTCATGCGTGTGCTCCCATGAGATGCTTATTTTAGTCAACGGCAAATCCTAATTTCTAGGGTACTAGCGTTCCTTGATACACGTCAACTCTTAGCACTTTCTTGTTACTGAACTTGAAGGCTCCGCTTAATGGATAGAATGAATTCGTTTAGAGCCTATGCGTCCAACCCGGTTTACACCCGATAAGCGGCTGTCACCATATCCGGCAATAAAATTCCATAAATCCGGCTGTGTTGATTGATCTTGTCTTCCTTAAACACCACACACAGGGACTCCGCGCCATTTTTAAACTTGATATGCGCTTCCAGCAAATTACTTTGCAATGAGATAGGGTCAAGCTGAAGGCGTTGGGCGGGTATTTCGATCAGGTCAATTTCTTCCAGGCCTTCGGTACTCAGCTTCACATAGCGCGCTAAGTCCACCATAGGAATCAGGCGACTGGGGACGCCGTTATTGCTAATGATAATCCACTTCACATTCATTTTAACCATCTCTTCCGCTTGTTGACGTGTCACGGTGCGGGCAGAGTGGATAAAGTTTTTTTCCAGCAAGCTGGCAACACCGATACGGCGTAGCGTGAGTGAAATTGGGTTCACCTGATAGTCTTGGTCATTACTGCGTAGCATTGTGATAAACAACGAATCTTTTTTGAATACCACGCGGGCAGTTAGTTGTGCGATGACAATGGTTAGCATGCCGGGCATCACAATACCTGGATTATAGGTTAACTCAATAATAGCGGTGAGTGCGGCCAGTGGTGCCTGTAAGCTAGCGGCCATCATTGCCCCCATGCCTAATAAGGCATAAAAACCAATATCATTGACTGACCAACCATCGGTAAAGCTTACAAGTATTCCGGCAATAGCACCAACGGCTGCACCAATGATAAAGGCCGGGCCAATCATTCCCGCTGGAACACCGAGTCCAACACAAAAGCTGGTGGCGATTAGCTTAAAGCACACCAGCATCACCAAGCCGAATATGGTGAATGACTGTGGATTGTTTAATATAAAAGTAATGGAGTCGTAGCCGATGCCCATCACCTCTGGCTGGATGACACCGCAAGCCCCTGCGATGACACCCGCAGCGCATAGTTTCCACCAAATATTGATGGGCTGGCTCAAGCGGGAGACATTCTCGATCATGTGATTAAATAATGCTGAAACCACCCCGATGCTGATACCTAATACCATGATAATGGGTAATTGCGTCAACGAGGTCAGGCTCATTGTTGGGACTTCAAAGGCAGGCTGAATACCAAATACGGCATTCGACAAACTGGTCGCTACCACCGAGGCCAGTATGATCGGGATAAAGCTGGCAAGACTAAACTCCATCATCACTACCTCCAGCGCAAAAATTACACCGGCTAAAGGCGTGTTGAATGATGCGGACACACCCGCTGCCGCGCCGCAGGCCACCATCGTGCGAATACTGTTGTTGGGGAGTGATGCGGCCTGTGCAAATAAGCTACTAATGGATGCTCCCAAATAGACATGAGGACCTTCACGCCCCACTGAATGACCACAAATAATGGCGATGGCCGCACCGAAAAATTGCAGCAAAAAGCCGCGTAAGCTGAAATAACCCTGATGATAGGTCAGCCGGTCAATCACTTTCGCGATGCCCAAGACACGCTGATTGGCGGCATAAAAGTAAAATAACAGAGCCAGTAAGATGCCACCGATGGTCGGGAGAAAAAAGCGACCGGCCACGCTTAGCTCTTCGTAGTTCTCAGCGCCAGTTCCGGGAAGCAGGAGATCTTGGGTATCCTCAACCAGCAGTCGGAAGATAACGATGACACTACCGGCCAGAAAACCCGTAATCAACCCAACCAGTGCCAGGTGCATGGAGGCATCAGGGCGTGCCAGCTGAATCCGTCCATGCTCAAGCCAGTTCAGCCATGCCTCTTTGATTGTGTTAATGATGCCCATAAGTGCCGATTCTAGGTCAGTTTTTGGGGGCTTGAAAAGGGCTGAGTACTAATAATGCAGAGAAATCTGGTTTTTTCCATTGCGCGCCATGTTTCGACCTTTAGTCCTGTGAGGCTTACCGCTTGGAGTGCTGCGAAGGGTAGTCTGGGGCGGAGGAATAATCCATTTCATAGTAAAAATAAGAGAATAAATGTATGTCGGAAACATATTCTGATTGTATTCAGTGGAGTCCTGAGGAATATCGGGATTTCGGGATAAAGCCACAGGTCTTGAAGCATACTTTGCATGAGTCCGATTTATTCAGTGATACTGCGCTGGAGGCACTACTGGATAATTATCCACGCCATTGGTTGCAGTGTTACACAATGGGTAATAATCCCGAACGACATCAGGACTGGATGCCTGTGCATTTGGATAACAGCAGTGGTCGTGAGATTTTGGACGCACTACAAAAAGGGCGTATGTGGGTCAATGCTATCAATATTGATCAGTATAATGGCGAATATGCGGACATGATCGCACAAATATATGCGTTGATTAATGCTAATTGTGACCACATTACCAATGCCAGGTCTTCTTTTAGTGCCTTGCTAATTTCATCGCCAGGCGTACAGGTGTATTGTCATGTGGATGCAGATGCCAATATGTTATGGCACTTAAAAGGCCGTAAAAAGGTGTGGGTTTATCCAGCGCGAGATGAACGCTTTGCGCCACAGGTCTATGTGGAAGAGATTATCGGTGAATGCCGCCACGAAAATGTGCCATTTAAATGTTGGTATGACGACTATGCCTTTAGCCATGAGCTTGCGCCGGGCGAGGTGGTGAGCTGGCCACAACATGCCCCGCATCGAGTAGAGAATATTGGTTTTAACGTATCACTGACGACTAGCTACGGGTCAAGAGAAAGCCGCCGCCAGTTGGGAGTACATGGCTTTAATCACCATATTCTTAAACCTCTTGGGATTCAAAACCGCTCAATTGCCCGTACAGGGATGATTGCCGAAATAAAGTCGTTTAGCTATTTTGCGCTAAAGAAGCTGGGCGTGCTGAAAAAAGGGAAGCGCACATCAACTTATGTCAGTGATTTGCAATTAGATGCAAGTGCGCCTGATGGTATGTCGCGGCGGGCAGAGAGTAGTTTAACGGCATTTTCTAAAGTAACTTGAGTGTTGTTCCAGTAATCGTCTTGTTAATTTTTAGGCACAGACGATGTCTTTGTATGTGATGAAAGCATAAAGTGATAATAAGACGAATACTGGCTGATAAACTGTGCGCTTGGGTCACCGTGCGAGTGGGCACCTAGCCTGATGTTTTCCGGACTTTCTTGAGCAGAGACTTCACTTGCTGCTTCAAAGGCCCGTGGATGAATTGATACAGCTGTGCTTTGTAGCCTCTCGGGAAATGACTCAGGTTAAACATCGGTTCTGTATAGGCGCTGTAGCGTAGCTTGTAAGAATTTTCGTCAATTGAATACATGAAATTGAAGCGCGTGAACTGCGGGTCATCAATACAGTGTGAAATTTCCTGTGTAAGCATCATGGTGAGTAGGGCATAGCGATGCCCCAGTTTTGATTCAAAGCCACACTGATATGCGTGCATAGTCTCGCCATCAATTAAGCTATACAGACCTGCCACAGCCTTGCCTTTAATTCGCAAAATACGAATCTGAACTTTATTCAGCGGTAATAGGCGTTTAACCAGTGAATGATGAAAGGCTTTAAAGTTGGCAGAGTCAAAAGGGCTAGGCTGCTTTAGTTGCGTAAAACGCTCCCGGTTTAAACCAGCCAACTCGGTGAGGGCAATATCCGGGTTCAGACCATCATTCAGGCTATCTACCACAAAAGTTTGCTCGGTCTGTAAGCGCGTGTACATGCGGGTAATGTTATTGCGCTTTTTCTTGCGCAAACTCATTAGATAGTCTTTGTAGGTGTCTGGTAAATCGATTAATGTCCGAAAGCCGCAAGGTGTTTCCTTGGAAATAATGGATAGGTGCTGGCCTTCAAATAAACGGCTCAGGTTAGAGCCTGCCAGAAGTTGTGTAAATTTTGTGGCTTGCCACATTTCTTGTTTCGCCATGAGCGCGTTGCTGAATGCTTCCATAATGCGCGACTCAAGACCCGGTTCGGCAATAATGTCAAGGTATTCACTCAGCACCAAAGTGCCATCGGTTTCGCCCGTTCCCAATAAGATTAGCTGGGTATTGCACGGAAAGTAGCGTCTGGGGTGGTAATGAATCTGAAATGGCGCAATGCCCACCAGTTTACCGTGTTGGCGGCAACATAAAATGTATAACTGACGTTTCCCCTCGTGTTGGTAAACTTCCCACCAGCTAAACAGCCACTCCCAAGAGGAAAATATGGTGCCTTGTCTGGCGCGATCATTCAGCGTATTCCATTCATCGCGAAGCGCACGAAATTCATCGGTCGTTGTAATATGACTAAGTTTTAGATTAATCATGGAGGTATGAGCTTCCTTGTGACTTATTTTTTATTCACTACATATGGGGGTAATAGTGTAAAGGTGAGACGCCTTTTACATGGCTGAAGTTTTCTTGAAAGGGTCAATGTGTATGATGAGTGGAATGCGATACCCATGTAGGTGGGGTGGGTGATCAATTAGTTAACAGATTTACCCTGTGGGCAATGCGCCTGCGTCGTTTTGTCAATTTTAGAGTGTTATATTGCGTGTTTAGTGTGAGTGATTCCAGTGATTGTGGTTACATCGGCCAGTTGTCGGCTTCATGGGTCACATGGTCGGGATTTAGCATAATCTGTTGGTTATTAAGCTGGTTGTCAGGTGGTTGTAATCCATATTGCTGTCAAATTACTGTCCGCACTTAAAGCATGGCTGTACTTGTGGGATGGTTCGACTCGTAAAAAATAAGACAGGCCCTATGCTGGACTATTGTTTGCGCGATCCGGGGAACTGTCCGATATTTTTATAATCTACATGGTTTGAGTAGTAAAAAGGTGGTAAATGCGCCATCTTCTTTATCGAACGGCGCGGTATTAATTTTTCATTTATTACTTAAAGTTGTGTTTTATCTGTAGATTCTACTTGCTTGACCTGCCGGGGTCTGCGCGTTAGAGTTGGCCTGTTTTCTAACTATCTCCATCAAAAAAATATGAAAAAGTTACTAATCGGAACAGTGGTTCTTGCGGGCGCAGCGGCGGCTGCCTCTCCGTACTTCTTTGGCTCTCAAATTGAGAAAGTCGTTCAGGAACGGGCGACGTGGATGAATAAACAAATAGAGGCATCGGTTAAAGCGAATCCGCAGATTGAAGATGCCAAGGTGACTGTAAAGTCCTATAAAAAAGGGTACATGAATGCTAAGTCCAAATGGATCTTGCATCTTGCCCTGAATCTACCGGGTGAATCTGCGCCTGTTGTGTATGATATTCCGGTGAACATGGACATTACTCACGGGCCTTACTTGGGAGATGCCGGTTTTGGTATGGCTAAGTGGGTCGCGCGTCCTGATTTATCGGGACTGGAAACACCAGAATTTATTAAAAATGATACCTTCACCTCTGAGAGTGTTATTGGCTTCGCCGGGAATATGGATCAACAGCTTGTTGTTGCACCGATCAAGCATAAGCAAGATGGCACGACGGTTAATTTTGCGGGGGCGACACTGACTAGCCAGTCCAGTTTGAGCAATAGCCTGACATTCACAGGAAAGATGGATGTTCAACAGTTGTCGGTGAGCAATGAAGGCGATGAGGAGCAGTTTATACTCAAGCCATTCACCATGGATATTGAGGGTGAAGGCGACGATAAGCAGATGAAAGGCAGCTACGACGCCAAAAGTAGTAAGATTGAAGCTACCTTTGGTGATGAAGCTAACGTTATCGTGCAAAGTATGGGGCTTAAGGGAACTTATGAGAAAGCCAAGGGCTTTGACTCGTTCATTGGCGACACGGAAATTTTACTTCAGAATATCACCTTTAGTGGGAAGGAGGTTTCGCCTGAGCCAGTTAAGCTTCCTGAGCTAAAATTCGTCAGCACGGTCAAACAGCCGGATGACAAGCATATTGATATCACGGCGAAATATGCTGCGAAACTAGATCCCAGTTTAATGGCCGCCTTGGAGTCTCCTATCAATGTGAAGGCTGCTGATCTTGAAATTCAATTCAAAGGCTTACCCACTGAGATCGTGAAGAAATACCAACAGTTTATACAGCAGGTTTCTTCCGAGGAGGATTTATCCACTTTAGATCAGGAAATGCAGGATGAGCTGCCAGTTGTTGCGCGGATGCTGGTGAACAGTGGTTTTGCTACACGTGTTGAATTGCATGCAAAGTCTGATGAGGGTGGTTTGAATGCTGACATTGACTTGGGCTTTAAGCCGGGCCTGAATATGTCTGAGCAGGACTTGATGGAACTGGCGGCAATGCCTAATCCACAAAAGGTGCTTTCCATGCTGGTCGGTCGCGGTCACGCAGACTTGAATAAGAGTGTGACTGATAAAATGGGTGTGACGCCAATGTTGCAGATGATGGCTGCGGACTTTGTTTCACTTGAGGGTGATACATTTAAGTCTGATGTGCAGATTAAAGATGGGCAGTTATTGGTTAATGGAACTCCACTGCCAATTTCAGCACCGCCTAGTAAATAGACAGGTGGGATTTGCCTACCAGTAGCGTTTGTTGCTGAGGAAAAGCCATCGGTGTTGTTGCCGATGGCTTTTCTATTTGAGTATTCAGAAAATTCCAAGCTTTAAGCCTTCTGCCATTCCGGCACCCAAGGCTTCGGCTTCGCCCAAAAATTCCTCTGTAAACGAACCATGTAAAAGTAAAGGTTCTTGCACGGCTTTCCAGCGCATTCCTGATACGATCTTCCCAACGCTGTTTATCGCACCCGTACCATCTAATCCTGCTTTTACGTATAGTGCCCACGGCATTCCGTCGGTATTCTCCATGCAGGGGTAATAAATTCGTTCCAATAAGTCTTTGATTAAACCGCTCATATAGCCGAAGTGTTCAGTAGTCCCCAAAATGACACCGGAAGCTGAGAGAATATCCTCTGCACTTGCCTCCAGTGGTGATTTACTCACAACCGGATAGCCTGTTTGTTGTGCGCCCTTAATAACCGACTGGAAAAGGCGCTGTGTGTTTGGGGTGGGAGTATTGGCGATAATTAGTAGGTAGCTCATAACGACATTCGGACACCTGAAAATTGTGCTGGTTAAACGCAGAAAAAGTGCTTGCAACTTAATAAAACCTGTTTCATTATCTGCTGTAAATAATTTAGTGGCAAATGTTATTTAGACTAAATTATTATTTATTTATCGATAAAAATATTTAACAGAAAAAGCAGTGACAGACACTGTGTAATTATCTATCTAATCCAGGAAGAAAGAATGGCATCTTACAAAAGTGACATCGAAATCGCACGTGAATCCACCATGCAGCCCATTGGTGAGATTGGTGAAAAATTAGGGATCCCCTACGAGGCATTAGTTCCCTTCGGACACACCAAAGCAAAGGTTGGTCAGGCGTTTATTCAGTCCGTTAAAGACAATAAGCAAGGTAAGCTAATCCTTGTGACGGCGATTTCTCCGACACCCGCAGGTGAGGGTAAAACCACGACTACTGTAGGTCTGGGGGATGGCCTGAATCGTATTGGCAAAAAAGCGGCGATTTGTATTCGTGAGCCGAGTCTGGGGCCTTGTTTTGGTATGAAAGGGGGAGCCGCCGGTGGGGGATACGCACAGGTTGTCCCTATGGAAGATATTAACCTGCATTTCACGGGTGACTTCCATGCCATTGGTGCAGCACATAACTTGTTGGCGGCACTGGTTGATAACCACATTCATTGGGAAAATAAGACTGGTTTAGACCCTCGCCGAATTACTTGGCGTCGTGTACTGGACATGAATGATCGCGCATTGCGTAACATCACGATTGGTCTGGGTGGCCCATTTAATGGCACACCACGTGAGAGTGGTTTTGACATCACGGTTGCTTCGGAAATTATGGCGATTTTCTGTCTGGCGACTGATCTGGATGATTTGAGCCGCCGCATTGGTAATATCGTGGTGGGTTACACGCGTGATATGCAAGCGGTTCGTGCGCGTGACATCAATGCGGAAGGTGCTATGACAGTATTGTTGAAAGATGCTTTCATGCCGAATCTGGTTCAGACTCTGGAGAATAACCCTGCTTTTATTCACGGTGGCCCATTTGCCAATATTGCACATGGTTGTAACTCTGCGATTGCAACCACAACGGCATTGAAAATTGCCGATTATGTGGTGACTGAAGCAGGCTTCGGCGCGGACTTGGGTGCAGAGAAGTTTTTCGATATTAAATGTCGTAAAACGGGTCTGGAGCCTTCTGCGGTTGTATTGGTAGCGACCGCTAGAGCGTTGAAGATGCACGGTGGTGTGGCGAAAACCGATCTTAATCAAGAGAATGTGGTGGCGGTTGTTGCAGGCTGTGAGAACCTTGGAAGGCACATCAAGAACTTGTCAAATTATGGTGTACCCGTGACGGTTGCGATTAACCGTTTCGTGACGGATGCCGATGAGGAGTTAAAGGCGATTCATACCTTCTGCGAAAAGATGGGTGTGAAGGCGTTTAACTGTGAGCATTGGGAAAAAGGTGGTGAGGGCACTGAGGACTTGGCTAGACATATTGCCGCAGTTGCCGATGCGGGCGAAGCAAACTTCGAGTTGCTATACAACGACGAAATGCCGCTGTGGGATAAAGTTGAACACATTGCGAAAACTCTTTATGGCGCAAGTGGTATTTCTGCTAGCAAGAAAGTTCGTGATCAGTTTGTACAGTTTGAGCGTGATGGCTATGGGCATTTTCCTGTTTGCATGGCTAAAACGCAGTACAGTTTCTCAACCGATCCAAACCTGATGGGTGCGCCAACAGGACATGAGGTGCCAATCCGCGAAATCCGTCTGTCAGCCGGAGCGGAGTTTGTGGTCGTAGTGTGTGGAGACATTATGACGATGCCTGGTCTACCGCGAGTTCCCTCAGCAGATCACATTCACTTGAATGATAAAGGTCAGATTGATGGTTTGTTCTAGAATCTGTCACAATGTCTCACGACTGAAAGTCTGATGGCTCCTTTGCGGCTGCGCTATTTACCGAAGTTTTCTCATAGAGAATTTGGGCAGGCTTGCTGCACTGAGTGACCATCGCTTCATCAATCAATGTACGCCCTGTATGGAGTCCCATACAGGGTGTCGTTACCACCTCTTTTGCTTCACTGTGCCCAACATCTGCCTCCAGCTCGCCTTCGTAACAAACATTTGACATTCACTTGAAAACGCAGTCGAATGGTCATTCCTTAACATCATCTCCCAAGAAAACCATGAACCATTCCAGCAATAACCTACTGGCGCAGCTTGGTATTAACATTAATCATTTAAACCAAATATTTGGGCGTGATACGGTCGCTGAGGGGGTTAAATTTTTCCATGACCACGATATTAGTATTGATAATGTGGTGGACGTTAGTGATAGGCAACTAAATATTTCCACAATAGCGTATGAGACTACTGACAAACCCATCCAGACGCAGTTGTTTTTTAATAATAAAAGTGATGGCTCTTTTTCGGTTTCATCCATTTGCATGTGCCCCAGTGTTCGCAATTGTAAGCATGGTGTTGCTGCCCTGTGTCGCTTTTTTGTAATGCTCATGGAAGAACGGCTGAAGGAAGATGGTAGTGGGGTGTTGCAACCGGATGCTGCAACGCTGCGTGTTAATCAGTGGCTTGATGATGTTGTAGCCCAAGAATCAGGCTTGCCTTCATCATTTGTACCAGAACACGGCCTTCCTCGTTCGGAGAAGAGTACACAGTTTGATCTTGTGTATGTACTGAGTGCGGGCACACGCAGAGGTCAACATTGTTTGTGTGTATCCCTTCAGAAAGTCCGCCGCCTAAAGGCGGGGGGCTATGGTAAACCTTCAGCGGTCAAAGCCTACGATGTAAATGAATACTCCTATGGAAATGTATTCTACGAAGAAGTAGATATGGAGATTTGTAAAGTCCTTAGTTCCTTAGCGGATGATCACTATGGTTATTACATGGTTTATACCTACCCTTTGTTTGGGGACATTGGGGAGCTTGTGTTAGAAAAAATGCTGGCTACAAGGCGTTGTTTCTGGGAGGAGATGGCAAGGGCAAGCAAGCCCATACTGAAAGGGGCTGCGGTGGAGGCTGCACTGGAGTGGCGTGAGGATGAGGGCTATCTATATAGCCATCTTGTGTACAACCGTCCGCTAACAGATGTATTCCGACTGGCAAATTTTTATTATATTGATGCCGAAAATCGTGAATGTGGGCAGGTTACTCATCCCTCGTTAAGTCCTGCGCAGCTTACGGCGTTTTTAAATGCGCCACCCTTGCCGACTGCGCAGGCTAAGCAGGTGAGTGAGCAGTTGCTGGAGATTTTTCCAACGCAGGAAATTCCGCTACCAGTGGAGCTGGATATTGAAAATATTGATATTAGCGGAGTACCTCCCCGTATTGTGCTTCACTTGCATAGCTCCTCAAGAACCGGTGAACAACGGATGCATCTGGCCAGCCTTTCTTTCGACTATGATGGTGTGGTTATCGTGCCACGGACGGAAGCGGAGTTATCTGCGGAACAGTTGGTATGGGTTGAGGGTACCAGGCGCTATCGGGTGATGCGGGATCATGCCTGTGAGTCAGCCGCGATGCAAACATTGCAAGAGGCCGGTTTCCACCGGATTCATACCGCGCATCCAGACTATGGTGTGTTAAGCCATGTCATTCTTGCTGAACCAACACTTGAAGTAGCCATAGAACGCTGGGGGGATTTCTTAGAAAATCAGGTGCCTGCCTTACGGGATAAGGGTTGGCAAGTCGTTATGGCTGATGATTTTCAACTACAGATTGATCAGGTTGACGAGTGGCATGCGGAGTTGGAGTCCGATGGGGCCGGTGAATGGTTTGAGCTGGCACTTGGCTTTGAGCTGAACGGGCAGCGCATTAATCTGTTGCCGCTGCTGGTGGAGTTGCTCGCCAGTACTGATGACACAAGTCTGCTGCGTGAAACGCTAAAAATGGAGCCGTACCGCCTATTTCAAATAGATACCCATCAATGGGTGAAACTGCCCACAGATCGCCTGCTGAACGTACTGGATACGCTGATCGAGTTGTATGGCACGGATACGCTGAATGCATCGGGGAACTTAGAGTTCTCACGCCATGAGGGAATGCATTATGGCAGTATACTAAATGATGCTGGTTTACAGTGGAAAGGTGCGGAGGAGCTGAAACAGCTACATGATCGTTTGCAAGCCTTTAAGGGTATTCAGACAGCACCTTTGCCGGATCAATTACACGCAACACTGCGGGACTATCAACAGCGGGGTTATGACTGGTTATCGTTTATGCGGGACTATCGGTTTAATGGCATTCTGGCGGATGACATGGGGCTGGGTAAGACAATTCAGGCACTGAGTTTATTGCTGTATGAGAAAGAGTCCCAGCGGGCCAAACATCCAAATTTAATCATTGCACCGACCAGCTTAATGAGTAACTGGAAGAATGAAGCACAGCGCTTTACACCAGACTTGAAGGTGTTGATATTGCAAGGGGCTGACCGTAAGGAGCGATTTGCAGAGTTGGAACAGGTGGATATTGCGATTACAACGTATCCCCTGATTGTGCGAGATGCCGAGTTTTATCAGGACAAGTCGTTCCATTACGTGCTATTGGATGAAGCACAAGCAATTAAGAACCCTCGTGCTAAAGCTGCACAGCAAATTTGCCAGTTAAAAGCGCAGCATCGTCTGTGTCTGACGGGAACGCCTGTTGAAAATCACTTGGGTGAACTATGGTCAATGTTCCACTTTTTAATGCCGGGCTACCTTGGGCCTTTGGATCGCTTTAATCGTTTGTTTAGAAACCCCATTGAAAAACAGGGCGATATTGATCGAAGTAAGCAACTACAAAAGCGCGTTCAACCCTTTATGCTGCGACGCACGAAGCGTGAAGTTGCGGTGGAGCTGCCGGAGAAAACGGAAATTATCCGCACCGTGGCCTTATCCGGTAAACAGCGCGACTTGTATGAGACAGTACGGCTGGCGGTGGACAGGAAAGTACAGGAAGAAATTAAGAAAAAGGGACTTTCCCGAAGCCATATTATGATTTTGGACGCACTGCTGAAACTACGCCAAGTGTGTTGTGATCCGCGGCTGTTGAAGCTGGATAAGGCCAAAAACGTCAAGTCATCCGCCAAGCTTGAAATGCTTATGGAGATGTTGCCAGAGATGGTGGAAAGTGGGAACAAGATTCTCTTATTCTCGCAGTTTACAACCATGTTGGGCTTGATTGAGAGTGAACTAAAACGCCTTAAAATCTCTTACAGTAAACTCACCGGACAAACCCGCAAACGGACCGAAGCGATTAGTGCGTTTCAGGATGGTGATGCGGCCGTTTTTTTGATTAGTCTCAAGGCTGGGGGAACGGGATTGAATTTAACTGCCGCCGATACTGTGATTCATTATGATCCGTGGTGGAATCCTGCGGTGGAACAGCAAGCGACGGACAGGGCGTATCGCTTGGGTCAGGACAAGCCTGTCTTTGTATATAAACTGTTGACTGAGGAAACGGTCGAGGAAAAGATATTGGCGCTACAGGCGAAAAAACAACAGCTTGCTGATAATATCTACTCCGGTGGCGAAAAGGGTACGACCTTCGATCAAGCGGAGTTAATGGCACTGTTGCAGCCATTGGCATAGTCGCATAGTCTGTGAAACCATGATTAACACCCTACTGACTAGCCTGCTCATCGCGGTCACTTTTCTTTGGCTAAGTAGCTATACCCACCACACAGCTTTTGGTGTTGATCGTGATGTTGAGCAAGAAAACCGTGTCTTGCACATGACTTACCGCATTAGCTGGACAGGTCATGGCTCTGTTTGGTTGGGCTATACCAGCGTGATAAGAAACAAGGATGAAATAACACCACTTGAAAAGTTTGATTTGGCGAGTGCTATTCTGAAACCTGTCAAAACAACACTGGCTCCATCAGCCTCTCTGGGGAATAGACTGGGCTTTTGGTTTATTCGGCAAACCACGCCAAAGCCTGTGCTATGGGTCGGCGTGCCCAGTTGGCTTCCCGTGTTATTAGTAGCTGGAATTTTACTGCTTTATCGGCGGCGGGCGCGTTTAATATAAGCCTCGGCAAATCGTTTGCCTAGCTCTATCTGCCCCTGAGCATTGTAGTGAATGTGATCATAAATTTTCCCCAACCCCTTGGCGGGTGTCAGGATTGTATTTTTTACCTGGGACTGTACTTGACGTTGCTTTTGCTGCACCATTTTAACTAATGGAAACACTCTTCCCTTGGGATCAATCTCCCCCATAATAAAGGGCGCATTGGGTGACTTTAGGTCTTTACGCAAATTGTAAATAAATTGGCTCAGGTGTTGAGCGTAGTGACTTGCCCGATTTTGGTTGCGTGCATCACTTTCACCCTGCATCCAAACAATGGCACTAATCGTTGGATTGGGTTGCTTAATCGAAAAGCCAATCTGTCTGAGCATTCCTTTATACAAGGGTTGTCCGGGCATCCATTGTTGGATGTGGCTGCCTGTTGCGGCAAATTTCACAATAATATGCTGATCATTGGGAAAAGCGCGGGCAACATGGTGAGCGAAGCTGACTTCAGGGCCAAAGTACGAGTATTGTGCCAGTTTACGAGGGCGACCCTGATAATAGAACGTCACATTGGAGGGCGTTCTCTTGAATGCGGGTGGCAGGTAATAGCTTTTCGCCAAGCCCATCATATTCGATTGCCCGGCCAGCAAATAAATCCGTTCGCCAGCACTGGCAGTGTTGCACATCCAGAAAATACTCAATACAGCGATCCATCGGTAAGTCATGAGCATCTTGCTCCCTCATTAGTATTTGGTAGCAGAGTAACTGCTGATTATTTTGATAACAAGCTTGATTTTTAATCACTTAACAGTCACTTGGCTTGCAAATCTGCGGGGCTGAGTATCAGGATGAGCTATCCTAAGGGTTCTCAAGCTGGAGTTTTTGAGTATGAGAATACTGCTATTAAGTTATTTTTTATCGCTGACCTTTGCTGTGGTGGCCAATGCAAATGCGCCGTTTGACGTGTTAGATATTGCGCACCGTGGGTATGCCGCCCGCAACCCTGAATCGACACTTGAGGCATTTCAATATGCAGTAAATCGCGGTGCAGATGGCCTAGAGCTGGATGTACGGCAAAGTGCGGATCATGTTCTGTTGGTTACCCATGAGCCAGTGATTGCTGAGATTGGCAACCAACGTGTTGAGAACACACGTTCTGAGCAGGCTTTTTTACGCAGTAATATCCCATCGCTGGAAGAGGTGATTATTCTGGCGAAGCGGACTAACATCCCGTTATGGATTGAGATTAAACAAAGCCATCTATACCCCGGTATTATTCAGCGTTTGCTACAGCTACTAGCGCAACACCACTATCTGAATAATGTAGTCATTCAGAGCTTTAACCACCAAGACCTACTCGCCATTTATCAGATAAACCCTGATATTCCGTTATTGGCTTTATTTAGCTCAAATTTTGAAGTGAGCAATATGCCGAGTTTTGTGGAACTGATTGGTTTACCGTTGGCGGAACGTTACGCAGACCCGGCACTGGTTGCTGCGATTCACGCGGCTGGCAAGGGGGTTATTTTTTGGCGCAACGGGGATGCAAGTGAAAATGCCAATCTGCTTAGTCGGCTTATTATGGTCGGAGTCGATGGGTTTATGCTAGATCGTCCTGTGGAAGATGTGCTGAATAATGTGCCATAGTAACATTCAGGCAGCGATAGACAGCTTGCCCTTTTTAGCGACACACGCCCGATTCCGGCCTTGCCTCTTGGCTTCGTACAGGGCTTTATCGGCAAGGCTCAACCATTGACTTGCATTAAATTGCGGCTTGAGTTCCGCGACACCCAGCGAAATGGTGATATTACGCTTTTCAAAGAGCTTGCTGTTTTCGACGCACTTACGGATATTTTCAGCGATTGCGGCGGCCTCTTTTGAGGAGGTGTTGTCAGCAATGATCACAAACTCTTCACCGCCATAACGGTAAAACTGGTCAGATGCGCGAATCCTGGATTGAATTAATTGAGTGATACGGGTGAGTATCTGATCACCACTACTGTGTCCGTAGTTGTCATTAATATCTTTAAAGTGATCCACATCAAGAATGATTAACGAGGCACTCCAGTCTGGTTGTTGTTGTTTCCGGTTAATCATAATCAGCATATTTTTATCCAGCGAGCGTCGGTTTAATGCGCCGGTCAAGGCATCTCGTTCGACCAGTTGTGATAATTGCAGGCGTTGTTTTTGCGTCATAATTGCAAAGGTATAACCAAATGCTGAGAGCATGGTTAGTGTTGTGTAAATACGCAGCACCTCCATGGTCGGGAATTGTGTGTAGATTGCGGGAAACGTGAGTATTGCGAGCAGCAAATTGGCGATGGAAGCATCGCGGTGATGAATGGACAGAAATGCGCCCAGTGAGGCAGGGTACATCCAGTAAATTAACTCAGGGCCTTTCAGGTAGACCATGGTACAGGCGGCCCCCATAAACAGGACGGTTAAAACAACGCCCATCATTTTAATCCGGTGAGTCAGCCACACATACATAAAAATACTGAGGATGGCGACCGCCAGATAGAACTCTATCAAGGCCGCCGCATAGTCGTCCGTGGTGTAGTAGTAAATCGTAAACGGTAGAAACCCAAGTACACCGAATAGGGAGCCGGTGAGTATGATTTTTTGTTTGTAACTACGCTTGTTCAAACCTATCGCTCCGTTTTTTTATTGATTTTATTGTGTTTGAAGCCGACCCTATACTTTATTAAAAAGCACTTGCTGATGACTTGATATATGGTATCAAATAAGGGTCTCGTTTGACTGCCAAAAAATCATTATGACTCAACCTGAGCCACAACCCATCCCGTTTGATGCGTTTCATAGCAAAATTGAAGCAGGTGTCAATCTGATCGAAGCCAGCGCCGGAACAGGAAAAACATTCTCCATTGCCATGCTGGTGCTACGCTTCATCGTTGAGCATAAGCTACCAATTGAAAAAATTCTAGTCGTAACGTTCACAAAATCAGCAACACAGGAGCTACGTACTCGCATTCGTCTGCGCCTGCAGGATTTGAAACGTTTTATTGTTGATCCAGATCACCCTGCCAATGCTCAGCAAGACCCTGCTTTCATCCAATGGGCAAGCCAGTTGGATAATCCCAAGCAGGTTGTGGAGCGTGTGGCAGCGGCATTAGCGTCGATTGATCAAGCAGCCATTTTTACGATTCACAGCTTTTGTCAGCGCATGTTGCGGCAGTACGCACTGGAAAGTGGTCAGTTGTTTGATGCGGAGCTAAGTGCCGATATTGAACACCTAAAAACAGCATTGGCGGAAGACTATTGGCGACAGCAGTTATACCAGGCGGATGCCCTAAAAACCTCAATCTGTACCGCGAAATACCAGTCGCCGGCAGCCTTGCTCAACAGTATTCGTGAGCTAAAGCAAGGCATGGCTATTTACCCCACGGATTTGGCACTGGATGATACCTTAGCCAGTATTCACCGCCAGATTGAGGCCTTGCGTGATTTTGATCAAAGCACTTTGCAGCCATTGGCACAGGCGATTGAGGATAATGACGCTCCGTTTAAAGCCACGTTTGTTGAGGCGTTCGCGGAAGCACGGCAGGCGGTGGCGGCATGGCTGGCTGATCCAGTGAGTGCTGCGCCGGTGTCTAGCCTTCGCCTGTTTAGCTTTAATGCCTTGATGACAGGGGCTTTGAACGGTCACAAGTTTCGCAAGACCAAGCAACTGTCGGGGGAGGCACGTAAATCTGAGTACCTGGCAGATTTGGGCATTCAAGAGACAGTAGCATTGGATGGCTTGCTGGAAAGTCTGGGGCAGGTGGCAATGGCATTCAGGCTTGGGCTGTTGGATTATTTGGCGAGTCACTTACAGCACCGTCAGTCCGTTGAAAAAGTATTGTCTTTTGACGACCTGATTGTACGTTTATCGCAGGTGTTGGCGGCAGAGGGAGGGGAGCTGTTGCGGGCGGCATTGCAACGCCAGTTTGCCGTGGCGTTAATTGATGAATTTCAGGATACCGACCAGCAGCAATGGCATATTTTTTCTGAGGTTTATCACACAGACACCCATTACTTGTACTTAATTGGTGATCCCAAACAGGCCATTTACAAATTTCGTGGGGCGGATATTTACTCCTATTTGGCGGCTAAGCGTACTGCGCGGCAGGCCTATACGCTGGAAACCAATTATCGCTCACACCCCAATCTGGTTCGTGCCGTTAATCAATTATTTTCTGGCGTGGAAAATCCCTTCAAAATCGCAGAGATTCCCTACTATGAAGTGAAGGCTGGGCGATCAGGGGATGGTTTATGGCTGAACCAGCAATCTGCTCATGCCATGGTGCTGTGGTCGCTACAAGCAAATGAACATCACAAGGAGGGTTACTGGACCAGCGGTGTGGCAAGACAGGCGGTTCGGGTACAGGTGATTAATGAAATCGTGCGTTTGCTAGATCAGCATTCTGGGGCGACAACCGGCCAGCAGGCGTGTGCCAAGCGTCTTCAGCCACAGGATATTGCTATTTTAGTGCGGGGCAATGAGGAAGCCGCGATCTATCAACACGGCTTACAAGCAGCCGGGATTCCGGCAGTGCTCAATAGCAAGCAGTCGGTATTTGACAGCGAGGAAGCGCATCATTTATTGCATTTGCTGTACGCCTTGTTACAGCCTGTGGATCTGGAACGGGTGCGGCAGGCGTTGACCTTGCCCTGGTTTGGGCTGGATGGTCAGGCGTTTGATGCAGTCTGCCGTGATGACATGAGCTTGCAGGAATATGTCAGTGATTTTCAGGCGTATCAGCAGCGTTGGCAGCGAGATGGCTTGATGGCGATGATGCGTCGTTTAATGGCGCGGCATAAGGTCTTGGAGAATCTCAGCCAGTGCGACCAGCCTGAGCGACGCATTACCAACATCAATCACTTATTGGAATTAGTACAACAAGCCGTGAGCGATGGGCAACTGGACCAACTGAAGACCCTGCAATGGTTGAATCAGGCGTTACAGGGCGAGCATCGTGGTGATGGCCAAGAGTTACGTCTGGAGCAGGATGAAGCTGCGGTGAATGTGGTCACCATTCATAGTGCGAAAGGTCTGGAGTATCCCATTGTGTTTTGCCCAGATTTATGGGCAGCACGTAAGTCATCTGCTGCGCCATCGGCAGATCAGGTGGTTATCTGCCATGAAGATAATGCCTTGGTTGCCGATTTAGGCAGTTCGCAACGGCAGGTGCGATTCGAGCAGGCCAGGCTTGAGCAACTGGCGGAGGACTTGCGTTTGCTGTATGTGGCGGTCACACGCGCCGCACAGCGTTGCTATCTTGTGTGGGCGACGACCGCGAATGCAGCCGACACTGCTTTAGGCTATTTAATTGAACCATACGCGCCAGATGCAGGCTGGAATGAGAAATTTATGGCACTGGCGCAGGAGTGTGATTGTTTTGAGTCTGCTGAGATCAGTGCTGAAGTTGATGTAGAGACTGCGAACCTTAGCACTTCTACAAACCAACCGCTCCAGGCTGTACAACAGCAGCGTGATATCCGCCAGCACTGGCAAATGAGTAGTTATTCCGCACTGGCTTATTTAAGCCACCAGTCACAGTACCATGAACTACCCGTGGATAAATCGCAAGAGCCTGCCACGCCACAGGATACTTGGTCAGCACTTGACTTGCCCATCATGGCCGAAGCAAATGCGCCTGATGCGCCAGATTATCAACTCCCTAAAGGGGCACATACCGGAAATGTACTGCACGATCTACTGGAGAATCATAGCTTTTCCCTGTTAAAAGAAATGCGACATAACACAGCCTTTTATGAGCAATATCAAAAAGACCGTGAGCGAAGCTGTATGCGCTACGGGCTATCGCTGGATGAGGTAGGGCAATCGGCATTGGATGAGTTATTGCAACGATCGGTGACAGCACCGTTGGATTCGTATGACGGAGACTTCATACTGGCAAATCTGGATGACAAGGCGTGTTTAAAGGAAATGCCGTTTTATTTTGCCATGAATGACTTACAGACCCAGCGGCTGAACCAATTGTTAGCGGATCAGGCAAGCTGTCAGCCACTCTTGCCACGCGAACTGAGTGGGCAGCTTACTGGGTTTATTGATCTGATTTGCGAATACAACGGCCAGTATTATGTGATGGATTATAAGTCCAATGCCCTGGAGCAGTACGACCAAGCCACTATGGAGCAGGCCATGCGTGAGCATAATTATGGCCTGCAATACTTTTTGTACTCGGTGGTATTGCATCACTACCTTCAGCAGCGGCTGATGGATTATGACTATGCGCGTCATTTTGGCGGGGTGCGTTATTTATTCCTGCGGGGAATGGATCCAGCTCAGGTCATGCAGGGGGTCTTTGTGGATAAACCACCGTTGCACATTCTTGAAGGCATCAGCGATGTTTTGTCGGGGGTAGCAGCATGATGACAGAAGCACTTGCGTATTCACGACTTGATCAGGCAATCGCCAGTTTTTTAACCGAGCGCTCAGACTTGGATGATGCACAGCAACACGACTTCAGACAAATTGTGCTGGATCTGTCGGCGGCGCAAAGTGCTGGACATAGCTGCTTGCCGGTGGATGCTGCGCAGCAGACGTTATTGTCCCAGTCACCATTGGTGTCTTTATCCGCTAATACGCCGCTGATACTGGAAGACGGCCGTTTGTATTTGCAACGCTATTGGCAGTATGAGTCGCGCTTGGTGAGCAATATACAGCAGCGCATTCAGCGGGTGCTGGAAAAGCCCGCACAACTGGAGGAGTTGCTGGAAAAATACTTCCCGTCTGCTAGCCCTGCACCAGTGCTTGCAGCGACGGCAAATGATGCCGCCGAGGATGAGGTTGACTGGCAAAAAGAGGCTGCCTCGTCTTGCGCGCAACAGGCTTTTAGCATGATTACCGGCGGGCCGGGGACAGGAAAAACCACCACCGTATTAAAAATTCTGGCCTTGCTCCAGGAACTGCACCACGGCAAATTATCCATTGCTTTGGCAGCACCAACGGGCAAAGCGGCTATGCGTCTTCAGCAGTCGCTTCGGGAAGGTAAACAACACTTGCCAGCGTTAGATGCGACATTGCAGGCTGCTATTCCAGAAACTGTCAGCACATTGCACCGATTGCTGGGGCCTATTCATCAGTCCACTCAGTTTCGCCATCATGCGGGTAAGCCATTAAGTTGTGATGTCCTGGTGGTGGATGAAGCCTCCATGATTGACCTGGCGTTGATGAGTAAACTGGTTGATGCCCTGCATCCCCAAGCACGATTGATTTTGCTGGGTGATCAGGATCAGTTGGCATCGGTGGAGTCCGGTGCGGTGCTGGGTGACCTGTGTGCCAGCCTGCCGAATCAGACCTTGCAATTAAAAAAAACGTGGCGATTCTCTGGCCCGATTAAGGCGTTGGCAACAGCGGTGAACCAACAGCAGCCTCGTCAGGCATGGCAGATTTTGCAGGATGATGCACAACAGGTTGCCAATGTTGTGGAAGGCGATCCGGTGGCGTATATGCAGGAGCACTATCAAGCGTATTTTCAGCAAATTAAACATAGCTCAGACCCAAAGGCTGCATTGACCACATTTTCCCAATTTCAGGTACTGGCTGCATTGCGGCAGGGGGTGACGGGTGTTGAAGGGCTGAATTTGGCTTTGGAAAAACGGCTGCAAGCGCAAGAAATTGCAACGTACCGCACTTGGTATCATGGTCGTCCGGTGATGATTAGTCGTAATGATCCGGCACTGGGCTTGTTTAATGGAGACATTGGCCTGTGTTTATACGATGCAGAGCGTGATCAGATGCGGGTATGGTTCGAACAGGCTGATGGTCAGATGCGGGCGGTCATGCCGGGGCGTTTGCCTGCACATGAGACGGTGTACGCCATGACCATTCATAAAAGTCAGGGATCAGAGTTTCCCCACGTGATGATTGTACTGCCGGAACATGATAACCCGCTGCTGTCAGGGGAATTACTCTACACAGCAATTACCCGTGCTAAAGCTCAGGTGGATATTGCGGCTTTGCCAGCGGTTTTTATGAAGACGGTACAGCGACGGGTGCAGCGGCAAAGTGGCCTGCAAGTGAAAATGCGCAAGGCATTTTTGTAAGCTGATGTTAAAGTTTTGTAATCCTTAGGCTTGTGAGTATATTGCACAGAGCGGACAGTTAGAGATTTGACTACAATACCCCCCATTTTTATTGATTGCGCGGGCTTCTGATTATGCGACATATTAAACGAGTGTACGGAATACATGGCTAACCCCACACTATTGGGCATGATTACGGGCTTCTTCACGAATGCCAGAACCACTCCGGTGGTGTTAATTATTTTGCTCTCAGCAATTTCTTTCTACACCAGCTACGATGGCTTGGTGCGCTTTTCTTTTGCCACGCCGGAAGAGGCATCGCTGGTTAGTCTGATCGTACTTGGCTTGGTGGTTTTCTGCATTCAGTTAGTGCTGGTGTATGCATTGCGCAAGATGGCTTTGTCACGGCGTTGGATGGCAAAGGTCCGCTGGCTGCCGTTGTATATGCTGATGATGTCTATCAGCGTATTCTTCAGTTATGGTTTTTACTACAAACTGCTACGGGCGGAGGGTTTTGCGCAGGAGAATTTTACGGCGCAGTTGAATCAAGTGCGGGATGGTGCTCAGGATTATCTGCTGGCATTTGAGGCGGTAGAGCGGGGCAGTAAGCAGCTTAAACTTTATTCCGAACGACGCGCTAGAGAGGAAGAAAAATTTGGGGGGAGTTGTGGGGATGGCTCCGTACCGGGGAAAGGCCCGCGCCGTACTTTCCGTAACAACGAAGCCTTGGTGTTTTCTGCCATTGCCAAGAGTATTGAGCCGTTGGGTCAGCAGGTCAGGCGTGATATTGGTCAGTTACAAAACATTATCGAGAACTATCGCCCCGACACGCAAGATGTGATGTCCCTGCAAAACGAAATCAACGGGATTATCCATGAGATCAATACTCGCCGTAACGCGCCAGTATTGGCCGAATCCTCGCGGGTGATTGCACAGCGGGTGGGGGAGAAACGTCAGCGTATTGTGCCAACAGCAGCAGGCAGTATTCCTTGTCCGGATAGCACTATTACCTTAAATGGCAATGCCATGCTCAAGAGTATTGAGTTTCTGCCGTTTATGGAAGATGTGCAATTATTTAACCCATTCGACCAGCGTAATGTACTCAATCGAGCCATGGATGTGATTCGCTCTATTCCGGGCTTAGCCGTCGCATGGTGGAAAAATGAAGACCTGAAGCCGCTCATGGAGCATGGCAAAGACAGCACCCGACGGGATGATTATGTCCCCTTGCTATTGGGTGCGTTAGTTGACTTTGTATTGCTGATCGTGGGGCTGGCTGATGGTTATATTTCACGTCGTCGTAACTGGATGAGTGCTGACTTTGAGGGCGATTACTTTAGTGCTGAAGATGTCTCGAAACTGCGGGCTATCACCGATATGAAGCACTTGGCCAGCAATGTGCAGCCATACTTATACGATAGTTTGGGGCAATGTTTTTTTGTCATTCCCAGCTCGCCAGTACACGGCAATCGCATGGCCAGTGAGTTGCTGGAATTGTTTGAGGTACTTGCCAGTGAGCGGATTAAACCAGCTATGTTGCGGCAGGTTCCCTACGCCTGGATTCCTCGCAGTGTACGCAATGAGGTGTACGCGATACTGGGCGATGATGCGGAACATCTGACCTACAATGTTTATCGTATGAGTGCGATGCAGTGGGATGAGCTGAAGCAAGCGCTGAGCATGGCGGTCGTACCAGCCGGAGAACCTGAAGAAAGTGACGCACCGTGTACCTGGCCGTATTAAAGCTATTCTGGTTAATTCGCCAAGGCATTGACTGGATTCGGATTCATGCCTTGCGTTATTTTGGGCATGAGATCGTGCAAGGTGGCCACGGCAATCGTGGCGCGCGCGCGGGTAAATTGCCTCTGAGTGACTGGCGTTACCCGCTTAGTGTGGTGTTGGCACTGATTGAAGCGCTACTGCGTATGGTCTGGCAAGTAGTCCGCTGGTTATTTTTTCTCAATACCCGCAGTGTGCCGGAGTTTTTGCTGAGTGTGGTCAAGCTCGTGCTGGTTTTATCAGTATTGAGCGTTGTGGGACTGTACGGTTACTTATCGGGTGAGCCAGATTCGGAGGTGTTGGCGGAATACCAACGTTTACATCAGCAACACACCGCCACCACATTGTTGGATCAACAAGGTCAGCTGGTAGGTGCGATGCCAAATCCTCAGCGCCAAAGCCAGTCGTTGGGTGGTCTGTTTATTGAATTGGTTCCGCCGGTTTATTGGGATGTTTTAGATGAGCAAACGGGTCGTCAGGTCAGTTTTGATTATCAGGAAACCAGTCTGTGGGACTTATTATTCTTGCGGGAGACGAGTTACAAAGGCATTGCGACCGCGGATATAGTGGCGGCATTCAATCCATTTGCTACAGGCAGCAATAGCTTGATGAAGCGACTCAATAATGCCTTGCTGTCGGTTGAGCAGCCGGAATCTCGCTGCTTTTCCTGGTTTAGTGATCTGTGTAATACCTTTTCCGCAATACGCTTGGCAAAGCATACCTTCCCATATTTGGCGCAAAACAATGGTTCAGAGTTTAAACGCTGGGTGGCGATACACAATTCGTTACGTGGGCAGGCCGATGATTTCAATGGCCTGAGAGCAACGGCTGCAACGGTCTTTCATAAACTCCCTGAGCAGCTCAGCAATGCAGAGCAATCCTTATTGGCTGTGGCACAGTTAAAACAACAGGCATTGCTGAATGTTGATAACTGGGAGGCATTAACGTCAGAGGCGGCAGCGGTAACACAAAGCCTGTACCAACGGGATCAAAATGCCTTGGCATCTGAGATCAAACAAGGCTTGGCAGCGTTAAAGCAGCCACGAGTAACCGCGTTGAATGATGTGAGCCGGCCACCTCCGCGCGCTATTTTGAATTTGGCAAATTTACGCAAGCGTACGGCACGAGCCTTGGGTGAGTTTGCGGACTTGGTTCAGCAACGCTTGGCCGCAGAGTATTCCCGTTCCGATGGCTTGCTGCTTATTAGCGATGCGCAGATTAGCCTGCCAGTGCGTGACAATCTGGTGTTTCAGCAGAAGCTGCAAGACCGTCTGCGAGCGTTTGCACGTGGCTGTCGGCACTGTGGCTTGCGGCAAACCTTGGGCGCAGCAGCCGCTAAGCCAGAGTCAGGCGCGACTGTGCAGGTTTTGGTGGCGGATCAGGCTGGAAAGCTGGTGCGCTATTACAAACAAGGTCAGATTAAGGATCGCTCTGTTGGCCAACTCTCCACCATTCCGGCGGCGGTATTGTTGGCATCGAAGGGTAATTCTGCAGATACGCGGTTTTGCAACCAAACTTACCGTAACTTGCCCAGTTCGGTTAAAGGCTTCCCCCGTGGTGTTGCAAATTGTGATACGCCACAGCAGGCGGGTCACTCGTTAAGCTTTGCGGCATCCACACAGCTGCGTGAATCATTGCCATTATTTACGGCACTGCGTACTCAAGCGACATCTGGTGAGCTGATGAAGCTTTACGCCGATTTTGCACTGAAAGACTTGCGGACACGCCAAGGCAAAACGACCCATGCTGAACAACTGGTGTATGAAATGAGCTATGGCATAGTGCAGTCAACACCGTTGCAGATGCTTGAAATCAATTATCAGCTTGGTGAGATACTGTATGGGAAAGGCGACCCAAAGGCGTTGCAAAGCACTTCGCAGTTTTTGGTGAGCAATATACAACAGCAGCGGCGCTATCTGGAGTTTAGTGAAGCACCTTCGGCGGTGCGCCTACGGGGGCATTACCTGAGAACACAAGCCTCCAAAGATACTCTGAAGCAATTACTCAGTTTGGAGATGCAGGCAGGAACTGGCCGTTTGCGGACATTGCGAAACATCAAAAATATCCGATTTTTATCAACCAAAACCGGCCAAACCTACACGAAACAACAGGCGGTAAGAGATCAGTGGCTGTTGGCGAATGTGTTAATCCGTGGAAAGCGTTACAGCATCAGCGCCTTTGTGGGTAGCGCAGCAGATGACCCACGGGGCTTGGCGGAGCAGCTTTCGGTCGCAGGGATGTTTTATACGATTGTGTCAGAAATTGCAGATAGCCTCGACTGATCCGGTATGGGCGGGGTTCTGCGAGTTGCTACTGGATGCGATAGTAGAATGCAAGCGGGTTGGCTACAGTCTTGCTATGCTTAGGCAAAAAGGGATTTGAGATCAGATGAAAAACGTGCTCGTCTTATTATTAGTGTCAGGCGCATTGGCCGTTCTAGGCTGGCTTGCGGCCTTCAAAATTAAAGCACCGGCGATTCAGGCTGATATTCAACAGCGAGTTCAGGAAGCACTGGCTGCCAATGATTTTAATCAGCTGCAAGTGGTGGCAGATGGGCGTGACGTGACAGTAAGTGGCGTGGTGCGAACAAAGCAGCGTCGGCAATATGCCTTGGAAACCGCTAACGTTTATGGCGTTCGTCAGATTAGTAATGATATTTCAGTTCAGCAGGTTGCCTCAGCGCAGGTTCAGGGGGCTCAGGCAGAATCGACGGTTGCCAAGCCAAGTGGCACTACGGTTGCGGTGAAGCCTGTCAAGGTAAAAAAACGAGTCATACCCTACCGAATCATGATTAGCCATGACAGTGCGGGTGTCTATGTGTTTGATGGCGTGGTGGATGGCCCAGAATTTAAACAGGCCGTCGATGCCCACTTGGTTGCATTGGGTGAGGATCCGACAAAAGCAATCTGGCGCGTTGAGGTGAGCTCCGGTGTGCCACCAAAAAACTGGCAGGAAAGTATTCTGAAAAGCCTTGGCGTGCTGCGGTTACTTGAGGAGGGCAATCTGTCAGTGAAGGATGGCAAGGCACTATTGACCGGTACCGCTGCCTCACAGGATATCAGCGATCAGGCGGAAGCCATTGCACAAGAGTTAGTGGAGGACTTTGACGATATTGATATGCGCTTTGAGGTTTCTCAGCCGAAGGCTGCGGTAAAGGAAAGTGCCTCTGTGCCAATGGTTGGTTCGGCAAACTATGCCAAAAAATTCTGTCAGACAGGGTTTGATGTGTTGTTGAAGCAGGAGCAAATTCGTTTTGAATCAGGCTCGGCGGATTTACAAAAAGGCAGTCTACAATTATTGGAAAAGATTGCTCAGATCGCTACCCGATGCCCGGATCACCAGATTCAGGTTCATGGCTATACCGATTCGCAGGGGGCTGCCGCAGTGAATGAGCGACTGAGCCAGGCGCGCGCAGAAGCAGTGGCATCACACTTAAACAAGCTAGGCATTAATAATAAACGGCTACAGGCAATAGGGCACGGTGAAGTGAACCCGATTGCGAGTAATAAAACAGAACAAGGGCGTGCGAAAAACCGCCGTATTGAATTGATTGTTAAAGGATTAAAGAAATGGGCTATCTGATTCTTCAAATTTGGGTTTTCCTGCTAGTTGCCGCCTTGATTGGCTTTGTGGCCGGTTGGTTGCTGCGAGGTGGTGGACGACACCAGTTGAATAAGCTCAATCAGGAATGGTCGCAACGCGTTGCAAATCTTGAAGCGGAGCGTGATGAGTGTAGCCAGAAAATAGAGGAGCTAAACGCAGCCAGCGTACGCCAGGGGGATATGTACCTGAAGCTTTCTGATGAGCGGGATATTTTATCCAAGCGTTTGTTGGACAGTGAGCGGAGTATTGAGCAGGAAAATCTGGAGTTACATGACTACAAGCAAGCACTAAAACAACGGGATGTTGAGATCGGGCAGCTCCAGTCACAGCTTAAAGAGACGACTGTTCAGCTGACTGATACGCAAGATGCGCTTAACGCAATTCAGGCATCTGCTGATGGTGAGGCGACTACACCACAACATGGTGCGATATTGTCGGATCGTTATTCACAAAAGCTGAAAGATGCCGAGTCCACACTGCAGGAGCGTGAGCAGCAAATTGCCACATTGCAGCAGGAACTGTCGGGGAGTGTTGCCGCTCTGGAAGACACAAAGCAGTCGCTCGCTGCCGAGCTTGAACTTGAGCGAGAAAAGGCAAGCAATGCCACGGCGCAACTTGAGGAAACTAAACGCCAGCTGGGTGAGTATGAGGAGCAACTAACAGCCAGTGAAAAGACCTTGGGTGAGGTATCGGGCGAGCTCAAGCAAAAGCAGGAGTTTTTCGATGTCGCCCGACGGGAGCTGGAAAGTAAATTACACCAAGGTGATGGGCATATCGCAGAGTTGAATAGCACTGTTAAAGCACAGGAAACACACTTGCAGCAGCTAAAGGCTGAGCTGGAAGTGCGTGAGCGTAGCTTGAGTGAACTGAGTGAGAAAGAAATCGCCCAGCAGCAAATGCTCAGCCGCTACGAACAACAGTTGCAAGAAACACAGAAGGCATTAACCGAAAGTGGTCGTCGCCAACAGCAGTTAGAGCAGGAGTTGCATGCCAGCCAATTAAAAGTGAGCGTGTTGGAGGAGCAATCTTCCATGCCTCAGCAGCCCCGTGATTATTCAGGTGTGTCATCCGGAATTTTTGCAGGAGGGACCACTGGAACCGCCGTAGTGGGGGATGCTGACCGGCAGACTTCAGGATGGTCAAAGCTGAGCGAAATGGCGCGTGATGGCTTTGAAAAGGTCAAAGAGAAAGTTGAAGATACGACCTCGGAAGTAGTGACAGTAACGGCGAAGGCATCTCCAAATGATGAGAACTATCGCATCGAAGTCATCCGCTCTATTGGTAATGATAATCGCCGTCACCTGCACGATATGGGTATAACCACAACCTTAAACCTGCTGGATCGCTGCTCAGATGAGGATGGCATTAAATTGATCTCCAAAGCATTGGGGCGCGAGTCTTGGGTGGTTTCTTCCTGGGTGTCGATTGCAGATATATTACGTGTAAAAGGCATTGATGGGCCAATGGCCGAGGTGCTGGAGTTAAGCGGTGTTTACTCCGCGAAGGCACTGGCTAACGCGAATCCCGAACGATTGATTCAGTTGATTGATTCTGTGAATAAGCGGGTTGAGAAGGTTAGTCGTGTTCCGGATATTGCCACGGTAGCGGGCTGGATACGTCATGCTGAAACTATGTGATTTATAGACATTATTTCGATGTAAATAGTAACCAGTGCCGAGAATCTATGGCGAGATATTTTTTAATCCATTTGGCCTAAAGATACTAAAGGTGTCTTTCGATAGTTATAAGTGAGATCATAAACCAGAGGATACGCCATCTATCATTTTTGTTATTTAAATGATACATAGATCGGTTTTCTTTTTAGGGCATTTGGCCGACCAAATGGCAAAAATACGGAGCAATGAACCTAACTATTCAGGAAAAAATAAGTGACAAATAAATGACAACAAATTGACAGACGGTTCTTTCTGCAACAAAAAAGCCGCTTTAAGTATCTGATCTACCAGTATTTTATACTGGTAGGCGCGAATGGATTCGAACCATCGACCCCCACCATGTCAAGGTGGTGCTCTAACCAACTGAGCTACGCGCCTGTAGATAAAGAGGACGTGAATAGTACCCTCAGATTCAGTGTTGTACAACCCTTAATTTGTTGAATTGCCTCAAATCAAAAAAGATAAAAATTCATCTTGCCGTAACACAGCGGATCCGTCACAATACACACCTTAAATTTTGACGCCCGGATGGGAGATTAGTTTTGCCAAATATCAAATCAGCAAAAAAGCGTGTACGTCTAGCAGAAGAGCGTCGTGTACACAAAAAACACTACACAACTACAATGCGTACTTTGATCAAGCGTGTTGTTGTTGCTATAGAGGCAGGTAACAAGGAAGCAGCGACTGAGGCATATACGGCAGCAGTGCCAGCTATTGACTCTGCTGTTTCTAAGGGTCTGATTCATAAGAATAAAGCTGCTCGTCATAAGAGTCGCTTGAATTCTCGTGTTCGCGCGCTTTAGTATCGGAGCGTAGCGATTAGAAAAAACCGGCTGAGGCCGGTTTTTTTGTTTGTACAATAACAATAGTTTATAGTGACCACACGGATTGTGTGTTTGCTTGTAAATTCAGGATGAGGGGTTGGGGCACCTGGTTCTGGCAATTTAATGTGTTAAGGATAGTATCCCAATGTTCAGAAGCTTTATTGGCCGAATGCTCGACTGGTTAATTGCCATTGCGGTTGTTTGTGCGCTACTCTGGTTTCTAATTACTCAACCACTGCTTCCTGTTCAAACTGTCAGTAATCTCCCGAAGGTTAATCAGTCAAATCTAAAAAATCATGTCACCAATCTGTGGCATATTCATGCTTCCAAAACACTAGCCCGAGAATCGCTCACTACGGATAGCTATATTTTTAATTACTTCTCTCGCTTGGGAAAGCCATCCTTCCAAGGGTATTCAACGATGAGTGGTAGGCACAATAATGTCAGACTTCGCTTGGGGCCTAAAACGAAGGAGCGTGTCGTTATTGGGGTACAATATCTTCCACCGACGGGGCCGGAGCGACTCTACTGGAATCCGAGTGGTATTTCCGTCTTATTGGAAACTGCTCGAGTTCTTGCGTTGTTAGAGAAAGAACTACCTTTATCGGTTGAACTTGTTGCGTATGCGTCATCAGGTGTTGCAGCGAATGGAACTTTAGAGATGGGGAGCCTCCATCATGCGCATTTACTCAAAGATGAAAACATTCCAGTCAAATTAATGATTTCATTAAAAAGTGTTGGCTTTTTTACTGAGGCGCATCGGACACAACGCTACCCGTTTTCATTCATGCGAGTATTGTACCCCGATACTGGAAATTTCATTAGCCTGTCGAGCCGACTACAGGACTTTGTGGCAATGCGTACGGTTAAGCGCAGCTTCTTGCGCATACCAGAGTTACCTGTAGAATCTTTTAGTGCGCCAGAAAATGTTCCGCTGGTGGCAGGTTCAGATCATGTGAATTATTGGCTCAATGATTATCCTGCGGTACAAGTGAGCGATATGCTACCGCTGAGGGTGACGGCTGATGAGTACTCGCCAGAGACTACAGCACTTGATTACGAGCGCATGGCGCGTGTTGTACAAGGGTTAGTGCAAGTAGTGAGCGATCTGGAGAAGCCATCAGAGCAATCTGATATGGATCAGGGCATCTGGTCTGAGGTGGTGGCGCGACTTTCCAAGTTTTTTGAGTGATCAAAAAACTCCCTTCCTAAGTAGCAGAATAATTGTCGGGAAGGGAGTCAGAGAGACGCTATGCCTCAAGCGGATAGCTTGTTGACAATATTTTCCAGAGCATTGTCTAGTTCAATCATTTCAGCTTCTGTTGCGGTTCTGAATTTGTATTCTAGTTGCTTGTTTTTTAAGCCACGGTCTGAAATGACAATACGGTGAGGAATGCCGATTAGCTCCATATCTGCAAACATGGCACCGGGACGAATATCACGGTCATCCAGAAGAACTTCGTAGCCCGCATCCATTAAGTCCGCATGTAGCTTGTCTGCAATCGCCTTCACCTCAGCAGACTTGTGATAATTTAGCGGTGCAAGTGCGACCTGGAAGGGTGCCATCGCCGATGGCCAAATAATTCCCTTATCATCATGGTTTTGTTCGATACTGGATGCAACCACGCGGGAAACACCAATACCATAACAGCCCATCGTCATGAGTTGGCTTTTTCCGTTTTCATCCAGCACTTTGGCATTCATGGCTTCAGAGTACTTGGTGCCCAACTGGAAGATATGACCAACCTCAATGCCTCGGCAGATTTCGAGCACACCCTGACCGTCCGGGCTGGGGTCACCAGCGACCACGTTGCGAATATCCATGTACTCTGGCTCTGGTAAGTCCCGTCCCCAGTTCACACCTTTCAGGTGGTAGCCTTCTTTATTGGCACCACAAACAAAGTCCGCAAGCGGTGCAACAGCATGGTCAGCGATAATTCGCAGATTCAGCCCAACAGGCCCTAGTGACCCGGGCTTGCTACCGGTGAGTTCGATGATTGTTTCTTCTGAGGCGAAAGTAAGGGGGGCAACAATGCCTTCAATTTTTTCGGCTTTGATTTCATTCAGAATATGATCACCACGAAGCAGTAGTGCAACGGTTGTATCATCCTCACCTTCAACCAGGAGAATTTTAACTTGCTGCGTAGCTGGAATTCCCATTGCTTCGGCTAAGGCATCAATGGTTTTTAGGCCCGGTGTCTCAAAAGTTACCATTTCCTCACTGGGGGCAGGGCGTTTAAGTGTACTTGCTACCGCCTCTGCTTTTTCAACATTGGCTGCAAAGTCGCTACTGTCTGAGAATGCGATAGCATCTTCACCCGAATCGGCCAACACATGGAATTCGTGGGAGCCATTACCCCCTATTGAGCCATTATCTGCTTGTACCGGACGGAAGTTCAAACCAAGGCGTGTAAAGATGCGCTGGTAAGTGTCGTACATTATGTCGTAGGTTTCTTGTAAAGACTCAGCACTAATGTGGAAGGAGTAGGCATCCTTCATTAAAAACTCGCGTGAGCGCATCACACCAAAACGAGGGCGAATCTCATCACGGAATTTAGTTTGAATTTGGTAATAGTTGACTGGAAGCTGTTTATAACTATTGATTTCATTGCGTAGATAATCTGTGATCACCTCCTCATGCGTTGGGCCGTAGCAAAAATCTCTGTTTCCTCGGTCGGTAATGCGCAAAAGCTCAGGGCCGTATTCTTCCCATCGCCCCGACTCTTTCCAAGGCTCCGCTGGCTGTATGGATGGCATGAGCAGTTCGATAGCCCCTGAACGATCCATTTCTTCACGAACAATTTTCTCAACTTTGCGTAATACTTTAAGCCCCAGAGGCGCCCAGGTATACAGGCCAGAGGCTAGGCGTTTGATCATGCCTGCCTTGAGCATAAGTTGGTGGCTGATTACCTCGGCATCGGTTGGTGTATCACGTAAAGTTGAGATAGGAAATTGGGAAACTCTCATAAAAATCCGCAGGCTTCTGAAGTTAATTTGGCTCAGTAGTATACTGGTAAACCGGCAAATCAGAAAGCATACGGATACTGATCAAATGCCACCGCAGTTTTTAGCGAAATTTGCTTTGTCTTTTTTTAACTGGTTTTTAATTTGGTCAGCAGATAGCGGCTTTTTTTCACCTTCTCTGATCAGATTGCTGTTTTTGTTGTTTTCCATTGTGTGGATATTACGTTTTAGGTCATTGCAATAGGCAAGCCTTGCCTGCGAGCGATCTTCGTTGTAGTGATCTCCAGCACGCCCATCAGAGGTGCCTTGCTTCTTTGGAGTGTTGCTTTCTGTGTTACTTGCCACTGGTACCTTGTAGCTGGTTTTAGGTTGAACCTTGCCAATACTGGCTTTAATTTTATCTTCGATGTCTTCGACATTCTTTTGAGGCTTTTTAGGTGGTGTGGCTGAGTAGTGGACTTTGCCATCCTTGTCCGTCCATTTGTAAATATCAGCCTGTGCGACAGAATGAACTCCGAACAGCATGATAAGCAGGGGGAGGGTGAGTTTTTTCATGTGGGTACCTAACTAATTGTAATTATTATCAACGTGTTTATTTGATGTGATTTATTGATGTTGATCGAACCAATAGTAGCTAGCTTGTTACGAAAAGTTAAGTTGAGCTGCTACAGTTTGTCGGTTTTATGCGGAAAAGTGCAAGATTGGGCGAAAGAGAGAAGAAGACCTGACTGACGGAGGCTTCTTAGTTGGTCAACAATGGATCAGACGGTGGTTTGCAGGTGTCGTTATTGCGTACAAGAGATGTATGAGACGCTAGCACGGGGCAGATTCGGGTTGACGCACTGCGTTTTGCTGAATAATGTGCCCACACCTGCTCCAAAGCCGCCCGCTACCGTGGAATTAAATGAGGTCTGATATAGGGGAGGGCAGAAGCAAATTGATGTGAAAAATCCGGTAACTTTTGTAAATAAATAGTGCTGAGTTCAGCCAATTTTTATTTAAAAGGATCTAACAAAAAACTAAATACACAGTTTTGCACTTTTTGTATTTAAATTTACTTGACTTAAAAAACAGATTAAACGTAAATTACAGGCTGTATTAATAATTGGAAGATCATAGTGAGCGAATTAGATTATACCCAGTTTGACCGTGTAACTTTATTAAAAATACTGGAGGAAGTTCCAGTGGAGCTTAGGAAGCGTGATAAGGAAATACGGCAAGAGCTTAGAGCAAAAATACAAAGAATGGTACAAGAGGAGGGTTACACGCTGGAGGAAATATATCCTAGCGGTAAAAGCAAGGCTGTCACTAGAAAGGCAGCGCCTAAATATCAGCATCCAGACGACCCAAGTATTACATGGACCGGTCGCGGACGTAAGCCACTATGGGTTGTTGAAGCCACAGAAGAAGGTGGGAAAACGCTGGAAGACCTGAAGATTCGTTAGGTCAACTACTAGCATCAGTGACCACCTGCTAGCAAAAGGTGTCTGGCAGGTGGCTTAACATTTGGTAATGATAGGCCATAGTCACCCGAGGCGAGTTAAATTATAATCGTCCACCTAGTAAGAAAGCGCAGTCAGTGCAAAGCAGACAGTATCGGGAGTTGTGATGCAGGGGTGGTTTTTTGTCGTGAGAACAAAAGCGGTGAGTGAACCATCAAGTACGCACGTATAAAAAATAACTGCAATAGAATACACTAAAACCGGACTTACAATATAAAATGAAAGCCTTTTTCTCAGTTCTGGCACTGTTGATTTCGTTCAATCTGATGGCTGCGTCGGATAATCTGCTGCGAGTAAACGAAGCATTCAAGCTGAGCACTGAAGTCATTGATGACCAAACCATCCGAGCAACCTGGAAAATAGCTGATGGGTACTATTTATACCGGGATAAGGTTGATTTCGTTAGTCAAACAAAGCAATCAGCGGTATCCAGTCTATTCAAGCCTGAGGGGAAGCGGAAAGAAGACATCACATTTGGTGCTGTTGACGTATACCGTGGCGATGTCACTTTCGATATATCACTGGAACATACAGGGGCTAACAGCCCCCAGTCCGTTGAAATACTGAGCAAGTTCCAAGGGTGTGCAGATATTGGTATTTGCTTCCCTCCTCAGGAAAAAGTTCTGTCGCTCAGTCTTCCCCCCAGTTTCGCCAATACCATGGGTGAAGCTGTTGAGCCAATTAGCGCAATCAGTAGTAGTCCACTGAGTATTAAAGAAGAGCTGGGTATTAGCAGTATTACCGGCGGGAGAATGAGTGGCATCCAAGGTGGGCGGGGCAGTGAGCCACTTCCAGCGGATAAAGCATTTACCTTTGATATTATCGCAACGGATAGTAACACCCTGAATGCACGTTGGAACGTTACACCGGGACACTACTTGTATCAGCATAAAATTGCTTTTTCCTTGACTGATCAAGCGTCCGGGGTGACTTTGGGAAAACCAAATCTTCCGGAAGGCAAGTTCCATAATGATGTATACCTTGGGGATGTAATCACCTATGAGAAAGATTTTGAGGTCACGGTTCCGGTAATAGGTCAACAAAAGCAGCTTGAAGTGAAAACCAGTTATCAGGGCTGCTCTAAACTCGCGAATATTTGTTATCCCATTCAGGAAAAAACAGAAATTGTCGATTTTTCTGCATTTACTCCAGTAAAGTCAGCTGGCGAAGCAGCCAATATCCGTTTAAATGATAATAATCAAACTCAAGTCAGTAGCATAATCTCTTCAGCTCCCACATCTGAACAGAGTGTGCTGGGTGGCATATTAAAAAGTCGAAGTATTTTTGCTGTTGTTAGTGCCTTTTTTGTTGGTGGTTTATTACTAACCTTGACCCCTTGCGTTTTTCCGATGATTCCAATTCTTTCAGGGATTATTACCGGTCAGGGCGAAAACTTATCCAAAGGCAAGGCATTTTCGCTTTCTTTAGCTTACGTTATCCCGATGGCACTTACCTACGCTGTCGCGGGAGTGGTCGCTGGCTACACGGGGGCAAATTTATCAGCTACGTTACAGAACCCTTGGGTCATTACCACATTTGCCCTATTGTTTGTCGTGTTATCTTTGTCGATGTTTGGCTTTTATGAATTACAAATGCCAAGCACTATCCAAAACAAATTAAATAATATCAGTAATACACAGCGCAGTGGCAGCTTACTTGGTGCGGGTATCATGGGAGTGTTGTCGGCACTCATTGTGGGGCCCTGCGTGACGGCACCACTCATCGCTGCACTTGCCTATATTGCAGATACTAAGGATGTGCTCTTGGGTGGCCTTTCTCTCTTTATGTTAGGCATGGGAATGGGGGCTCCTTTGCTACTCATTGGCACGTCGGCGGGCACCATTCTCCCCCGTGCAGGCGCGTGGATGGAAACTGTGAAGCATATATTTGGCGTTATAATGCTGGGGCTGGCAATTTGGATGCTGGATAGAGTTGTGCCTCCGCAAGTCACGCTACTGTTGTCGGGGATATTACTTATTGGTAGCGCGGTATTTCTTGGGGCGACTGATTCATTAACAGAGGAATCGTCTGGCTGGAAGCGTCTTGGGAAAAGCAGTAGTTTAGTTGCTTTACTACTCGGAGCCACTTTGGTGATTGGTGCAGCATCGGGTAGCACAAGTTACTTTGCGCCGCTGGCTGGATTATTAACGCCCAGTCAGCACGACACAGAAGCGGCAACGATTGAAAATAATACACTGCAATTTAAAAAGATAACCAACCTTACAGAATTAAACGACGTTCTAAAGCAAGCTCGTGAGAGCAAAGCGCCCGTAATGTTGGACTTTTATGCTTATTGGTGTGTTCCTTGTCGTGAGATGGAAAGTACCGTATTTAGTGATCCCACTGTGATTGCATTATTAAAAGATACAATTGTCATTCAGGCTGATGTAACCAAAATGACAGCAGATGACAGCGCACTCCTCAAGTCACTGAAAGTATTTGGCCCACCTCATATTATTTTCTATGGTCGCAATGGCGTGGAGAAAAAAGACTTCAGGATCAGTGGTGAAATGAAGCTGGAGCCTTTTAAAAAACATTTACAACAGTTTCTTTCAAGTCTTGAATAACTCGGTTCTATTGGTATGTGAGCCTTGCGAAATCTCAATAGAGCTTACGCTGCCAGCTCAGCACACTTGATTTCTTGATGACTACACCCATATTCACTGGGTATTTAAGTCGATATTGGTCTAGGGTGTGGTTGTGCGTGGTTTTCCAATTTTTACCTTTCTGTTTCTGGTTGTTCCAATTATTGAAATCTATCTTCTGATCGAAGTGGGTTCCGTAATTGGTGTATTCCCTACGATGTTCTTGGTTGTTGCCACCGCAGTTATTGGCGCGTATCTGCTGCGTCAACAGGGCTTGTCTACACTCTCGCGATTTCAGTCAAATATGGCAAATGGTGTAATGCCTGCGAGGGAGATGATTGAGGGTGTAATCTTGCTGGTTGGTGGGGCATTTCTGATGACCCCAGGATTTTTTACGGATGCAATGGGGTTTATGTGTCTGCTTCCGTTTACTCGACGCTACTTTGTGGAGCAGCTTATCAAGCGTTCTACAGTCAGCATGATGGGTGGTGTCTCAGTGTTTCGTAGTCGTACTGTGGATGAGGAAATCATCGAGGGTGAGTTCCAGCAAAAGCCTGACCAGCACATCGGCAAGGATAGATAATCTCCTTGACACTAAATTTGATTTTTTTTGATTTCTTGCACTTGAACTAATATTTACCCATCCCCATTATTAGCAGTCACTAGCCCAGAGTGCTAATAGGCGCGGGTTAATTAAAACGATCTAATCCCTAAATATGTATGGAGTTGAGAGTATGAATATTCGTCCTTTGCATGATCGCGTTGTTGTGCGTCGTACAGAAGAAGAGCGTACCACTGCAAGTGGGATCATCATCCCGGACAGTGCAACTGAAAAGCCTAATCGTGGTGAAGTGATTGCTGCGGGTAAAGGAAAAATCACAGATTCCGGTGATGTTCGCGCGATGGATGTAAAAGTGGGTGATCAGGTTCTTTTCGGTCAGTATGCGGGCACTACGATCAAGGTTGATGGTGAAGAGTTACTGATGATGAAGGAAGATGACATTCTGGCTGTTATCGAAGCGTAAATATCTGACGGTTACTTTTTAAGAAGTGGCGTTTAAACATTTAAAGAATTGAGGAAAAGCAACGATGAGTGCAAAAGAAGTACGTTTTGGTGATGACGCGCGTTCACGTATGGTGAATGGTGTCAATGTTTTGGCGAATGCAGTGAAGGTAACCCTGGGTCCTAAGGGTCGCAATGTTGTATTGGATAAAGCATTTGGTGCGCCAACGGTAACAAAGGATGGTGTCTCAGTCGCCAAAGAAGTCGAACTGGAAGATAAGTTCGAAAACATGGGTGCACAAATGGTTAAGGAAGTTTCTTCTCAAACTTCTGACATTGCGGGTGACGGTACAACGACTGCGACTGTTTTGGCTCAAGCGATTGTTCGCGAAGGTATGAAATCAGTTGCTGCGGGTATGAACCCAATGGATCTGAAGCGTGGTATCGATAAAGCAGTTGTTGTGGCCGTTGAGTCTTTGAAGGAACAGTCAAAGCCATGTGCTGACAGTGCGGCAATTGCGCAGGTTGGTACAATCTCTGCTAACTCTGATGAATCCATTGGTGGAATCATTGCAGAAGCGATGGATAAAGTGGGTAAAGAAGGCGTGATTACTGTCGAGGAAGGCACCTCCTTGCAGAATGAGCTGGGTGTTGTTGAGGGTATGCAGTTTGACCGCGGTTACCTGTCTCCTTACTTCATCAATAACCAGGAGAGCATGGCGGCTGAGCTGGATAACCCATTCATTCTGCTGCACGACAAGAAGATTTCAAATATCCGTGACTTGTTGCCTACATTGGAAGCGGTTGCCAAGGCAAGCCGTCCATTATTGATCATTGCTGAAGATGTTGAAGGCGAAGCTCTGGCAACGCTAGTTGTAAACAATATGCGCGGTATTGTTAAGGTGACAGCAGTTAAGGCGCCTGGTTTTGGTGATCGTCGTAAAGCGATGCTGGAAGATATTGCGATCCTGACAGGTGGTAAGGTGATCTCTGAAGAGGTTGGCTTGAGCCTTGAGGCTGTGACATTGGAAGACTTGGGTCAGGCAAAGCGTGTTGCAGTTACCAAAGATGACACAACCGTGATTGATGGTGCGGGTGAAGCAGCTGACATTAAGGCGCGTGTTGATCAGATTCGTGCGCAAGCTGAGGTTTCAACATCTGACTATGACACTGAGAAGTTGCAAGAGCGTGTTGCTAAGCTGGCAGGTGGTGTTGCCGTCATCAAAGTCGGTGCAGCAACTGAAGTTGAGATGAAAGAAAAGAAAGCTCGTGTTGAAGATGCACTTCATGCAACGCGTGCAGCAGTTGAAGAAGGTGTTGTACCAGGTGGTGGTGTTGCCTTGGTTCGTGCAATTGATGCACTGGTGGACGTTAAGGGGGATAACCATGACCAGGATATGGGTATCAACATTGCACGCCGCGCTATGGAAGAGCCTCTGCGCCAAATCTGTAAAAACGCTGGCGACGAGTCTTCAGTAGTATTGAATGCCGTAGAAGCGGGTGAAGCAAGCTTTGGTTACAACGCGCGTACTTCAGAGTATGGAGACATGATCGAAATGGGTATCCTTGACCCAACTAAGGTAACACGTGCGGCTCTGCAAAATGCAGCATCTGTTGCTGGTTTGATCATCACGACTGAGGCAATGATTGCCGACATGCCTGCGCCTGAAGCTCCTGCTGGTGGTATGCCAGATATGGGCGGTATGGGAGGCATGGGTGGAATGGGCGGCATGATGTAATCATCAAAGCACCATTTCATTAACGCTCATAGCGTTTCAAAAAAGCCTCTAAATTTATGATTTAGAGGCTTTTTTATTTGTCATAAGCTATAAACAACCTAGCGTAGATTCTTCAGGATGAGTAATGACATCATTAAAACTGTGCCTGTGGCAACCGCAAGCCAAAGACATAACAGCGGCCATCAGTGACCGACTGGCTGATTTAAATGACGCAGCACAGGCGGCAAGTTCCTCTCAGGCTCAGCTAATCATTACGCCGGAAATGTATGCGACCGGCTACAATATCGGCGCTACCAGGGTCGCGGAATTAGCCGAGCCACTGGGTGGCCCGATACTGAACCGGACGGCTGACATTGCTAAATCTCACGGCATCGCTATCCTGATTGGGTTCCCGGAATTAGGTGAGTCAGGGCAAGTTTACAATTCAGCGGCTTTTATCGATGAGCAAGGTCAGTTACTTAATGTCTACCGCAAAACACATTTGTATGGTGAAGTAGACCGCACACAGTTTTCAGCCGGTGACTCGCTGTGTACGCCATTTGAGTTTCAAGGGTGGAGGTTTGCCAGTGCGATTTGTTACGATATCGAGTTCCCTGAAGTCGCGCGTCATTACGCACAGGCAGGGGCTGATGTGCTGCTGGTTCCCACCGCAAATATGGCACCGTTTGACTCGGTTGCAACACGGTTAGTCCCCGCACGCGCTGAAGAAAACGGCCTGTATGTTGCCTATGCTAATTATTGTGGTTCTGAGGCACCGTTTAATTATTGCGGCTTATCCTGTTTATGTGCGCCCGATGGCGAGGATATCGTCCGTGCTGGCCGGAATGCCGAACTTATTTATGGGGAAATTTCCCGCCAGAATCTCCAAGCAACCCGACAATTATCCCCCTATCTTCAGGGGATTCGACCTAATCTTTATGCTAATTGAGGCTTTATGATGAACGCATCAAAAAAACCAGTCACCACCTTTGGACCAGACTTTCCTTTTGCCTACGATGACTGGATTAGCCACCCGAAAGGTCTGGGACAGATTCCTGAGTCCCGTCATGGGGCCAAAGTCGCCATTATCGGTTCGGGTGCGGCAGGTATGGTGGCCGGTTATGAATTGATGCGAATGGGGGTAAGGCCCATTGTCTATGAGTCCGGCCAGTTTGGAGGCCGCTTACGCTCGCAACCGTTTGAGGGCGTTGATGGTGTCATTGCCGAGCTGGGTGGTATGCGCTTCCCGATATCATCGACAGGCTTCTATCATTACGTCGATAAAGTCGGCCTCAAAAGCGAACCTTTTCCCAACCCGTTGACCGAAGCTGCCGGTTCTACCGTCATTGATCTGGAGGGCGAAACGCTCTACGCC
>PDWI01000755.1_pt1 | contig 52346 bp, 39 predicted proteins | sample 1430891 | NCBI WGS metagenome assembly PDWI01 (sample SAMN01162508, study PRJNA174530) | Oral metagenome, whole genome shotgun sequencing project. | biome: Marine environment; feature: Marine mammal; material: Swab sample of the gingival sulcus; isolation source: swab sample of gingival sulcus... | reverse complement strand
TAATAGATGAGTATATGTCTGTTTATAGACACCATCAAGGTGGTATTTCAAAAAGGACAGAGTTTACAAAAGTCAAGAAAAATGAAATATTACTCTATAAAAGGTTAGATAAGTTAACATCAAAAAAATATAAAAATGTATTGTATAATGCAATTATGTTTAATCATGATGTAATGCTTAAATATATGTTAGAAAATGCTCAATATATAAAATATTTATTGCATTTAGGATTTGCTTTAAAGGATATAAAAAATATGTCTACATTAAAAACTTATATGAAAAATATTATTTTACATAAATGAAGCAAAACACGAATCAAATATTATTTATGATTGTTTTTTACCTGACTTTTGGAGTGGTAAAAATAGCTTCATTAGTAGCTTGGATTTTAGGTGTAAAATATTGGTTTCCTAAAAAGAAGCACTCTGTTTTATATCTAGAAAATTTCCCCATAGAAAATGCAGGTTACCAATACAGAGCAGGGAAATGGGCTAATATTTTAAAGCAAAATCATTTTCAGGCAGAGGTAAAAACACTGTTTGAAAATAAAGAAATATTTGACGCTTATTTTCGAGAAAATAAACTTATCAAGTTTTTTATAAAAACGATGTGGATACGCTTTTTCCAATGTTTGTATGCCCTAAAGTTTGAAACAGTAATTGTCCGGCGAGAATTGTTGTTGTACAACGATTATGGAAATTTGTTTATGTAGAAATTCCTGTTACAAATTCATAATAATGTTATTTTAGATTTTGATGATGATATTGCAGCTGCTAAGCAACAACCCCGAAAAATTACCAATTGGTATGGCAAACTTTTACTCGAAAATGGCGATAAATTTAACGAAACTTTAAAAAAGTATCATCGTTTTATAGTCGGCTCTCAATATTTAAAACAATTGCTAATAGAACGCTCTAAAAATACCGATGCTAAAAATATTATAGTAATTCCTACTTGTGTAGAACGACAAACTAGAATGCTGAAAAAATATGATAATAATAGTATTATTAGGATTGTCTGGATGGGGGGAGATGGCAATCAATATTATTTAAATAATATTGTTGAAGATTTTAATGTAGTTAATGAACGATACAAAATAGAGTTATTGGTCATTTCGGGTAAAGAGTATCATCACTCTAAAGCCCAATTCCCTATCTTAAATATTAAGTGGGATTTAAGTCATCAGTATCAGAATCTTTTAACAGCAGATATTGGTATTATGCCACTTGAAGATACAGATGTAGATAAGGGGAAATGTGGCTTTAAATTACTCCAATATATGTCTGTTGGGTTGGTGTCTATAGCAGACCCTATAACTGTTAATAAAGAGATACTTAGTGATGAAGAGAATGGTTTTGTTAATGCTTCTAGCTGGGCTGAAACTCTTATAAAAACGATTGAAATGAAAGATAAATGGATTTTTATTTCAGATAATGCCTTAGTTACCATACAAAACAGATATAGTTTTGAAGCCAATACCAATCAATTAATTTCTTTTTTACAATAACAATATGTGCGGAATAAGCGGAATATTAAACAAAAAAAATAAAGGAAATCTAAGTGCTAGACTCCAAAAAATGACCGATGTTATAGAGCATCGAGGTCCGGATGGAGAGGGGCACTGGGTAAATGAAAAGCAAACGGTAGGTTTAGGTCACAGACGCTTATCTATTATAGATTTATCGGATAAAGCAACTCAACCAATGGTGTCGTTCAATCAACGCTATGTTATTAGTTTTAACGGAGAAATATATAATTATGTTGAGTTAAGAGAACAACTGATAAATTTAGGATATTCTTTTTATTCTGATAGTGATACAGAAGTCCTTTTAGTTGGTTATCAGCATTATGGTGAGAGCTTTTTGACTCAGTTAGATGGTATGTTTGCTTTTGCTATTTGGGATACTCATAAAGAAGAACTGTTCTGTGCAAGGGATCGGTTTGGGGAAAAACCATTTTATTTTTTTAATGATAATCAGCAGTTTGTATTTGCTTCGGAAATAAAATCTATTTTCGCTTCAGGAATTAGTAAAAGTGTGGATGAAAAGATGTTATACCTTTATTTGGCGTATGATGTTGTAGAAAATCCGAATGATAAATTTCAAACATTTTATAAAAATATTCAATCCTTACCCGCATCTCACTCATTAAAAGTAGAAAAAACGGGAAAACTTATTGTTAAGCGTTATTGGAGCATTGATACAAGCTTGCAAATTGAATGTTCAGAGACAGAAGCCCAAGAAAAATTTCGTGAATTATTCGACCAATCTATCAAGCGAAGAATGCGTTCTGATGTTAAGGTGGGCTCGTCACTTTCCGGGGGAGTAGATTCTTCTTCTATTGTTTGTTCCGTTTTAAATTTATTTCCGGAAATCAACTTTAATACTTTTACAGCTCGTTTTAGTGATGTTAATTTTGACGAAGGTCATTTTATCAAAGAATTACAAAACACTTATTCTTTTAATTCTAATGAATGTTTTCCAGAGTCGTATCATATTAACGATTTATTAGATAAAGTTTTTTATCATCAAGAAGAGCCTTTTGGTTCGGCTAGTATCTTAGCACAGTGGGAAGTTATGAAATTGGCTCGTTCTAAAGATACTATCGTTCTGTTGGATGGACAGGGAGCAGATGAAGCTTTTGCCGGATATTTTAAATATTTTCTACCCTTCTTATACGAGATAAAGAATAATAAAGATTATGCTTCTCAGAAAAAGGCTATTGAAGAACATTTAGGGGTAGAGTATTTCCTCTCAAAAAGGGATAGTCTAAGAATGAAATCTCCTAAAATATTTGATTTTATATCCTCGATGTTAAGGTCTTATAGAAATAATGTAGGGCAAGATTTAAATCGTTCGTTTATAAAAGAATACAAGAAAGAGCCTACCCCTTTTCATCAAGATACTAACTTAAATGATTTTTTGCGTAACGATTTGTTTATGTATGGTTTAGGTAAGCTTTTGCGTTTTTCTGATAGAAATGCTATGGCACATTCTGTAGAAGTCAGGTTGCCTTATCTTTCGCATGAACTGGTAGAGTTTGTATTTAGTTTGCCAAGCCGATATAAAATTAATAAAGGTTGGACTAAGTCTATTTTGCGAGAAAGTATGCAAAATCGTGTACCTCATAAAATATTATATAGGAAAGATAAAAAAGGCTTTCAACCTCCTAACTCTTGGATGGAAACATCTAAAGCATTGGAATTGATTAATGATAGTATTTCTGTTTTAAAACAAAATCACTTTTTAGAACAACCTATAAAGGCTAATTACTGGCAATATATTATGGGAGCTAAACTTTTAAGTAAAGACTTATGAAGAAAATAGCAGTATTATTAAATGGTAGTATAAAAAATGACCAAAGAGTTATCAAAAGTATAAAAACTTTGAGTCAGAAAACACAGGTAGATTTATTTTATATTAATGGAGAATCTTCTGATAATAAAATATTTAACGATAATGTTCGTTTATTTTCTGTTCAAAAAAATAGAGGTTTAAAAACAAAAATTATTCAGCATAGCTATTTTTATAACGAATTTTTATTCTTTGTAAATGAAGTATTGAGTCAGAAAATCAAATATGACTATGTTTGGGCAAATGACCTACCTTGTTTAAAACCGGCTCTTAAAATTAAAAAAAAGCTGAATTGTAAACTGATTTACGATTCTCATGAAATATATACAGAAACTTTAAATCAATTTTTTCCACAAAAAACATCTTTATTTAAGTCGTTGATTTTTAAAATTCTTTTGAATTTTATGAGGCGTAAAGGTGTTTCTTTTGAAAAGAAAGCTGTAAAAAAAGTGGATAAATTTATTACAGTAGGCGAACAATTAAAATTGTATTTTGAAAGAAAATATAAAGTTTCCGGAATTAAAGTTGTAATGAACTGTCCTGAAAAATCAGAGAAATTTCCTTCTATTAATTTAAAAGAACAGCTAGGAATAGAAAATAATAGTAAACTATTTATTTATCAGGGTGTTTTAAATTATGGACGAGGTTTACATTTAATGATTAAAGCCTTTAAAAATGTAGAAAATGGTATTTATCTATTAATTTTAGGTTCTGGAATGATACAGAATGAATTAAAATTATTAGTTAAAAAATTAAATATTGAAAATAAGGTATTATTTCACGATAAAGTAAGCCCTTATAAATTAAAATCATTTACACAGGAAGCTGATTTTGGTATTAATTTGCTCGAAGATTTGAATTTGAGTAAAAAATTAGCTGTTCCTAATAAACTATTTGAATATATTCATGCAAATATTCCGGTTATATCCTCTAATATGCCCGAATCAAAAGGAGTTTATAACAAATTTAACATTGGTAAATTAGTTAATAATAATGAGCAAGAAATAGCCGATGCTATTAATTCTATAGTCAAAGAAAATTTAAGTGAATATAAAAACAATTGCCAAAGAGCTGCTTTGGAATACAATTGGGAAAATCAACAAAAAATTATTTTAGACATTGTTTCTTAAACATATAACCAATGAAAAAAGTTCTTATACTCGCTTACGATTTTCCTCCCTATGTTTCTGTGGGAGGATTACGCCCGTATTCTTGGTATAAATATTTTAAGGAATTTGGATTTTATCCGGTTGTGGTAACTAGGCAATGGGATAATGAATATGGTAATGAATTAGATTATATTGCTCCTAGTAAATCAACTAAAACCATCGTTGAAGAAACCGAATACGGAACCATTATTCGTACTCCTTATAAACCAAATCTATCAAATAAATTATTGTTAAAATATGGAAATTCTAAGTTCAATCTAATTAGAAAAATAATTACAGCCTATTATGAAGTAATACAATTTTTCTTCTTTATTGGTACAAAATCTGGTTTATATCATGGAGCAAAAGAATATTTAAAAGATAATAAAGTAGATACTATTATAGCCACAGGAGAACCTTTTATTTTATTTAAATATGCTTCCAAATTAAGTAATACATATAATATACCTTGGATATCTGACTATAGAGACCCTTGGTCTCAAGATATAAACCTTTGTAATAAAAAAAATCAGAAAAAATTTAATCAAATTTTAGAAAAGCAGATTGTGAAAAAGGCTGCTTTAATTACTACAGCAAGTTCTTATTTTAAAACAAAGCTTTATGAGTTATTTCCTACAAAATTTATTAACATTGTAAATAATGGATTTGATCACCAAAATGCTACCTTTGGTATTCAGACATACTCAAAAGAACTCATACATATAGGTTTTGTAGGTACAATTTATTTATGGCACCCCATAGAATCGGTATTAAAAATCCTGATGAAAATGTATAAAGAAGACAAAAAAGTTCAGTTAAATTTATATGGAATTAATGATAACTCTAAATTAGTTGATATTTTAAATAAACATCCCGAATACCAACATATAATAAAAATTTATCCACGTTTGTCAAATCAATTACTCTTAGAAGAGTTGTCAAAAAATCATTGTTTGTTGTTGTTTAACTATTATCTCTTTATGGGGACTAAGATATATGATTATTTGCTCGTTAACCGACCTATACTTTTTTGTTTCACAAACGATTCTAAAGCCAAAGAACTTAAGGAAAAACATTATGGGTTTAAAGATGTTATGTTAACAAGTAAAACTGATCAAGAACTAATTTTGGAAAATATAGATAATGCTTATATCATAACTAACGAGGATATGTTAAAAGAAACACTTTGTGATTTTTATGATAATAAACAAGAGTTTAGTAACCCTAATTTAGAGCTAAACAAGGAGCGTATGCTATATTCTCGCCAAAATCAAACTTATCAACTTAGCAAAATGCTTAATAAAATCATTCAACAATGAATATCGTAATATTAAATTATCAAATGGGTAATATCCATTCTGTATATAAAAAAATGTCGCATTTAGATTGCCGTTTAAAAGTCTCGGAGTCGCCTTCAGATTTAAAAGGTGCTGATAAAATTATATTGCCCGGAGTAGGGCATTTTAGTAAGGCAATGGCTCAATTAAAGCAATTGGAATATTTAGATATTTTGAATGAAAAGGTATTGGTAAAACAAACTCCTATTTTGGGAATTTGCTTAGGAATGCAAGTAATGTGTAGAAAAAGTGAAGAAGGTAATACCGATGGCTTAGGTTGGTTTGATGCTGATATTACTAAGTTTAAAATGACAGATAAATTAAGATATAAAGTGCCACATACCGGCTGGAATGATGTAAGAATGGTAAAAAAACATCCTATTATTGAAAATATTTCAGAAGAAGCTTCTTTTTATTTTGTTCATTCTTATCATATTTCTAATTCTCAAACATCTGATATATTAGGTGTTACTAATTACGAAAATGATTTTGTATCAGCCATAGCCAAAGAGCATATTGTGGGAATGCAATTTCATCCTGAAAAAAGTCATTCAGTAGGTCAGCAAGTTTTTGAAAATTTTATAAATTTGTAATTTTATGTTTCGTCCCCGAATAATACCGGTTTTATTACTTAAGAATCAAGGCTTAGTTAAGAGTATTAGATTTTCAAAAGAAAAGTATATAGGCGACCCGATTAATGCGGTACGCTTGTTTAATGATTTAACAGTCGATGAATTATGTTTTTTAGATATAGAAGCAAGTGTACAAGGCGGAAGGATTTCTAAAGAATTGGTTAAGGAGATTGGAGAAGAAGCCAATATGCCTTTTGCTGTGGGAGGTGGGATTAAAACATTGGAAGATATACAAGAGATTATTGCAGCCGGAGCAGAGAAAGTTATTTTAAATACTGTAGCTATACAACATCCTGATTTTGTTAATCAAGCTTCGGAAACGTTTGGAACATCAACTATTGTTGTTTGTATGGATGTAAAGAGGGTTGGGTTTCCTAAGAAGCAACGAGTTGTTACTAAAAGAGGTAAAAAGAATACAGGTTTTAAACCTGTGGAATACGCTAAAGAAATGGCAAAAAGAGGTGCCGGAGAAATCATTGTTCAGTCAGTAGATGCAGATGGTAAAATGCAAGGCTATGACAAAGAATTGATTAAGTCTATCTCTGAAGCCGTTGAAATACCTGTTGTAGCTTTAGGAGGGGCAGGTGCTTACTCTGATTTGGAAGATGCTTATAAAAATCTGTATGCCAGTGGTGTTGCTGCGGGAAGTCTGTTTGTATATCATGGACAAAATAGAGGTGTTTTGATTAATTATCCTGAGATGTCTAAATTAAATTTTTTATAATTATTACAAAATATTTATGATTCCAGAAAGAGAATATCAACAATGCAAACGATGTGTAATGGACACATCTGATATAGATATAAAATTTGATAAAGATGGTATTTGTAACCATTGTCGTAATTATTTCTCTAATATTGCGAACTTGTCTTATAAAGGTAAAGAAAGTGATGATGCTTTAACAGAATATATTGCTAAAATAAAAAAATCAGGTAAAAATAAGAAATACGATTGCATTATAGGAGTTTCTGGAGGAATAGATTCTTCTTATGTGGCTTGGCTTGCCAAATCTAAAGGTTTAAGACCTCTTTTGGTGCATTTAGATAATGGTTGGAATTCTGATATTTCTATAAAAAACATCAAAAATCTAGCTAATATTTTAGAATGTGATTATGAAAGTTTCGTCTTAGATTGGGAGGAATTTAAAGATTTACAACTGTCTTTTTTAAGGGCTTCCGTTCCGGAAATGGAAACCCCAACAGATATTGCTATACCGGGGGCTTTGCACAAAGTGGCTGCAAAGTATGGGGTAAAATATATTATTTCCGGAGGAAATTTTGCAACCGAAGGTATTTTGCCTAAGACTTGGCATTATGATGCCACAGACTTAAAATATTTAAAAAGCATTCATAAAAAGTATGGAACTAAAAAATTGAAACAGTTTCCTACATTTGGATTTTGGAATCAGGTTTATTATAAGTTTATAAGAGGTATTAAAACAATGTATATCCTTAATTATGTACTTTATAATAAAGAGGAGGCTATGCAATTTTTAAAAGATGAACTGGGTTGGCAATATTACGGAGGAAAGCATTACGAATCTCGTTATACAGGGTTTGTACAATCTTATATTATGCCTGTTAAATTTAATATGGATTATCGTAGAGCAACCTATTCTACCCAAATTTGTACCGGAGAAATGACGCGTGAATTCGCTTTAGAAGATTTAAAAAATAAGCCTTATAAGGAAGAATCTCTACAAAAAGAAATTCCTTTTTTGTGTAAAAAGTTTGGCATTACAGAACAAGAATTTGATTCTATAATGAATGAAGATGCTAAAGTTTATAGAGATTATCCTAACAATGAGAAGCGTCTTAATTTTTTCTATGATTTATATAGAAAGTTAACCGGTAAAGTCAATTATAAAGGAGATGAATATTAGGTTTGTTTTAAACTTATAGTTGATTTTGTTATACAGAAAGTTCTATTTATGAAGAAAAAATATTTAATATTAGTAGTTTTTGCCCTATTAAGTTTGATAGGCTGGTCTCAAGAAATACCTCAAAACCATTTGCAGTTATGGTTGCGAGCAGATAGTGTCGCTTTAGAAAATGGCAAAGTTTCTCAATGGTATGACTTAAGCTCTAATCAGTATTCTATTTTACAAACAGGGGAAGCTAATCGTCCTCAAAAGGTAAATAATGCCCTAAATGGAAACCCCGTTGTTCGTTTTGATGGTATTAATGACTATTTAGATGGGGGAGATATTTTGGATTATAATACAGAAAGCCATACGGTGTTTCTAATAGCTAAGTCAACGAATACTTCTTGGGGAACTTTTTATGCAAAATCTTTATCTGGGGTAGCAAATAGTCGGTATGCCTTATTATATAATGGGGGTAACCATATAATAAAAAATATTTATGTTGATAATAGGAATAAAAGTTATGCTTCTACACCTAGTTTAGGTTTAGATTATATGTTTTTGAAGTTAGAGAATGATAGAAGTGAAAGTTTGAATAGTTTATTTATAAATAATAGTCTAGATGCATCTAGAGTTATTAATTCAGCTTATGATATGAACTCTGATTTTAACTTTCTTATAGGGGCATATAATAATAATTCAGGAGGAACCCCTCCTGTTGCAGGCTTTCGTTTGAAGGGTGATATAGCGGAGTTGATTATTTTTGATACTATTTTAGATGATTTTCAAAATCAACAGGTTTTAGATTATTTGAGGGATAAATACAGTCAACCGGTTAGCTTAGGAGAAGATATTGATATTTCTTATGGTTTTTGTGATACTACATTAACGACTAATCAAACTTTTAACAAGTACCTTTGGAGTACAGGAGATACAACAACAAGCATTTCTGTTAATCAAACAGGTTATTACTCAGTGACAACAACTGATAGGTTTGGTTTTAAGAGTACAGATTCTGTTTATGTGCAATTTCCTGTTATAGAGTTAAAGGATAGTACCATTTGTTTGGGAGACTCTGTGTTATATGCCATTGATTTGTCTAATTATTCTTATTTATGGTCAGATAACTCTGTACAATCTAGTAAATGGATATCAGAAGAAGGCAACTATTCTGTGGAGTTAACTGATACGAATTTTTGTACGTATGTAGTTGATTTTTCTGTAGAAGTAGATAGTTTCAGCTCTAATGTATCCTTAGGTAATGACACTTCCTTATGTGCAGGTAACCGAATTCAGTTGATAGAAGGTGAAGAGCTTTGTAATAGTTTTTTGTGGTTCTCAGGGGAAACAACATCTTTTAAAGAAATATATGATAGTGGTTGGCAAATATTAACAATGGAAAATGCTTTTGGGTGTCAAGCAAAGGATTCTATTTATGTTAATATACAAGGGACAGCACCTGACCCAATGTATGCTACTGAAAATTTGTGTTGGGGAGATACTACTGTTTTTATAGATGTTTCTACATCAGAAGAGGATATAATAGAAAAATTATGGCTTATTAACGGAGAAGATACTTTGTTGGGAGATACTGTAAGATATAAGTTTGATAATGTAGGAAGTTATGATGTAAGTCAGGTGGTTACAGCTCAATCCGGTTGTTCTAATCGTTTAGATTTTCAAATAGAGATTAAACCTACAGCTAATGTAAACTTTGAATTATTCTCTATTTGTAAAAATATAGAAATGGAATTAGTCCCTCATCAGGAAATTCCTGAAGGAAGTTTGGTACAAGGTTATGCTTGGGTATTAGATAATATGATTATATCAGATAATGATACTTTAGTTTATACCTTTGAAAATGAAGGTGAATTTGATTTGAAGTGTCAATTAACATTGGATAATGGGTGTATGAGTAGTTATGAGAAAAAGGTAAATGTATCTTCCTCTTACCCTTTGCCGGAGAGATTGTCCTTGGTTAGCCCAAATAATTATTTTAATGTACCTAACAATATAGATTCTATAAATTTTGTATGGAATGTAGATTCTTTATCTTTAAAATATGTTTTTCAGATTTCTAATACTCCTGATTTTTCAAATGTATTATTGGAAAAAGTTTGTTTAGATAATCATTATTTTACTAATATTAATTTTCAGGAAGACACTTTGTTTTGGAGAGTCATTTCTTATAATCCTTGTTTAGAACCTTTCTATTCTGATGTTTATCAATTGAAGCAAGTGCCTTTAAGTATTTTAGATAAATGTGCTTTATGGTTGCGAGCAGATAGTGTTGCTTTAGAAAATGGTAAAGTTTCACAGTGGTATGATTTAAGTCCTAATCACCATCCTATTTTACAAGCAGAAGAAACAAGCCGCCCTCAAAGGGTTGATAATGCTTTAAATGGAAAACCGGTTATTCGTTTTGATGGTATTAATGACTACTTGGATGGGGGAGATATTTTGGACTATCATAAGGCAAGCCATACGGTGTTTCTAATAGCTAAATCAACGAATACTTCTTGGGGAACTTTTTATGCAAAATCTTTATCTGGGGCTGTAAATAATCGATACGCCTTATTGTATAACGGGGATAATCATATAATAAAAAATATTTATGTTGATAATTGGGATAAAAGTTATATTTCTACACCGAGTTTAGGTTATATGTTTTTGAAGTTAGAGAATAATAGAGGAGAAAGTTTGAATAGCTTATTTATAAATAATAGCCTAGACGCATCTGGGGAGATTAATTCAGGTTATGATATGAACTCTGACTTTAATTTTCTTATAGGAGCATATAATAATAATGTAGGAGGAGTTCCTCCTATTACAGGCTTCTGTTTGAAGGGCGATATAGCAGAGTTAATTATTTTTGACACCATTTTAGGTAATGTTCAAAATCAGCAGGTTTTAGATTATTTGAGAGATAAATATACTCAGCCTGTAAGTTTAGGATATGATGTAAATATTCCTTATGGTTTTTGTAATACAACATTAGTTACTAATCATTCATTTAAAACTTATTTATGGAATACGGGAGAAACAACTTCTTCTATTTCGGTTAATAGAACAGGGTATTACTCGGTAACTACAACCGATATATTTGGTTTTGAAAGCACTGATTCTATTTGGGTGAAGGTGCCTCAAGTTAATAGACCCTTGTTAGATACCAATGTAGTTTGCTTTGGTGATACGCTTACTTGGAATACACAATTGTCTAATAATTACCAGTTTGAATGGTCTGGTGGTACTTCTGATTCTTTATTAAAAATAACACAAGCAGGCAACTATTATGTTACGATAACTGATAACTTGGGCTGTCAATTTGAGAGTGAACCTATTCGTGTGGAAATAGATAATTACCCTAATAGTATTAGTCTAGGTAATGACACAGCCCTCTGTAAAGGTGAACCTTTGGGGCTATTAGCAGGAAAGGACAGTACGGTTAATTATTGGTGGTCTGATGGTTCTACAGGAGAAGTCGTTACGGTACAAGAGTCTGGAGAATACTCAGTAATAACAGAAAATGCCATAGGTTGTAAGGCAAAAGATACTATAAATGTTCAGATAAGAGGTATTGCCCCTACTCCGGATTTTACAGTAGAGCATTTGTGTTTGAATGATACAACTCTATTTATAGATGTATCGACTAATGAAGATAACTCTGATATTACACAATGGTTATGGAAAGTTGGAGATGAAGATGAGTTTACAAATGCCTTTTTTAAATACCAGTTTCCGGATACAGGTAATTACAATGTAAAGCTCGAAGTTATTAATGCAAATAATTGTAAAAATGAGATAGCAAAAACAGTGCGAATTTATAGCCTTCCAACTGTAGATTGGTATCATAGTATAAACTGTCAAGGCTATGAGGTAACTTTTGAAAATAGAAGTCAAAATGCGATGGGAGATATTAATTTTGCTTATTGGGACTTAGGTAATAACGATACGGTTTCAGCTTCTTTTATTCAGAAAATCTATCATACACCGGGTAAGTACCCTATTAACCTAAAAGTGGGTACAGCAGATGGTTGTTTTAGCCAGAAAAGTGGATTTATTAATATTAAGCCTAGTCCTATTGCTGATTTCGATTATTCAGCTGTTTGTAAAGGTAAAAATGTCGTTTTTTACGATAATACTCAAGTGTATGGAGTCCTTAAGAATATTAGTTGGGATTGGACGCTTTCCGATGGACAGACCTCTGATTTAAAAAATCCTGACTTCATATTTACAGAAAATAAAGAGTATGATGTTCAGCTTGTTTGTACTTCTATTAATGGTTGTCAAGATACGATATCTAAGTCTATATGGGTGTATAATAACCCAAAAGCTGAATTTAAAATAGATACCTCTTGTGTGTTTAGTAACTTGCCGGTGCGCAATCTTTCACAAGAAACTCAAGCAGAAGGGCACCCTTCTCAGATAGAACGATATTACTGGTACTTAGATGGTAATAGTATTGCTTTAGATAAAAACTTCAATTATATGCTTAGTCAAGCGGGTAGCCATCTGTTGAAGTTAAAAGTGGAATCTTCTTCGGGTTGTTCTGATGTTAGTTCACAGTGGTTTGAAACCTATCCAATTCCATCAAGTGCTTTTGTTGTTTCGGAACATTATGCCACACCGGGAGAGCCTATTGTTTGCGAAGTAGAAGCGCCGGTTGATAGTAATGTCTATTTATTCTCTTTTGGAGATAATACTGTTATATCAGATACTTTGGTTAATCACCAGTATGAAATGCCTGATGATTATATAGTAAAACTGATAGCAGAAAATACTTATACTTGTAAAGACTCTTCTTTACAATATATTAAGGTGGTAAAACCTTTGTTAGACCTATCTCTGGAGCAGATAGAAACAATTGATGATAATGGTCGTACATTGGTTAAATTAGGTTTAGCCAATATTGGTAATATTGATATCACAGATATTACATTTAGGCTTAATTTAAATGAAGGTACTACCTTTGAGGAAGACTATCAGCTTGATTTGAGAATAGGAGATTATAAAGAAGTGGTTTTGGATTCTAAATTTTTATTTTCTGTAGATGAGAGTCATTTCCTTTGTGTTGATGCGAATGTTAATACCCGTTTTAATGATGTTAATCTGGAAAATAACCACATTTGTTTTGGAAATATAAAGGAAGATAAGGTTTTGAAACTATATCCAAATCCGGCAGATGATAATATTAAGCTATGGTATAATTCCTTAGAGAAGAAAACTACTGAATTAGCAGTTTATACAACCAATGGGGAAAAGTTAATAGAGAAGAAAGTTACATTACACCCCCAAATTAATATTATAGACTTAACTGTAGGAGGCTTGGCATCGGGTTATTATATTTTAAGAATAGATAAAAATCCTATTTCGTTTATTGTGAAATAATGTATCTTATTATTAAGGGTTGTAAATTTTGATTGATAAAAGCTTTTGAAACTTTGACAATTATCAATTATTTTTGCGGTTTTAATGTCAGTTTTGGAGTAAATTAAAAGTTGTTTATAATGATAAGTCATTGGTTTAACGAAACATATATTCACCAGTTCTGGGTTTTTATCAGCCTTGTCTTTATCATTGTATCTTTATATAAAGAATGGATTGGACCTGCTTTTACATTCTTGATTGCCATTTTGTTTTTAGGCTTTACAGGTGTATTGACGCCCAATGAAATTTTAGTAGGATTTGCCAACGAACAAATCGCAGTGGTTGTTTTGCTACTGCTTTTGGGGGATATTGTACGCCGAACATCTATTTTAGATGCTTTTTTTGAACGTGTTCTGAAAAATAATATTTCGCAAAGGCATTTTATTTTTAGGATGCTGTGTGTAACGGCTCCATTATCGGCTTTTTTTAATAACACGCCTTTGGTAGCTATAATGATGCCCTATGTCAATAACTGGAGTCAGAACAACAAAGTATCGCCTTCTAAACTCTTGATTCCCTTGTCTTATGCTGCTATATTGGGAGGTTGTGCTACTTTGATAGGTACATCAACTAACTTGATTGTAAATGGTTTAGTCGAGTCTCAGAACATATTTCCGAATTTACAGCCTTTGGGGATTTTTGATTTTACGTATGTAGGTTTGCCAATGGTAGTAATAGGCGTACTTTATTTAACTTTGTTTTCCAATCGTTTATTACCTTCAAATAGGGCACAAGAAGATTCGTTTGATGCTAAGGCTCAGAATTATATTGTTGAAGCAGAAATACGACAGGGTTCGGCATTCATCAATAAAACCATAGCAGAAACACAAATTAATAATATAGAAGGACTTTTTTTAGCACAAATTGTCAGAAATAATAAAAGCTATGTTCGCATAGCTCCTGATGATGTTCTTTTAGAGGGAGATGTACTATATTTTGCCGGAAAAACAGAAAAAGTAGCAGACCTTACAGATAATAAGGATTTAACGTTCCCGGAGGTGGGCTTATTGAGTAAGAAGAAGAATACAGAGTTAGTAGAAATTGTGATTACACATAATTCCACCTTAATTAGCAAAACTGTAAAAGAAGCTAACTTTAGAGGAAAATACGATTCTGCTGTTATAGCCATACAACGTAATGGAGAACCTATTCGTCAATCTATGGCTAATGTAAAATTAAAGGCAGGAGATGTTTTATTATTGCTTTCTGCCAGCGATTTAGAAGCGCTTAATAATGAAGTAGATTTTTATTTTATTTCAAAAGTAAAAGAAATTAAGAAAGTAAATCCTTATACCTCTGTTCCTTTGTTAGGAGGTTTGTTGTTGGCTATTATTTTGGCTGGATTGGGTTATCTATCTTTGTTTTTATCTTTAACATTGGTATTTACAATTATTTTGTTGCTGAAAATAGCTTCCCCCAAAGATGTTCATAAAAATATAGACTATAACTTAATTTTTATTATTGTTTTGTCTTTAGCGCTAGGGCAGGCTATGGTTAAAACAGGAGTGGCACATATTATTTCGGAAGGTATTATTCAACTTTTCCTACCTTTTGGAGTATTGGGCTTGTTGTTTGGTATTTACTTTGTAACCAATATTTTGGCGGCTTACATTACCAATAAAGCAGCAGTTGCAATTGTATTTCCTGTGTCCCTATCTATTGCTTATGATATGGCTTATAACCCGCTTCCTTTTGTTTTGGTTGTAGCTTTTGCAGCGGCGGCTAATTTTATTACACCAATCGGTTATCAAACTAATTTAATGATATATGGTTCAGGAGGTTATCGTTTTAAAGATTTCTTTAAAATAGGTTTGCCTTTAAGCTTTATTTATATGTTGGTAACTGTTTTTGTTCTTTATATAATGTATTTTTAATATGGATATATATCAATTATTTCGAGTGGCATTTAAAGCTTCTATTGCAGCAGGAGAAGCGATTATGAAAGTGTATGAGTCTGATGATTTCGATATTCAAAATAAATCAGATAATAGTCCTTTGACTAAGGCAGATATGGCTGCTCATCATATTATAAAACAACATCTAGAAACAACTCCTTTTCCTATTTTGAGTGAAGAAGATGCTGATATACCTTTTTCAGAGCGAGAAAAATGGGATACTTTTTGGCTAGTAGACCCTTTAGACGGAACTAAAGAATTCATTAATAAAAATGGTGATTTTACGGTTAATATAGCTTTGATACAGAAAGGTATTCCTATTATGGGATTCGTTTATTTGCCTGTTGAAGAAGTCTTGTATTGGGGCGAAAAAGAGCAGGGAAGTTTCCGATTTGCTTTTACTGAAAAGCAAAAATTGATTATTACAACCCGTGCTTTTGAAGACTTAGCTTTTATGGTGTATATCATAGCTCACTCTTGGGTGCTTCCTTATGCTGAAACAGAGACCTATACAGTGGTAGGCAGTCGTTCTCATAAGAACGAGGAAACCCAAAAATACATTGAGCAACGCAAAAAGCAATATCCTGATTTAAATATGGTAGATAGAGGTAGTTCGCTCAAGATTTGTATGGTGGCAGAAGGAAAGGCAGACGAATACCCTCGTTTAGCACCAACAATGGAATGGGACACGGCAGCAGGGCAAGCTGTAGCTATGTATGCCGGTTGTCATTTTACAAAAACAGACTTAACAACTCCTGTTATCTATAATAAGAAAGATTTGACCAATCCTCATTTTGTAGTGAAACGTTAGACTTCTTGTTCTGTACTGCTGAAAGTTTATCAAGTGGAATGTTCATAAAGTTGAATGTTGAAAGTTTTTGTTGAATATAAAATATTAAGTGTTTATAATCCGTTTTAAGGTTTTTTCTTAAAAAATGTTAAACGTAATTATTAGTTGGTATTTAGCTGGTGCGAGCTTGTAGCTCGTATCCAAAATAAATAATTTGCTAATGTGGTAATGTGTTGCAAGTTCATAAAGTTAAAAGTTCATAAAGTTTAAAGTCTTTATTGAGTGTAAAGTGTTAAAAGGTGTTTAAAATACGTCTTTAAGGTCTTTTCTTAAAAAATGTTAAATGTAATTATTAGTTGGTATTTAGCTGGTGTGAGCTTGTAGCTCGTATCCAAAATAAATAATTTGCTAATGCGATAATGTGTTGAAAAGTTCTACAAACAACCTTTAACTTTTCAACCTTAAAACCTTACAACTTTCCAACCACCCAAAAAGAATTCATAATTTATCATTCATAACTCATAATTAAAAAAGCCTCGCTTCAATTAAGAAACAAGGCCTTTTTAATCTGTACCCACAGATGGACTCGAACCATCATCTAGTGTTTAGGAAACACTTGTTCTATCCCTTGAACTATGCAGGCATTCCTTTTTTTAGGGTAGTGGCAAAATTAGGTATTAATTATTTTTTGTCAAAATATTTTTGAGTAATAAAAAGAAAAATACATCTTTTAGCCTTACTTTTGTCATTTTAAAAGCTATAACCATTCGATTATGCGTTTATTCATTGCAGAACAAGACATACAACAGTATTATCGCTTTTCATTTGCCGAAAGCAAACATATTGTTCGGGTATTGCGATTGAAAAAGAATGAGCAATTGTATTTGACAGATACTAAAGGTTTTTTCTATAAAGCTGTTATTATAGATGATAATCCCAAAGCTTGTATTGTTGAGATTATAGACAAAGAGCAACAAGTCAAACACGACTATTATCTGCATTTGGCTCTTGCGCCTACCAAAAGTATAGACCGGTTTGAGTGGTTGATAGAAAAAGCTACAGAGATAGGCATTGACGAAATTACGCCTATTATCACGCATTATTCCGAAAGAAAAAGCATCAAACACGACAGAACACAACGTGTTATAGAGGCGGCTATGAAACAATCTTATAAAGCCTATTTACCTCAACTCAATCCCACTATTGATTTTAAAAGCTTTATCGAACAAGAGCATCAAGAGGAAAAACAATTGATAACGCATTGTTATGATATGCCTAAAAAATCGCTTTACGAAAACGTAAAAGAAAAGGAATCTGTTTTAATTTTAATAGGACCGGAAGGAGATTTTAGCTCAGAAGAAGTTGAAATGGCGCTTAACAAGGGAATGTTGCCTTCTTCTTTAGGGGACTATAGATTGCGAACAGAAACAGCCGGCGTAGTAGCGGTGCAAAATATCGCTTTTATTAACCAAATAAAAACACACTAAGAATGAAACACTCTAAGTTTATCATCTTCTTTATTATATTTTTTGCAGGAAATATAGCACCTCTAAACGCTCAAAATAAGAACGTAAATATAGCCCTTTTAAAATACAATGGCGGTGGCGATTGGTATGCTAACCCTACTTCTTTGACTAATTTAATAGCATTTAGCAATCAGAATCTTAAAACCAATATTGCTGAGGATTACAAAACCATAGAGGTAGGCGATGTAGCTATTTTCGATGTGCCTTTTGTGCATTTAACAGGGCATGGTAATGTTGTTTTTAACGAGTCAGAAGTTCACAACTTACGTCAATATTTAATATCGGGAGGCTTCTTGCATATTTCTGATAATTATGGCTTAGATTCTTATATCAGAAGAGAAATGAAAAAGGTATTTCCCGAAAGCGAATGGGTAGAATTATCATACCGACACCCTATTTATCATTGTTTTTACGACTTTAAGAATGGCTTGCCTAAAATCCACGAACACGACGATAAACCGGCTCAAGGCTTTGCGCTTTTTTACAAAGGCAGAATGGTTTGTTTTTACGATTATGAATCCGATTTAGGCGATGGTTGGGAAGATGCAGATGTTCACAACGATTCTAAAGAAAAACGACAGCAAGCTTTAAAAATGGGAGCTAATATACTGTATTATGTTTTTAATCAATAATTAATGTGAACTCAGCCCTAGATGTTTCGTTAAATCACTAGTATTAAGAGTTTAATCTGGTTACGGCAAAAAGAAAAGGATAGAAGTTGGAAGACTGAAGACCGAAGACTGAAGACCGAAGACCGAAGTTGGGAGACTTAAGCTTGGATTAGGGGAAATAATGCGTATGTTGCTAAATGATATTTTTTGCTTTTAAAGCAATATTAGCGGCATTTTGTTCTGCTTCTTTTTTAGAAAATCCCATAGCAACACTAAATTTTTGGTCATCTAAAGTTACATAGGATACGAAATTTTTCTCGTTATCGGGATTAACCTTTGTGTGAAAAGCAAAATTCACATTGTGCTTTTGGCACCATTCTAAAAGTAAACTTTTAGAGTTATAAATAAGAGCGTCTAACTCTTTGATATTAACGTGGTTTTTTAGGATGTTTTTGACAATATAACGATAAGCCACCTTATAACCTCGGTCTAAATAAATAGCACCGATAAAAGCTTCAAAAGCATTTCCGTAAATACTGGTGTGAGAGTTTTTTCTTTTTTGGTCAACCAAAACCATTTGCTCTAAACCTATACTCTTAGCAATTAAAGATAATTGTTTACGATTAACGACCTTAGAACGCAGTTGTGTTAAAAAACCTTCGTCTTTGTAGGGGTATTTTTTGAATAGAAAATCAGCTAAAACAGTATCCAAAACAGCATCGCCTAAAAACTCTAAGCGTTCATTATCGACTGTTTTTCCATTTAGCTTTTTTTTGGCAACAGATTTATGAGTAAAAGCCTGTTTATAAAGAGATAGATTGACCGGATAGTATCCTGTTATAGATTTAATATTATAAATCATAGGATTCTTTCTAATCAACCACGACTTTATAATAGGTAATAACTTTGCCATAAAGTTTAAATAAAAAAAGTCTTCCCTTGTTTTTAAATCATAACAAGAGAAGACTTTCCAAATTATTTATAATAAATAATTATTCATACTTTTTAAAAATAATAGAAGCGTTGTGTCCGCCAAATCCAAAAGTATTAGATAAAGCCACCTTAACCTCTCTCTCTTGAGCTTTATTAGCGGTTAAGTTTAATTGGCTGTCTATTTCCGGATCCAAATTATCTAAGTTGATAGTTGGAGGAACAATACCCTTCTCAATAGCCATCAAAGCAGCTATACTTTCCACAGCACCGGCAGCACCTAATAAGTGTCCTGTCATTGACTTGGTAGAACTGATATTAAGTTGATACGCGTGTTCTTTGAAAAGTTCTTTAATAGCAATGGTTTCTGCAATATCTCCAAGAGGAGTAGCCGTTCCGTGTACATTGATATAGTCAACGTCTGAAGGCTCTAAATTAGCATCTTCCAAAGCAAATTTCATCACATTAATAGCACCCTTTCCTTCAGGATGAGGAGCCGTTAAATGATGAGCATCAGCGGTCATACCGCCTCCCACTACTTCTGCATAGATTTTAGCTCCGCGAGCTTTAGCATGCTCCAACTCTTCTAAAACAAGAGCGGCACCACCTTCACCCATAACGAAACCATCTCTATTTACATCGAATGGTCTTGAAGCTGTTTTATATTCATCATTTTTTGATGAAATGGCATGCATAGAACTGAATCCACCCATACCGGCTTCATTAATAGCCGCTTCAGATCCTCCTGCTATAAAAGCAACAGCTTTACCTAAACGGATATAATTGAGAGCATCAATTAAACCATTGGTAGAGGAAGCACAAGCTGAAACGGTTCCAAAATTAGGACCTCTAAAATTATATTTCATAGAGATATGACCTGCTGCGATGTCCGAAATCATTTTAGGAATAAAAAACGGACTAAATCGAGGAGTTCCATCTCCGGTAGCAAAAGAGCGAATTTCATCAAGGAATGTCTGGATTCCACCGATACCTGATGCCCATATAACACCACAACGGTCTAAATCTAAATCAGCATTCTCTAAATTAGCATCTTTATACGCTTCGTCTGCAGAAATAAGTGCAAACTGAGCATATCGGTCTAATTTTCTCGCTTCTTTTCTGTCAAAATAATTTTTAGGATCATAATCCTTTACTTCACAAGCAAACCTTGTTTTAAACTTACTTGCATCAAAATTCGTAATCATATTAGCACCACTAACACCTTTAGCCAAAGAATCCCAATATTCATCTTTGTTATTACCTAAAGCATTAATGGTTCCAATACCGGTTACTACTACTCTTTTAAGTTCCATCTATTACTAATTTGCATTTGTGAATAATATGGATAAAAATTTAAAGTATATATTATTTTGAATGTTCTTCAATATACTTAACAGCATCTCCTACAGTTCCAATCTTCTCAGCTTGGTCGTCAGGAATAGCTATGTTGAATTCTTTTTCGAATTCCATTATTAACTCTACAGTGTCTAAAGAATCAGCACCTAAATCGTTTGTAAAACTAGCTTCTGTTGTTACTTCAGTTTCGTCAACGCTTAACTTATCTACAATAATAGCCTTTACTCTTGAATTGATATCTGACATAATTTCTAATTTTAATTAATAATTTATTTTAACTTTGCAAAGAAATATATTTTGATATTATTATTCAAAAAAAAACATTGTTTTATTTGATTTATAATTAGAAAAAGAAAATTTATAAAAGTTAGTTGCTTTGTAATTATTTGTAAATAAGTGTTTAAAAACACATTTTTTTGGTAAAAAATATAAATTAGAAGGCTGTGTTTTTTGTAAAATGAACCTTATTTATTGGTTATTTTTTAGCTTTTCTATTGAAAAAAAGGCTTTTTGGAGGTTTAAAACGTTGAATAATGAATCAGAACAAAGTTGAATTACTCTTAATTTTATTTTAAAATGACTAACATAGCTATATTGGCATCAGGCTCAGGTTCTAATGCCGAGAATATTATACAATACTTTGAAGGGCATCAAAACATTAAGGTTAGCTTGATAATAACCAATAAAAAAGATGCTTATGTACGAACTCGTGCAGAAAGATTGAAGACCGATTGCTTTTATTTTACAAAGGAAGAACTCAATAACTCCTCTTTTATATTGGAGTTTTTGCGCTCAAAGCAAATTGACAGCATTGTTCTTGCCGGTTATCTATTACTTATTCCTGAGTTTTTAATAGAAGCGTTTCCTAATAAAATTATCAATATTCATCCTGCTCTATTGCCAAAATATGGCGGAAAAGGAATGTATGGCGATAATGTGCATAAAGCTGTGGTCGAAAACGGGGAAAAGGAATCCGGTATTACCATTCATTATGTAAATAGCCAATATGATGAGGGGGAGATTATTTTTCAGGCGCGTTGTGAGGTCGAAGAAAAAGACCAAGCCTCTGATGTAGCTGATAAAATTCATATATTGGAAATGGAGCATTTCCCTAAAGTTATTGAAGAATTGATAAATAATCGCTAAAATTGTTATTGTAAGGAAGGTTGGAAGACGGAAGACCGAAGACCGAAGACCGAAGACCGAAGACCGAAGACCGAAGACCGAAGCCTGAAGACCGAAGCCTGAAGACGGAAGCTGGAAGACCGAAGACGGAAGTTGTGTAATGATAAATATTGTGTGTTTGATTTTGTAAGTTGTTGAGATAATGAAAAAGATATTTGTATTACTGACTGTTTTTGTGTCGTTTGTTTTGAGTTCGTGCAGCCCTAGGGTTTCTACTGATATACGTTATGCTTATTTTCCTATAGACAATCGTCAAGATATTGTAGTAGTAGGCTTGCAAGATTCTGAACCCGATAGCACGGAGGTGTTGGGCACGGTTAGAATTGGAGATACAGGATTTAGTACTAATTGTGATTATGGTGTAGTACTTGAGAAAGCGAAACAGGCAGCCAGAAAAGTTGGCGGAAATGCAATAAAAATTACAGAGCATAAACCACCTTCTGGACAAGGAAACACATGCCACAAGATAACAGCCAATATATTAAGGGTTAAAACTATCCCGGGTTATACTGCGCCGGAAAATAGGAATGATGAGCCTAAAAATGTTGATTATGCTACACTAAACATTTATAGTTACAGTAGTTTGGACGATTCAACTAGCTATGATTTATATCTTGGAGATTCCATTATTGCCCAAATAAAGGATAATTTTATAAAAAGTATTCATATTAAAAAGGAGGGTTTGGATACGCTATGGGCTAAAACAGAAGTAAAAACAGAAGTGCCTATTCATTTTGAAATAGGTGAAGTATATTATTTGCGTTGTCGTATTTCAAGACAAGGAGTGAGGTGCCCTAAACTAGAGTTAATGGATAATAGCATAGGAGAATACGAGTTTGATAATTGTCAGTCTATTATAGATTCGCAATGTAAAGCTAAAAAGGTGGTTGATTATCCTTATTTTAGGTTCGCTTTAGATGGAGGTTATAGTCGTCTTTTAAGTGGAAGTTTTTCAGATAGTCATGATGTATTTCAAGAGTACGTAGAGGACTTAAAATCCGGTTATCACTTAGGAGTTAATATGACTTACTTTGTTACAAAATCATTAGGGATTGGTATTAAATATTATTACTTTAATACCTCGAATAAACTGGATAATGTTGTTCTAAAAGATAATTATGGCAATATATTTCATGGTAGGATGAGTCATGATATTGGTATTTCGTTTATAGGACCAGAGCTGTTTACTAGAGTTTTAAGTAACAATCAAAAAAGTGCCTTTTTTCTGAATGTTGCATTGGGAAATATAATGTATTCTGAGAACTCAGTTGCTATGAACAAGTCTAAGGTTATCGGTAATACTTTGGGTTTTTCTTGTACTGTTGGCTATGATATTCGTTTAGCACCCAATATATCACTGGGAGTTCAAGTATCTTTGATTAAAGGAACGTTATCTGAATATGAAGTAAGAGAGGGTAATAAAATAGAAAAGATTGAGATTCCTAATGGTGATGGGGTAAACCTAAACAGAGTTGACTTTTCAATAGGTTTAAGATTTTATAAATAATAGATTTTTAAAATATTAGCAGATTACAGTTCGAAAAAGCTGAAATTGACTTTTCCGTATTTTTTATGTTTAAGAAAACCTTTTTCTTCTTGAAAATGGAATTCTTCGCTATGTTCTAAAATCAATAAAGGGTGTTGCTCTGCTAATCTAGATGCCCGAATGGCAGGGAGTACTTCTTCAAATTGAGGTAAATCGTAAGGAGGATCTGCAAAAATAAGATTGTAGATAGGAGGGACTGTATTTAGAAACTGAAATACATCAGCACGAACAATATTCAACTTAACATCTAAAATTTGTGCCGTGTTTTGAATGTATTTAGTGTGTTGATAAGCTTTTTCTACAGCGGTAACAGAAGCTGCTCCTCTTGATAAAAACTCAAAACTAATAGAACCCGTTCCGGAAAATAAGTCCAAAACATTTAAGTCTTCGTAGTCCAATTCAAAATTTAAGATATTGAATAAAGACTCCTTAGCCTTGTCTGTTGTTGGTCTGGCTTTTAATTTTGAATGATGAGGAATCACTCTCCCTTTGTATTTTCCACTTATAATACGCATTCTAAATCTAATGTTTGAGCTACCCCAATGGGCTTGTCTGTTAATGTTAATTCTTTACTATAAATCCACTTAGAAGAGGCTGTCGGAAAGTTGATATTAGGAATATAGTTTTGTAAGAAAGTAATGGTTTCTATTAAACTATGGTTCTCTAAATATCCCTCTATTATTATTTTTTCAGGGTTTAGGTTAAGTTGCTTAAAGCTTGATAGCAAATAGTACAAAGCATCTTCCTTGGTTTTATATCTAAAGGTGTTAAAGAAGCGAAGCTTACCTTTGTTGATGACAATAATGTCTAGAAATTCTTTGTTTAAACCAATGCTAATAGAGTCCTTGGTAAAATCAGAATTGCTTTGTTTTAATTGTTGTTCTAAAATAGGGTAGCTGTAGTGTTGCCATATCGCTTCAGGGAAAAACTTATCAAGAATATGTTTTAGTTTAGAAGATACAACCCACAATTGTACTGCTTCTATTGGTTTTATTTCCTTAGTTAGCACTTCTTGATCTGCGCTTAGAGTGTCCGTAAAAGCGTAAAGTTGTCTTTCTTGTCCTTGCTCAAAAAAAGGCAGAGGAATAAGCATGGACTTGGGAGAATGAATACTTAAAATAACATTCTCAAAAGTGTGACCAACTCCTATTTCTTTTTCAAGTATTTTGTTGATATACAGCTCGTATTCAGAAATATGTTCATAGCCGGATATGACGTACTCTTGAAGAGCTTCTATCTCTTTCGTTTTTTTGTTTAGATATAAAAAAGAAAGTCCATTCGACAAAAGCCGAATGGACAAATTATAATTTATAGAATGATTTAAATCTATCAACTTACTCAAATAATAAACGTGATGATTTATCTAATTTCGATTACTCCCAGTTACCCGCATTATTAGTAGCCTCAGTAAGAGAACCTACTTTTAATACTTTGTTAGGGTCAAAAGGATCAGTATCTTCAGCTTCAAAAACTTGAACCTTTACTTTAGAAGCGGTTTCAATTTCTCCGGCAGCTAACTTAAATTGGGCACCTGTTTTTGAAAAAGGAACATATCTTAAAGAGTCAGCATTGAATTTCACGCCACCTTTGTTTTTAAAAATAGTTTCTTTTACAGGCGTCTTAATAGTATCTCTAATTAAAAAACCTAAATCTAAAGCCTCTTGAAGCCCTTCTTCAACAGTTACTTCAAAATCTTTTTTGATGGTCTTATTAAGAACTTTTTTGACTCTTCTTTTGTTGATTTTTGCAGGTAACTGCGATATAGTTAATCCCATATCAACAGCCATTTGCTCTGTTAATGTATCCGGTAAAGTTCCTAATTTACGAACTACGCGAACAGAATCATTATTCACGAACTTAATTAATTCATCAAAGTTGCCTGAAAAAACGCCAAACTCATCTTTATACGCTAATTCTGCTGTACGAATATCTTTTAAACGCTCTATCACGAAAGAGTACCTGTATTCTCTTTCTTTCTCAAACTTGATAGGTGCCTCAATGCCCGTAATCAAGCTGTAAGATAGAAACAAAATAGCATAAACCAATACAAGATTAATAAAAAACACCGGTCTTTTTGTTTTGACAAACTTATATATATACATAAGAGTGGCAGCCGATGCTATACCTATTAGTGTTAATTCTAAAGTGCTCATCATATTTTTTTTAATATTCGGCACAAAAATAATTAAATTTTAGAAAAGTTACAACTTGACAATTAAAAGTTGAAAGTTTTTTTTTAACTCCTTGTTTATGAGAAGAAAATAAGTCTAAAATAATTACTTGTTACCTCATAAGAAAAGTACAGAATTAAATGCTTGTATTTTGGGACTTAAATAATGGGTTTAAGGTGTTGGTTTTTGCCTATTTAATGGTTTTCCGTAAAGTTGTAGCCTATTTTGACTAAGCTAGATATTCTATTAACAAATTCTCCGGATTTGCTGATGACTTCTTCTTTTAGCTCTTTGGTCTCTAGAATCCTAAGGTTTGTTTTGTGAAGAAGTTCTTTGAGTTTCGAGGTGTCGTATAATTCAAATTTTTGTCTCACAAAAGGCAGTTGTTTCATGAATGTTTTATTAGCATAAGTCAAAACACAAGCGCCATTGGGTTTTAATACCCTTTCTATTTCTTGTAATATGGTTAGAGGATTTTCCCAAAAATAAATAGTATTAACACAGAATATTTTATCAAAAAAATCATTAGGGTAAGGAATGTTGTTTCCATCGTATAATTTAAACTCAGCGAGGTAACTTTGTCTATTTTTAAGGGCTTCTTTAAACATTGTTTCAGAAACTTCTAAACCAAAATATTTTAATTGGTTAGCTTGTTGAAAGATGTGGGATAAATGCCCGCAATTGCCGTGCCCAAATTCTAAAATCGTATCTTTGTCTTGAAACTCTAAATAATCAATAGACTTTAACGTCATTTTGATATTGGATTCATTCATAGTTTTGCCGACTTCAATGCCTTTTTCTCCTTCGGGACAACTGAGTTGTTGTTCTAATTCTATAATTTGTTGTTCTGTTAATTTCATAATAAGATTGAATGTCAAAGGAATAATGGATAAAAACCGTCTTGTGTGCTTAAAGTAAACTTGTTTACACTTTTGAGTTGTTATTGTCTAGGGTAAACTCATATTTTTAAGATTGATACATAAACCTTTTATTTTAAGATGTTTAATTGCTTAAAAATCAAACCTAAAAGGTCTTTGAAACCTTTGAGGTCTCCTCTCCGAATCACCATAATAGATTAATTACAAAACCATTAACTCGACAGAATGTTTTTAAAATACAAAGTGTTAGTTTATCCTGTTTTATCGTCTGTGTTCTTTGGTTTGTTCGAATACATTTATTAAGATGTTTTCTTCAACTTCGTCAAAGACCATATTTCTACGCTCAAACACACGTTCAGCCACTTCTTTTACTTTCTTAAATTGGTATAATTGACTTGTTCCAACTCCTCCCCAAGAAAAAGAAGCCACGTGATTGCGAGGAAAACCGGCGCCAAAAATATTACAAGCTACTCCCACCACAGTGCCCGTGTTAAACATGGTATTGATAGCACTTTTGGAATGGTCTCCCATTATTAAGCCACAAAATTGTAAACCGGTAGGCTCAAAGTGTTCGCTTACATAATCCCATAAACGTACTGGTTCGTAGTTGTTTTTTAAATTAGAATTGTTGGTGTCAGCTCCTAAATTACACCACTGACCGATAACCGATTGCCCTAAAAAACCATCGTGAGCTTTGTTAGCATAACCCCAAAAAACAACGTTGTTTAATTCGCCACCAACCTTACAATAAGGTCCTATAGTGGTTGAACCGTATATTTTAGCTCCCATTTTCACAGTGCTATTATCACACAGTGCAAAAGGACCTCTTATTAATGCCCCTTCCATTACCTCAGCATTTTTACCTATATAAACAGGACCTTCGGAAGCGTTTATTACGCAACAAGACAATTTTGCCCCCTCTTCTATAAAAATGTGTTTCTCATTAATCATCTGAACGCTTGAGTTGCAAGTAGCAGACTCTTTTCCTTGTGTCAATAATTCATAATCTACCTCTATTTCTTCTCCATTTTTATCGAAAATATCCCATAAATGTTGAATCATATCAATAGAAAAATCGATTTCTTTATTGGTGTAGCTCTCTAATTGACCTGTGAAAAACATCTTTAAATCTTCTTCATTCAAACGAATAGCCAGTAAATCATTTTCTAAAGTCAAGGCTTCTTTGTTGTTAAGATTCAGTAACTCTTCTTTTAACAACTCGTTAGGTAAAAGCGAAGCATTGATTAACCAATTGTCTTCTTTGATAACAGCAGGGTATTTGGTTTGTAGGTAATCCTCTGTTAAAAAAGAACATTGGGTATTAAGAAGTAAGTTCCACTTCTCTTGAATGGTCAAGATTCCGACACGCAAATCCGCAACAGGACGAGTGTAAGTTAATGGTAGTAAATGATTTCTGTACGATGAATCAAAAAGTATAACGTTCATAGTTTTGATGATTTTGTTTTAACTGACAAATTTAAACATATATTTGGTTTTATATCTGCTTTTGGGCTACGAACTACAAAAACGACATTATAAATAGTTGCTGTATTTAATAATATTAAAGAGCAATTGTATTACTAATTATCTTATCCATTTTTATATCGTATTGGTCGGTAGGCACATTGGGTAATATTTGGAAATGAAATCCAATACCAACTTTGTATGCCGATAAATCACGCAATAGGCGGTCATAATAGGCTTTGCCTCTTCCCATTCTGTTGTTTTGTTGGTCGAAAGCAACTCCGGGAACAACTATTAAATCAATATCTTGTTCTTGGGTAAATAACTTGCCATCAGGTTCCGGAATCCCATAATTTTCTCCTGCCACTAAATGCTCTTTTCCTTCAAAAACCTTTAAATCTAGGCTGTTGCCATTTACTACAGGTAATATTACTTGCTTTTGCTCTGCCCATTTACATACAAAATCGTGTGTGTAAACTTCATCATCCATCGACCAGTACAGCATTATGTTTTTTGCAGTTTTAAATTCGGGTAAGTCCTCTACTTGTCTCAAAATGTTTTCTGATAAGCTTTTTTTATCCTTTAATGTGTAATTCGCTTTCAGTTCTTTTATTTGCTTACGAATATTTTTCTTTTGAATATCTATAGTTGACATAGCTGTTTTGTTTTAATTCACAAATTTAAACATATAATTTGATATGTATTTTCTGTTATGAATTAAAATAGAAATAAAGGGTAGAAGCGATAAGGAAAACAGAGCTTCTTTTACATTCATAATTTATCGTTTAGCTCTTTTTTTATAAGGCTAAAATAATATTTATAGTAGAATACAATTTTTTTACATAAAATCTGTTTCTTAGGAAGAAACATCTTATAATTTGTTAAATTAAAATGATATCAAGATATGACAATGAAAAATAAAATAATGATTCTTTTGGTGCTGATATCTTATGGGGTGTCAGCACAAAATATAACAGCTCCGGCTGAGATAGCTCAAGAAGTTACTTGGTCGGCAGATACTGTTTTTTTGGAGCAAGATTTAAATATCCTAAATGGTGCTGTTTTAAGTATTGCGCCCGGAGTGGTTGTAATGAGTCAAGGCAATTATAAAATAGATGTACAAGGGGCAATTGTGGCTAAAGGTACAGAGCTAGACAGTATCATTTTTACAGTAGCAGATACGACTCATTTTGTAGACACTTCTTTTGTTACGGGAGGCTGGAAAGGTTTTTATTTTAACAATGTATTGGCGAGTAACGATAGTAGTCTGTTTGAATATTGCATAATGGAATACGGCAAAGCTTTTGGTACTACACCGGAAGAAGAAGTTGGTGGGGTTTTGTCTGCGAATGATTTTCGTAAATTGCGGGTTTCTCATTCTACTATTCGTCATAATAGAGCTAGGAAAAAAGGAGGTGCCTTTGCTTTAGAATACACTAAGGCGCTTATTAATTATAATCGTTTTGTTGATAATCTGACTTTTGATGATGGGGGAGCTATTTATATGTCTAAATACTGCGAGGGAATGATAGATAATAATGTGTTTAAGTACAATACCGCTTTCAGAATTACTTATATCCCTCCTTATTACTCGTTTTCAGGGGCAGGAGCTGCCGCTTACATAAGTTGTGATAATATAGAAAACTTAGCTCCTACCTTTACTAATAATCAGTGTTATAACAATAAATCAGCAAATGGTATCTTTTATGATGGTACTATGGGTACTATTATTCAAAACAATATAATATGCAATAATGAATGTACTTCTGCAATATTTACAGGACATACCTTTAATAAAAGCCGTATTATTAATAATACAATAGCAAATAACACGACTTTAGGAAATTTTTCAGGAGGGCATATCATTTACGTTTTTGAGGAAGGGGGCTTATGTGTTAATAATTTAATATGGGGTAACGATACAATTCCGGTTAGACCAACTCTTTACCCTAAACCTCAATTTTCAAATATGGATTTTGAGAAGTTTAAAGTAGATAGTGTTAAAAATAATTTATTATCAAATGAAGAAATAGAGTGTCGTCGCCCTAATGAGTATATTGATGCTTTTCCTGATGAATTTAGAGAAGGAAATATTATAGACAAAGACCCTTTGTTTGTCAATCCTTCTCCGGGCACGGGTTTGGACTATGATGGAGAGTTGTATGACTGGTCTTTACAAGATGAATCGCCGGCGGTGAATAATGGATATGCCTTGTCTTTAGAAGCTAATGGTTTATCTGAGTATGATGCTTTCGGTAATTCACGTATATTTGGTAATAAAATAGATATAGGGGCTATTGAAAACCAAAATGTAATAGCCGGTATGAAACCTTATGATAATGAAGAAAGCAATATAAAGCTGTACCCTAACCCTGCTCAGGATTGGGTAACTCTAGAGGGAGATTTGAAGTTAAAAACAACTATTGATGTTTATACCTCTACAGGAATGTTGATTAAATCTTATCCTGTCAAAAATGTTAATCAGCAGACCATAAGCTTAAATGTGTCTGATTTAAAACAAGGTGTTTATTTTATTAAAATAGAAGAAACAATGCAAAAGTTAGTTAAGCGCTAATTTTTGAGATTGTGTTGTTGGTTTGTTTTTAATGTTCTTAAATAGGATAAAAAACGAAAGCCTTCAAAGATATTTAAATTCTTTGAGGGCTTTCATTTATAAAGCTATTTGATATTTTATTTCAAATATTTATCTAACCAGTTAAAGAATTCTCTTTGCCAAAGAATACTGTTTTGAGGTTTCACCACAAAGTGGGTTTCATCAGGGAAATACAACCATTGAGCATCTATACCTCGTAAACGAGCGGCATTAAAGGCTTGCATTCCTTGTGTGTAGGCAATTCTATAATCCTTATCGCTGTGAATAACATAAATAGGCGTATCCCAGTTTTGTACAAATTTATGAGGCGAGTTTTTAAAGGTATTCTGAGCCACCTTATTGTCTAATTCCCAATAAGCACCGCCCATATCCCAATTAGCGAACCACATTTCTTCGGTTTCAGTATATTGCGATTCAATATTGAAAATACCATTATGAGCAATAAAGGCTTTGAAACGTTTGTTATGATGTCCGGCTAACCAATATACAGAGAAACCACCGTAAGAAGCACCAACAGCACCCAACTTATCGCCATCAACAAATGGTTCTTTAGCAGCATCGTCAATAGCAGAAAGATAATCTTTCATATTTTGTCCACCGTAATCGCCTGAGATTTGCTCGTTCCATTCTATTCCAAAACCCGGTAAACCTCTACGGTTAGGAGCTACCACTACATAGCCGTTGGCAGCCATCATTTGGAAGTTCCAGCGGTATGACCAAAACTGACTAACAGTGCCTTGAGGCCCTCCTTGACAATATAAAATAGCAGGGTATTTTTTGTTAGGGTCAAAGTGAGGAGGTAAAATGTACCATACCAACATTTTTTTACCATCGGTAGTTGGTACCCACTTAGAGCGTACTTCACCCATTTCTAATTGACCTAATAAATCTTTGTTTTCAAAAGAAATTTCTTCCGCTTTTCCGTCGGTTTTGTTAACCAAATAAATCTCAGTAGGCTTAGACATACTTACGCGAGTGGCTAATAATTGTTTACCGGCATCTATTACCGATGTGTAATTATGAACGCCTTGTGTTATTTTAGTAATCTTACCGGAAGCTATATTCACTTTGTAGATTTCGTCGGTGGCGTGCCAGTCGCTGATAAAGTAAATGTCTTTGTTATCTTTTGAAAAAGTTAAATGATTGGCATTTTGTTCTATAGAAGCCGTTAAGTCCTTCATCTTTCCGTTAGCCATATCCATTATAAATAAACGGATTTTGTCAGATTCGTAACCATCTCTTTCCATACTTGTAAACGCCATATATTTACCATCGGTAGAGAATATAGGAGCTTTGTCGTAACCCATCATACCTTTAGTTAGGTTTTGAGTTTTTCCGCTTTCTAAGTTATACTGATATAAATCGGTATTGGTAGAGATAGCATATTCAACGCCACGTTTCTTTCTTGAAGTATAAACCAAATTTTTACTGTCGGCAGTGAAGTTAATTTCCTCCATTCCACCCCAAGGACGTACAGGAGATTCCCACATCTCGTTCAACATAATATCCTTGGCTTCGCCCATTTTTCCGTCTTTAAAATCAGCCACAAAAACGTGCGAATAGGTATCCACCCAATGATCCCAATGGCGATACATCATATCGGTCATTAATCTACCGGTGTTTTTGTCTAAGTCAGGGTGCTTGTCTTTGGTTGTGGTGTCTAATTTTACTTCTGAAATAAAAGCTATTTTACTCATATCAGGCGAAAACTTAAATCCGTTAATATCTTTGTCGAATTGAGTTACCTGCTTTTGCTGACTTCCATCAGCCTTCATTTTCCAGACCTGCATACTGCCCGACTCAGCAGATAAATAGTAAATATTTTCTCCTGAAGCGTCCCAAAGGGCATTGTATTCTCCGCCTTTGGTTTGGGTTAATCTTTGTTTCTTTTTAGTTTCTAAATTCAAAGTGTATAACTCTCTATTGCCTTTGTTTTGCTCTTTGCTGTAATAACTTACGCCGTAAAGAGCCGTCTTGTTATCCGGAGATAACTGCACATCCGATATACGTCCGAATGACCATAACACTTCCGGAGTCATTATATCAGAGTCTAACTTTAAATTTTGTTTTTCTATTAAAGCCTCTTGTTCAGCTTTATCCTTTTTTTCGGTTACCGACTGGTTATTACAAGCCGCCAAACCCATTACTGATAAGGTAATTGCAAATAAATATTTCATACGTCAATGTCAATTAAATTAATGTTTTGCAAATATGGTGTTTTTTTGTCAATTTTTAAAGGAGAACACTAAAGTTCTTAAAAGATTGTTAGCTTTTGCTATTAGTCCTTAGCTTCTTTAAATATTAATGAATTTTGTACCTATAAATCATCTAATTATTGAGTACAAAAAACTAAAGACTAATAGCTGAATGTCTTAAATGATTTAAAATTTCTCGTCGTATTTAGTCCAAAAAGCATCGCCCATTTCCCATGCTTTTTTAACCACATAATCGCCCCATTTAATGGTTTCTTGGGTTAAGATGCTTTTTCTCTTTTTTAACGATTTTGTTGCTAAAGCTTTTTTAACAACTTCTTTTTGTTCTTTTATGATTTGTTTTTGAAGAGGTTTAAATACCTTCTCAACATCATAACGCGCTTCGCCCCACCGTTGAGCTGTCAAGGTTCCTAATCTGTTGAAAGCCCACCAAGCGGATTGTCTGGTATAACCTTTGGTTCTTCCCGGTGTTTTATAAAAAATGGACAAGTCGGTAGTGCCTGAATATACCGGAATATAAACAGAAGTAGCGATATTGTCCATCGCCAACCAAGCTACACCGCCTATTTCGTCAGGCAAATCGCTTCTTAATTGAATGATAGTACCATACATAGTGTACCAACGCGCAATGGTGCGTTCTCCTAACCAGCCCCAACCGCCATTTATTTTGTGTAATTTATTGGCATCGTAAGGCATAAAAGGGTTGGCTAAAGGCGATTTAACCATTTTACCGTTTTCATCTTGCACGGTTAGGTTTTTGGTCATATCAAAATCGGTATTTTCATAGTAATCTTGAAAACACATTATTAAATCTTCTATACTCACTTTTTTATCCGGTTTAACTGAAAAAGGAAAATCTTCAGCATTAGGGTCTAACTTTAAAGAAGGAGCTAAAAGATTGAAAACACGCCACTCTCGCCTTCTTGAAGCCAAAGACCATCTGCTTTTAGGCGCATAGGCCTGTGCAAATTGAAAATTTTCTTTCTTAGGATTGTAGAACCCCATTTCTTCGGCTAAAGACAATACATTGGCAGAAGCTAAATAGTTGTTTTGGTCTTTTAAATCTAAAGTTTTTATGGTACTGGCATTAGCATTAACAGATATATGTTGGTCTGGAACACGGCGAGCTGCCCAAACGGCACCTATTTTACCTTTACCTGAACCAAATATTTCAAAATGCCAAACTTCTTCGGGATCTGCAATGGTTAAGCATTCTCCAAAATCGTTCCAACCGTATTTTTTCGTTAAACTATCTGCTAACAAAATGGCTTCTCTTGCTGTAGTGCAACGTTCTAACATAATTTGTACTAAGCGCTGGCAATCTATTAAACCGGCATCAGACTGTAGTTCTTCGCGCCCGCCTATGGTAGATTCGCCTATGGCTAATTGTTTCTCATTTAAAGAGGGGTAAGCCGTATTTAAAAATTGATAGGTTTTTAAAGCCTGAGGAATCTCTCCAATAGGTTTATGAGCATAGGTAGGCATTGCAAAAGTATCGCAAGCTTCACGTTTGTACATCGTCATTACACTACCCTTGGGGTGTTTTTGTGCAGGAACAACATTCGCCCACGAACGTGTTCTGTGACTATCGTCTGTGTGGGAGGTAAATACCGAACCGTCTTGACTGGCCAATTTGCCTACAGTAATGGTGGTACAACCCTCAGGAACACCGCCTTGCCAATCGCTTTTGTCTTGAGCATAAATAAAACTGCTCATTAATATAGAAATAATGATACTTATTCGCTTCATAATTTTTTTGTTTTAATTTATTCGCCCACAAATGTAAGGATTTTTTATTAGTGTCCGATAAAGATGTTTAAATATTGTGGTTACAGGTTGCAGGTTTGATGCTTGATGCTTCATAAAATCAGTTGACAAAATAGGTTTAGACATTATTAACTTAAATGCAATTAAAAATTTAAAAAGTACTCTATTAGTGTCGCTAATGTATTGTATGAAGCATGAAGAAGAAATAATATTAAGAAGCCATTTTCTTTCCTTATAAACTGTGAAAAGTAATAAATACTTGCAAAAACAACTCCCATAAAAGTTCCGTAAATAAAATATTCAAATGTGTAGTTATGGGCAAAGCCAAACAAAAGGGCTGATAGAGTTATGGCGAAAAATGTACTTGTTTTAAATCTTTTTAACAATGATTTCGTAAAATTGATAATTAAGAATTGGAATATAAAGGTTTCCCAAAGAGGAAGTACAACACCCGATAAAATAAGCTCTATAGGGAAATTACAATATTGTTTAATAATTTGTACGGTTTCATTAGTTTCGCCCGGCACATACAAAACAGACATTATTATTGAAGAACTAGTTACAAAAATGAATGTAATTAAAAAATAAATATAGACGTTAAGGTTCTTTAAAAAACGAATCATATTTTATCAAGATTAAAGTCAATACTGTAAAATTATTAAGAAAAACGATTGAGCTTTTAGCACTTTTGTTGCCGCCAAAATTATACATTCAAAGCGGTGGAAAGTTGTTTTTTATTTTCTATTTATTAACAATGTTTCAATAAGTTAAAACCTTGTTTTAGAACCCAAAAGAAACTAAAAGAGCGTAATTGATTCTAGGCATTGGGCGGTATAATATGGTATGATAGTCCTCATTAAATAGGTTGTAAATACTAAAGCGGACAGCCAAAGCGTATTTTTTAATATTGGTCTTGTATTCAAAACTCATATCATTCATAAAGTAGGGGTATAGTCGGTTTCGGCGTGTTCTTTGGTTGGAAGTTGTTGTAAAACGTTCGCTGAAACTATTAAACATATAAGAGCAATGAAAATGGGCATAGGATACTTCTACAGACATATTTCCTGAATGAACAGGTACATAAACCAATTGTTTTCCGTGAGAATTATCTCCCCAAACAAGCGGGTCGCCATAGTTGAGAGAGCGAGTGTAGGCATAAGTTCCGGATAGTTTTATACGCCATTTTCCCCAATGACTTGTTAATTTTAAATGCCCTTCTAAGCCTTTTACTAAGACTTTTTTGATGTTAAGAGGCGTCCATAAACCTTTGAAATTTCGTAGCCATACAATCCAGTTGTTGATGTCAGACCTATATGCGTTTATTCCACTTCCTAAATTAAAGTGATTCCAGCCTTTTTGATATTCAAGTCCTAATTCATAACTATAGCCGTCTTCAGGTTTTAACTCGCTGTTGCCTCCCGGTTGCCAATATAAGTCGTTTAATGTTGGACGGTGATAATTTTTGGAAATATTTCCTTTTAAAACCCAAGACTTATCTTTTAATAAGGCGTAATCCAAGCCTAAAAAAGGGATAATAGGTAGAGAATGTTCTTTTTCCCATTCTTTTCTCAACATCAAATTAAGGTTGAGACGTTTAAACCATTGTTTTTTTAAACTTAAGAAAGTGTTATATTCGGCTCTTTGGTGGCTATATCCCCATTTTTTTATTGTGTCAGAAGAACTTACCGAATGAAAATTGAGAGATACAGAAGCCTCCAAGCTAAAGCTTTTGCTAAAGAAATGTCTGTAAGTTATTTGGTTTAGGCTGCTTTTTTGCTTGTTTTTAGAATAGATGGTAGCTTGCATACCAACTCCTTGTATTAGGTTTTTCACGGTAAATAGCATATCGCTATAAATCCAAGCTGATTTAAAATGCCAGTCGTTATGTTCTCTATAATGTTTCCAATCCAGCACAGACTTAAAGTCCATTAAGGTTTGTTTGTTAATATTAGACTGCTTTGTACTCTCGTTGCTTACCGGTCTTGGAATACTGCGATTGGCTTTTTGTAACCATAACTTAAGCGAAACGATATCGTTAGGAGAACTTTTTAAATAAAACTCTTGTAGCCAACCATATTTCTTATAGTCAGCATTTTTGTTGGTGTCTAAAGGGTGTGTTAGTTGTTTGGTTTTAGGGTCTATATTAACATTCATTTTGTTAATGAAAGTATAGTCGTTTTTAGAATAAGAATGGTATAAGCGTGTAACAGATTGCCATTTCTTACGACCAATTTTAAAATGAAACAGTTCGTCAAATGTTTTAAAACTAGCGACTCCTTGCGTGTACTTTATAGATAAACGATTGTTCCAGTCCGGTTTGTTGTTGAGGTTGATACTTCCGCCTATACCTCCGCTGTTCGAAGCGATAGAGGCGTTGCCGTGTTGTAGGTTGAGCTCGTCAATTAGATACATAGGAATCAGTGAAAAATCGACCATTCCTGTCATTGGAGAGTTGATGTTGACACCATTCCAATTAACCTGTGTATGTGATGCTGCCGTTCCTCTAAATGAGGCGGAAGCCAAAGCGCCTCTACCATGGCTTTTAATAAATACGCTACTGTGCTCTGACAAAACTTCTGATAAAGATAGAGCTACGTTGGTTTTCAAAACCATACTGTCTATCTTTGTTTCGGTCATTCCGGCATTGTCCTTATTAAATAATCGGTTAGCCCGAACTTGTACTGTTTTTATTTTAAAAACAGAATCCTGAATGCCTTGCCCGTATAGTGAAGCAAAAGTAGTGCTAAGTAATATTAGAATGAAATATCTTTTAACAAACATTTACAACTTAATCCATTTTAATATTTTTGAAGAATCAATTGTGTTTAGTTTTAAGTAGTACATTCCGGCTGCCCATTCTTTTATGTTAATCAATCTCTCTGCTTTACCTTTATTTTCTTTAGTGTAAACAATTTGTCCGGCAATGTTGATGATTTCTAAACTTTCCCAATTTTCGGTTTGTACAACAATAAATTCTTGTGCCGGATTAGGATAGATTAAAGTCGTATATAAAATATCTTCAATTTTGGTTATAATTTTAGCACCTATGGTCTTTGATATTTCAGGATTGTCTTGCCATTTAGCTGTTAATGTTAATTGTTCTGTGGTATGACTTGGCAAGTGTAAAACATTGTTTTCGTCAACCCAAGCTTCGGGAATACTGCATTCCCATTCTAAAATAGCGTTGTCTAATTTTCTTCCTTTATGGAAAACAAAAGCTTCCAACTGATAGTCTAGCGTTGTGATGTTTTTAGGTAAAGGTTTGATAACAATCACATCTTCTATTCCTGTTATTTCAGGATTAGGCTCAACGACAACTGCGCCGGCTAAATCTGTGGATAATTCTCCTAACCAACCTGCTTGTCCTTGTACGGCTGTCTGAACTTTTACAAAATGAATTTTGTCTAAATCAACGTATTGCCCTAAACTGTCTACTGCCCAAGAAATATCAAAAGCATCGCCACCTGCATTTTCTTGTTCTTCTGTGTAGGGGTTGTCGGGTAAAGTATAAGGAGCGCTTTTTTTCATTAAATTATCGGCATAACCAAATGCACGTTGATACGATTTATACATTCCTCCTACATTGTCGATAGGGTTGTTTAATTTTGTGCCTTTTAAAGTGTATTCGTTAGTAGGAATATGAGGGAATAATGTCTGTTTAGGGTAATAAGGCTGTTTATGGTAACTGTTGCTTTCTATTACACCGGTATTGCCTTGATTGTCAGACCATGGTACATCTACAGAATCATTGGGGTTGGTGTAAGTGATGCTGTAATGGTGTTGGGTATCCGAAAAGAAATAGTCGCTACCCGCCAATTCATACCAAGTGTCATCAGGTAATCCGTTATTGTTGTCATCGCGCATTACATATACTACACCGGCTTCTGACCAATCTTGCATTGGGTTTCCGAAGATTGTAAAATCAACACCAAAAGGGTTGTCCGGATGATTTTCTACTGCTTGTTCAAAGCCGAAAATAATATATCCGCCACAGGCTCCTAAGCTTAAAATAGGATTGACTCCTCCTATTAAGTGTTCAGCTGCTTGTGGGCTTCCTGCGTTTTCTGTGTTAGTGAATTGCCCCGGAGCAGGGGTGTATTCGTAAATTGTTGAAATATATTGTGCTTGTAAATTAAAAGCCAATAAAATACAAAATATAAAAGCTGAAAATTGAAATTTATTCATAATTGATACTGTATTGATATTTGTAAAAAAAAATAAAGGAGGCGAGTTTACTTTACAACCTATATATAAAAGACAAAACTATAAATTAAACATATAATAACCATACGAGTTATAAACCGGCTCTGCCTCCTTCAAACAAAACAAAAAGGTTTTATCTTGTGGGTAAAACAGATAGTACAAACCTTTTATTTTTTTATTATTTTGCTCAGTACGTTTTTAGTACTAAAAAATAATATTTCTTTTAATATAAGATATTGTAATTATAGGGAGAAGAGCATAAGGCTTAGACATCGCGTTTACATCATCAGAGCAAGAAAAGATTTTTAATATAATAGTCAAAAAATACTTAATAAAATACTTCTTGAATATTTAAAGAACCCTTTCTTTACTTCTTTTTGACTCGTTATCCGTTCTCCGCAGATTACAAAATCTATGTGTTATGGGCAGGTCTTCTGACTTATCTCTCCCCTTTAGAGCCTTCCCCTAAATTTCAAAGAGTGGCATTGTTCTAAAGTATTAACAAGAATCACAGCAGCGGGAACTGTCATCGAATTACACGATATTCCCTTTTAATTCAGATTTTAGAATTATTTCTAAAACCAAAAACCAATAACAACGGCAAATGTAAATAATTAAGTTTAATATAAATACTAATTTCAATAATTTTTTTTCGTAAGGAGAAAATAAGGGGGGACTTTTGAAGTAAACTGTAATTTGGATTGAAGCAAGTTAAAAAGGGTTATATATCATTAAAACGAACTTTTGTTTAATAGTGATGAATATGGAATACTGTTCAAATCACTAAAATATTTGTTTTTGACCTATATTGTTTTAAAAATTTTTATCTTTGCATAGAGTAAATAAATATAAAGCAATGGCAATTTTAACATTAAAACACGACGATAAAAATGTAATTGCAAGAAAAACAGTTGGTTATATATTGTCATTAGGTGTTTTTGAACAGGCAGATGAAGAGAGTCCTTATGACCCTGAATTTGTCAAAATGGTTATAGAAGCTTCGCGAAGTAAGAACAGAAAAAGAGTTGATGATGTAGATGCTTTTATTAAGAGTTTGTCGTAATGTATAAGTTAGAAATTGACATAAGGGCAGAAAAACGTATCATTAAGCATCAAAAGAGTGGCAATAAAGCTATTGTTCGCCCAGAGCAAATTCATACTTCTTAACCTAAATGGTTAAGTTTTTTGTTTTAAAGCCTTTAGGTGTTAATAGAACAGACCTCAAAGGTCTTTGAGACCTTTGAGGTCTCCCCTTTAAATTACCATAATAAACTAATTATAAAACTATTATCATTACAAAATGTTTTTAAAATACAAAGTGTGAGTTTCCCCTGATTGTTCGCCAAGCTAGGAAACGTAACTTTACTTGTCTATGTAAGAGAGAATATTGGGTTTTGGCTACTTTTAGGATATTTTTCAAAGTAGCGTTCAACTTCAAAAATTTGTCGATTAATTATAAAAGCCTAATAACTAAACGAAAATAATGCTTATAAAAAAAGGGGCTTTGTTAAAAAACCCCTTTTAAAGTGAATCCGGAGGGACTCGAACCCCCAACCTCCTGGGCCGTAACCAAGTGCACTATCCAATTATGCTACGGATCCGTTTTGCGACTGCAAATATAAGAAGTATTTTTAAATTCAAAATGCTTTTTGTATGTTTTTTGAAAAATCTGTTTTTTAGTGTTAAACCTCTTGTTTTTCAGTTGTTAAAAGCTATTTTAATTTTGTGAATTGCTTAAATAAATGATTGTTTTGGGCTTAAATCTTAAAAATAGAGGGAAAATTTTGACGAATTAAGCTAATAAAAGAGTGAAAGTTTATTTTTTCGACACATTAAATTTAAAATAACAAGTGGTATAATCGATATAAGAGGCTTTAGTAATGAAAAAAGCATTACATTTGTCAGCAATAGAAAAGATAGAAAAAAGTTCTGTAAAAATTCTTAAAATATTGATAATATGAAGAATGGCGTAATGCTTATATTGGCTGTTTTGACAGTATATTTAACCAGTTCGTGTTTAAAAGAAGAGTTTGTTACTTCTTCTGATATGAAAGTGGAGTTTTCTGTTGATACGCTTTTGTTTGATACTGTATTTGCGAATGTAGGTTCTACAACGGCTTATTTAACTTTAAGAAACCCAAATGATAAGGGGGTAAAGATAAATTCATTGTGTTTGGCTAAGGGAGAAAATTCTCCTTTTAGGGTTAACATTAATGGAGAAAAAAAATATTGCTTGGAGAATGTGGAATTATCAGCTAAAGATAGTCTGTATATTTTGGTGGAGATAACGGTTGATCCAAATGATAAAAACAATCCGTATGTGTTGGAAGACTCTATTGTTTGTCGAATTAGTCAAGCGGTTTACGATGTTAAATTAAGGGCATGGGGACAAAATGTGCATTATATAGATGGTCGCAAGAATGGGCTTCTTCAGACTCAAACTTGGACAGCAGATAAGCCGTATTTAGTGTATAATTCGATGTCAGTAGATAGTTTGCAGACCTTGACTTTAGAGGCAGGAACTCATATTTATATGCACAAAGACGCTCATATTTTTGTAAAGGGAAATTTAATTGTCAACGGCACTTTTGAAGAACCGGTTGTGATAGAGGGAGATAGATTGGAGGAGTATTATAAGGATAAAGCAGGACAATGGGGTAATATTATTTTAGCTGAGGGAAGTCAAGCCAATTATTTTAAATGGGCTGAAATTAAAAACGGAACTATAGGCTTGCAGGTAGGTGGTTTGAGCAATATAGCTAAATCGCAAGTGCATCTGGAAAATTGTAAAATAGAAAATATGTCTTATGCCAATTTGTTTTGTCTTTCGTCAGAGGTAACAGTCAATAATAGTCTGTTTAGTAACGCAGCTTACTATAATCTGGTGGTTTTGGCAGGAGGCGAATATGAATTTAACTACTGTACTTTTGCTAACTATTGGTCTAATGATGTGCGTTCAACTCCGGCGGTGGTTTTAAGCAATAATATTATTCAAAAAAATCAAAAATATCAAGGTGATTTAAAACGGGCTGATTTTACCAACTGTATTATTAGTGGTGATACAGAAGAGGAATTAGAGTTAAGTCAAGATGAAGGAGCTGAATTTAATTATTTCTTCTCTAACTGTTTGATTTGGAGAACAGAAAAAACATTTACTTCGGAGCATTCGGAACATTTAATATTAGATCAAAAACCGATGTTTGAAGATGCCTACACCGGTTCTTTTATTTTAAGGTATGGTTCGCCTGCCATAGACCAAGCCAAGCCGTTGGACAGCCCTTTCCTTATGGTGGATTTAAATAATCAGACAAGAGATGTTAATCAATTGCCTGATATAGGGGCTTATGAGTTTGTAGAACCGGTTGAAGAAGAGTAGGGGAGCACTTGTTTAATCTAATTGAGATGTTAGCCTTTTATTTTTGTTCTTTAATATAAAAAACACAAGTCCATTTCTATGTTGATTACCGAGCAAGAAAAATATACTTTTCGATTGCATTTGTTTTATACTGCTACAGAGGGAATTATTGCAGGTATTTTGTTGTTGAATGAATTGGTTTTCTTGAAATCCCTGAGGGGCTCGGATATCCAACTGACTTTTTTGTTTCAATCAAGTATGTTGGTGTTTTTGTTTGCAATGCTTGCTAATGAAGTGTTAAAGCGTTTTCAAAATAGAAAAAAAACATTACGTATGGTTTCTTTTATATGTAATGCCCCTTTGCTCGCTTTTTTGTTTTTCCCTAAAGTGGATTCTAACGGCTTAAGCTCATATTACCATTATGTTTTTTTGATGGTCTTTTTTATTTACTTTTTGTCGAAAATAGCAGTTAGTCCGTCTGTTAATCAGTATTTAAGAGGGAGTTACAATAGCCAACATATGGGGACTTTGTTTAGTTATGCTTCTACTGTTCAAAAAATATTAACCATTATTTCGGCTTTGTTCATCGGCTTTTTGTTTGATTATGAAGTGAATTATTATCGTTTTATTTATCCTTTAGTAGGTTTATTGTCTTTTGTTTCTGTCATTCAGGTGACTAAAATTCCTTTTGTTCAGCAGTACAAAAAGCCAAGTGGTTCTGTTATTAGTAGCCTAAAATATTCCTTAAAAAATACCTTTTTGATACTAAAAGGAAATAAACCGTTTTTCCATTTAGAAATGGGTTTTATGCTCTATGGTTTTGCGTGGATGAGCACTTATGCGGTTATCACTATTTTCTATCAACGTGTGTTATTGTTGAATTATTCAAGTGTGGCTTTCTATAATAACCTAACAAGTCTTATTGCTATTATTAGCTTGCCATTATTTGGGCGTTTGATAGGTAAAATAGACCCCAGACGTTTTGGAATGATTTCTTTTTTGTCATTGATGTTGTTTATTTTGTTTACCGGTGTAACTCAATATCTGCCGTTTTATACCACCATTTTGAATGTAAAAGTGTTTTATGTTTTATTGGTTGCAGTTGTTTTTAATGGCTTATTTACAGGAAGTATGCCTTTGTTATGGGGCATTGGAAGTAGCTATTTTTGTAAACCACATCAAGCGGCAGAGTATCAGTCGCTACACCTTTTTCTAACAGGTTTAAGGGCGGTTTTTGCGCCATTTTTAGGCTTGAGCTTATATAAGTCTATGGGCTTTTCTTTTAATTTTTTCATAGGCATTCTTTTCTTGTTGGCAGCCACAGCAGTCTTGTTTTTTTCTTTAAAAAGAATCAAAATTTAACAAATATTAAGCCTTAGATTATTTATCAATTAAAGTGAAGTAAATCGTATTTTTTATTTAATTTTGTGGACTAATTATTTTTAAATCCCTTTTTATAAGGAGATTATATATAAACTGTAAAACAATTAAATGAAACGAAAATTAATATCAATAGGAATCGCTGTATTAATTATAGTACTCGCCTTTGGCGTTGTTAAACTGATGAAAGGAAATGCACGAAAGGAGAGGGAAAAACCTGAAAGGAAAGTTCCCTTAGTAGAGGTGGTTAAACCACGTTTGGGGGATGTTTCTTTTAAGGTTAAAGCAACAGGTAAATTACAAGCGGTACAGCGATTTAATATCGTTTCAGAAGTGAATGGGCAATTGTCTTCTCAGGCTTTGCAATTTAAAGAAGGCAAGGCTTATCGTAAAGGAGAGTTGATGTTGTCAGTTAATAGTAAGGAGTATGAAATGAATTTGGTCGCTAAAAAAAGCGATTTCATTACGCGTATAACCTCGGTACTTGCCGATTTAAAATACGATTATCCTGATGCTTATCAGCCTTGGTATGATTATGTTAATAGTATTGATGTTGAGAAAGCATTGCCTCAACTTCCAAAACCAAATTCAGATAAAGAAAAATTCTATTTGGTTGGAAAAGGATTGTATTCAGTGTATTATAACTTGAAATCTATGGAGGAGCGCTTGAGTAAATACAATATTGTTGCGCCTTATGACGGAGTGCTGATTCGTGCTAATGTGGTGCAGGGAGAAGCGGTACGTTCCGGCAGTTCTTTGGGAACCTTTATTAATCCTCATCTTTTTGATTTAGAAGTGAGTTACCCTTTGTCCTTGGTTAAGGATATTAAGAAAGGCACTTTAGCTGATTTGTATTCATCAGATTTAAAACAATCATGGCAAGGCGAGGTGGTTCGTATAGGCGCTAATATTGATGCGAAGACTCAGAGTGTAAAGGTGTTTATTCGTGTTAAAGGAAGCGGTTTAGTAGAGGGAATGTTTTTAACAGCAGCTGTTAGACAGCAGGCTATTAAGGGAGCTTTGAGTATTTCTCGAAAATTGATAGATAATCAAAACAAGGTGTTTTTGGTTAAAAATGGTCATTTAAAACTTCAAAAAATAGAGGTTCTTGAAACCCAAGGAGATATTGCTGTTGTAAAAGGATTAACCCCTGAAGATGAATTGATGACTACAGTAATCAAAAGTGCTTATAACGGAATGGAAGTACGAGTACAGTAGGGCAAACTCACACTTTCAGGTTTAATAATTAAGTATCTTATTTTAAGAATTTTAATTATTTAAGAATTAGACCTCAAAGGTCTCAAAGACCTTTGAGGTCTTCTCTTTAAATCATTATAATAATCTAATTGTAAAGTTATTACAGTTATAAAATATTTTAAAATACAAAGTGTGAGTTTGCCCTGACCAGTGCAACCTTAGTTGGGTGTTTTATGGAGAAAGGAATAAACTTATTTAATATTCTCTAAATCAGTTGTGTTTATTTTTTCATTGTTTCGAAATATTTGAGTAATTTTTGTTCAGAATTAGAGTCGAATCCAATCATCAGATTCTCTTTGTATTTATTTATAAGTTTACTGAGTTTATCGGTTTCTTTTTGCTCTTTATAATAATGGGCTAATTGATAATATGCGGTTCCATAGAGATAAATTATTTTAGAAGCACGTGGTTGATTATTGTCAATTATGCTTTTTAGTTTTTCAAGTTGATTATGAAAAACTAAATCTTCAAGAACAGAGATGTCTATTGCAAATGGCGTTCCTTTAGTTTCAATAGGAGTTAGTTTAGAAATTAAACCACAAAACTGAAAGTATTTGCTTAAACCTGCTAAATAATAATCTTCAAACGTATTGGTAAAGTAAATAGGTCTTTTCCAAGCATTTGTTTCAATAATATTGATAAGCATAGCTCTTGCCGGACTCAGGAATGATTGTTTTTTCAGTTGAGCGCCTTTTATTCTTGAAACGCTTCGTTCTGAATAAAGGTCTGGTTCAATTAACCAATTCATAGTTGAATTGTGAGGTATGGAGTATTGCTTTGCTAATTGATTTGGAATAGGTATTTTAACCATAGTTGTATCCCATTTGTATGGGTGCATATCTAAGATTTGCTCTTTTGTCAGTCCTGATGCTACACCACGTAAGACATTAGATGCTTTATTTTCTTGTAATGCTAAAACAAAAGACGGTCTATCAAGATAGGATAATGGAATAAGGGATATGTCTTTGCGATAATCGTAGTGCAGTTGAACAAACAGACAGATGTTAAGAGTGTAATCTCCGTGTGTAAATAATATGGCATCTTTCTGACAAGAATTAAGTATGTTTTTTCCCAACTCAATTGCCCATTCAGGAATGACTCCTCTTTGATATGCTTTTTCAAACTGTTCTTTTATCTGAGATAAATTATTTCGTTGATATGCTGCGTACGCAACAGCCGAACATTCTGTAAAATAGAAATATTTTGCGTCTCCGTAATTGGGGTTCAATTCTAAGGCTTTATCGAAATATTTTAATATTTTGTCTGAATAATTTGAATTATACCCTTTTAAAGGTCTGCTATCGTAAGCTTTATAATGGTTGAAAAAACCTAAGTAATAATAAATCTCCGCATCATTAGAATTTTGCTCTAATGCTTTCTCCATTAACTGAATAGCAGATGTGTAATTTTCTTTTTTGAACTGTTCAATGGCTTGTTTCTTTAAGTCTTCAACTTGTGAGAAAACAGAATTCAATGTTAAAATGAATACTATAAATAACAACAACTGTTTCATTCTTTTATGCTTTAATTCGCGCTAAAAAGTAAGGTGTATAAATAGAGAGGAACTTGATGTAATAAGTTTTTAAATCAGTATTACTCGTAGTACCTATCGTTTTTTATTTCACACTTTCAAAAATAGAAAATAAAAGCAAAAGCATTGATAAGTTGGACTAATTTTTTAAGTCTCAATTCTGTATATGTAATTTATACACTTGTGTTTTAGCGTATTTTACTCTTGTTAATTCCACTTATATCCAACTAAATAATATCATTCCTGTAAGCGATATAGTGTCGCCATTTGGCTATGGCTTGTTCCATATCTTGGGGTAATTCTGATTCGAAAAATAAGCGTTCTTCTGTTACAGGATGAGTAAATCCTAATGTTTTAGCGTGCAGGGCGTGTCTTGGTAAAATCCGGAATACATTCTCAACAAATTGTTTGTATTTAGAAAAAGTAGTTCCTCTTAATATTTTATCTCCACCGTATCGTTCATCATTAAAAAGAGGGTGCTTAATGTGTTCCATATGTACCCTTATTTGATGCGTTCTTCCGGTTTCTAACTGGCATTCTATTAGGGAAACATAAGCTAAATTTTCTAATACTTTATAGTGAGTTAAAGACCATTTTCCTTCGCTTTCGTCTTGGTAAACGTGCATCTTTAGTCTATCTTGTAAATCGCGCGCAAGATAACCGCTAACACTACCTTCCTTTTCTTCGAAACTACCCCAAACTAAAGCTAAGTATTTGCGCTCGGTAGTATGGTCGTAAAATTGTTTAGATAAGTGTTTCAGAGCGACTTCTGTTTTAGCCACCACCAATAAACCCGAGGTGTTTTTGTCAATTCGGTGTACCAAACCCGGACGTAAATCATCAGTTTGGAATAATTCAGAATCTTTTAAATAATGCGCTAAGCCATTGACCAATGTGCCTGTATAGTTGCCATAACCCGGATGCACAACCAAACCGGCAGGCTTATTAAGAACCAATACATGTTCGTCTTCGTAAACAATATCTAAAGGAATATCTTCAGGAATAATTTCAAAATTATGAGGAGGAGTAGGAAGAACAATTGAAATAGAATCGCCTCCTTTGACTTTGTAGTTGGCTTTCACAGAGGCTTTGTTAACCAATACACATTGGGCATCGCAGGCTGTTTGAATTTTAGAACGAGAGGTGTTCTCCATTTTAGCCGCTAAAAATTTATCTATACGGATAGAGCTTTGTCCTTTATCAACTTCAAAACGATAATGCTCAAACCATTCGCCTGTATTGTTGCTTTCTTGTTCTGCTTGTTCTATATTATTGGTCTTATTTTCTGACATTTATCTTTTGATTATCTTTTTTGTTATAAGTTGGTTCTTATTACTTGTTTTTAATATATACATCCCTTTAGGGTATTGGCTTAGGTCTATGGTATAAGGTAAGAAAGCGTTGTTCTGATACCACAACAGCGTTCCCGATGGAGAGTATAAACTTAAATTTACCTTGTTCTGTGTATCAGAAGTTACTTGTAATGTATGTTCTGTCGGGTTAGGGTAAACCTTAACATTTAATGCTTGAGATAAAGCCGATTGGTCGGCTATTTTGGATAGTTCAAAATCTTCACCCATTAAAGGTCTTAACATAGGCATACCTATATGGCTCGCTTTCCACTGATTATTAATGTTGTAGAATACTTGATTCTTATTGGTGTTATTCATATCATATCCCAAACTATACACTTTTCGGCTGTTGTTTTCCCACCCTATAAAGAAATTTTTGTCAACTTTAACAGCTTGCGAGAATTTAAAATTAGTGAAAGTATAATGCCCTGATTGAAATTGAGCTAACAAAAGTTCTTCTTTATAAATCAGGCTTCCCGGTTTTCCGTTATTGTCTTCCCAAACACATAATGAAAAAGAAGGAACATCTTCGTTTAGAAAATCACGATATGGGTTGAAATAAATAGAAATGCCTCTTAAAGAGTCTGATTTTAAAGCTTCTATTTTGAACGCATATTGCGCTTGGTCGCCTATTAATGTAAATCCACTTTCAGCACTTCCGTCGTCGTAAGCGTAGTAATTGTAAAATTTTTGTTGAAAGCTGATAGTGTCGTTTCCTTCAAAAAAATGGAGGTTATCAGAAGGAATAGCTTTAAAATATAATTTCGATTTAAAAATGGTACTATCAGACAATAAGGAAGGGTAATTTTCTAAATGATTATCAGGGGCATTTAGTAAATAACTCATTGTTGTAGGACTTGATGTGCCTACGTCAATCGAAGCATTACTTAAACTGTCGTATAATACTCCATTTTGATTTTTAAGTGTATAGGTAATATTATTAACCGATAAGGTTTGATTATAATGATTTTTAAAAGTAATTTTTAAAGTATCAATAGTCATTTTTGAAGCATCATAATGAGAATATGGTACGGAATAATAAGGTGTAAAGATGCGATTAGAGAAAGAAGAAAAAGCAACATCTTTATTTTTACGATTCGTCACACTGCGATGACTATCCAAATAAACATAATCTAAATGCCAAAAGTCATTGTTTATAGCTTCCTCGTTTTGAGAAGAGCTAATGCTGGCATAATTGTAAAATCGAAACTGAAACCCCTTGTAGAAAAAATTAGTATCGCTTAAATTAACCCAAATATTTTTAAAAGTAAGAAATTCTTCCGCATCAGAGGTACTCCATAAATGTACCCATTCTCCTTCTTGATTTAAGGCTTCTAAAACGATAGAGTCTTTATTGTTGGGGATACTCCAGCCTAACCCTTTTGCTTGAATGTAAAACGAAAGGTAAACAGAATCTTCAGGTAAATATTGAGATAAATCTAAGGGTTTTGAGAGCAATATATCTGCAACAAAAGGACTTGTTTGAGCGTAAGGATAGCTTTGCCCTTCGCTATTAAACATATCAAAAGTGGCGACTCCAACAGAGGGAGGGTTAATGGGAAAATTATTATTAACAAATACCGATTGATTCAACCATAAAGCAGGGCTTACAACATTTTGTGAATAAGAAAAATCATCAAAAAAAGGTAATTCTAATGTATCAGAACTATTGTCTTGTTCCAGAGCTCTTTGCGATATAGTCTGAGTAGAAACAGGATTGATAGAGTGGAAAAAAGCTTGTCCTTTAAGCTTATATGGTATTAATAAATATAAAAAAATGGCAGCTATGATATACTTCTTCATTCTGTGAAATACTTTAATTATTGATTAATGTGATTTAAAGAATCTATGGCCTTTCTAATTAAAGAAGTATCAATACCTACATAAGTGCTATCTAATAGCCATTCTTCTTTGATGAGTACTTTATTACTGTCTAAGGTAAACCATAAATCAACAAATTTTCCGGGACTAATGTCCTTTGAAAAAGGTTCCGGTTCTTGTTGATAAACAAAAGCTTTGGCACTATCTTCTGCTGTTAGAATATGCTCATCGTAAAATTTGGCTCCCGTATTAACGTATTGAGAAGATAATATAGAATCAGCTTCATCTAATGTTTTGTATAATAGGAAAGGAATGCTAACTGATTCGTTATCAATTCCTAAACCGAGTGTTAAATCGATTTTAGAACCTTTTTCTATCATTTGTCCTACAGGGATATTTTCACCATCTATTTGTTGTTCTAAGACGTTGTTTTTAGCAATATCAGGAACATAATTAAGTTCACCTATTTTGAAACCATATACAGAAGCATCAGCGATAGCTTGGCGTAAAGAAGCACCAATCAGATTAGGCATAGCTATCATTTCTGCTTGTGAGGAATTGATAGTTAGGTAAATTGTTCTGTCTTCTTTAACTTTTGAGCCCATTGCCGGTACTTGAGCAGCAATCAAACCTCTTTCTGCTTCATTAGAATAAACAGTGTCAATAATTTTTACTTTTAAGCCGGACTGTTGAGCAAATTCTTGTGCGTCAGCATAAGTTAACCCTCTTAAGTTAGGAACCTCTATATTTTTCAGATGTCGGGTATATTGCCCCAAACTGATGATTAATATAATATAGGCAAGAACCACCACTAACCCCATAATAATAAGGTTAATTAAAAAAGATCTACTAAATAAAAAACGCAGTAATGACATTCTATTTTTTTAATTGATTTTAAAAGACAAAGATATTATATTTAAAAAATATAAAAGTACTTAATCCAAGAATTTATTGGAGGTTCTACGACTTAGAAGATTAGTATTTAATAATTTTAACTCTAGCTTTTTCTGTTATTAATATATAATTTCCTGAAGGTATATTATTTAATTTTAACAATAACTGATTTGAAGATAACATATTAACATCGACTTTAGATATGACATTTATTCCTAAAACATTAATGAGTCTTAGATTAAGAATAGAACCCAAATCTCCTTTTAATGTTACTTCTGAATGAGTAGGATTAGGGTAAGCTATTATGGTTTTCCCTTTTTTGAAATCAGGAGATATATTGATCGCTCTAATGGCTAAGTCTTTGGTTGTACCATCATAATCTGTTTGACTAAGCAAGTAATAAGTAGTTCCTTCAAAAGGCGTTTCGTCTTTAATATGATAATACTTTTCGGATATAGAATTGCCTGCTCCTGAAATGGTTTTAAAAGCTTGGTGCCATTCAAGTGGATTTTGTGATTTATATACACTATAATAATCGTTATTAATTTCTAGTTTAGAACGCCATTCTAATAGCACATATTCTTTTTGTTCAGAAACATCAAAACTGTATAATTCTATAGGATTAGGCGAACAGTCGGTATCTTCGTTTCGTAAAGCCGTTTCTATAACTGTCACACTAGCACTTGAAGAACAACCTTCATCGTTCGTAACAGTATAGGTGTAGGTGTCGCCGTCATGACTCCAAGTTCCACCCGATTCAGGAGAACCTTCTAGGGCTAAAAATAACTCGTTTTGCGTAGGAACTTCTCCTTCACAGACATTTAGAATAGCATTTAAACCGGCGTTGGGTTTAGGTATTTCTGTAACTGTAATCGTAGCACTTTCATTTTCGGTACAAGGTGGGTTGGCATTTACAGTGTAAGTATGAATTAAACCATTATGAGTCCAAGTACCACCTGTGTTAGGTTCTCCGTTTAAAGCATCAAAAAGTTCAGTGTCATTTAGCTCTGTTCCTTCACAAACACTTATAGTTCCATTTTCTCCTGCATTGGGGCGTGGGGTTTTTCTAACAGTAACCCTAGCACTTGCGGCTTCGGTACATGGTGCTGTTGCATTTACAGTGTAAGTGTGATAAGGTTCATTATGAGTCCAAGTACCGCCTATTTGTGGGTTTCCTCCTAAAGCATTAAATAAATCGTTGTCATTAGGTGCATCATCTTCGCAAATATTCAAAGTTCCATTCGTACCTGCATTAGGTCTTGGGACTTCAATAACATTAATGGTAGCAGTAGCTGTTCCTGTACAAGGTGCTGTTGCGTTTACTGTATAAATATGAGTTAAACCTATATTTGTCCAAGTACCACCGGTTTGAGGATTACCTCCTAAGGCATTGAATAGCTCCGTTTCTGTTGGGTTTGTTCCTGCACAAATTCTTAGAGTACCATTGGTTCCTGCATTTGGAGTAGTCGTTTCTGTAACTGTCACTGTAGCCGAAGCCGTTCCTGTACAAGGCGCCGTAGCATTTACAGTATAAGTATGCACTAAACCATTATGATTCCACGAACCACCGGTTTGCGGATTTCCCCCTAGGGCATTGAATAGTTCCGTTTCTGTTGGCGTAGTACCTGCACAAACAGTTAATGTTCCATTGGTTCCTGCATTTGGAGTAGTCGTTTCAGTAACTGTCACTGTAGCCGAAGCTGTTCCGGTACAAGGCGCCGTAGCATTTACAGTATAAGTATGCTCTAAACCATTATGATTCCATGAACCACCGGTTTGAGGATTTCCCCCTAGAGCATTAAATAATTCCGTTTCTGTTGGGGTTGTGCCCTCACAAACAGTTAA
>PDWI01000754.1_pt1 | contig 52360 bp, 51 predicted proteins | sample 1430891 | NCBI WGS metagenome assembly PDWI01 (sample SAMN01162508, study PRJNA174530) | Oral metagenome, whole genome shotgun sequencing project. | biome: Marine environment; feature: Marine mammal; material: Swab sample of the gingival sulcus; isolation source: swab sample of gingival sulcus... | reverse complement strand
TTTATGGGAGTTGTTCGACCCTCCTACGGTAAAACACAAAACCGAAAATGGTCAAAAAATGTTGTTTAATTTCAATTAACTATAACCGGACACTTGTGATGAGCTGTGGTATAACCGTACTTTTCGAAAACAACGGTCAGGTTCCCACCACCTTCAACCGGAAGCAAAAATTTTCCATCATCATTCGTTAATACTGATCCATATTCAGGCTTGTTCAAGATGGTGACATTTACTCCAGCCAACTCGACGCCGTCTTCGGAAATGATCGCTCCCGAGACTAAAGCAAAGCGATGGGGGTCATATTCAACAAGTGTGGCATCCTCTGGTATTAAGTATTCATATTTTTTAACAAAAGAATTGTTTGGCAGCTCATTGCCACCCCAACTAGGCTCCGGCTCTATTATTAAGCCAAGTAAAGTAATCAACACGGGAATTGCCATAAAATATTTATTCATTTAACCAATTCTCTCTTTAACATATTAATAACACAAGAAATTTTTCCGAAAACTTGCATTTATTGCCCCTGATGACGTACGCAGACTATATGTTTTGAAATAATCAACAATTTCATCTATTCCTATTTTTTTAAAGTTAATGCAGGTACTTTTTTGCTTTTTTATAGTATTTTCTTGCTTATTTCGCCGAGATTACTTGTAACACTTATTGGTATTTGACAACAAATGGTCAGCTTGCAGTAGAAAATGAGCAAACAAAAATGGCTTGTCTTTGAAAATATGGCCAACCTTGGATGTTATGAGAAAGACAGGTTAGCTCTTTAATGATGAAGGGAAAAATAAAAAAAATGACGGCCCACAAGAAAATGCATCAGGAGCTGCGGCCAGAGGGTAATATTGAAAAACGTTGTAAATGGGCCTCAGGATCAGGTGCGCTTATACTCTGAAGAGATGATTTTGTACCTTCTCATCAGCCGTTGTAACGCCTGCCTGTCCAGGCCACAGGACGCCGCAGCGTTGGTCACATTGCCGTTATGATCCGTGAGAACGTTTTTGATGTACCCGGTTGAAAACACTTCAACAAGTTCAGCTTTTGCCTCGTTGTAGCTGGTCGTGTAGTAATCGCGAATATCCCAGCGGTTTGGGGCCGCTTTTTGCTCTCCATCAGCGGTATCCTGCAGCAACAGGCGTACGCCATCAAGTGTCATTGTCTTTTCTGTTGCCAGCAGAACAATTCGTTTAATGGCATTGCGCAGCTCACGCACATTGCCCTGCCATTCACGATTGCAGAGGTACTGCACCACTTCAGGCGGAAACTCCAGTTTGTCCCGCTGGTATTGCTCGGTAAAACGGGATAAAAAATGGTGCACCAGCAAAGGAATGTCTTCTTTTATTTCGTTGAGCCCCGGCATGACAACCGTGACCACGTTTAAACGGTAAAACAGGTCTTCGCGAAACTCACCGGTTTTGATTTTTTCTTCAAGATCCTGATTGGTGGAAGCCACCACCCGCACATTAACCTTGATGGTCCGGTTCTGCCCCAAGGGCTGGATTTCTTTTTCCTGGAGCACCCTGAGCAGCTTGGTCTGGATCGAAACCGGGATGTCTGCAATTTCATCCAGCACGATTGTGGAGCCTTCAGCTTCCAGAAAGAGGCCTTTCTTGTCCTTGAGTGCACCGGTAAACGCCCCTTTGGAGTAGCCAAACAGCTCACTCTCCAGCACATTTTCGGGCAGAGCCGGGCAGTTAACGACAATGAGCTGCTGGTGGCGGCGGTTGCTCATATTGTGCAGGGCCTTGGCCGCCAACTCCTTACCGGTCCCGCTTTCCCCCCTGATCAACACTGTGACGTCAGTATCAGCCACCCTTCGTAACAGCTCTACTGTCTTGGTCAGCGGTGGGCTTTGCCCTATGAACCCCTCGGTTTTACCCAAGGTGCTGAGGGTGTTTTTCAGCTGGAGATTGGTTCGCAGTAACGAGGTTCGCTCCAGGCAGTTATTCACCACCCGAACAATCTGATCTTTGTCAAAGGGCTTTTCCAAAAAATCGTAGGCACCATTTTTTAGAGCCTGCACCGCCATATCAATGGTGCCGTAGCCTGTCATGATCACCACTGAAATGCTGGGATCATGTTGCCGTATTATTTTGAGCAGTTCCAACCCGTCCAGATCAGGCATTTTGATGTCAGATACCACCACATCAGGATGGTTATGCTGGAGGAGTTCAACAGCTATGGCACCGGAAACGGCAGTAAGAACTGTACAGTTACACTTCTTTTCAAGGATGAGTTGCAGCATGGTGAGCATATCTGGCTCGTCATCGACGACCATGATCAACGGTTGTATGCTCTCTTGTGCTGTTATCATTTTTTTTCTCAGGCTTATATGCGGCCAGGTATTGAAAGTATTGCTGGATAAATTTACCCGAGATGGTGTCGCGGTTGCTCACATCAGGTAAGGTAATGTACTCTGCGGCCTCAACTCCAAAAAGGGCATAGAATACCTCTTCAGAGAGCAGGGCCAGTTCTTCATAGAGTTCATATACCTCTTTGTGCTCTAAATCACAACCTGCTAACCTGCAGTTGATGGGCCGATACTGGTGAAGCAGGCATACATCATCCTGCCGTAACGGGCAGTCAGCGTTTTCATCTCTGTAAAAAGGCAGCGGTGGCGGTGCTTCAAGCAGTCCACTGTGTTGTTCAATCCCGTCTCCTGCGCCCACAGCCTGACCGATGATCTGGTTTCGCTGCGCAGAAGACAGCGTCACGTTGACCTTGTTGTTCAAATACAGTGCCTCTATCAATGAGAGGTTGAAGGTGCTGAAGCAGGGGGTTTTCTCTCCGGTGCACGATGTCTGGCTTTTTTCAGCGACAAGCTTGTCCACCTTTTGCAGCAGCTGTTCATAACGGGTGTAGTAATCCTCCAGGTCGTCGGCTGAGCGGTTTTCAGCAGAAGGCTCAAACATTTTAAGCTGGCCTTCTTTTTTGCCAAATTTTCTCAGCAGCCACCACTGGGAGAAATTGGTCGGGTTAGCTCTGGCTTTGGCTTTTTTCAAAACCTTGCTCGCTTTTTTCATATTAAAGCCGCGTCTGAGCATGTAGGCGGTAATAAAGGTGCCGGTGCGTCCCACTCCGTGTTTGCAGTGGATCAGCACTTTTTTCCCCAGATAGACGGCTTCATCCAGCCATTCCAACCCTTTTTCCATCTCAGCCAGGGTAGGAGCGGTTTCATCGGGGATGGGAATGTAGAACACCTCAAACCCGGCTCCTTCTTCAAGCTCATGCAGATCAGAGAACTCGCCACAGAGATTGACAATCCCGCTGATGCCCTGATCACGGATAGAATCCAGGTCATCATAGGACATGGGGGCATGGCCCACGGCAAGGTAATCGGTTATCCAGGTAACTCTATAGTCAGACATTATCTATCCATTGGCTCCAACAGAGCAAGAGAGCAAGGGGATCCAGAAAACCGCGTTTGCTTTGGCTGCGTCACCAGCCAAAAGAAAGCAGCGGATTGAACATCAACCACAGCAACGGAATGCAAAGAGTGCAACATCATCAGCCTTCCTGAGAAAAAGAGTACCGGCCGGCAAAAAAATCGTTGATACATTCCTGCACCATCTCGTCATCTACCAGCACCATGTCCATTAACTTGGTGGCACCCAACAGCCTGCCCAGCATGTCAAGTTTCTCTGCCATAACGGCTGCCTCAAGCCCCTGGAGCTTGCCTTCGAGCAGGTCGCCTTTCTGCTCCGGCTTAAAGCCCAGCCTGGTGAGGATGCCAACGATAAAACTGATCCGCAGCAAGCGGTGGTCATAATCTCCGCCGCCTCCGGCAAATCTGAGCATGCAGTAATTTTCAGCCGCATGCTCTCCAACCAGTACGTCAATAATGGTAAAGTGGTAACCAAAACGGATGTTAAAATGCAGGTAATCCCTGCCTATCACCGCATAGCTTGCAAAGACAAAACTCTCTTTTTTGGGCGGCACCCCGCCAGCCAGTTCTATTTTATCATAGGCTTCCCAGTCAAAGGGTTTTTGTTTCCACTCTACATCAGGGTGGCTCATTCCTTTCCACAGTGCTTGAAAAGGAACAGAGGCGACCTCCTTGAGCTCCATTGCTTTACGCTTGCCCGGAGAGGTTAGAAAACCGCCGCCCACGTCAAATAAAAAAACATCCAGGGGGATATCCCCAATCAGCCGCAGGGCTCCCCGCCCTGTTCCGGGGCGTGCTGTGCTGAACATCGCGTGGAGGGCCGTTTCATGGCAAAAACGGATGATGTCATGCATGGAGCGACACCCTTCCGGGGTGAAATTGTCGGCCAGCGGGTCTACCAGCTCAAGTGGGGTGATAAACTTCATGGCTTGCTGAAGCACGCTGGAGCGCTTCTTTTTTTGTTTATCAAGCGCTGCCTGATCTACAACGGAATCCACCCGACCTGCGTATACACACCCCCGGTAGCCATCAACCGTAATCACCCTGCCCTGCTCAAGAGCAACAGCTGCGATTGACTCATCTACCAGAAAAGGAATCTGGAACTCCCTGGCTACCGTTGCAAAGTGACTTGCTCTGCTTCCCTTGGCTGCGAGAACCCCACTCACCTTGCTTAATACTCTCACCAGTTCCGGGGGCGAATCCTGGGTAACGAGCACTGCTCCTGCCGGGATATCGTCCAGCGGATGGGCTTCACTGATTTGATATATCTCACCGCAGCCAGCACCTGGAGCTGCCGGTTCCATGTCCTTGATCAGTAGTGTCACCTTGCCTGCATCATCCAGCGGTTTGCTTTCCTGGTCATCTACATAAAGAGACCTGGCCTGCAAAATGCTGAGCCTGCCCTGGCTGTCGATGGCCCATTCAATGTCCTGAGGGGTATCGAAATAGTCCTCAATTTTCAGCGCCAATACTGCAATGGCTTGAGCTTGCTCACCAGTCAGGATCTCCTGCCTGCCTGCTCCTGCCACAGGTATATTCTCACGGGTGAAAATATATTCCTCCGGGGTAACCTGTCCACCAACAAGCTGTTCTCCAAGTCCGCAGGCAGCGTGAATATGGATGGTATCCTGATTGGTCGTCACATTGCGGGTATACGCAACCCCACTTGCCACAGCCGGAACCATGCGCTGGACAAGGATTGACATGGCAGTTTCCTCATCCCCCACCCCGTTGCTGATGCGGTAAAACAAGGCTTCAGGAGCGTATTTGGAGGCCAGCACCTCTTTGTATTTTTCACAGAGTGCTGCCTGCTCGACCCCAAGGCAGGTTGTGTACTGACCGGCAAAGGAGAGCGCACTGTCCTCTACCATTGCGCTGCTGCGAACAGCTACCTGTATCTTTTGCTCAGGCGTCTCTTTTTGGAGCTGGGTAAAACCCGCCAGCAGCTCTTCTTCAAGAACTGGCGGCACCTCCCCTTCCATGATCAACTGCTGTAATTGTTGGGAAAGATCAATCAGGGACGCCTGGGAGTGGATGTGGAGCTTCCCCAATAACTGGTCAATTGCATCCCGCAGGTCGTTATACTCTATAAAGTAATGGTATCCACCGGTGGTTACGGCAAATCCGGCTGGAACCGAAGCCAGTGAATCATTATGTAACAGTGCGAGATATCTGGCTTTATTACCTATATTTTTACTATCAGCACCAATCTGTGCAAGGGGCAGCACAAAAGGCGGGGTGTATTCAATTTTTGGTGGAGCGAGTAAAAACCGGGTGTAGAAGTCAAATTTTTTATGATATCTTTTAAGGGATGCAGAACTGACAGGATCAAGCGTTTCCAACGCATTGACCATCCCCATGATGTGGGTGGAAAAATGTGCAAACCGGCTGCGAATTGCCACCAGGTCTTCGGGCTGACCTCCATGGAGCATGTCCTGAAATTCAGCCATCTGTTCATGACATTGTATATCGTAGCTGAGGAGCTGCTTCAGGGCTTCATACCTTTCACGCAACATGGTTCCAGGAGCAAAGAGACGATAGCTCCAGTGCCTGAAAAGTGAATTAAGCAGCATGTCTTCCCTCCCGAAGGATTTGTTTACAGGGTATCTGATTTGTTTTCACACGCCTCGAACCTGATTGAAAAATCAACGTATTCAAGCCCTGTTACAGTGTTATAGGCTTAAGCGCGTGTTATGCTGGCTTGATCTCCTTTGCACCAGCGGCAAGCGAGCCTGACTCACCAGTTCTGAGTTTTGCTGTAATCTTCTTTCCAATTGCCCATAACAGATAGCCGCTCAGCAAAGAGATAAAATACCAGAACAGAGCACCGACCAGAACCGGTTCCCCCTGGGTATTGACAAATCGGATTACATAATCCTGACCAAACAGGGAAACAAGGTTTTCCTGTTTGTAAAATTCATTGACAAAACCGGCAACAAAAAAGATGGGCAGCACCTTTCTTGCAATCCCAAGCAGTAACCCCTCAAAAAAATAATCATAATATGCCTTGTTGAGTTCGGCCTGGTCTATGTTACGAGCAAGCCTGCCAGCCTTGTCCCGGTCTTCCAGGGCCATGGCTTCCTGTCGGAGTGCAAGCCAGTGATGGTAGACCTTTTCCAGTTCCACAAAGCGCCTGGTTATGATCACCCGGTTTAAGAGTTTGGTTACACAGACCGTCAGCAGGGCAAGGATGGTGATGAGCACTGCAGGCCCTAAAACATGCAGGTGCTGGGTCAAACCAAACAGCGTTTCACCGGCAAAGGTAAAACCCGCAGCAATATATTCCCAGGCAGTATCAAGAAAGGCTTCCATCGTACTATAATCTCATTTTTTGTTGAATACAGTTGGAGGGGAACGCGTCCCCTCCAACTCAAAACACTCCTCGTTTTTACCTTAAATCCAAACTTCGATTTTAAAGAAACGGAAGAAGAGGAAAAACAGGGTAAGTGCCAGCACAACCTTGAGCTGCATTTCACTAAACAGTTTCTGGGCACGGCTGCCGAGCATACCACCGGCAAAACCACCAATGATGATAGCACCTGCAAGAATCCAGTCTGGCCAGTAACCGATCATGACGTAACCGATAAAGGAACCAACACTGGAGAAACAGGTTCCGATCAGAGAGATCGGTACTGCAACGTACATGGGCAGAGCACCCAGGGTGGTCATCGCTGGTACCAGCAAAAATCCACCACCGATACCAAAGGAACGGGATACAATACCGATCAGAACACCGAGGAACGCAAACAGCAGCGGGTTAATCTTGAATTCTTCACCCCAGAACTTGAATCGGTAATCGGTGAGTCCGGTCTTTAGTGGCTCGATGGAACCCATTTCCATGGCTCCGCCAGTTTCCTTGGCCTTTTTCACCGCAGCGTTGAACTTTTGGGTCATTGCCTTGATGTTCTTACGCTTGTTCATGGACTTTGGCGTCATCTCCATCAGGGTTTTGATCCCCATGATAACAACCAGAACAGCGAGCCATTCTTTATACGCTTTCATGGGCAGCAAGGCAGAAACATACTTGCCGAGCCAGATGGAGCCGATAAAGATACCAACACCAAAGGAAATACCCACCGGCCACGCAACACGCTTTTCAACCACGGCAAACCGGTAGAAAGAACCCAGTGGGGAGAACAGAGTCAGCGCCATGTTGGAAGGCTTGAGTACGTTTGCCGCGTTAATACCAACAGGACCAGCGGTGTTAACAACGAGTACCTGGAAGGCAGCCATCAGCATACCGCCAGCAGCACCGATCATGGAAAAGTAGGTACCAACGAGGATGGCACCGATGGTGATCCACAGCGGGTTCATGTAGCGGTATCCCTTGGACAGCCAGAAACCTTTACCTTCAAGCGTGTACGAGGTCTCTTTGGTGCCGTTTACGTAGACATCAAAGGTGGTGTCAGGGGGGGTGTGGCGGAAGGTTTTAAAGGTCGCGGTGAATGCACCGGTTTTTTTGTCTAGGTTGATCTTGGTGCCTTCATCCCAGTAGTTTCCACTGGAGTCGTCAGCCAGGACGGTACGGGAGAAGATAACAATCTTACCAACGCGGCTTCCTTCTTTTACGATGGTGTTGATACCGTAGCTGTTCTCGTTAGCCCACTTAAGGAGCTTCCACTGTTCTGCACTGGCAATAGGGCCAAGGCTGGCTTTTGCAGCTGCATCAATCCCGTCGTAATCCTTGGTAAGGGCGTACTTGGTGGTGGAATAGAGTCCCTGGCCTTTTTTGAAGATAATGCTTGGGCCGCCGAATTTGGTGTCCGCTTTTTTACCAAAGGCATCTGGGTTGCTGGTAAGCATGTAATACAGGGGCGGAATGGATGTGTCTTGTCCAAACCCCTTCTTTTGCGTTACTTTGGCAAACTTCTTCTTTTCGTGAGGCATGGTTGCATCAGCAGGTTTGAACTCCTTTTGCTGGGCAACTGCCAGGTACAGTTCTTTTCCGGGTTCGATGGTTCCCTCAATGGTGACAAAATCACCAACTTTCCCCTCAGTGGTCACCTTGGTTTCAGCAACCGCCAGATTGGAGCCTGCCAAGGCAAAGGCGGCGAGGCTCAGGGCCGCAACAAGCGGCTTTCGCATACATTTCATGCTGTTCTCCTTTTTGAGATAATTCCGTTATGAGTTAATCCAAAGTCGTCTTGCAAGCAAAATTTCTGTGATCCACCTCCCCATTGAATGACGGGCGGCTTGAATGCTTTATTTTTTCGATCAAAATCGAAGTGCCAAGCAGTTTGGCTGAAAAAGCTCTTTTTCAAGCGGCACTGAATTGTGTATGTTTATTGGTTATGTAACGTGTGTTTTTTATCGCTATCCAGCCGCCACAGTAGACACCAGCCAGCGCTGCGCCGAAGTTCAACACCAGGTGCGACGTATCCAGCATGGTTTCCCAGGGAAAGAGGACCAGGGCTGTAACCAGCCCTGTGGCAAAAAGGGACGTACCAACAGCGAACAGGGCAATTATTTTGCTGCCATCCTGGGCAGACTTGTCCATCAGCCCATACCCTGCTGATGCGCCGTTAAACGCTATAATGAGCGGCAGCAGGGTGAGTACACCGCCGGGAAAGAGCACCATGGAGAAAAAGACCAGCAAAAGTATAATGCCCCCCATTCCGGTGATCATGCTGTAGAGATACACACCGACTGGTGAGAGGAGAAACTGCCTCCATTTTTCCACAGCCACTCGGGCTCCGTCCATACACACATCAATCATTGTTCAGCTCCTTCAAACGTGCCAACACCAAAAGGTGGGCAGTTCAATCATTGTCTGGTTCCAAGTTTACGATTTTTGAATCACCCACATACTCACTGCTGGAGTAGCCAGTGACATCAACCATTTTTCTGGTCAAATCAGCCATTTTCTTCATAAGACTTATGATCAGGTCCATCTCTTCAGCCAATTCAGGAGAACCAATATCCTCCCGCATGAGCTGAGCAGTGCCAAGGGCCGCAAAAAGCGGGGTGTTCAGTTCATGGGCGGCAGTGCCGGCCATTTCAATCACGCCCTGAAGCTTCATCCGTTCTGAATGCTCATGCTCAAGCTTGACCTGACCCGTGATATCATCCACCGCCTCAACCACCAAATCCACCTCACCTGTTGCGCTGAAAATCGGGGCCAGGTGTCGTTCTATCCAGTTTTCCTCCCCGGATTTATCAGTGAATTGTTTAATCAGGGTGGTGGGCACCCCTGTTTTCAAAACCTGCTCCACCGGACAGTCGTTTCCCTCCTCATACCACGGAGAAACCTGGTCATATTTTCGGCCCAGCACTGATTTTTCGCTGCAGTCATGGGTGGTGAGAAAGTGTTTGTTCACCATGGCGACCCGCTTGGCCGGATCAACAACCAGCAGATTGGTCCACAGCGAGTCGAGAACGGTTTGGAGAAACCGCTCCTGCTCTTCAATCTGATTAAACAGCAGGGTGATTTTGCGGTAGGTGCGTGCCTTTGCAATGGCGTTTCCGCCTTCGGCTGCAACTGTTACCGCAAAATGGATGTCGCCTGCTGAAAATAACCGAGGGGTATCAGTGAGTAACCGCATCACGCCGATCACTTCACGTTTATTGGTTATGGGAATGGCCAGGATGGATTTGATGCCTTCCTGCTCTATTTCCTTATGATAGTTGACTCGCGGGTCAGTGGGGGCATCGTAAATAGCGACCGGATCGCCTTTAAGTACCTTGAAGATGGAATCTTCCCGGCTGATAGACCCTCTGTTCAGGTACTGCTGAGAAAGCCCTGATGCTGCCACAAGCTCAAGCCGATTGGTCGCTGGTTTAAGGAGGCGAATGGTGCACCCTTTTACTCCCAGCAGGCCAGGGAGCTTGTCAACGATGGCTTCCAAGACCTGCTCCAGGTTGAGGGTGGAGTTGACCAGCTGAGAGATTTCGCGCTGGGCCCGGAAAAAGGAAAGCTGGGTTTCCAGCTCCTGAAACATCTGGCTGTTGGATATGGCTACGCCAACCTGCTCTGCCAGCGACATGGCAAAGTTAATCTCTGGTTGGGTAAACTCACGCGTCTTTTTGGTCAGCAGCCTGAGCAACCCGATAATTGCACCCTTGAAAATGATGGGCAGGGACAGAACACTCCGTACGCCTTCGGTGATGATAAAGGAAAAATTGTCATGGTCGCAGTTCTTCTCAAGATGCATTCTCGCGGTGGGTTTTCCTGCCCGCAGCTCTGCCATCACCTCTTCCGTGTCAATAGTCTTGCGTGAAAGGTACTCATCAGATACCCCCCATGCTGCACCCAGAACAAAGGTGTCTGTTTCGTTATCAAGTAATCGTATGGTGGCCGCATCAACCTCCAGTAACTCGGGAAGGCGTTTGACCACCATATCCATCACCTGCTGGACGTCATGAACATCACTGATAAGGCGGGTTACCTCCTGAAAAACCAGGAGGTAATCACGCTCTTTATCCTGATGGTATATTGTGTTCACAGCCTTATTCATAGCAGCCGATGCAGTCCAGGCTCAGGCGGTTTCCAGGGTTACCAGGGTCAGGGCATGGGTCGTACACTTTGTCACACATGCCGGCTTGTCTCCAGCATCAATTCTGTCCATGCACAGGTCACATTTAACCGCCTTGTCAGTGTCTGGATTTTTCACCGGAATATCCCAGGGGCAGGCCCTGGTACAGGCCATGCAGCCAATACATTTTTCCTCATCCACATACACAATCCCGTCAGCACGCTGCACCATGGCCCCTTTAGGACAAACTGGTACACAAAGAGGGTCCTCACAGTGGCGGCAGTGGGAAAAGGTGATTTCGGTTTTGGGTATACCACCCACCGTCTGCAGCGGGGTGCAGCTGATGTTGCACAGAAACGGCCCCACCGGCAGGTTCTTGTTTGCCTTGCAATGGACCTCACAGCCGTGACAGGCAATACATCTGCGGCTGTTGAGATGAATCATATATTTTTTCACAGTTCCACACTCCTCTTGGTGTTACGGATACTCTTCTTCACATGGACAAAGGCTTGGCAGAGGTTCACCCCACCGCCAGCCTGATCCCAGTCGTCCAGCTTACCTACCATCAGTTTCTGGTCACTGACCCCAGCAAGAAAATTCCTGGTCTGGCGAGGAATGTTTTTGCCAAAGCCGTGACAGGTAAACACTGCTTCAGGATGAATATGGTCAGTTACCAGTGCTTCAACCGTGGCGTTATAGCTGTTGTCTGCGGAAGAAAGCTCAACCAGATCACCGGTTTTAATGTCCAGTTTCTTGGCCTGTTTGGTGTTGATCCAGGCCGTATTGGTGGGCATCAGCTCGGAGAGCATGGAGTTATTGGTGGTGTGTCCCTGCGTGTGGACTGCGACCTTGCCGTAGATGAGGCGGAACATGCCTTTTTCAGGGGCAAGGGGTTTTTCAAAGGGCTTCAGTGATGGCAGCTCAGCGTTGTTCAGTTTTTCACTGACAATCTCGATCTTGCCGCTGGGGGTTTTAAACTGACCATCCAGATTTTCTCGATCATAGAAAATCGGAGTGTCTGTCAGTTCAATAAAACCTTTCTCTTCAAAGTCAGCCATGGTGTATCCGGTTGGCTCCAGCTGCCACTCCCACAGTTCTTCAATGGTCTTGAAGGGGAAGGTCTCTTCCAGGCCCAGTCTGGCGGCAAGCTCGGTGTAGATTTCCCACCCTGCCTTGGTGTCATATTTGGGCTCAACAGCCTTGCGTCTGACAGCGAGGCGTGGCTTTAGCCCCTTTTGCTGAATAATTGGCGTGTCCCGCTCAAGATAGGTTGATTCCGGCAGGATAACGTCGCTGTACCAGCCAAACTCGCTGTAATTGGTGTCGATGGAAACCAGCAGGTCGCATTTATCCAGTGCCTTTTTCTGCGTTTCAGGGTCAGGCATACCGCTGAGCAGGTCATGGCGCATGGCGATCCATGCTTTGATCGGGTAGGGTTTATCGTTCAACATGTTGTTGAAAAACAGGTGCGCCAGGCCAGGCCCCTTGTCAAAATGATTGTATTTCCAGCCAATGCCGTCGCCACGCTTGATATCCGGCTTGCCCAGATCGATATTGCGGATGCCTTTTTTACCGCAGTCACCAGCACCCTTAGGGATAAACAGCCCGCCCTTCATCTCGATATTACCCATCAACACATTGAGGATGTGCATGGCCCGGCTGGCGTAGAAGGAATCCTTGTAGCGAGCCAGGTTCCAGCCAGGATGAAAGATCACGCTGGGACGGTCTTCACCAACCTCTTCAACAAAGGCGATGATGTCCTTTTCCTTTACATTGCACTCTTTGGCTGCCCAGGCAGGGGTGTATTCATCGATAAAGGAGCACAGCTCATCAAAACCGCTCACGTAGCGGTCAATGAAGGCCTTGTCGTAATATTCCCTCTTGATAACCTCGTGGATCACGCCAAGAGCCAGGGCATAGTCGGTTCCCGGACGAACCTGGAAAAACCGGGTTGCCTTCGCACCGGTCATGGTCTGACGGACATCCACATAGGTAAGACGGCCCCCCTTATCGAGCATGTCCAGGGTCTGATGGTTTTCAGCAATCCGGAGCGCTGAGAACATATCACGCCCAAACAGCACCAGGTGTTTGGCATTTTTGATATCATAGGCAAAACCTTTTCGTCCCACACCGTTAATGGAGAGGCTGGCATGATGGGTGTTCCGCCCGCAGGTACAGTCATGGTTGGTATAGTTTGGAGAGCCAAAGGCATGGATAAAGGCTTTGTACATGGCCTGCCATGGGCCGCCACGGCTGGAAAGCACCACGGCTTCCGGGCCATATTCTTTTTTGATGGAGGTGAGCTTGTCAGCCACGTAGTCAAGCGCTTCGTCCCAGCTCGCTTCGCGCCAGCGTCCGGCTCCCCTTGATCCAACCCGGATAAGCGGCTGTTGAGGCCGCTGGTCATCATTTAACAGGGCCGCTCCCGCAGTCCCCTTGGCACATAAGGCACCCCCCAACTGATGCTGGTTTCCCTCTATCCAGGTCACCTGGTTATCTTCAGACTCCACCCGAATCGGGCAGCGGACTGTGCACATTCCGCATATGGAGTAAACTGATTTTTTCATAGCACTCTCCTTGTTACTCTTACTTTTATGTCACCTATGCCCAGTAATGCATGCTACCCTTCCAGTACGGCAGTAACCTTTTCCTTGAGTTCAACAATGTCGATGGGTTTGACGCAGTACTCGCCTGCGCCAAGCTCAATGGCGGTGCGTGCCGTTTCAATAGTCGGGTAACCGGTCAAAATGATAGCTTTCATCTCCGGATTGAGTTTTTTCATTTCTTCCAGCACCTGAATACCGCTCATCTTCTTGAGCTTGATATCCAGGATGGACAGATCGATCTGATTTTTCCCCACAAAATCGATGGCGCTCTGCTCCTCAGTAAAGGTATAAACCGTATGCCCCTGGCGGTTCAGTACCTTTTTCATCAGTACCACAGCATCAGCCACATCATCTAAAACCAGAATTTCAGCCATATCTAACCAATCTCCTTCTCTCTTTTACTGCTGTCCACTGCTCCTGGCAGCTGTATCAGAAACTCTGTTCCGCTTGTTGTTGCCCCTGTCTCAGGATCCACGACCGGGCTTGTAATATCTATGGTCCCGTTATGCTGCTGGATAATTCCGTAAATAACGGACAACCCAAGCCCTGTGCCCTTGCCCACCTCCTTGGTGGTGAAGAACGGGTCAAATACCTTGCTTTTTATCTCATCAGGTATGCCGGAGCCTGTGTCAATTACAGATAAGGCAACATCCCCGTTTACCCTGTAGGTGGAAATGGTGATCTTGCCCCCATTTTCCCCCATGGCAAACTGGGCATTGTTGAACAGGTTGATCATCACCTGACGCAGTTTTTCAGCATCTCCAATCACTTGCGGAAGGTCCGGGGCAAATTTTCTAACCACTTCCACCTGCTGGATGTTTAAAGAGTGTTCGGTAACGGCCAGCACTTCCTGGATAACCTGGTTGATATCCAGGGCGACCTTTTTACTCTCGGACTGACGGGAAAATTTCAGTAAATCTGCGACGATACGCTTGCTTGCCTTGGTTTGGCGTTCCACCACCTGGAGGTTGGTATAGGCTTCGCTGCCTACTTTATGATCATCCATCATCAGCTGGGTATAGCCGAGAATGATCCCAAGCGGGGTATTGATCTCATGGGCAATGCCTGCTGCCATCTCGCCGACAGAAGCCATCTTTTCCCGATTGATAAGTTGTTCGGTTCGCTCCTCCACCATCTCTTCCAGGTGAGTGTTGAGTTTTTTAAGCTCCTTGGCACCGGCAGAAATCCGGATATTGGCATCAGCAAGTTTATCTGCCTCTTTCTGGATTGCCTTATAGGCAGCCAACCCTTTATGATAATAGATGGTCACAGCAGCGGTTGAGATCATCAGCATGGTGTTAAAACCGCCTGAGTAGGGAGAAAGTTGTTTCCACAAGGTGCTGTTGTCACCAAAGACCAGCAATATCCGAACGATATGCCCAACCCCCCTGGACAGGGAAAATGCCGCCATGGCTACGCAGAAATAAAAGAGAAAGCCCCAGATGAAATTGTTTGGCTGCAGGCGGACCAGGGTGTGTGAATAGCGCAGCGCAAGGAAGGAAAGAAAAATAGCTATGCCCGAACCACATATATCAACAATATGAGCGGGAAAAAGGGGAAGAGCGTTCAATTCTGTTCCTCCTTCAGCACTTCATTGCTGAATGTTCGCAGCGACATGACCAGAGAAAACAGCGCCGGGACATAGATGAGGTGGTCCATCTTGGTGATAAAGTAGAGCAGCTTGATGGGGGTCACTGGCCCTGCTATCTGCTCATTCCAGGTGGATTTGTTGATAAAATCCTCTACCGAAAGCAGCTTTATCACCTCATGCCCTACCAAGGCGAGCATGTTCCAGCCTGCGAAAAGAATGCAGAAAAGCTGTAAATATTTCCACCCCTTACCTTCAAGCTCGGGAGTACAGCGGGTATGCATATACAGGTAAACCAGGGCACCGGCAAACAACAGATGGGACATCTGATGGACATACAGCCCTTCCGGGGCACCGTGGGACTGAAGTGCCCAGGCAGCTTCCGGCACCAAAAAAACGGTCAAGATGAAGGAACCGATATGGGGTAGATAACGTATTGCGTTCATAGTTTCCTCTGTTTGAGTCGTGCTAAAAGAGCATTATCCATGCCTGTACAGCAGAGGTTTTGTACCTGAAAAAATAAGTTCCTCTATTTCGGTACGTTATGGTTATTGCTGCAAGCTTTTTTCGTGAAGAACGTCATGATAGAAAACAGAACGTGCGGCAAGGTGCAACCGAAATGATGCAGGTGCGGACAGCGTTATTGAGCACAACGTGCAGAAATAATGGAATATCAAGTCGATGCCAAAATTACTGTACCAGGACTACAGGCGCAACTTTTTTGTTGCGCCACAGGAAAAACCGGCAAAGCGAGCCTTTGGGCAGGTATACGGACTTTACGGTGCTGTCTTGTGCAACTTTTTTGATGCACTCTATTGGTGGCGGATACGTAAAAAAGCACCCTGCATAATTGTTTTTTCCGTTAATCGCTTGGATTCTCCACCTATTGTTGGCAAAATACAGTGGTAGGTAAGCTGATTTTATCTAAAAAACAGCTTACAATCAGGTGTATATTTAAAAGGAAAGTACTCAAGATACACTTACTCAGACCATTTTGTCATCAATTCAACACATAGAGGAGAATCACATGCGCTGTCATGAAGTGGATTATGAAATCTTAGGCGATGCTTTGCAGATGGTTGAAGTCGAGCTTGATCCAGGGGAAACCGTTGTGGCTGAGTCTGGGGCTATGAATTACATGGAGGATGGTATTGCGTTTGAAACCAAAATGGGAGATGGTTCTGAAGTAAATCAAGGGTTTATGGGCAAGCTCTTCTCTGCTGGAAAAAGGGTGATCTCCGGCGAATCCCTCTTTATGACCCATTTCACCAACCAAGGCTCCGGCAAAAAACGGGCTGCTTTTGCCGCCCCCTTTCCTGGCTCGATTATTCCTGTCAACATGGCTGAAATTGGCGAAGTGTTATTTTGCCAAAAAGACTCATTTCTGTGCGCTGCCTTAGGGACAAACATTGATATCGCCTTTCAACGTAAATTAGGCACAGGATTTTTTGGCGGTGAGGGCTTCATACTTGAAAAGCTCCGTGGTGATGGAATGGCCTTTATCCATGCAGGAGGTACAGTAGTGAAAAAACAGCTCAACGGCGAAACATTACTGGTGGACACCGGCTGTATTGCAGGCTTTACTGGAGGTATCGATTACGATATTCAAATGGTTAAAGGGTTAAAATCAATGTTTTTTGGCGGGGAGGGGCTTTTTATGGCTACCCTTTCCGGTCATGGTGCGGTGTGGTTGCAGAGTCTGCCTTTTTCACGTTTAGCAGACAGGATTCTTGCCCACGCCCCATCTGACGATGGCCAGTCTCAAGGTGAGGGCAGCCTGCTTGGCGGGATTGGCCGAATGATTGATGGTCATTAAAACAGGCTGAGGTGTCAGGTGATACAGTCAGGCAGCAGGTAGCTCCCTGGCTGTATCACCTGATGCAGAGTAGCCCTGATCCGAGAGCTACGCTATATTCTTCCGTGCCTGTTCAATATCGAAGCCATAGGTTTCTGTAACAAAATCAAGGTCCTTATCACCCCGGCCACTCAAGTTGACCAGAATAGTTCCATGCTTCATTTCCTGTGCAAGTTTCATTGCATAGGCCACGGCATGGGCACTTTCAAGTGCGGGAATAATGCCTTCATCAAGACTCAGTTTGTAAAAGCCCTCAAGCGCCTCAATGTCATTTATTATTTCATAGCTGACACGACCTTCGTCTTTCAAGGTACTGTGCTCAGGCCCAACGCCTGGGTAATCCAGGCCGCTTGCTATGGAGTACACCGGAGCTGGTTCACCCTTTTCATCTTGCAGCAGATAGCATCTAAAGCCATGAATGATTCCTGGCTTACCAAAGGCCGCAGTAGCTGCATGATCTCCCAGAGAAAGTGACCTGCCGCCAGGTTCAACACCAACAAGCTTGACAGGATCGTTCATAAAACCCGAAAAAATCCCCATAGCATTGCTGCCGCCACCCACACAGGCACACACCACATCAGGCAAATTGCCCGTCATTCCTACAAACTGTTCTCTGGATTCGACACCAACCACGTTTTGAAAATCACGCACCATCATTGGAAAGGGATGAGGGCCAACCACCGAGCCAATACAGTAAATGGAATGTACAGGATCCCTGAGATACGCCTCAAAGGCAGAGTCAACAGCTTCCTTGAGGGTTTTCAGGCCAAAGGTGACCGGGACTACTGTTGCTCCAAGTAATTTCATGCGGATAACATTGGGCGCTTCTTTTGCAATGTCCACCTCACCCATATGAATCTCGCACTCCAGGCCAAAATAGGCTGCTGCAGTTGCCAGTGCAACCCCATGCTGTCCAGCACCGGTTTCAGCAATGAGTTTTTTCTTGCCCATATATTTTGCAAGCAGTCCTTCTCCCATACAATGGTTCAGCTTGTGCGCACCAGTATGATTGAGATCTTCACGTTTGAGGTAAATCTCGGCTCCACCAAGCTTTTTTGATAACCGATCAGCATGAAAAACCGGAGTGGGACGTCCCTGATAGTGTTGACGAATAGAACGCAGTTCTTCAATAAAACGATGGGTTTTACTTATAGTCTGGTACGCCTCTGTTATTTTATCCATTTCCACCTGCAACTCAGGTGGAATATACGACCCTCCGTACTCCCCAAAGTTACCATTTGCATCCGGGTACTGCTTTGGGTAATTGGTGTACTCCCCGCTCATAACAATCTCCTTATAAGAAAAGATAATGAAAAATGAAAAAAGGGTTGCCGACTCATTGCCGACAACCCTTGAAAAATATCTGTCGGCAGTTTCCATGCCGACAGTTTATTGCAATCTCGTTTTAGAGCATTACTCTGCTGGCACGCATGTTACGCTGCGCCAACACCAATGTCTACCTGTTCTTTGATGAAAGTGTTTGTTCATGTCCTGATGTATAATGCACTCATAATAATTTTGTCAAGTACAGTGATAAGCAAAGATGCATAATTAAGCGAAAATCAGACCAGGATAAACGCCATCAGAGGTGATTGGCGAAATAATTTTTCGATACTCATCTTACCTAAAGATTCTCCAGAAGAGTCGCAAAAATTCTGCACAATCGGCTACAAGATTGAGTGATCCGGGCGAGCTTAAGGTCTCTTCCCTCTGGCCGGAGATTTACTTCCATCACCAAAGAGAAGAAGATAAAACTACTCTTTGAAGAGCGTCTCAATCTCCTCTGATACGTTGATAAAAAATACAACCCACAATCAATACCCATTCTGAAAATCGATCACATACTTCATGGGTTGTCCACTGATAAAATTGTAATAGTTTTCTATGAAAATGGGGACGATATCTTGCGGGAAGCTGGGTGCGGCAGTGTGCGAGGTTATCAAGGTATCAGGAGCATCCCATAGCGGGTGATTTTGGGGAAGAGGTTCATCTGTAAATACATCCAGAACGGCCCCGCCAATACGCTTATTCTCAAGTGCACTGATAAGAGCGTGTTCATCTATAAGACTGCCCCGGCCCGCATTTATGATGAGGACGCTCTCCTGCATAGCAGCAAAAGCGTGTTCATCCAGCAAGCCTCTGGTGTCCGACGTGTCAGGGAGCAAACACACCAGATAATCCAAATCTTTTAAAAACGCTGTTAACTGATGCGGCAAATAGCATGTATCAACGTGAGCACAGGAGACTTGACTTCGAGAATACCCCCTTGTTTTCATTCCAAAAGTTTTTACCATTGCTGCAACATCACGTCCAATGGAGCCAAGCCCCATTATCCCAATGGTTTTACCCTGGATTGTACCAGGTGGTGCGATATCCCACTTTTTCCGCAACTGGTTCTGAAACCTGGTAATGCATTTTCGCTCATGCAGCAACAGGTGGCAGAGCACATATTCTCCCATAGCCCTGCCAAAAATACCTTTGACGCCTGTCAGGAGGTAGTCTTGCGGCATCCCTGGCTCAAGCAATGGAGACACGCCAGCCCACGTGGATTGGACCCACTTCAGATTCTCTGTATGGGATAATGCTTGAGCAGTCATATCTGGAGCACCGAAAATGATATCACAACTTTTGAACACTTCATTTCCGGGATCAACGGTCTGACAGCTATTTACGATAAGGCCAGGTAACCGTGCGTCGTTGACGAACTCCAGGTACTCTTCAGCATCAGGAGAAAGAATAAGTACGCTATGGTGTGTCATAGTGCCCTCTGACAGAGTGCTCAGCTATCCGCTACGCAAAATCCGCCAGGCTAGACAGTTACATTAAGGAATTGGAGGTATTTTTTCATCAGCATGGTACCACCGCCCTGGGAGATAACCTGCTTCACCTTTGCTGATTGCACCACCTGTGAGCCACTCAACTGGGTGATCAATGTGTTCTGGAATGCTTCAGGACAAAGCGGGGTTGATGGGCCAAGCATGACTGCAGCACGGCTCTTGCGCAGCGTTGCGATCACCTCATCCACGGTATTATTGATAATGCTGGTGGCAGTTATGATCGCCACATCACATTCGGCCAGCAGCTCTGGCCCGCTTTTAAGCGCAACGGTAGGTAATTTATGTGGATTGAGATCAACCACATCTAACCTGCAGCCGCTTTTTTCAATGCGGGGAATCAGCGGAGCAAAATGGCCCACCATCACCACATGGTCTGTGGCTTGAATACCAAGCTTGCCAATGGCCTCATCGGCGTTGGTCTGCCTTGCTACCCTGGAATTTACAGCGTTGAACGTTGCCAGGCCAACAGCACGTTCCAGATGAGACTCGCCTTGCAGAAGTTCCAGGGCTTGTTGTTCTGTAGTTTCATGCAAATTTCCTGCTCGCCGTACATGGGTACAGGAGGAAGTCGGAGTACGTTCCGGGGTCCAGGCTACCCCTGCAGCTCCATCCTGCAGCTCAACGCAGGTGTAGCCGAGTCCTATCCGTATATCTGCAAGGGTATTATCCGTACAGTGCTGCTTACCACAGGTTACAAGGTTTTCTGCTATCGACATGGTCTATCCCTTGGTGAAATGAATACTTATTTAAAAAATTGCAAAAAGATAAACAGGATTCACCCGCCATTGCTCTTTCTAAAAATAGCTGGAGCCATCCCAACAATGGGTACACAACTGCTCTTTGGGCAATCCGATTGCTGCAACCAGATCATCTAGCGTCTGATACGTCAGACTGGTCAGGTTGAGTTCCTCAATGATTTTTGCAACCATGGCTGTATGCTTATCAGAGCCATCAATGGCATAATCAGTCAGGTCTACATCTTCTGTGCCTTCAAGTTTATAAATTGCCTTTCTCCCTGCCAGATCCAGAGTGGAGCGGGATGTTGAAAAGTTAAGAAATTCACATGGATAAATAAGGCATGGGCAGGCGATCCTCATGTGGACATCTTTTGCACCATATTCATATAAAATCTTTGTATTGTCCCTGAGCTGGGTTCCCCGGACAACAGAATCATCGCAAAAAACAATCCGTTTTCCAGCTATGATTTCCCTGATGGGGATGAGCTTCATTTGAGCAACAAGCTCTCGCATTTCCTGATTTTGCGGCATGAAACTTCTGGGCCAGGTCGGGGTATATTTGACATAGGGGCGCATATAAGGAATCTTGCTCTCATTAGCAAACCCGATGGCATGCCCTATACCAGAGTCTGGAATACCGCCAACAAGATCAGCTGCACATTTTTCTCTTCTGGCAAGAGCAGCGCCACAATTATAGCGAACCTGTTCCGTGTTAATACATTCATAGCAGGAAACAGGGTACCCGTAATACACCCACAAAAATGAGCATATCTGCATTTTCTCGCCAGGTGCCTGAATCTGCTCATACCCATCCGGGGTTATTTTAACAATTTCATTGGGCCCGATATAATAATCGGTTTCAAAACCGAGATTGGAAAAAGTAGATGATTCTGAACTGGCAGCAAAGCCATTATCACGTTTGCCAATGACAATCGGGGTTCTCCCCAACTTGTCCCGTGCGGCAAATATACACTCTGGCGTCAGTACCAGCATGGAACAGGAACCTTTAATTTTTTCCTGTGCATTTGCGATACCTTCCTTAAATGATCCCTTCTGGCTTATGAGAGCGGCAACGAGCTCCGACGGATTGATATTGCCTTGACTGGATTCTGCAAAATGGGTTTTATGGGAAAATTCTTCCTCAACCAGTTCTTCAAGATTCACAATTTTCCCAACAGTAACAACAGCGAATTTGCCAAGATGAGACTGGATGATAATAGGTTGGGAATCTGTATCGCTGATGACACCTATCCCCATATTGCCACGCAAGTCGTCAAGATCTGATTCAAATTTTGACCGGAAGTACGCATTTTCAAGACTGTGAATTTTCCTGAAAAATTCACTGGCCTTTACAGTGGCAATGCCGCCACGCTTGGTCCCCAGATGCGATAAATAATCGGTTCCGTAAAAAAGCTCTCTGATGCAATCCTGCTCTGAGGCACACCCAAAAAAACCACCCATTTTTCTGCTCTCTTGTTAATTGTCGTTAAATACCCATCATACTTTGCCTGTGCAGACATGCTTACTTACTCGGTATGGTAAAAATATCAAGCATAGACATGGATGAGGTGCGCCTGGAGTAAAAAAGAATGTTTGCACAAATCCAAAGTGCCCGTGATCAGTTACCGTGTTCTTCATTTCATCATCAAGCAGTATTGCTGACATATATTTTTTTCAACTTGCTGTTCAGCGTTTATTTTAAGCAGCATTATATCGATGCTGCATGCAGCCTTAACTTTTATCCTTATCAGACTGATTTTCCTTTTCTTTTTCAATATACTCCAGATAGGAGCGAACCAGGGTAAGCTCACCATAACCATACTCATCACCCAGTGCTTCCTTGGCATTTCGCAGCGGTGTGGTGCCTGCTTGCTGAAAAACCTGCTTAATGTGTGCAACTCGGGCTGCGTCTACCAGCTTGTAGATGTCCACCTTCCCCACTGCCACCCAATGGGCCATGTGCCCCTCAATGGTTTGGGTAACCATACCACGCTCTCTGGCAATCTCAGCGATACTCATCCCCTGTTCAAACATTTCCAGGCTGATATCTTTGGTCTTTTTGGTGCTTTTAGTGCTCTTTTCCTGCTTCTTCTCTACCGCTTTCCGTTCAGCAGATAATAGAGGCAAAACAACCGTATCAATATGGTTATCACGGCGATATTTTTGAGCCATGGTGATTAACTCCTCACCAAACCGCTCTGCAGTAACCGGCCCAATACCTTTCACTGTTTGCAACGCCTTAATGGTATCTGGAAGATGCACAGCCACTTGCACAAGGGTTTTCTGGTGAAGGATATGAAAAGCAGGTACGCCCAACTCCCTGGCCTTGTCAGTACGCCACTTTTTCAGCTGCGTAAAAAACGCAGCATGGGTTACATCCTCCTCGGTATAGACCGGCTCGTTCTGCTTTTTCCTTGCACTGGTTCCAGCAGAGGAAAAAGCAACGGCTGCAGCAGACAGTGCGCGCAGATACTGTTCAGGTGAAAAGCTCTTTTTACAGGAAGCAGCGCCGGCAATCTTCATGCCGGCTTCTTCTTCCAGCGCATCTTGTGCCTTGCGAAGCTGCTTGTTGACCTCCTTGTTATCCGTCTCAAAATGCATCTTTGCAAAAGGGGCAGTATACAGCTCATCCAGTTTTTGGGTGAAATACGCCGAAGCCCTGGTTATCCGCTCAAGGATATGCCCATCTTCACAAGGGAGCTGGTCGTCATTGAAAAGCCCCTGCAGCTGGCGTCCAAAATTCTGCCCAACCACAACGATTGCACTGCGAATGCTCCCTTGCAGTGCCTCTATGTCCTCGCAGCCAAAGACCTGCACCTGATTTGCATATCGTTTGTTTAACCCGATAAAGCGACTCAGCAATCTATCCAGTTTGGAGTAGTCAAAACACTCCAGTAACAGTCGCTGCTGGTAGCGATTTTTTTCCTGCTCAAGCTGTGCCTGATGCTGCTCTGGATTACCCAGTACCTGTTGACTAAACGAGGTAACCCGCGCATCAGGCTTGAGTGAGTCCTGAGACAGCCGGGAACGCAGCACAATACCATCAAGTGTTCGGCAGCGGCTCAACGCCACATACACCTGCCCATGGGAAAAGGCTGCCTGGGCATCGATAATGACCTTATCAAAGGTCAGTCCCTGACTCTTATGAATGGTTACTGCCCATGCAAGACGCAGTGGAAATTGTACAAAAGAACCGATAACCGTCTCCGTTATCTCCCCGCGCTCCGCATCCAGCAGGTAGGTCTTGTTTTCCCAGCTGCTTTGCTCAACCGTGACAGGCTCGTTATCTCCCTCACAGACGACACAAATCTCGGTATTGCCGATGCTGCTCACGGTACCAATTTTGCCGTTGAAATACCGTTTCTCTGGTGAAATATCATTGCGGATGAACATCACCTGCGCTCCAACTTTCAGCTCAAGCGTTTGGGCAGCTGGGAAGGCGTTTTCAGGAAACTCCCCTTCAATTTCGGCAGAAAAATGGCGTACATCAGTGTTCAGTGATCGGAGATGATCGGTATTGATGGCGTCTGCCTGACGGTTATGGGTGCAGAGGGTGATGTAGCCGGAATAGTTCTCCAGGCTCGGCGTCGCCACATACTGAGCATTGAGCTGCGCCAATGTCGCATTGATATCACAGTTGTTACGAACATTGTTAAGGAGTTGAATAAACGCTGTATCAGTTTGACGGTAGATTTGAGTAAGCTCAATACCGATGAACCCGGCATTGTTCAGGGCATGGCTGCTGAAAAAATAGGGCGAAGCATAATACTGATCAATTATGGGTTGCTCGTTGGCCGTCACCACCGGCGCCAGCTGCTGCAGATCGCCAACCATGAGCAGCTGGACGCCGCCAAAAGGCTGGTTGTTCCTGCGTTGAGTTCTGAGCACGTGATCCACAGCATCGAGCATGTCGGCCCGCACCATGCTGATTTCATCGATGACCAGCAGATCCAGGCTCTTGATAATTTTAAGCTTTTCACGGCTCAGCCTGTGGTAGCGCGAACCGGAATAAGAGTCGCTGCCAGGAACAAAGGGGCCAAACGGCAGCCCGAAAAAGGAGTGCAACGTAACTCCACCGGCATTGATGGCAGCAACACCGGTCGGTGCCACGACCACCATCCGCTTGGGGCTGGTCTCTTTTAAGCCTTTTAAAAAGGTGGTTTTACCAGTTCCTGCTTTCCCTGTAAGAAACACATGTTTATCGGTAAAACGCAGATACTCCTCAACAAGCTGCAATGGTTTGTTTTCTTTAGTGGTATGCACGTGATCAATGTCAAGTAGTGCTTAGTGTAATATAATTCCTTGCGAAGCAGAGGGGGGATAGCTTAATTTCTTTTTGATAAGCAGGCTACTCCCTTAGAAAAGCAAAGTCTGCGAAAAAGTAGTACACTGTGAGCAGTCAGATTTCAATTTGCTTTTTCAAACCGCTATCCCATATACTTGAAAAGAAAGAGATTACAACCGCTTTGAAATAAAAAGTTCATAGCGTAAAAACCCCAGCATAAACTCATGTTCTATAGCGATAAGTTGGTGGAAATTGACGAGAAATCCATTCTATTCCGTCACTACTACTTTCCCATTGGATCAAAGCGGGTCCAGTTCAGCGCGATTAAACACATCGAAGTGGTTCTGCCAACCCTTATGAACGGTAAATTCCGTATCCACGGTTCAGGTGATTTTCGCACCTGGTATCCCTTTGACTGGAAACGGCCATCAAGAGAGCAAATTTTTATCCTTACCCCAAAAAAAGGATGGTGGCGCATCGGATTCACAGTTGAACGATCTGGACTGGCTGAGCTTCTGTTTGAAAAAAATGGTGTATTAAAATCATCACAGGAGAAAGACGATGGCAGCTGACGCAGATGTGTAATGGTCTTCATTCCCGGTTAATCCCCGTAAAAGGCGAGACGTATTCCCACAGCGCTTGGCGGCCTCATAGCCCTGCTGGTGCTGTTTTTTAGTAACCAAACACCCACCGACTCCAAACCGGTGGGTGTAAACTTGCCCTCAGAAAGACCAACAACGCCTCCTAAAGAAACAACCCATAGGCAGGGTTATTGGTCTCTTCCTGGTATCTATACCCCAGCTCATCAAGGCGTTGTTCCAGTCTTGTTCCATCTTTTTCCAGACATTCGAGCCCAATCAGCACCCTGCCGAAATTACCTCCCTGAAAGCGGTAGTGGAATAAGGAAATGTTGTGATTGCTGCGGGTGGCATCCAGGAAGCGAACCAGGGCTCCGGGAGTTTCCGGGAACCAGAAGCGAAACAGTCGCTCGCATTTGGCTTCGTTTGCTTTCCCGCCGACCATATAGCGAATATGGGTTTTGGCCAGGTCGTTATCGGTAAGGTCGATGTTGGCAAAACCAGCCTTTTCCAGCCGTTTGCCAAACGTATATCGCTCCTGTTCACTTGAAATGGAGATACCAACAAAGATGTGTGCCTTATCGCGTGCTGAAAGGCGGTAGTTAAACTCAGTGATATTGCGATCACCAACCATGTCGTGGCAAAAGTGCTTCAAACTGCCTGGTTGTTCCGGAATGGTTACCGCAAAAAAGGCCTCCTGCTGTTCACCTACCAGGGTTCGTTCAGCAACATAACGAAGCCTTTCAAAATTCATGTTGGCTCCCGAGTTTATGGCAATCAGGGTTTGCTCCTTAGCCCCGGTCTCGCGTACATATTTAAGCAGACCAGTCATTGCCAGAGCTCCTGCAGGCTCAACAATGGAACGGGTGGCCTGGTACACTGTCTTGATCCCGCTGCACAGCTCATCGGTGGTTACTCTGATGATCTGGTCCACATACTGTTGACATAAAGCAAAGGTATACACCCCCACCTGCTTTACGGCCACACCGTCAGCAAAGATACCCACGGTTGGTAAAACAAGCCGTTTACCAGCTTCAAGGGATTGGTACATGGCATCGCTGTCATAGGGCTCGACTCCGATAATTTTAACCTCAGGACGCAGTGCCTTTATGTACGCTGCAACTCCGGCAATCAGCCCGCCCCCGCCAATGGGGACAAAGATACAATCCAGCTCACCGGGATTCTGGCGGAGCAGTTCATCCCCCACAGTTCCCTGCCCTGCGATCACCAGCTCATCATCAAAGGGCGGGATATAGGTCAGCCCGCCATCCTGCTGGAGCAATTTTGCGTGGTCAGCCGCCTCGGAGTAATTATTCCCATGTAACACCACCTCACCACCCAACCGGTTTACTGCTGCAACCTTAATCTGCGGTGTGGTCACCGGCATCACTATAACCGCTGGCAGGTTTAAACGGCTGGCTGCAAAGGCCACTCCCTGGGCATGATTTCCGGCAGAAGCCGTGATAACCCCCACTTTTCGTTCCTCAAAACCGAGCTGGGCGATCTTGTTATAAGCACCACGAATTTTAAATGAAAAAACAGGCTGACAATCTTCCCTTTTTATCAGAATGTTATTGTTATATTGCTGAGAAAGGGCTGTCGCTGCCTCCAGGGGGGTCTCCAGTGCTGCTTCATAGACTCGTGAGGTAAGGATCTGTCTGATTATTTTTTCCACCTGGATCTTCTCCAATTGTGTATGATGTACATTCGTGGTTGTATGAATTGTGTTATACCCATCTTTTTAGCAAAGCTTGCCTGAAAAACAAAGGAGGGATTATGGAACAACAACTCATAGAGGCGGTTGGGCAGATAAGCAAAAAAGGAAAGATTACGGTTATGACCGGTGCCGGAATCTCCGCCGAAAGCGGTATCCCAACCTTTCGTGGTCCTGAGGGGTATTGGACCTTTGGCTCCAAAGAGTATCATCCCCAGGAGATGGCCACCTTCAGGATGTTGTCCCAGTATCCAGAAGAAGTGTGGCGCTGGTACCTGTACCGGCTCGGTGTGTGCCGCGCTGCCAAGCCCAACCCTGGTCATTACGCCCTGGTGGACATGGAAGCTGAGTTTGGCGACCGCTTCACCCTGATCACCCAAAATATTGATGGATTGCACCTCCAGGCAGGAAGCAGCCCGGAGAAAACCATGCAGATCCACGGCAATGTTTCCTACATGCGTTGCATAAAGGAGTGTACTCCGGCGGTCTATCCCATTCCCGATGAGGTACCAGGAAAAAGCAAGGAAGACAAGTTTACCGAGACGGATCGCCAGCATTTGGTATGCCCGGCGTGCGGTGCCATGACACGCCCCCATATCCTACTCTTTGATGAGAACTACAACGAGCACCATTACCATTTTCACAGCGCGATCCAAGCGGCTCAGCAGACGGACCTGCTGATCATCGTTGGCACCTCAGGTGCTACCAACCTGCCTAACCAAGTTGCCCATGCGGTGTATCAGCTTGGCGGGACCATCATTGATATCAATATAGAGGAAAATCCCTTTTCAGACATGGCCATGCGCAGTGGACGGGGCTTTTTTGTCCAGCAATCCAGTGGACAGGCGCTGCCAGAGCTGTTTGAAATCATGGCCGCTGCACAGGAATAATAATTGTCGTTAAACATTTCACTGGGCCCACCGGAATTCCGTAAAAATGTACAATGTTTCGCCGTAAACAGGGACAACCGGAGCATGAACCAAAACAACGCCTCAACATGCGAAAGGGAGTAGCAGCATTACGTCACCTCCTTGTATCTACACTGTTTTTGAACGCTTTCGGATTCAGGTTGTTGTAAAAAATAAGGTTTTACTGTCAATAAGCATTCTTTGTGCTATATTTCCTGGCTTTCAATAATGAAGGCAGAGAGCGGTTGAAAGAGAACCAGCCGCTCTCCTTTTTTTACACGTATTTTACTCTTTCTGTTGTATTGTAAAGAAGTTCACCTCAGATGCTCACATCCTCCAGCCATATACTCTATTCTTCCAAGTAAGTACTGCCCAATGAACATCTCACTGATTGATTCCCATTGCCACCTGGATATGCAGGCCTATGAAAATGACCTGGACCAGGTTTTACATGACGCGCTCGCTGTTGGAGTAAAAAACATCATTACCATTGGTATTGACCTGCCAAGTTCAAAGAGTGCTGTGACCATAGCAGGACGCTATGATCAGGTCTATGCAACCATTGGCATTCATCCCCATGAAGCAACCAGTTGTACAAAATCAACACTAGCTTCCATTGAAGACCTGGCCCACTTAGAAAAAGTTGTCGGTTATGGGGAAATAGGGTTGGATTATGCAAAAAAATATTCTCCTGTTGATGTACAGCAGAAAGCTTTTGCAGCCCAACTCCAACTGGCAAAAAAAGTCAACTTACCAGTGGTCATCCATGATCGTGACGCCCATGAGGACACCATGGCCATTTTAAGAGAAAATGGTCCCTATCCAAAAGGTGGAGTCATGCACTGCTTTTCAGGTAACCTTGAACTGGCAAATAAAGTCGTCGAGCTTGGTTTTTATCTCTCAATACCAGGCATTGTAACGTTTAAAAATGCTCAGGATCTTCATAATGTTGCACAACATGTAGATATAAACCATTTACTGCTCGAAACCGATGGCCCCTTTCTCGCACCAGTCCCATTTCGAGGAAAACGTAATACTCCAGATAAAGTAATGCATACCGCAAAACGAGTAGCTGAGTTACGAAATATTTCGCTTGAAGAAGTTGCGAGTATAACAACGATGAATGCGTGTAACCTCTTCAATCTTCCCAGTGTCTAAAATGATTGCTCAAAATTTCCATACCATTCGAAACGAAATGAGGGCCTGTGCCAAACAATGTGAACGACAGGCCGAAGATGTTAAACTCATAGCCGTTTCCAAGCGTAAGCCAGTAGAGCTTATCCAGGAAGCCTATGATAACGGGCAACTACAGTTTGGTGAAAACTACCTCCAGGAAGCGGCAGAAAAAATCCCTCAGCTTCCAGCTGATATAAGCTGGCACTTTATAGGGCATTTACAGAGTAATAAGACAAAACAAGCGGTTGCCTTGTTTGATGTCATCGAAACCGTAGACCGAATCAAACTTGCCAAACTAATTGATAAACATGCCAAAGCCTTGCAAAAAAATGTATCAATTCTACTCCAGATCAATATTGGCAAAGAAAAGCAGAAAGGCGGGGTCATGCCCGAGGAAGCAGAATTGCTCCTTAACCAAATCCGGGATGAAACGGATTTACCTGTTCTTGGGCTGATGATCATCCCTCCTTTCTCAGCAGATGCCGAACAGACCAGGAAATTTTTCATCCAGACTAGAAAAATGGCAGAAAATTTTGCAAAAAAACACCTTTTTGCTGATAATAACAAAGTGGAACTTTCCATGGGCATGTCTGGCGATTTCCAGGTGGCCATTGAAGAAGGAGCTACGTATATCCGTATAGGTACTGCCCTGTTTGGTGCCAGAGAAAAGTAACACCCCTTACTGAAAACAATTATTGGTGAGCGTTGAGAAAAATCGGTCGCATATCACATAAATAGTTACAATCGGAGAAAAAATGAACATCACAATGATAGGTACCGGATATGTAGGATTAGTAACAGGTACCTGTTTTGCTGAATTTGGTCATAATGTGACCTGCATAGACAATGTCGAAGAAAAAATTGTCACTCTAAAAAAAGGTATAATTCCAATATATGAGCCGGGGCTCGCAGCCCTGGTTAAGAAAAATGTCGATGAAGGCAGACTTCATTTTACCACAGACCTTGCTGAATCGATCCCTGATGCGGAAGCAGTCTTTTTAGCCGTAGGGACTCCCAGTAGCAGGCGCGGTGATGGATATGCTGACCTGACGTATTTGTACCAGGCAGCCAAAGACATTGCTCCTCACTTGAGCGGTTATACTGTAGTTGTGGACAAAAGTACGGTACCCGTTGGTACGGCACGGCAAGTAAGCAGAATCATTAAAGAGGCCAATCCTGATGCAGATTTTGACGTGTCTTCCAACCCTGAATTTTTAAGAGAAGGAGCTGCCATTTCAGATTTCATGCGCCCGGACAGGGTGGTCATTGGCGTGGAATCCAGGCAAGCTGAAGACATGTTACAAGCAATTTATGAACCTTTATACATCCGTGACACTCCAATTGTGAGTACTACCATCGAAACGGCAGAACTTGCAAAGTATGCTGCCAATGCTTTTCTGGCGGTAAAAATCAGCTTTATCAATGAAATTGCTAACGTATGTGAAGCTGTCAATGCCAATGTTACTGATATTGCCAAAGCGATTGGAATGGATGGTCGAATTGGAAGTAAATTCCTTCATCCTGGCCCTGGTTATGGCGGATCCTGCTTCCCAAAAGATACCCTTGCTTTGATGCGAATTGTTCAAGAACATGGGGAAAACGTACGCATTGTGGAAGCTGCGGTTGAAGTCAATGCAGCTCAAAAAGCAAGGATGGTGAAAAAGATTCGTGAAATGCTTGGGGGATCAGAAGCCGGAAAAACCGTTGCAGTACTGGGATTAACCTTTAAGCCAGAAACCGATGATATGCGCGATGCTCCTGCGGCTACTATCTTGCCAGCCCTGCTTGAAAAAGGTGCTGTTATTAAAGCTCACGATCCCAAAGGAATAGAAGAAGCCAAAAAGTACCTGCCCAGCGGTATTAGCTATGTAAACAATGCCTATGAAGCTGCGGAAGATGCAGATTGTGTGGTTCTCATGACGGAGTGGAACCAATACAGGGCACTTGATCTGGAAAAATTAAAAGACTGCCTCAAAGAACCAGTTTTTATAGACCTCAGAAACGTCTATGAGCCAGACAAAATGCGCGCTGCTGGTTTTCAATATGTTGGGGTTGGCAAGAAATAGCACCACAGCCTCTTACATCATAAAAAAGGCCACTGCATAGCATATGCAGTGGCCTTTTTTGTTCCGCTAAGACAAGCAGGAAGAGGTAAATTACCCTCTCCTTTTGGAAGCACGCTTTGCTGCTTTCAACGGGTTAACCCTGACTTTCACAATCTTCACTTCAGGTTTGTCATGGGTTGCAAAGTTACATATCCCCAAGCGCCATTTTGCACCAGGTTGTGCATAGGTATTACAATATTTGGTTTTCTCTACCTCAACTATCCGTTCGCAGCCTTCACACTTTTCGATTACCGGCTGAAACTGACCATCACTAAATTTCGCTACATACTCTGTCTGCATTGCGCCAACTCCTGAAAAAATATAAACTTTTTCTTGAATCAAGAAAAAAACTTCCATACAATATCTTAAAATATGACAGGTGATCACGTGTCTATTGAAACTTGCTCTTATAAAAATAATTATCATCTCTGTCAATAATTTATCTAAATTTATCGCTAAAATCTTCAGGCTCTGCGGAGAGTATCCATGCCAATATATGTCTGGAAAGGAAAAAACAGTTACGGTGAAAAACGAAAAGGTGAACTGGAAGCACCCGACGAAAATGCAGCGTTGGCACAAATCAGACGTCTGCGTATTGATGATGTACAGATAAAAGAAAAACCTAAGGATATCTTTGAAAACGTTTCTTTTTTTCAACCGAAGGTAACCGGCAAAGATGTTGTCATTTTTACGCGGCAATTATCAACGATGATTGATGCCGGACTTCCTTTGGTTCAATGTTTACAAATTTTAGGAAAACAGCAATCTAACTCAACATTTAAAAAAGTATTATTAGAAATTCAAACCGATGTTGAAACAGGGACCACCCTTGCAGACTCAATGCGTAAACATCCCAAAATTTTTGACAACCTCTATGCAAACATGATTGAGGCTGGCGAGTTAGGTGGTATCCTTGATACCATCCTTTCACGTCTTGCAGTATTTAAAGAAAAGGCCATGGCCCTCCAAAAGAAAATTAAAGGAGCAATGACCTACCCTGTAATATGCTTGGCCATATCACTGCTTATTCTGGTTGTTATCCTTGTTTTTGTTGTTCCTGTTTTTGCTAAAATGTTTGAAGATTTTGACTCTGCCCTCCCAGCACCCACCCAATTTGTGGTAGACGCCAGTGATTTTTTCAAAAATTATTTTATCTATATAGGTATTTCCGGAGTATTTTGTGGTTGGATAGTCAAAAAAATATACAAAACGGAAAAAGGGCGTCTGAAGATAGATGCAGCCATGCTGAAATCACCGGTTATTGGTCTTTTACTTCGCCGAGTGGCTGTCTCAAAATTTACCAGAACGTTGAGCACCATGCTCCAAAGTGGTGTCCCCATATTAGAGGCACTGAATGTTGTTGCAAAGACCTCCGGAAACAAAGTGATTGAACGGGCAGTTATCAGGGTTTCTGATGGTATTTCAGAAGGGCGTCCTATTTCTGAACCACTTGAAGAGTCTGGCGTTTTTCCCAATATGGTCGTGCAAATGATTAATGTTGGGGAATCTGTTGGTGCCCTGGACACCATGCTGGAAAAAATTGCTGACTTCTACGATGAAGAGGTGGATCAAGCGGTTGAAAACTTAACGGCAATGATAGAGCCTTTTATGATGGTATTCCTTGGCGGTATGATTGGTGGTTTAGTTGTTTCCATGTATCTGCCCATATTCAAGATTGCAAGTGTCGTTTAACAATGGATGCAAACGGTTTTTATTATTCTGGAATTTCCATACTTACATTTGACAACTTGACGCAACCTCACCTATTATAGAAGTAACAGAGACAAAATAATCTGAAAACCAAACGTTAGATAGCTTCAGCAAGAGGTAAACAATATGACATTAACTAAAGCTGACTTAGTCCAAGAGGTATATAAAACACACCCTGCTCTGACTAAATCCCAGTCAACGGAATCAGTGGAAACCTTTCTCAATCTTTCAAAAAGCTCCCTGATAAATGGTCAGGATCTTCTGCTCAGTGGATTTGGAAAATTCAATATTAAGGATAAAAAATCACGTCGGGGGAGAAATCCTCAAACAGGAAATGAACTGATCCTGGATGCTCGCAGGGTAGTGACCTTCAAACCTTCAGGAATATTACGTACAAGGATTAATGCCTTGTAAAGGTAGGGTCAGCCATTTAGATGTAAGGGGTATCGCAATAAGCGATACCCCTTTTCTTTTTTATCCATACTACAGGTTTACCCCAGAGTGAAAACGCCATATACCTTTTGTCAGATAGCTGCAGATCAACTCCATGTTCCACAAATAATAACGGAACTTTATAGTGACAACACCGCCAAGGCTACCCCCCAAAAAACAACTGTAACAGCCTCTTCCCCTCAACCACCTTTTCTCATCGAAGAAAAAACACAAGGCGTCTTTGCTCTCTTAACAGGCTTTCATCGATTTATACAAGCCCAGCGAGCTAAGGTAAAAGAGCTCCCCTGCTATCTTCTTGCCCCTGATTTGGATTCAAAAACCAAATACTCGCTTATTGTGTCTTATGGAACATATGAGCCAGACATTAGCCCCATAGAAGAAGCTTTACTTGTGAGCAACGGGCAGCAAGAGCTAAACCAGAGCGAACTGTTTGACTTGCTCAAAATGATGGGGTACAGCCCAAATAATCATCAATTGCGGGAGCTACGGTCTCTCCTTGAGATGGACAGACAGGTCCAGCAAGCTGTTCATAATGGTCGACTAAGCCTTAAAACGTTTAAGAAACTCAACCAGTTAACACATTCAGATCAAAAAACAGTTATCTCGCTGATTGAACGATACCGTTTGGGAGGTTCCAAGCAAAACAATCTTATCAACATGGCTATTGAATTAACCAAAAGGTTGAACACATCTTTTGCAGAAATTATTGAGCACTGGAGCGAAAAAGAGTTTATTGACACCCACAATCTTCCCCAGCAGGCTGCAGATCTGCTGGGTTACCTAAACAACCAGTGCTCTCCGGAATCCCTTGCAGCAGAGCAGACCTTTACCAGACGGGTCCACCAACTCCAACTTCCACAAAGCCTTACAATACATCACAGTAGCAATTTTGAACTCGATACCTGTGAACTCACCATATCATTTAAGAATATGGATACGCTGGAAAGACATTTACCAGCAATCAGGAATCTTTTGCAAAATCAATGGGATAACGCCTAACCCCGGTAAAGAGGAAGTCATTGCCAACCTGTTGTATGGCCTGTTCCACAAAAAAGGTTTCAGTTCTTTGTCGGGAGCCTTGACCTGAAACAAGGGGCACACCTCCATCTCCAATAAAAAATGGGGCATAGAAGAGGTAAACCTGGTCAACCAGATCCGCTTGCAGAAAAGCACCATGTATTCTCGCTCCCCCCTCGACCAACACAGAGTTTATCCCCTGGCTTCCCAGGTGATGCAGCACGGCACTGATAGCAACATGCTCATCGGTTTCCTCCCCAACCCTGAATACGCGAACCTTTTCGCTCTGCTCAAGCTTGTCCTGCTTTTCTTGCAAAGCAGAAGGAAGACAATACACCCAAGTATCGGCGGTGGAGTCCTGATGAAACAGCTGTAAGGTTGCAGTCGAGCGCAGGTGTGAATCCAAAACAATTCTCAAAGGATCCTGACCATCATCGTTTTCCAGCCGGGTTGTGAGACTGGGGTCATCAATAAGGGCCGTTTCCACACCAATTAGAATGGCATCAACCTGATCACGCAAACCATGAACGACCTGTTGCACCTCTCTACCGGTTACCTTTCCCCCCTTCCCTCTTTCATAAGCAAGACGACCATCAAGACTTACCCCAGCCTTCATAATGACCCACGGCAGCCCTGTAGTAATATGTTTTAAAAAAGGAAAATTAAGTGCCCTGCATTCATGTTCTAAAACCCTGCTCCTTACGTGTATGCCCTGTGCGCGTAACTGCTCCAGGCCCCTCCCTGAGACTAAAGGGTTTGGATCCTCCATTCCTACGACCACTCTACCAAATGCATTTCTTATGATCGCTTCTGTACAAGGTGGAGTTCTCCCTGTGTGACTGCAAGGCTCTAAGGTGACATATATGGTTGCTCCCTCAACAGACTCTTTTGCGTCAGCAATGGCATGTATTTCGGCGTGGGGTGTTCCGGCTTTTTTATGATATCCCTTTCCTATTACAACTCCATCTTTAACAATAACAGCACCTACAGCTGGATTGGGCGAGGTTCTTCCTCTTCCTTTTTTTGCCTGTTCAATGGCTAGTTGCATGTACTGCTCATCCTTACTTTGCATATGTATAGCCACTACTTCTTTTTAGGATGAGCATCATTAGAGTTGCCAAGAAACATCTTTAACTCATCCATAAATTCATTCACATCCTTGAACTGTCTATAGACGGAAGCAAACCGGACATAAGCCACCTCATCCAAAGAGGGTAAGGATTCCATCACCCACTCTCCAACCTGACTGGTTGCGACCTCTTTTCCACCAGCGTCTTGCAACCGCAACTCGATATTATCAACAAAGGCATCGATCTCTGTCATGCTTACCGGAAGTTTTTCACATGCCTTTTCGAGTCCAGCAATAATCTTCCCTCGGTTCCATGGTTCACGCCGGCCATCCTTTTTGATAAGCATTGGCAGCATAAGCTCAATCCGCTCATAGGTGGTAAACCGTTGTTCACAGGATGCGCAAGCTCTTCTTCTTCGAATAATGGTCTTGTCTTTATTGACACGGGAGTCAATAACTCTATTTTCCAGGTGACTACAATAAGGACATTTCATGATACTTCCTCAACTGAATAAAAGAAAACCGGCAGCTTTCAACAAAAGCATGCCGGTTGAGCAAATCTTCACAACAGTGATAAAAAAGTGAGCATATCAGTTAAACATATCAATTCTACGCTGGTGCCTCCCCCCGCTAAACGATGTGTTTACCCACATATCCACAATATCAAGGGCAAGAGCTGGTCCAGTAATTCTTCCGCCAAGACATAACACATTGGCATTATTATGCTCTCTGCTCATTTTTGCTGAAAATGTTTCCGTACATAAAGCTGCACGGATACCCGGTACACGATTGGCTGCCATGGACATGCCGATCCCTGTACCACAAATAAGAATCCCCTGCTCGACCTCGCCACTCTTTACGGCATCACATACTTTACCTGCAATATCAGGGTAATCAACAGAATCGGTAGAATAGCAACCAGCATCAACCACCTCATGATCACCATCAATCAGCGAGGTAACAATCTTTTGCTTCAGATCAAACCCGCCATGATCACATCCAACTATAATTTTCACTGTACCACCTAATGGTTAGGCTGCAAATTTTTTCATGACGACCACACCATTGGTGCCGCCAAATCCAAAAGAATTTGAAATTGCTATTTGCGGATGCACTTCCCGTGCCTTACACGGTACGTAATCTAAATCGCATTCTGGTGAGGGCTCCTCATGGTTAGCAGTAGGTGGAATAATGCCTGTATCAAGGGTAAGGGCAGTAAACGCAGCCTCTACGCCACCGGCAGCTCCAAGCATGTGGCCTGTCATGGACTTTGTTGAGCTGATGGCAAGTTTGTAGGCATGATCCTGAAACACCGTTTTTATAGCATGGGTTTCGCAGCGGTCATTGAGTGGCGTAGAAGTGCCATGGGCGTTAATATAGTCAACCTCTTCGGGCTCAATTCCTGCATCACGCAGTGCAGCTACCATGCATCGAGCAGCACCTTCACCATCTTCAGGTGGAGCTGCAATATGGTATGCATCACTGGTTTGTCCGTAACCAATGACCTCGGCTAGAATATGCGCCCCACGCCTGACAGCTGACTCCATCTCTTCCAAAATGAGCATACCAGCACCTTCAGCTATAACAAAACCATCGCGACCCTTGTCAAACGGCCTTGAAGCATGTTGTGGATCATCATTTCTGGTTGAAAGTGCCTTCATTGCACTAAATCCACCCACAGCAAGGGGGCAAATCACTGACTCAGAACCACCAGTTACCGCGATATCGCAGTCGCCATAAGCAATATGGCGGAAAGCCTCACCAACTGCATGGGTTCCGGCTGCACAGGCTGTAGTCTGGGTCAGGTTAGGGCCTTTTGTTCCAAGGTGCATGGAAATATGACCAGAAGGCATATTAGGAATGACCCTGGGGATAAAAAATGGCGTAATTTTACGTGGCCCACGATTAACCATTATCTGGTGATACTCTTCAATGGTGGGGAGCCCCCCCATTCCGCAACCAGTAATAGCACCGACACGCTCACGATTAGCATCGGTAATGGAAAGGCCGCTGTTTTTTAATGCCATATCTGCAGCGACAATGGCGTACTGAACAAACAGATCAAGATTCTTTGCCTGTTTCTTCTCAAACCAGTCTGACGAATGAAAATCAGTAACCTCTGCAGCTATCTGCGAAGCCTGATTACTGGCATCAAATCTGGTAATAGGTCCAATTCCACTCTTACCACTGAGTAAATTATCCCAGGTCTTTTCAGTACCTGTACCTAGAGGGGAGACCAGTCCTACACCTGTAACAACGACCCTTCTTTTCACTGCTTTATCCTTACTTAGCCTTCAATCTTAGCTACAAAATCAATAGCGTTTTGAACGGTAGTGATTTTCTCTGCTTCTTCATCAGGAATTTCCACATCAAACTCTTCTTCCATTGCCATGATCAGCTCAACCAGATCAAGAGAGTCAGCGCCAAGGTCATCTACAAAAGAAGCACCAGGTACAACTTTATCTTTATCAACACTTAATTGTTCGACGATGATATCAATCATTTTAGCTTCAACTGCCATTGTATTCTCCTAAATTTTTTACTTTATTGTTTATTCTTACAACTACAAAAAGTGTACGCATAGTTTTCCGTTAGAAAACTAATTTCCCATATACATCCCACCGTTGACGTGAAGAGTCTGGCCAGTCAAATAGTCTGCGCCAGGGGAGACAAGGAACCCAACAGCTGCAGCCACATCTTCCGGCTCTCCTAAACGGCCAAGAGGAATCTGCGCCTGTATTGTTTGCTGAATTTCTTCGTCAAGCTCTTCTGTCATATCAGTAACAATGTATCCTGGTGCCACGCAGTTAACGGTTACATTACGCGCGGCTAGTTCTCTGGCCATGGATTTGGTAAAGCCAACCAGTCCTGCTTTGGCAGCACTGTAATTAACTTGCCCGCCATTACCGAGAAAACCAATAACTGAACTTATGTTAACAATTCGGCCCCATTTTTTTTTCATCATGGAGCGCATTACCACCTTACTGCAATTAAAAGCGCCTTTTAAATTGGTGTTCAACACAGCATCCCAATGGGCTTCTTTCATACGTGCCATAAGCCCGTCGCGGGTAATACCAGCATTGTTGACTAAAATATCAATGCTCCCATGTTGGTTCATAATCTTTTTTATAGCTTCCTGCGCACCTCGAGCATCAGCCACATCAAACTGGGTGGTAAAACCCGTTCCCCCGGCCTCGGTTATTTGAGCCAGGGTATCGTCTGCAGCCTTAGGATTGGCAACATAGTTAACACCCACCACAACTCCTGAAGATGCCAACTGCTTACAGACAGCACGACCAATGCCTCTGCTACCACCAGTGACAAGCGCTATTTTTGCTTCAAGCGTCACTTTTCACCTCCTGAATCCGTTTAATGAGTGCAGGAATAACTTCATAAAGATTGCCAACAATACCATAATCTGCAATATCAAAAATTGGGGCCTTTTCATCACGGTTAATGGCAACCACGATATCTGCAGACTGCATCCCAACCGCATGTTGTACTGCACCTGAAATACCACAGGCAATGTAAAGCTTTGGACTAACTGTTTTACCGGTTTGTCCTACCTGGTGAGAGTATGGAATCCACCCTGAATCAACAGCAGCTCGGCTAGCCGCCACAGCAGCACCAAGCTCATCAGCCAGTTCCTTGATTAACTCAAACCCCTTTTCAGATTCAAGACCACGTCCGCCTGCTACAAGGGCTTCCACCTCTTGTATATTCACCTGATCCTCATCACATATAACCGTATCGATAATCTCAATCTGAGAGGAGAGCCCAGCAGCATCTATGGCAACAGCTTCAACTGTTCCGGTCCTGGTGGTATCAGGTTCAAGGGCAGCCATCACTTTGGGACGAACAGTTGCCATTTGTGGTCTTGTATCAGGGCATTCAATGGTCGCCATGATATTCCCACCAAAAGCGGGACGGGTTTGCAGAAGCATACCATCATCTTCCCGAATCTCAAGCCTGGTACAATCAGCAGTAAGCCCGGCATTGATGCGAGTAGCAACATAAGGAATCACAGAACGTCCAATTGCAGTTGCACCAGCTAGGACTATTTCTGGTTGCCTATCTTGAATGACCTGCTCTAAAACAGCCCCATAGATATCTTCTCTGAACTGATCAAATTCATCATTTTCGGCAACCAATACTGTATCTGCACCAGCAGCAATCAGGGTATCGCCATATTGTGCGATATCACGACCAATTACTAAAACACTTAAAGGCACTTTTCTGGCATCAGCAAGTTTACGCCCAACCCCTAGCAATTCAAAGGTAACAGGAGCTATAGTACTGTGGCGAACTTCACCAAATACCATGACACCGGAAAACTGCTCTTTATCGTGTTGCACCTTTTTTTCAGCGATTTCAATGGATAATGCTTCAACATCACATTGTTCAACGCAGGCACCACATAAAGTACAATTTTCATCAACGACAACACAATCGTCGTCCACGTGAATAGCACCAAAAGGGCAGCTTGCTTCACACATTCCGCAAACTATACATTCATCACAATCTACTTTAATCATGGTCACTACTTATGAATAAACAAGATTTTTTTTAGGAGTAAGGCTGATGGTTGCGGGTTTCCCGCCTTAGATATGTGCTTTGAGCTCTTCTACCAACTGATTCACCTGTTCTTCCACAGTACCTGTAAAAATAGTACGGTCACCTTTAGCCTCGGGGGAGAAAACCCGCACCACCTGAGTCGGTGAACCTGCAAGACCTATGTTTTCAGGTTCCGCGCCAATATCGGCAGCAGAAACAGTTGGAATAGAAGCCTTTTTCGCCTTCATTTTCCCTTTAAGGGACGCAACCCGTGGTTCGTTGATATCCTTTACAACGGTGAGCAAGGCTGGATAAGGAAGACGAACCACATCATACCCATCATCCATCATCCGCTCCACTGTGATGGAGTCAGCAGTGGATTCACGAGTTTTTTGCACGCATGTTACAAAAGGGACCTTAAGCCTGCACGCTATCCCAGGGCCAACCTGGGCAGTATCGCCGTCTATTGCCTGTTTGCCACAGAGAACAAGGTCAATTTGACCTAAGGTTTCAATGGCTTTGGCCAAAGTATAGGAAGTTGCCCAGGTATCAGCTCCTGCAAAGGCACGATCGGAAACCAGTAAGACATCATCAGCCCCACAAGCAAGAGCTTCGCGAAGAACATCCTCTGCCTGAGGAGGCCCCATGGTAACTACGGTAACGGTACCGCCATGTTGCTCTTTTAAAGTCACCGCTTCTTCAAGGGCATGACGATCATAGGGATTCATTATGGATTCCACTCCTTCCCGGGCCAAGGTATTGGTCTTGGGATCGAGACGGACATCCTTTGCATCTGGTACCTGCTTTATACAAACAACAATATTCATAGACTTAAGCCAAACGGGCTAGGCTGAATACTCTTTATTGAGTTCCTGTCCAATAACGTTACGCTGAATCTGATTGGTGCCTTCATAAATTTGCAGGATCTTTGCATCGCGCATCATTTTCTCAACTGGATATTCTTTCATGTAACCATACCCTCCGAGCACCTGCACAGCGTCAGTGGTAACTCTCATGGCAGTATCTGTAGCAAACACCTTACACATTGATGAAGCTTTGGACATGCTTTTAGGATTGCCATCAATATGCTTTGCTGAAGCGTAAACAAGAGACCTGGCAGCTTCAACCTGGATAGCCATATCAGCTAAAATATGCTGCACAGCCTGAAAGGAAATAACCGGTTTTCCAAACTGAACACGCTGTTTAGCATAGGTAACAGCTTCGTCAAGAGCTGCCTGAGCAAGCCCTACCCCAAGCGCGGCAATACCTGGACGTGAGATATCAAGCGTTTTCATCACCGTGATAAACCCGGTTCCTTTGCGGCCAACCAGACGATCTTGAGGGATGCGACAATCTTTTAAAATAAGTTCCCTGGTAGCAGAGGAACGAATCCCCATCTTATTTTCTTTTTTGCCATAAGAAAAACCAGGGTCTCCATCTTCGACCACAAAAATGGACGCTCCACGGGCGCCCTTTTCCGGATCAGTCAAGGCAATAATGGTATAAATATCTGATTCACCGCCATTGGTTATCCATTGCTTGGTACCATTTAAAACCCATTCATCCCCAACAAGAATGGCTGTGGTTTGAATGCCAGAAGCATCACTACCGGCATTAGCTTCTGTCAGACCAAAAGCTGCCCAACGTTCGCCAGCGGCAATGGATGGCAGATATTTCTGCTTCATTTCTTCACTACCGGCGATGAGAACCGGATACATGCCAAGAGCACTAGCTGCATAACTGGTGGCGACCCCAACACAACCACGAGCAAGTTCTTCAAGAGTAATGGCAATATCAAAGCAGCCACCACCAAATCCACCGTACTCTTCCGGGACAAAAATAGAAAACAGGTCAGCCTTGGCAATATCTTCTAAAAGAGCACGGGGAAATTCGTTTTTTTCATCTAACTCTGCTCGTACAGGGATAATTTTTTCATTGGTGATCTCCCTGGCAGTATCAACGATCATCTGTTGTTCTTCGGTCAAAAAATAATCCACAACAATTCTCCTCCTTTTACCAGCGCGTAAGTAGTGACGCCCACGTTAGTCCTGCTCCGAAAGTGCAAAATACGACCATGTCATTTTTCTTTATTAATCCCTGCCTGTTTGCCTCATCAAGCGCAATGGGTATACTGGCAGCAGAGGTGTTTCCATATTTATGTACGTTGACAAACACTTTTTCATCAGGAAGTTTCAGACGACTCTGCAGTTGCTTGAGAATCCTGATATTAGCCTGGTGTGGGATAAGCAGGTCAATCTCTTCTGTAGCAACATCATGCTCGCCCAGAAGGTCCACAACCACATCCTGCATGGCCCGAACAGCGTGCTTAAAGATTTCTCCACCATTCATCTTAATCAGCGCACCTTCCCACCCTTCAGGCTGCAGATCCTTGTTCTGGCTTTCCGGCCCATCCATATGAAGGAGGTCCCATAACCGACCATCAGAGCGAAGCTTACTGCCGATAACCCCGCGCCCATCTTCACATGCCCCCAAAACAGCAGCTCCTGCGCCATCACCAAATAACACACAGGTATTTCGATCCTGCCAGTTCACCCTGGTGGAAAGCGTCTCTGAGCCGATAACGAGCACCTTCATATTGGGATGAAATTGGATATACTTACTGGCGAGATCTATCCCGTAGGTAAAGCCTGTACATGCTGCGTTGATATCGTATGCAAAAGCATTAACAGCGCCAATTTCGTTTTGCACAAAACAGGCTGTTGAAGGCATGATTTTCTGGGGGGATAAGGTGGCAACAACTATAAAATCAAGGTCAGTCGGTTTGAGGCCAGCCATATCAAGAGCACGTAACCCAGCTTGCGCAGCAAGTTTATAATTAAATTCTCCTGGGCCGGAGATCCTCCGTTGCTTGATGCCTGTTCGAGTAGTGATCCACTCATCAGAAGTGTCCACCATCTGCTCAAGTTCAACATTAGTTAGTCCGCGTTCTGGAAGGCAGGAACCTGTTCCAAGTATTACTGCTTTTGTCATATATTAATGCCTCAATCAGGCGGTTTTACCAAGAGCCTGGATTATGCCATCATTAACTTTGGTGCAGACCATGTCTGATGCAACCTTAAGTGCATTTCGGATTGCAGTTGCATTAGAGGAGCCATGGCAGATAATCCCTGTACCATTAATTCCCAGTAGCGGTGCACCACCGTACTCAGCATAATCAACTTGCTTTTTAAACCCGGCAAATGCCTCTCTGATTAAAAGATATCCAAGTTTGGCCCGCCACGTTTTCATGATCTCTTTTTTGAGCATCTGCATGGCAGCTTCGGCTAGCCCTTCGCTTATTTTCAGGGAAATGTTACCAACAAAGCCGTCGCAAACAATTACGTCAACGTCACCTTTGTACACGTCCCGGCCTTCCACATTACCGATAAAGTGTAAAGAACTCCCACGTAAGAGATCATACGTTTCCTTAACCAACGCATTTCCCTTACCGGTTTCTTCACCAATGCTCAGTAAACCTACACGAGGCGAATCAATTTGAAGTAATAAACTGGTGCAGGATGAGGCCATTACGGCAAACTGATAGAGGTGCTGAGCGCGGCAATCCACGTTGGCACCTATGTCCATTAACATAACAGGCTTTTGCAGCGTAGGGAAAAAACTAGCTATTCCAGGTCGGGCAACCCCCTCAAGGCGACCTAACTTGCGTACACCAGCAGCAAGAGTGGCACCTGAATTACCAGCAGAGACCACGGCATCAGCAAGACCAGACTTAACCAGTTCAAATCCAACCATAACCGAGGCATCTTTTTTCTTTCTCACCCCATCAACAGGGGATTCCTCCATACCTATAACTTCTGAGGCATGGTGGATGCTCAAGCGGCTTGCGTCTGCACTGTTCTTCAGACTGACTTCAGCTAATTTTTTCTGGAGATGATCTTCGGGGCCTACAAGGATTACATCAATATCCCGATACTCTTCTACAGCGGCAACAGCCCCTTGTATTAACATTTCGGGACCGCGATCTCCCCCCATCGCATCAAGGGCGATTTTCACATCAGCCGCCTAGTTAAGTTCATCCTCTAACTGAATGATATTTTTCCCTTTATACATGCCGCAACCACCGCAAAGTTGGTGGAGCATTTTAGGTTCGCCACACTCAGGGCAGACACTTACACTTGGACGACGCAATGCGTCATGGGCACGACGTTGACGGGTACGGGATCTAGAATGTCTTCTTTTAGGTAATGCCATGGCTTAACTCCTTGTAATCATCCAGCTCTACAACTTACGCTGAGGATTGTTATTCCTTTTTTACTTTTAATGTAGCTAAGGCTGCAAAGGGAGAGTTGGTTACTTCACGCTCACAGCCACAACTCATGATGTTTAGGTCAGCACCGCACACATTGCATAATCCCTTACAACGTTCATTACAAAGTTGCTTGGTAGGAAGAGCAAGCAGCGCCTGCTGCCTTAATACATCGTCAATATCAATTACCGGTTCGAGCAGAAAATGAGTGTCCAACTCCTCTGCCGAACATTCCATTTCCTTAAGCTGCCAGCTTTCCTCACCATGTATTTCAAAAATGATGTGAAACTGAGTTGCAAGTGGGAAAGAAAACGGTTTGAGGCAACGATCACAGGTAATTGTTGATTTTGCATGTAATGTCCCATGCATCTCAACCTGATTATCATTCTTTCTCTTCAGTTCAAATGCGGCTTGACACTGTCCATCTACAGAAAGTTGGTCAGCCCTGCCTATTCCTTCAATGGAATGGATCTCGAACTGATTTCCATGGGGTGAAATTTCACTAAATCGGATACGCATGATATACTACCCCGTGGCAACAAAGGTAATTTTCGTCAAAACCCGATTATATACACAAAAATGAAGAAGAAAGCTAACGAAAAATAGAAGTAGGTGTTGGGGAGACTAAAAAAGCTGATTAAGCCATTGCCATAGAGGCACTCCAGCAGCCAGCTCCTGCTTTGGTATTATAGAATAGAAAGGTCTAGCAAAACTCACCCAAGCATTACTCAAAACGGACAAGAAATACCTACAAATCAAATTCCACCTTAAAATCGCTATGATCACGGGCTTTTTTACGATTTTGAAAATAACTGTTACGCAGTGCAATATATGGATCAAAGCTCACCTTCTTTAACTCATCGTAAACATTGATATTTAACGACAACGTATTGGTTCCTTTGAGAACGAGAACAGCACTTTTTTCCAGATAATCTTCAGAGACATAGTAGTAGGGATAGCCCATAGTTTCTATAAGCTTCCCGGTAAAGTCCGTCATGGTTGTGGCTCCGTAAAATGGAACAACCAGGTAGAAACCATCTCCTATACCCCAGGTGGCGAGGGTTTCTCCCAAAGAGGCTTCAATCTGTGGGATACCGAATTCTCGTGCAGCGGGATCTGCTAAACCGAAAGCACCTGCTGTTGAATTGATAGCAAAACGGGACAATACCCAAAAAGACTCTTCAAACCGCCCTTGTAAAATACAATTTATAAAACGTACCGGGGCTTGAAGGTTGTTAAAAAAATTCCCCACACAGCCACGGATATCAGCTGGAAGTACGGCTTTATACCCAGTGGCAACAGGCTTTAAAAAGTAATCGTAGGCGGCATCATTCACATCAAACATTACCCGGTTAAACGGCTCAAGAGGATCTTTCACCGACGAATTGTCAACCTCTTCCTGGTAAAAATCGTCATCTAAAAAATCGACTTTTTCGGCTTGAACAGAAAGCGACACTCCACTAAGAAAAAGCGTGATCAGACAAACTCGTACTACGTACCACATACCCATAATTCACCAATTATTTAACTTGTCCAAAAGCAAATTTAGAGATAAGCGATTCCAGATCAACAGACGACTCTGTATCCATAATCACATCACCAGCTTTATACAGATCCTCATCACCACCAAGCGATATCTGAAGATACTTGTCGCCAATGATTCCCTGGGACTTAACAGAAACAATAGAATCAACAGGAATTGCAATTTTTTTATCTATTTGCATGGTAACAACTGCAAGTCCGTCATCGTTGAGGTTCAAGTCCAGCGCAGTGCCAACCTTAACCCCTGATATTTGGACATCTGCTCCAGATTTTATACCGGAAATGTTATCAAATTCAGCCTGGATTGTATAGCTTGTAGTCCCAGTCAACCAGGGAACCTCGCCTAGCTGCAAAGCCAGCCAGCCAAAGGCCAGAAAGCCTAAGACCAGAAACATACCGACAAATATTTCAAGTCGAGAGTATCGCATGTTATCACCCCTCTTGTGTATTCATTACGGGCGGATTCCCAATGTTTTTTGAGCAAATTCTTTAATGTAGGGTTGTTGAGAATGCACAATATCATCAACATGGTCAAACACGTCCAACTGCCCCTTATTTAACAATATAATGTTATCTGCCAAATCAAAAACCCGGGGAATGTCGTGACTGACAATCACTGCTGTATAGCCAAGACGCTGTTGCACATTGGCAAAGAGTTCATATATTTCTTCGCTCATGACAGGATCAAGACCGGTTGTCGGCTCATCGTACAGGACAATTTTCGGCTCTAACTGCAACGCCCTGGCAAGTCCTACCCTTTTTTTCATTCCACCGCTGAGTTGAGCAGGAAACTTCTGTTCATGCCCAACAAGTTCCAGTTGCTGCAAAGTACGATGGATTTTTTCCCGAATCTGTTCTTCATCAAGACGTGATCTTTCACGCAGTGGAAGGGCAATATTTTCATAGACACTGAGTGAATCAAACAGTGCAGAACCCTGAAACAGTACGCCAAAAAGCATGCGTAGTTCCTGAAGCTGTTTATATCCCATCTTGGCAACATCCTTGCGACCGATAAGAATTGATCCACTATCTGGCCCAAGCAGCCCAAGGATGAGCTTTAAGATAACACTTTTCCCCTGACCACTTCCACCAGCAATAACAGTGGTCTTCCCTTCAGGTATTGCAAAAGAGACATTGTCTAAAACAGTATGTTTTTTGCCCCTGCTGCCAAAGGTTTTTACAACGTTGACAAACTCTATGGCCCCATCTGCTTTTTTTTTGGGTTGGTTTTCCATCACGATTGGTTAAAGAAGGACTGCTGTAATAAGATAGTCAAACACCAGGATGGAAATGGAAGAGAGTACAACTGCCTGGGTGGTAACCTTACTCACGCTTTCTGCTCCAAAACCTGCCCCCCTGATTTGTTGGACAAAGTAGCCTCTTCCTGCACATATCCAGACTATGATCATTGCAAAAGCAAAGGACTTGGTAACACCAAGACGGATATCATGGTTCGTGACACTTTTTACCATCCCGGAGAAATAAGCGCCAGGGTTCACATCCATGAGCTGAACACCTGCCAGATATCCACCCAATATCCCTACAACGTCAAACACTGCAGTAAGTAACGGCACCGCAATTATGGTAGCCAGTACCTTAGGACTTATGAGATAACGAAACGGATCAATAGCCATACATTCAAGAGCATCTATCTGCTCAGAAATGCGCATAATGCCAATTTCCGCACACATTGCAGATCCTGCTCGACCAGTTACCATGAGCGCGGTAAGCACCGGACCAAGCTCCATAATAATGCTCAATGAAACCGCTGAACCGAGCATCCCCTCAGCACCAAACCGGCTTAACGAGTACACCCCCTGAAGCCCAAGCACCATACCTGTGGAAAGAGCAGTAAAAAAGATCACGGTAAGCGATCCAGCACCAATAAAGTGAAGCTGTTTTATCAGTTCCCTGCCCCTAAACGGTCGTTTAAAAATAGAAATCAGGGAAAAAAACAGAAAAATTCCCATTCTCCCCAAATCTTTAAGGAGATAGATGGTGTTATCACCCAGCGATCCAAAAACAGACGCAATGTATGTACTGGATAATTGTTGCTGTGCACTCATAACAGTGTATTTTTTATGCGTAAAAATGAATACTGAGAGTCAAACAGGACAAGATACCGTAAACTCAAAATAGTGCACTCTATTTATGGTGGGGGAATAAAATTCACCTGTTATAGGAACCCGATTTCTCTGCTTGGGGAAGAAGACAGAAATCTTCCAGGAAATCCTGGGCAATGCCGATCGGATCATCAGATGCGTAGAGCACCATGGTTTGGAGAAACATGAAGCTGTCATCTTCCATATCAAGGAATTCAACAGCAACGCCTGTATCTTCAATCCGAGAAATTTTGGCAGAAATTTTAAGGATCAAACTGGACTGTTGCCCCTTTTCGTGCAGCTCAAGCGTGCAGTGTTTACCAAGAGTCAGCTGCAGGTTTTCACCCTCCATAAATACTCCGCCCATACTCAGGTTGCGGGCGGCATACTCACCCACTCTGGCACCATCAATATGCAGCCTGATCGTCCGGGTAAAAACCACCCTGGTGTATTGGCGCTGTTCTGGTCGTAATAAGGGGGGAACAAAACTATGCATTCAAATCATCCTGTTGAAAGAGTTGGCGCAATTGTAACTATTATAGCTAACAGGGTAAAAAAAGCAAATCACAATAGCCCCTTCACAGGAAGACTAAAATGAGAAGCTCCAAAGAGATAAACTACCACCGCTTTTTAAACCAATCCTGAACATAAACAATATGTTCGCACATTGCCTTCTCGGCTCTATCCGGCTCACGGTTGGCAATGGCTTCATAGACCTTGGTATGGGTTTTGATCACAAAATCTATATTATCAGGGTCATCCCATAAGTGGCTCAGACTCTTTTTGATGCCACGAAAAAGCAGTTCGTAAAAGTTACGCATCAGGTGAATCTGCACCGGATTTTTAGTGGCAAAGGTTACTGCCATGTGAAAGGCAGCATCAGCTTCGTTGCCCAATTCACCGGTTTTTACGGTCTCTTCCATCTCTTTGATTCCACAAGACAGATTGAGAATATCACGGGGAGTAGCGCGCAATGCGGCCATTCGAGCCGCATTGCATTCCAGCCCAAGTCGTACTTCGAGCAGATCATGAAGGTGACATCATCAAAAGCCAGGATGGTGACCAAAGGAGTCTTCTTGTTCCCGTCTGGTGTGGTAACAAAGGTCCCCTGTCCCTGGCGATGCTCAAGCAACCCGAGGGTGACGGGTTTGTTAATGGCATTACGGACTGTTGTCCGGCTTACCTCCAGGCTTGCGGACAGTTCACGTTCAGGGAGCAACTGCTCACCAGGCTTCAATTCACCGCGATAGATGAGTTCTCTAATTTGTTCGAAAACCTGATCAGAAATTCTTTTCGGCTTTATTGGGCGTAAATTCATACGATCCTCAATATAGTGATTTTCTAAAAACTCAATTGGAGAACTTCAAGCAACGTACTTATTGTTGAGCACCTCATTAACGGTGTGAATAATCTCCTGGGCATCTGCACTTTTTACGATCACAGCTTCTGCACCTGCAGCATAGCATTGAAGCTGCAATTCCTTATCATTCTCCGCCGTAAAAACAATGAGCTTAGCAGTGACCTCCTGTTCACATTTCTGCACCATTTGGCACAGCTCCAGACCAGAAATACCCGGCAACCGATAATCAATGACGGCTGCCACAGGTTTTTCCTCCACAATAAGCTTATAGCCCTCTTCCCCTGTTGCTGCCGTCAGCGGGTGGTATCCTTCTTTTTGAAAAAGCCTGCTAAATAAACGGATGATAACCGGGTTGTCGTCAATAATAACGATTTTCCTGGTTTCTGGTTGCCCCCTGGTTGCTGTATTCTCCAACAAAACGGCTTGTAACAACAACAGCTCATCTCCTGCTTCAACCACAAAAGCTTCATCAGGGTGTAACTGATCTGTTGCTCCTCGTCGGACGCCTAAAACCCGAGCTTCTTTTAAGGCAGCGATCTCACCGATGCTCTTGCCCTTTAATTCAGACTGATCATCCACAGCGATCCAGTCTTCCTGCATCGGATATGTTTTCTTAATGGTGACAGTTGGTTCTTGATTCACTCCAGTAGCTGTCAACAGGTCGGTTGCGATCTGCTTTCCTGCAGAATCAAATGGCGAAATAATGGAATCAGCTCCAGCACGAATAATTTTGCGTTCTCTATGACGCTCCTCTGAACGGGCGATAATATGAAGGGTGGGATTTAATTCACGCGCAGTGAGAACGATAAACAGATTTAACGGGTCGGAATCTACCAGTGCCAACAACCCGCTGGCGTTTTTCACCCCTGCTTCAAGCAAAGTCACTTCTCTGGTGGCATCCCCTTCAATGAATAACACCCCCTTTTCAAGACATTTTTCTTGCAGTCCAGGCAAGGAGTCTATTACAACAAACTCAGTCCCAGCTTCACGCAAATGTTCGGAAGCCACCTCCCCTACCCTACCAAATCCACAAATAATGGTATGACCGGTGAGTAGGCTTATTTGTTTTTTCATCCGTTTCTCCCCTGCATTCCCACTCCACACCTTTTCTAGCAGCGATTCAACAATGGAGTGACCAACAAAACCAAGGACAATAAAACCAAGCAAAATGAGTACAATAGTAAAAAGCCTGCCCCACTCGGATAATGGATAAATCTCACCAAACCCAACCGTGGTAATAGTGATGACAGCCATGTACAGTGCATCAATAAAGGGATACTCATCGATAAAACAAAACCCTGCTGCACCGATAAGGGTGGTAATAAAGAGCAGCAGTAAAGAAAGGGTTATTTTATTAAGACCAAAAAATGGCATGAACTGAATAGATGTCGCTCCTTAACGTGCAAAGATTTCAGCAGTTCACGTTATAGCCGCAAACCCTTAAATAACGTGGTATAGACAGTGGAATTTGTATAAACTAAACGTTTACTCAACATCCACTTGAACTCATGTAACAAACAATTACCGCACAGGTCGTTTTTCATGCACAATAAACAGGTACAAGAGAAAATACATAACCTCACTCAAAAGACTGATCAACGGACAACGTAACGCCTCCACAACCTATCGTCGAGCACAAAATGCGCAACCACCTCAGTACTGGGTACATGGCCAGGTTTCAAAAACAGCCCGCTTACCTCAAACGTAACAGCTTCCTCTCATTTACTCAATCAACATGAACAATACAGCAAAAACATCCTTAGCAAATCCAACCACCAACCGTGACAGCCTTGTTGGTGCATTTTTTATCGTTCTTGCTGCCTGTATGTGGGGATTTATCGGTCCTCTGTCAAAAATAGCTTTGAAAGAGGGCGTTGCTCCACTGGAAATTGCATTTTGGCGGGCTGCTTTGAGCACCTTGATCTTTGGGATTCACTCAGGTGTCCAGCACCGGTGCAAAATATCTACAAACTCTATTGTGCCGTTACTTGGGTTTGGTCTGATCAGTGTGACGGTGTTCTATGCCTCCTACCAGCTAGCCATTGAATCCGTTGGAGTAGCTGTGGCCGTCATCTTGCTCTACACATCACCTGTGTGGGTGGCATTGCTCTCATGGGCAGTACTGAAAGAGCGGGTTTCAGTACATCGATGGATTGCCACAGCAATAACCATTGCTGGCGCAGTATGCATCTGTTTTCCAGACACCACTGCCGGGATTGCGCTCTCCCCCCTTGGAATTATTGCTGGATTGATGTCAGGGTTTTCCTATGGTCTGTACTACATTTATGGTAAAAAACTTTTGGTGGCCCTGCCTTCAAGTACGGTTTTCTTTTACGCGCTTTTATGTGGAACGATATTCCTCTTCCCACTGGTCTCTTTTTCATCTAAAAGCCTGGCAGCCTGGTTAGCCATACTTGGGTTAGCAGCGCTTTCCACCTATTTTGCGCTGCTTGCTTACTCAGAAGGAGTAAAGAGGCTGGATGCTTCAAAAGCAGTAATCATTGCCACCCTGGAGCCTGTTGTTGGCGTGGTGGTGGCCTGTTATTTTTTTGATGAAACGCTTACCATGCAAGGCTGGATTGGAGCCACTCTAATCGTTGGCGCTGTAATGTATACAGGATGCAAAGACTAACTGACACAAGGGATACCTCCAATGCACACCAACCGGGAAACATTATTATCCTCTTTCCATATAATACGCTGAAAACACTAACAAAAACTTGTTAAAAAGTGGAGTTATGCTATAATGACAAAAGCAATGAATAAAAGCCTCTGATGAAGAGGAATCATTTTTTATAGCGTGAGACACCATCATGGGGCTGAGGAAAAAGTGCACGTTGTATCTTTAAAACGGCTGTTTTTTTAATATGGCAAACTTTCAACCTGATGTTTATGGCTGTCATCCCTGCGGCGTCTTTGTACTAGAGATAATTATACGTGATTACCAACGAACTTCAGCCAGCTTTAGGAGGCGCTGAGGCATCGGTGGTGTGCGCATGGCAACATACGCCAGACGATCCACCATTGTATGAAG
>PDWI01000753.1_pt1 | contig 52372 bp, 48 predicted proteins | sample 1430891 | NCBI WGS metagenome assembly PDWI01 (sample SAMN01162508, study PRJNA174530) | Oral metagenome, whole genome shotgun sequencing project. | biome: Marine environment; feature: Marine mammal; material: Swab sample of the gingival sulcus; isolation source: swab sample of gingival sulcus... | reverse complement strand
TGTTTCTGGTCTTTTTCTTCCCATTGAAAAATCCTCCTAATTAAGTTTATTATATCTTAACCAGAAGGATTATCATACACAAAATTTTTTACACTACCACTAAATCCAATATTTAATGGAAATTTTACATAAGTTAAGAGTTCAAAGAGACTATTTTTCACCTTTTAAGAGCCCTTGCATTTCGCAAGAGCTCTTAGTTTTTTGCTTGTTATTCAAAATCATCACTATTTATATATTCAATAACTTTGTCGAATTTTTCTTTACTTTCGATGTTTTCAAGGGAGAATGATTCTCCTTCTTCAACATAACGATAAACTAAGTATTCATCACTTCCTTCAGGAAGTAAGATGATATAATTATCGCCTTCAAATTCAAAAAGAGCAAGAACAGCACAATTTACTTCTTTTTCATCATCGAAAACCAAAGTCATCATTTGTGTGTGGTGATGTTCATGGTCATGCCCGCAACAATCACCATGCTCGTGTCCGTGACCATGCCCACAACAATCTCCATGGTCATGGCTATGATCATGTACATGTCCGTCGCCACAGCATTCACCATGTTCATGATTGTGATTATGTTTGTGACCGTGTCCATCACCACAACATGAATCTTTTTTATGCTCATGATTATGACCGTGTTCGTGATTATGTTCGTGTCCACAACATCCATTTTTATGCTCGTGATGATGATTTTCACCACAACAGCTTTTTTCTTTGTTATCCATATTTTTCTCCATTATACTAATTTTATTTTTTTGTGAATCTTCTTACCTTTTGAAAGTTTAAACTCTCCATTTTTGAATAATTCTTCAGTTATAGGTAAATAAAGTTCAGTTACTTTTTCGTCATTTATTTTAACACCACCTTGACTTACATTTCTTCTAGCTTCTGATTTCGATGGAGCAGTACCAGACTTAACAAGAAGGTCAAGTATAGTAAAGTTCTCATGTAAATCAGCTTTATTTAGTTCGAAAGTAGGGATATTTTCGCTATCATTGCCACCAGCAAAAAGTGCTTTTGAAGCCTCTCTAGCTTTATTTGCTTCTTCTTCTCCGTGAATCAACTTAGTTATTTCCCAAGCGAGTACATCTTTTGCCTTATTAATTTCTGCACCTTCTAAGGCACCAAGACGTCTAACTTCATCCATAGGCAAGAAAGTAAGAAGTCCAAGACATTCTTCAACTTTAGCATCTTCAATATTTCTCCAGTATTGATAGAACTCATAAGGTGTAGTTTTTTCCCTATCTAACCAAACGGCACCAGCCATAGTTTTACCCATTTTCTTACCATCGGAAGTAGTGAGGAGATTGAAAGTAAGACCAAAAGCTGGTTTTTGATTTTTTCTACGTATTAAATCAACACCTGTTATGATGTTTGACCACTGGTCATTTCCACCTAACTGTAGTTGACATCCATATCTATTATTCAACTCTAAAAAGTCATATGACTGTAATAACATATAGTTGAACTCAAGGAAAGAAAGACCTCTTTCTAAACGGCTTTTATAAGCTTCTGCAGTAAGCATTTTATTTACAGAGAAATGAACGCCAATTTCTCTTAAAAATTCTATATAATTAAGTTTTAATAGCCAATCTGCATTATTTATCATGATGGCTTTATCATCAGAAAAGTCTATTAATCTTGATAACTGAGTCTTAAAAGCTTCAGCGTTTTTATTAATAGTTTCAAGGTTCATCATCTGACGCATATCAGTTCGCCCACTTGGGTCACCAATCATAACTGTACCACCACCAATTAAAGCGATAGGGCGGTGCCCAGCTCTCTGCATATGAGCCATAGCCATAATTGTAAGGAAATGACCTGCTGTTAGACTATCGGCAGTTGGGTCAAAACCGATGTAAAAAGTTACCTTTTCTTTTTCTAATAGTTCTTTAATTTCATTTTCGTGAGTAGCTTGAGCGATAAATCCACGTTCAAGCAGTGTATCATATACATTCATATATAACTCCTTCCATATAAGACAGGGTTATTAACCCTAAGCCTTTAACGAAAATTTTATCATAATAAGCAATGTTTATCAATAAAATACTACAAAATTATCTATTAAAATAGTATAATAAAAATAAATAATTGCTTAGAGGTAGAAATGAACTTATTTATTGAAGAAATTGAAGGAAGTAAACTAAATATTTTAATGGATGGAAACAGAGTAGTAGAGATTCATTCAGTAAAAGATGGCGAAGTTCAGCTTGATTCTGTTTATGTAGGAAAGGTATATAAAATAAAGCAATCAATCAAAAGTGCTTTTTTAAAAATATCAGGAAATATAGATGTTTATCTTCCTATTCGAGAATCAAATAATTATCTTTATGTTAAAAATACAAATGGTAAAAATACCTTATGTCAGGGTGATGAAATTCTTGTTCAAATCATTAAATATGGAAGCGGTGAAAAACTATGCACTGTTAGCAGTTCAATAAGTCTTAAAAGTGATAATTTTATCTTAGTTAATGATAAGGCAGGCTCATTTATTTCTAAAAAAATTCAAAACAGAGAAATAAAAAAATTAATCAAAAAAAACTTGAATGAATACAAAGCTTACAATATAGGTATAATAGCTAGAACTTCTTCACAAGACATTGATTTAAAGGATTTGGACGATGAGCTAAATACACTTTTGAAAAAATACATGAAAATAGTCTCTAGTTTAAGTACATATCCAAGCAATATTTGTGTTTATAATATGGATAGAGAAGATAATATATTGAAGGAGCTTAAAAGAAAATATGATTTTACAATTTTTACAAAAAACGATCAAATCGCTAGCTCATTCAACAACGTTCAATTATTGAACAAAGAAGATTTTGATGATAAAATGCGAATGTATAGTGTAAAAGATAGAGTGAAAAGACTTAAATTTAAAAAGTTCCTTTTAAAATCAGGTGCCAATATTGTCATCGAAAAAACTGAAGCAATGTACGTTATTGATGTGAATAGTCATAAATCTGCGATTAATAGAGATAATGAAAAAGCTGTTTATAAGACTAATTTAGAAGCTGCAAAAGAAATATGCAAGCAAGTTATAGCTAGAAATTTATCAGGCATAATAGTTGTTGATTTTATAAATATGTCCAATCCCGACTTAGAAAAAACATTGATTGAAAATATGAAAAAGTTTTCGATTGAAAGTGGGGCTAAACTTCTTATTCATGGTCTAACAAGACTTTCTTTAATGGAAATAAGCAGAAAAAAGAGTGGACATGATATTTACGAAGACGAAGTTGTTCAAAAATTTTTAAAATAAAAAGGCTGACGAATCCTGACAGCCTTAAACTCTAAATTATATATTGCTTATATCCTCATCTGCAAAAAACTTCATAAATATAGCAGAATCATATACTTCCTTATTTTCATCATATATGAATTTTATTTCGTGTTTTAAGAAAAAATTAATAAGTTCCTCATCTAAAACATTTTTTTCTAAAACTGTTGTAAAAACATAGTGATTTGTTCTAATCTTGTTCATAGTAGGTATGCCAAATACTTTCTTAATATTTTCAACCTCTCTAACCTTTATATCATAAGAACATCCCAAACTATCAATTTTATTCCTCAAAAAAGCAATATTTTCTTCTCTTTCATCTTCTTTTTTACCATCGATTTCAGTATCAAAAACAACAGTTAAAGGGTAGTGGGAACTTAAATTTTTATAAATATCTGTTTTTTGTTTTTTTTCTTCTTTTGCATTAAAATGCAAATGGTATTTGTTTAAATTTTTATCATATTTTACTTTCATAATGACATATTAACATATAAAAAATATTTTTTAAATACTTATTTTTTAAATTTCTTTTAACTATCTTGTATTCCTATATTTATTGTAGTAAAATGCGACTTATAAATAAACTATAAGGAGATTTAATGTCAGTTCAATTTTTTTATTTTTACTTGGAAATGATTGGAACAATAGCATTTTCAGCGTCGGGAACCATAATTGGTATCAAGAAGAAAATGGATGTTTTTGGTAATCTTTCGCTTGCGGTCATAACTGCTACAGGTGGGGGTATGATTAGGGACTTGCTTTTAGGAATAACTCCGCCACTAGTATTGCAAAGTCAAATCGCATTTATGGTAGCAATTTTAAGTTCAATAATAATTATGATTTTTTTCTCGCTAAAAGAAAAAATTACTTTTAATAAATTTATGAAATTATACAACAAATTACTACTATTTTCAGATGCTATTGGACTTGGAATATTCACTGTTTTAGGCATAGAATTAGCTATGAAATATGGATGTTCGAAGAACATCTTATTATTATTAATAGTAGGGCTTTTAACTGGTGTAGGTGGTGGTGTCATAAGAGATGTCTTGGCTAGAGAAATTCCGTTAATCTTTACACAACACATATATGCTGTAGCATCTCTTTTTGGAGGTTTATTATATATAATATCTAGCCATTATTTTTACAATGATAGTTACAGTGCTATTATTGGTATTAGCGCTATATTTATAAGCAGAATAGTTGCAGCAAAATATAAATTAAATCTACCAATACTGAAATAGTTTACAAAATTATTTTATGTAAACTTACTTGAAGAGGAGCTTTTTATGTCTTTGATAAATTCAATATATTTTAGTACTTTTAATGATTACTATAACGATTTACCTGACGTTCAAAATATGAACAAATATATTTTTACTTCTTTCCACATAGAAGAAGAAATGAAAATTTTAAAAAAAGAAGATATTTATAAAATGTGTAAATTGCTTAATGAGAAGGGGTACAGAATAATTGCTGATGTGTCAGGCAAAAACCTTGAAATATATGGTGAAAATTTTTTTGAAGAATTATCTCAAGCGGCTGATGTATACATGCTTAGGTGTGATTATGGTTTCACGACGGAAGATAAACTTAAATTGGCAAATAATTTTAAAATCTGTATAAACGCATCTGATGCAAAAGAAGATGAAATCCTTACTTTTAAGTCTAATGGATTAAAAGTAGAGGCTATGTACAACTATTATCCTCGTACTGAAACCGGAATAGACGAAGAATTATTCTATAAGGTGCAATCAGCTTTAAACCGACACAATATTTCCCCTTCTGCATTTATAGCTAGTGATGTCGTTAAAAGAGGACCTATTTTTGATGGTCTATGTACAATAGAAAGTCACAGATATTTAAAGCCTTATGTCGCTTATCTTTTGTTAAGCATAAGACATAAAGTAGCTAATATTTTGGTAGGAGATGGGATTTTATCGAAAAAACAATCTGAATTAATAGAGTTTTATGAGAATGACGAAATAATTAGGTTACCACTCATTGACTGTGGTACTGGTTTCGACCTCTATAATAAAGTTTTTACCATAAGAGGTGATTCGCCTAAAAACCTACTTAGAATAGCAGAGAGTAGAGTTTTTTCTAGAAAGGGCACAGATGTTCCACCCTCAAACACCGTAGAAAGGTTGAGGGGTTCTATTACAGTAGATAATGTAAATTATAGCAGGTATACAGGTGAAATTATGCTTGTTCGCGAAGATAAAAAAGAGGATGAAAGAGTGAACGTAGTGGCAAAAATAGCAGATGAATATATCAAATTATTAGATATTATAGATAGAAATAGTAAAATTATGTTTATAAGGTGGAATAAAAATGTTTAAAATTAAGAACGTGAGTAAGAAGTACGCTAATTTATTAGCAGTAGACAACGTAAGTTTTACTGTTAAATCTGGAACAATTTCTGTTTTGATTGGTCCAAATGGTGCAGGAAAATCAACTCTCATAAAGTCAATTATAGGACTTTTAAGATATGAAGGAAAGATAAATATTGGTGAATACGATAATCATTCTTTAGAAGCAAAAAGATTGTTTGCCTATGTACCTGAACTGCCATCAATATACGAAGGTTTAACCATTAATGAGCACTTAAATTTTATAGAGAAAACCTATAAGGTAAAAAATGACGATTATAGAGACTATCTATTAAAATCATTTGAGTTAGATGATAAACTTGATAAATTGGGAAGTGATTTGAGCAAAGGAATGCAACAAAAATTATCGATATGTTGTGCATTGCTACATAAACCTAAGGCGATTATATTTGACGAACCAATGATTGGACTTGACCCACATAGTATAAAAATGCTTATCGAGATAATAAAGAACTTGGCAAAAAATGGAGCAGCTATTATAATCTCAACTCACTTATTATCTTCGGTTGAAGAATATTGGGATGAGGCTCATATTATGAAAGAAGGAAAAATATTAGCGAGTCTTAAAAACGATGGCTCTTGTGATTTAGAAAAAACTTTCTTTGAACTAACTGAAAACGAAGCAGGTAAGTAGTAAATACCAGAGGTGTATATTTTATGAACACAGCATTGATTTATCTTCTAAAAAGAAACTTAATAAACCAAATAAAAAACATCAAAAAATCAACAGGTAAAATTGTTTTCTTAATATTAATTATAATTGTTATTTTGAATAGTTTGATATCTGCTTTTCTTGTTGAACCCAAATTAATCAGAAATGTAGATGAACTATACGCAATAATATTTGGATTTTTTTCTCTTGTTTTCATTATTAGCATTTCTAATGGAGTAGAGAATGGTAACTCATCATTTTTAATGTCCGACATCAACATTTTATTTGTTGCACCAATTACTAAAAAAGATATTTTCACCTATGGCGTAATAAAAAGTATAGGAGCAAGTATTCTTGCTAGTTTATTTATCTTGTATCAATTCGTTTACCTTAGATTAAATTACGGACTTACAATAGCTGCTTTTTTCGTTTTATTTTTTACTTTTTCACTGTATATGTTCTTGTATCAGCTATGTTTTTTATACATCTACACCTTTGTGAGTAGCAATGATAAAAAGATATTAACCGCAAAAATTTTATTATTTTTACCCTTTTTACTAATGCTCGCTTATGTAGCTTTCTTATATTTGGGAAACAAGGACTTAATTTATTCGCTTGTAAAACTTGGAAATTTATTAATATTAGACTATATTCCAGTTTTAGGTTGGTCATTTTCTATTGTGAAGTATTTTATAAAAGGTGCTTTTCTAAAATCAATTATATTTTTATCGCTCGATATAGTATTCGCCATAGTTATTTTTAATCTTATTGCTATAAAAAATACTAATTTTTATGAAGATCTTATTGCGAGCGCTCAAAATAACGAGAAAATAAAAAAGTCAAGAAAGAGTGGAGTTAGAAAAGAAAAGTATAAAAATAAAAAAATTAAAGGCAGTACTAATTTTGGAGGAAATTTACTTAGTGTATTTTGGGAAATAAATCGTTTACTAAACAAACGCAGTACTTACTTTTATATTAATACTAGCAGCTTGGTAACCATTATATTTACCTTGGTTTTTCCATATATAATTAAAGGAAATACCGACTTAAATTACATAAGCGGATTTAGTGTCTACATGGCTCTACTTTTATATAGCAATAGTAAATTTGATTATCATATTAAAAAGCATTATATATATCTAATACCTGAAAGACCTTTTAAAAAACTTATAGCTTTAATAATTCCAGAAATTTATAACTTTTTTGTTGAAACAGTTATAATTTATCTATTAGTTTATTTTATTAGTGATAATTCACCATTTACAGTTCTGATTTATGCAATTCTTAGGATGTCATACGCTTTACTAATAATATCTACTAATATTTTAGTTAAAAAGATTGTTGGTCCTGAAGGCGCTATAGCGAAAACTGCTTTTATTTTTATTGGCTTATTTATGCTTGCAATTCCTAGTATAGTTGGTGCTATCGTATCTTTGACTTTATCAATATATTGGGCTGTCAATATTTCTATTAGCTTAGCCTTGCTGATATCATTATTTTTACTAATGATTGGTAAAGATATTTTAAGTAAAATTAAATAAAAAGTTTAATATCTTACCTTATTATTTATATAAAAATGGTAAGATATATTGAAAAACTATAAAATAAATGATAAAATTAAGTAGTAATAATAGTAAGAAGAATTATGAAAGCAAATGGCGTAAAGCCATGAATCTAAGGATTCGAACCACCTTTGCTTATATATTTACTAGACTATACTTCGAATTTGAGATTTTAAGGTTGCCAAGTTTGTTTATCGTGGTGACCTTTTTTCGTGTTTATTATTACTATTATCAAACCATTTTTTTTGAAACATTTTTTTATTTTTTTAGTAAAGGAGAGAGACTATGAAAAGAACAAAAAAATTTGCAACTTTATTATCTATGATTATGATTTTATCATTATCTTTCACTACTTTAAGCATAAATTCTAATGCTATGGTAGTGGAAATATATGATGGTATTGAATCCTTCAATTTAAGCACAATTGATGGAGAGGAAGTCTTAGCAAACTATGACAAAGAAACTAAAGTATTGACAATCACTGGAAATGGTCATATTGATTCGAATAACTGGTATGAAATGAAGAAGAAAAAGTGTACTGATTTTTCAATTAATTACTATTTAGGTGGAGTGACAATTAAATTTATCACTGAAGGTACTAATAAGATATTTTTACCAAAAGATGCTATGAATTTTTTTGCAGATTTTTCTGGTGATATTATAGGTTTAGAAAATTTATCTATTGATATGGGCACTGATATGAAATATATCTTTAGAGGCACTAAAAAATTCAATGATGAATTAGCTTGGGATTTTAGCAAGGCTTCAAGTGTTAGAGGGATGTTTAATTTTTCAAATTATTCTAGAGACTTAAATCTAGATATATCAGGTGTTACAGATATTGATAACTTAAGAATGATTACTGATTGCTCTGGAATTAAAAACTTAACTCTAAGTAATTTTTCTGATGACATTCAAACTGACTCAGAAATTTCATCTTATGGACTAGACAGTTTAACTATTATTAATCCAGTAGTTAATGTAAAAATACAAATTTTAGCAGGAACATCTGCTGTTAAAAAACGAGATAATGATGGAGATGATTGGAAAGCTGTTTTAAATTCTGATAATGAACCTGTATACTTGAATACTGGTGATATTTACACTATTGAAGACACTTCGAATTATAAGTTTGTTCTTAAGGAAGACACAAAAAATATAAATACAAATTGTACTTTTGATTACAAAGAAAGTATGCTTGCTGCTGTAAATAATTCAGACTTTATGGATAAAAGTAAATATAATTTTGTACTCAAAGATAACGATGGTACAGTATTAACTGAAAATGAAGATTACTTACTAAATTTAACAATTGATGAAACACAATTGTTAAATATGGTTTTAACTGAAACATTAAAAGTAACATTAGCAGTTACAGGTATTAACGATTATTCTGGTAGTAAAATTTTAACTTCAACTATAATTATACCTAAGCTAGAAGGTGAAGCAGAAATAGCCGAACTTGACTATGCTAATTTTGAGGAAACTCATGGCAGAAAACCAAGACTATCAGATGTAAATATTAGTAGAGGTAGTCTTAATTTTAAAGATGATGATAATTTCAAGATTTATTGGTTAAAAGGAGGACTTCGTAGTAATCCAGCTGAAGACTTTGTTTTAGAAATTGAACAAGGAAAAGAATATTACTACCTTGCTACAGGAAATATTCCTGATATTCCTGATGATTCTGATGATATTTTTAGTGAAAGGAGTATTATTCGTAAAGTTGTCCTTTGGCCATCTGACGAGGAAGAAGAAAATCCAAATATAGGCGATGACATAACTCCAATATACACAGATAGTACTAGCGAAGAGGAAATACCAGAAGAGGAAATACCAGAAGAATCACCTTCCTTTACAGATATAGCAAGTGATAGTGAATACTTTGAAGCTGCTAATTTTGTAAAAGAAGCTGGAATAATAAAAGGTATGGGAAATGATGAATTTGCACCAGAAGTAATAGCCTCTAGAGCAATGGTAGCAACAGTTCTATATAGAATGGCAGGAAAACCAGAAGTAAATGGAGTGCAAAGTCTAAGTGATGTTATGACAGGAGATTGGTTCCATACTCCAGTATTATGGGGAATTAAACAAGGAGTAATAACAGGATATACAGATGGAACATTCAAACCTAGCACAAAATTAAGTAAAGAACAAATCATAGCAATGTTATACAGATATGCGGGTAAAAGAAAAGATATGGATGTAACATCAGACTATGATATAAGCAATCTAAAAGGATATGATAAAATAGAAGAATATGCACTAGAAGCAATAAAATGGGCATATAAACAAGAAATTATAAACGGTGATGACATAGACCCTAAAGATGAAGTAAGTAGGGGTGAGTTAGCACAAATGCTTATGAAGTTTATGAAGAAGATGAAGAAGTAAGATACAAGATTAAAAATGTAATAAAAATATTAGGTAGTTTTCACCCCTAGTTAAAAAACTAGGGGTGATGTTGTTTAACAGAAATCCGAGTTCTCGTAAAATAGAAATCCGATATTAATAACCCATTATATATAAATCAACGAATATGTACATAGTAACTAAAGGGAATATCGGATTTCATATAAAAGTACATCACTTAGTTTTTCATTTTTAAAAGTTAAAGTAAACAACTAAAAGAAAATTGCAACCTTAAATATAATTAATATATATAGAATAAACCGCATAATTTACATAAATATATTATGTAAACTATGCGGTTTATTTTCCTAACTTTCTCTCAACTTAACTGCTTTTGATGCGCTTCGCCTTCTTTCATCTTCGAGTTGAGCATAGTGACGTTTAGTCGTATTTACGTCTTTATGTCCTAGTACATCAGCTACCAAATAAATATCTCCTGTTTCTCTGTAAAGACTTGTACCATAGGTACTTCTAAGTTTATGAGGTGATATGTTTTTAAGTGTTGTTACCAATTTAGAGTATTTTTTTACTAAATTTTGAACACTTCTAACTGATAAACGCTTGTCTTGTAATGATAAAAACAAAGCTTTTTCACTACCAATTCTTGGTATTATACCTTTTCTTTGCTCAACATAATCAAATAGGGCATTCCACACTTCCTCGCCAAAATAAACAATAACTTCTTTACCACCTTTTCTGGTTATATGTATACCGCTACTTTCAAAGTCTACATCATCAATATTTAAGCCTACACACTCACTCACCCTAATTCCAGTTCCTAAGAGTAGGGTTAAAATCGCCAGATCCCTAACCTTAGTTTTATTGTGAAACTCTTTTTGTTTTTTAGTAAGATGCTCACCACTTTCAACTTCATCTAAAAGCCTAGCAACTTCGTCAACTTCAAGTCGTGTTATTACTTTTTCATGAAGTTTTGGCATATCAATTAGAGTGGTTACATTGTTATTTATTTTTTGTTTTTTGTAAAAATACTTAAACAAAGAGCGTAAACTAGCTATTTTACGAGACTTTCCACGTTCGTTATTAATTTGCTCTTGCTTTCTGTCGTTATAATAATAACTAATATAATCAATGTAAGCCTCTATATCGTCAACACTTAGTTTTTCGAGGTCTAGAACACTAATTTCATCGACTGTTCGATTTTTGAACAATGGATGGTTCTCTAATAGATAATCAAAAAATAGTTTATAATCATAGGCATAGGCTATCCTTGTCCTAGAAGATGTTTGATTTTCTATCCCACGAAAAAATTCCTTCATAAATGGTGGCTGAACCTTCAATAAATCCCTTAAATGCTGTCTATTTTTAATTATAACTTGCTTATGGTAATCATCCATTATATCCCTCCAAATTTGAATTAATAATCGAAGTAAAAAGTCTTTCCGGTAGCTTATTATTATCTATTGAAAGCTCTTTAATGAGATTTTTTATTTCTTCACGTTTAGTATTGCCATCTGCAGGACAAGTGTTTTTTAATGGCGAAATATTATTCTTTCTAATAAAAGATATAATGTCACGCTCATAAACATACATTAAAGGCCTTATAGTAGTCAAATCAATTCTCGAAAGATATGTTACGGGTGGAAAGCAATGAAATCTTCCATTATAAAGCAAGGACATCATCATTGTTTCAATAAAATCATCTTTATTGTGTCCTAGAGCTATCTTATTGCACCCAAGTTCTTTAGCAAAGTCATTTAGAGCACCTTTACGCATCTTTGAACAAAGCGAACAAGGATTTTTTTCTTTTCTTTCAACAAACACAATATCGCTAATCTGTGTACCTAAGATTTTTAAATCAACATCTAAGTCCTTGCAAAGTTTTTTAATACCTTCAAAATTCATATTTCCAAATCCTAGGTTAACAGATATACCAATTAATTCGAATTTTTTTGGATAAAATCTTTGCAAACCTTTAAGAGCATATAGCATAGCAATGGAGTCCTTGCCGCCAGAAATAGCAACAGCAATTTTGTCTCCATCATCAATCATATTGTATGTATCAACAGCTTTTCTTGTATAGCTGAGAAGTTTTTGTAATTTCATTTTAAGTCTTTCTGTAGCAGTAATGAATTAGTTACATAATATAAAACATTTTATTTAATCTTTTATATAAAAGTTAATTTTTAACTAAATATTAGAAATAATAAATTCTAAATCATAAATAATAAACAATATTATACAAACACATAAATCCTAATATTTATAACATTTATAACCCTTAACTATTCGTTAAAGTTGTCTTTTGCGAATAGTTGTTTAATTAATTATAGCACTACTCTGAGTTAATTACAATAGGTTTTCAGTTCAAAAATATAAAAACCAATAAACAATTAATAAATCTAATATTTATTATAAACACATGTATTTTAAAAACAATTTTAATTATGATAATTAGATAAGCTTATTTTATCATGATTTATAAACAAATAAGATAATATTAAATTTCTAATAAATAAATATAAAAAACTTCAATATTATTTTTAATTTTGGTATAATTAATCCATGATTAAAATTAGCTTTAAATGCTAAAATCCAATTTTAATTTACTTAACATTATACGAAAGGTTTTGTATGAATTATTCGAAACATTCAAACGAAAAAAAAATTAGAAAAATAAAATCAAAAGGAAATAAAATCACTACTCTACTTAGCACTTTATTTTTTAGAATACTAGTTGTGGCTGTTTTTGTTATAATCGCAGTTGGAATTTCAAGTGTTGTAGGTATAGTTAATTCTATAATTGATTCAGTTCCTGATGTAAACTTTGAAAACATGGTTCCTGAGGGATATACATCTTTCATTAGAAACCAAGAAGGAGAAATAATTCAGGAATTGTCTGTTGGTGATTCTAACAGGGTTTATGTTGAAATCGACCAGATTCCAAAGCACGTTAGAGATGCATTTATCGTTATTGAGGATGAGCGTTTCATGGAACATAACGGTATTGATGTTCAAGGTATTATTAGAGCCTTTTATATAAACGTTAAAAATAAAGGTATTTCTGAAGGTGCTTCCACAATTACTCAGCAGGTTATTAAAAATAACGTCTTAACATCAGATGTCACTCTTACAAGAAAATTACAAGAACAGTACCTAGCAATTAAAGCGGAACAAATACTTTCCAAAGAAGAAATTTTAGAACTTTACCTTAATACAGCAGCTCTAGGAAAAGGAACTCTTGGTGTTCAGGCTGCCTCAAAAAGATATTTTAATAAAGATGTAAAAGATATAAGTATAGCAGAAGCTGCAGTTATAGCTAGTACTACAAACAACCCTGTTGCGAATGACCCTGTTAGACATCCTGAAAGCAATAGAAAACGTCAACTTAAAATATTAAATAATTTATATGAACAAAAGAAAATTAGCAAATATCAGTATGATGTAGCTGTTAAAGAAGATGTTTACGGAAATGTTCAACTTGTAAACGAAGAATTTGAAGGAAGTAGTAACTATACATACTTCGTAGATGAAGTAATACGTAGAGTTATTTCTGATTTAGAGCAAGAAGGCTACTCTACTACTCAAGCAACTAATCTTGTATATCGTGGGGGGTTAAATATTTATATTACTCAAGACCTTGCAATGCAAAAAATAGTTGATGATGTTTATAAAGATGAAAGCAACTATCCCCCTTTTAGAGAGGACTACAAAGCTGAACTTCAATACACCTTATCAGCAAAAATTAATGGACAAGTAAAACATTTCTACAAAGAAAAAGTACTACGTTCTGATGAAGCGGCTGTCGAATATATGAATGAATTGAAAAAAGAATGGTTGCCAGAAGGAAGCGAAATCATTTCAGAAAAGCACTATATAATTCCACAACCTCAATCAGCTTTTGTATTAATGGATTACCATACAGGTCAAGTTAAGGCGATTGCTAGTGGACGTGGAGAAAAAATTGGTAACAATATTTTTGACCGTGCCACACAAGCTAAACGTCAACCAGGTTCAACTTTTAAACCTTTAGCAGCATATTTACCTGCTATAGACCAACGCGGTTATACTTTGGCAAAAGTTTACGACGATGCACCTTACACAATAGATATGCCTGGTGCTGGTTCATACAGTCCAAAAAACTGGTTCAGCCATCAAAAATTTAACTTCTGGGGACTACAAACTTTAAGAGATGGAATTAAATGGTCTTTAAACATTTTGGCCGTTAAAACAATTTTTGATATTGGTATAGATACTGGTTTTGAAACACTAAAATCATTAGGGTTCTCAACTTTAGAAGATACCGACAGAGTTCTTTCCTTGCCTCTTGGAGGTTTGACTAAGGGTGTTACCCTTCTCGAACTTACAAGCGCCTATGGTGCTATTGCAAATAATGGTACTTATGTTGAACCTACATTCTACACAAAAGTTCTTAATCATGATGGTTCGATATTGCTTAATAAAGAACCAATAAAAAGAACAGTAATGAAGGAAACAACGTCTTTCCTACTTACATCTGCAATGGAAGATGTTGTTAGAGGTGGAACTGGTACAAGCGCCAAGTTTCCAAATATGCATATAGCCGGAAAAACAGGTACAACTTCTTCTAATAAGGATAAGTTATTTATTGGTTATACTCCTTATTACATTGGTGGAGTCTGGATTGGACACGATAAACCTGAAAGAATGAAACATAGGAAATCTTATCAAAGAATTATTTGGAAAAAAATAATGAGACAAGTTCATGAAGGTCTTAAGAATAAATCTTTTGATAGACCGAATGGAATTGTAAGTGCTAATATTTGTACTGTTTCTGGAAAGCTACCAGTTGAAGGACTTTGTGATTCTGACCAAAGAGGTAGTACTATAAAAACAGAATATTTTGTAGCTGGAACTGTCCCGTCAGAAACCTGTGATGTTCACGTTAAAGCAACAGTCTGTAAAGATTCAGGACTATTCCCTACTGAATTCTGTCCTCCTGAAGCACTTGAGGAAAGAGTTTTTACTTCGAGATTAGAGCCACTTAACCCTGAAAACTGGGATCCATCAAATCCACCTAGAATTAGGGATTTTAAGTATGAACTTCCTCTTAGTGTTGAAAATGAAATGTGTAATGTTCATACTTTAGAAAATAGTATTATTGATGATTTAAACGGTGAAATATCAGAAGAAAATGAAGACGGAACTATTCAAACAACAACTCAAACAACAAGCAGTGTTCCTGAGGAGACTACTACAGTTCAAACTACTTCTGGAAATTAGTTGTTAATATAAATAATCACATTAATTAAGTATAAAAAAAGAGTAAGGATAATTTCTGCTTATTACCTTACTCTTTTTAATATTACTTAAATTTAATATTACTTAAATTTAACTGCTGTTCCGTAACAAATAACTTCGGCTGCACCTTGAACTACAGCACTGCTAGCATATCTAATATTTATAATTGCATCTGCTCCTAAATTCTCAGCCTCAGAAACCATTCTTTTAGTAGCAATTGCCCTAGCTTCATTCATCATCTCAGTATAAGCAGTTAACTCTCCACCAACCATTGTTTTGAAACTAGCCATAATATCCTTACCCATGTGCTTGCTCTGAATAGTAGCTCCTTTTACTATTGATAATGTTTCAAGTTCTTTTCCAGTAATATAATCAGTATTTACTAAAATCATAATATCCTCCATTATTTAATATTTATCTAGGTCATCTTCTTGACCACTTCGAACCTCTTTAATACGTTCTCTAAGGACGAAGATAACACAAATTATAAATCCAATTCCTATTACAAAAAGAAAGAATGGAAATAAAAACGTGTTTCCATCATCCACTATAAATAAGGCAGGAAAAATCATATAAAAAACAAAAAATATAATCATAATCATGCTTACAATAATTGCTGCTATAATTTTTTTATTATGTTCTTTTTTCATAGAATCACTCCTTTAATGCCTATATTATAATTATAAAATGTATGTTTAGCAAATACAAATTAACTTTCCTTTAATTTTTTGTTACATATTAAGATGTTTTTTAGCACACGATAAATACAAAGGAGACCATTCCTCATCTTTGTATTTTAAATACATCTTGTGCAAGCTATAAATCAACTTATGCGTATGTATATCATCCGAGCCAATTGCTTTATTAAAAACTTCATCCCAAGTGGTATTAGTATCTAAGTTAATGTCTTTTAATTCTGTGCAATTAGTAGATAAATAGGCTAATTGAATATGAATCCAGTGAAGCTTGATAAAACGTTTAGAATCCTTTATATAAGGCATTAGTATAGATAAGGCATGTGTAGATGTTAAAGCGTGTAAAACAGTGAAATTATATGTCATAGAGTATAGTCTTAAAACGATTTCACTTAAAGATTTTATATTTATATACTGTTCATCTAAGTTAGCTAAAAGCCCTTCTACTTCTTTGTCTTTTGAAATCTCTATCATTCTATCACTTATTAGGCCAACTTTAAATTCTTTGTCTTTAAAATGTTTGCTATTTGATAGTCTAATAAAAGTTTCAAAAGGCTCATTAATTGGAATTTTAATTAAATCAAATTTAAAATTATAGTATGAATCACTCATATAAGCTAAGGTGCGTGCAAGCTCGCCTTCAATTCCACTTTCAGTAGCGTAAGCTAATCGAATAAGACCATGGAAAGCATCCGCTGAAGAGCCTTCTAAAAGCAAATCGATATATTTTTTAATAGTTTCTTCACTGCCATTTTCTTCTATTTCATTTTCAAAAAACTCTACATAATCAAGATAGTGCTCTCTACTACCTAAAAAATCATGAATATTTACTATCTTAGTTTTTTTACCACTTGCTCTTTGTAAACCTCTATTTTCAATATAATCATCAGCTGTTTTTAGAATACTATTTTCATCCATCCCCAAGTATCTAAGAGCGTGCATAAACATTGGAGCATGATTTGATAATTTATTCCCATATACTGGGGACAAAGATGTATATTTTTCATCATTAAACTTATTATTCATAATTACCTCAATCTTTAAATAAATTGTAACATATGAGGAATATAAACACAATCATGACCATCCGTAAAACAGGTGATAGACCCCACTTTCATTAAATTCTTAAACTAAATCAAACCCAATTTCGTTCATAAATTGAACAAGTGCTTTTTTGCCTATCTCATCGAGTTTAAATACACCACAGTGCTTAAGACCCTCACAGAAAACCTCTCCAATTCCATTTTGAACTACTTTTAAGGCTTGTTCATCATTTTGGGGATTTGGATTATTTTCTTTAAGTGTTTTTAACCAATCATAGTGATGATTTTCTTTTATACTTTCTAAGTCTATTCTTCCCATCAACACATCTACAAAGAATTCAGTATTATCATCAAGTCTTTTAGGAAGGACAGCGAGTCCCATCACTTCAATGAGACCGATGTTCTCTTTTTTAATATGGTGTATTTCTTCGTGTGGGTGGAATATTCCAAATGGATGTTTTTCATCCTTACGATTATTCCTCAGCGTTAAAGAGAGTATGTATTTACCATCCTTTTTCCTAGCTATTGGAGTTACTGTATTATGTCTTACAGTTTCTACATTTATATTAGAATGACTCTTAATTCCAACAGATTCATCGCTATAATCGCGCCACTCTTCAAATATATAATTAGCTGCCTCTATAAGCTTTTCTTTGTTTTCTCCAACCACTCTAATAACTGATAATGGCCATTTTATAAAGGAAAAAGTAATTCCCTCAAATTCTTTATTGGTAAATTCCATCACGCTAGGTGCCATTTCCATTGGGAAAAAGTGATTTCCACCTTGGAAGTGGTCATGGCTAAGGATAGAGCCACCAACTAATGGTAAGTCTGCATTTGAACCGATAAAATAATGCGGAAACTTATCTACAAAGTCAAGCAAACGAACGAAACTATCCTTACTTATTTTCATATCAATATGCTTTTCGTTAAAAACAATCGCATGTTCATTATAATAAACGTATGGTGAATATTGGAAATACCAATTTTCTTTATTCAAACTAATCGGAATTACTCTATGATTCGCACGTGCTGGGTGATTAATCCTTCCCTCATATCCAATATTTTCAATACATAAAAAGCATTTTGGATAATTACTTGCCTTCATATGTTTAGCCGCTTCTATATCCTTAGGGTCCTTTTCAGGTTTTGAAAGATTTATAGTAATTTCTAAATCTCCAAATTCAGTTGGAACTTTAAAATATTTATTCTTACTAACCCTATCCATACGAATGTAATTAGAATTTTTACTAAGGTCATAAAAATAATCAGTGGCAGATTGAACTGACTCGCTATCAACCTTATTATAAAAAGTCCTAGTTAATTCACTTTGTCTAGGCATTAATTTTGACATAATTTTAGCATCCAAAATATCTCTATTAACCTGAGTATCCTCGATAATTCCATTTTTAACAGCTTCATCAAGTATTCTATTTAAAAGACTTGATGGCTCATCATATTCATCTAAATCATTACCCTCATATGGTTCTGATACTTTTAATAAAGTTAATAATTCATTTCTAACAACAAAAGTATCGAACCTATTTATCATATTTTTATTTAATCCAAATTGTATTAATTCTTCAATTAATTTTTTCATTTTACACCTTCTTATAGTTTTTTAGCGCCATCACCAATGTTTACAACATAGAATTCAGCTTTAAGCCCAGTTCTTTCTTCGTATTTTTTACCAACTTTCTCTATAAATTCATCAACCTTATTTTCATCAACTAACGCTACACTACATCCACCGAATCCAGCACCAGTCATTCTTGCACCAAGCACACCTTCAATTTTTCTTTGCTCCTCAACAATAACATTTAAGGCATTTCCAGTAACCTCATAGTCATACCTAAGGGAATCATGACTTTCGTTCATAAGTTTACCAAAGTTCATAAGATTACCATTATTAAGCGAAGAAAGTGCTTCTTTTACCCTCTCATTTTCAGTAATAACGTGTTTAACTCTTAAATAAATAGTTTCATCATCAATAAGGTCCTTTATTTCCTTAAGATTACTCGAAGAAAGTTGACAAAGCTGTTTTATATCAAATTTTTTCTGTAAAATCTCTAAGCCTTTTTCGCATTCAGCTCTACGCTCGTTATACTTAGAATCTGCAAGTCCACGCTTATAATTAGTATTTCCAATAACTAGCTTGAAACCACTTATATTAAGTGTAGCATAATCGTACTCTAAGGTATCACAGTCAAGGGATATCGCCATATTTTCTTTTCCAAATGCAACAGCAAACTGATCCATTATTCCAGAATTAACTCCAATAAAATCATTCTCTACTCTCTTACAAAGTTTTACTAAGTCAATTTTGTCCATTTCAAAAGCAAATAAGTCATTTACTAATGTAGCAGTTAACACTTCAAGCGATGCAGAAGAAGAAAGACCTGATGAATTTGGAATATTCCCATAATAATATACATCAAAACCACCTATTTGGGCACCAGCTTCTTTTAAATACTTAACTACACCTTTAACATAATTTGCCCATCCATCTTCTTTTACATATTCAATATTTTCAGTCTCGAATGTAACAATACCTTCAATATTTAATGAAGCACAAGTAATGTTGCCACTATCATTTTTTCTTGCTACTGCATAAGTCCCTATTGAAAGCGAACAAGGAAAAACCAAGCCTCCATTATAATCTATATGCTCACCTATTAGGTTTACACGTCCAGGAGCAAAATAAGATTCTACTTCTCCCTCACCAAACTGCTTTGCAAAAGCCTCCTTTAATGTATCAATCATTTTATTCATAAAGTTGAATTCCTTTCTATAAAATTTGAATTTATAATTATTTTTTGTTTAATAAGTTCTTTGTTATCAATAAGCTCTAAAAGTCTGTTAGAGGCTGTTTTACCCAAGTGATAACTATTGTGGTCTATAGTGCTGAGTGTTGGTTTTATTATCTTAGAATAAATGCTATTATCAATTCCAACTATTGACAAATCATCTGGAATCTTAATCCCTATCTTATTAGCTGATAAAATACTGCCTACAGCCATCAAATCATTACAAGATAGGATTGCATATTTTGTATTTTTTTTAAGATACTCATCCATAACTTTTTCAGTTTCTTCTACTGTCGAAATATCATTCCCGCCTTTAATCCGTATTATATCAGTTTTAACTCCTTCTGGAAAAGAGAAATTAGAAAAAATTTTTTCTTTGCTGGTATAAGAATAACTATTATCACCAGTTAAAAAAATAATATTTTTGAAGCCTTCGTTTACAAACTTTTTAATCATATCCTTAAATAAAGTATTTGTATCACTTGAAACAATATCACAATTAATGTTTTTATCGCTATTTATTAGAACTATGTTGGAAAATTTCTCAAATTTCTTATTGTTTACATTTTCGCTTGAAGGATCAATAAGTATATAACCATCTACCTTTCTCTGCTCGCTTTTTTCTAATAATTCAAGTTCTTTCTTTGGGTCAGAATCAGAAATGCCAAGAAAGAATGTATATGAATTCTCATCTAATACATCTCTAATCCCCTTAATAGTCTCAGAAAAGAAAGCGTTTTCTATTGTAGGTACAATAACGCTTATTGTATTACTCTTATCACTAGAAAGAGCCTTTGCTAAAAGGTTTGGACTGAAGTTCATTTCCTTAACCGCTTTATTTACTTTATCTCTACTTGTTTTGCTCACTGGATAATTGCCATTTATAACTCTGCTAACAGTTGAAATTGAAACCCCTGCTCGCTTAGCAACATCCTTAATGGTAATTTTTTTCATAATAAAATCTCACTCATTGATAAAATAATTCAATTAAAGAAACAACATAGAAAGCGTTTTCTGTATTTTACAATATTTTTTTATTTTTATCAAGTATTTATTCTTGTTTTTGTTTATTTCTAGTGCTAGACTATGTTTATGAATAAAACTAAGAGCCTTACACTATTATCAGTCCTTGGCATACTGTTTAACTTAATACTTCTGATTTTAAAACTAATTGTCGGCTTCCTTACAGGAAACCAAACTATGCTTGCAGATGGTTTTAATAGTGCTGGTGATGTCTTGGCATCTTTACTCACATATATTGGAAATAAGTTTTCGTCTGTTCCTAGTGATGACGACCACCCTTATGGACACGGCAAGGCTGAATACATTTTTTCTTTGGCTATTGGATTAATTTTGGTATCGGTTTCATTTGGAATTTTTAGACGTTCTCTAAATAGCCTTATTTTCAAAGAAGAATTTACCTACTCCATGTATCTTAGTATAGTTGCCATGCTTACAATTATTGTAAAAATTTGCCTTTACCTGTACGCTAATAAAGTCTACAAAGAATTTAACTCTCTTTTGGCTTTTGCCAATGCTACTGACCATAAAAATGATGTATTCATTACTATACTTACCTTCGTAAGTATTATAGCAGGTTATTATAATCTGTACTTTATTGATGGAATTGGCGGTATGATTATAGCTCTGTGGCTTTGTTATTCAGCTTTTAAGATAATGATTAGTGCATATAACGTACTTATGGACAAAAATATAAATAAGGCGCTTAAAAGTCATTTTGCGGGGCTTATAGACAAAATTGATGGTTTAGACCACCTCGACGAAATTACCGCAAGACCTACTGGACTTGGTTTTATTTTGATTATAAAAATATCTGTAGATGCAAATATGACGGTAATTAAAAGCCACTCAATAACAAAGGAAATCAAAGAGGTTTTACTTAATGAAGAAAATGTCGTCGATGTTATTGTTCATGTAAATCCTGCACAATTTCACAAACAAAAGATGGAATATTAATTATTGAAAGTATAATATATTTTTTTATTAATTTACTTCAAAAATGCTATTCCAATTCCAGAACTAACTATTAAAACTATTCCAATTATTGTAAATATAAACTCTTTTTTCGTCTTTTTTTCTTTTAAAATAGTAAGAGCTAGCACACTTGCAACTGCAACATTTAACTGTGAAATCGCAAAGGCTACGCTAACACCAATTTTCGCAGAAGCTAAGAACATTGCTATATTCCCGATAAAATATACTATACCTATTATCATTGAGTGTATTACTTTTTTATCTTTTAACGCCTTTAAGTCCTTTGAGTTAAAGATTAAAGCACCAATTATCATACCTATTGTTTGTGGTAACATTCCACCTCTAACATCGACACTGAACATCCTAAGAATTGTAACGTATACTACAAAACCAAATGTTGAAATAGCAATTTGAAAAACAAAACTCTTGTCAATCTTGCTTTCAGCTTTAATCTCTTTATATGAACTTAAGAAAACACCAATAATTAGTAGTAAAATAAATAGTCCAGCACCCAAAAGACTTGAGCGTAATTCACTAAAAACTATTACTGCAATCGCAGTTGTACTAATTAATTGTAAGGCAGTAGAAACCGGCATTGTTGTTGAAACACCATTTCTTTTAAAACACTCTGCTTGATAATAAAGACCAACAGTCCAAAAAAGTCCGCCAATAAACCCTACTATAAAGGATTTTGGTGTTACATACGGAATAAAAATTAATGACAAAATAAAGGAACCAAGTGCTATGCCCATTAATTGTTTTTTTGTGCTTGCTTTTATTAAAGAAATCAATATTGCCAAACTACCCCAAGCAATGGCGGAGGCAAAAGCCAGTAAATACATTTAAAAACTCCTTATTAAACTTAAAGTGAATAAAAGTTTATCATCATAAAAAACAAAAGTCAATGAGTTCTGGGCAAAGTACTTATTTTTTGTATATAACAACATTATCTTTATTTCTTATTATAAAACTCTCAAAATCACCAACATTATCGTATATTGTAAAATATGATGAATCTTTATCTATATCTATTCTATGTCTGCCTAAGCATATATCGTATATAAATCCTTTATTGGTTTCGCCAAATATTTTAAACTCTATTGTATCACCATCTTTAGCTTCGCTTGAAAAATATAAATCAATTATATCATTTAAACCAAAATCAAAATTTTTATCTAATGGTAGGGATTCTTTTTGCATTAGAACACCATTTTTATAGAATCGCAAATCTAAAAAATTAAAATATTGCTCACTATTAAAGACATTCATACTCATAAGACTTGCATTAAATTCAAATTTTTCTCTTTTTATGCCATCTATAAAAATGGATGGCTTAACCGTTGGAAAACAGCAACTTAGAGAATTTGCTAAGCCTGCCCTACCTGACTGGCTTTTCTTAAGTCCCTTGCTTTCAATGCATACAATATAATCTGTATCTACAACTTCATAATCCATATCCATATCTTCATCAAAAATTCTATTTATTTTCTGCTCAAAACTTCCTGTATATACCATTCCTTTTTTATTTAGGTGCAAATCAAATCCGTAGATATTTAAAATAACCTTTGTGTCATCAGTGATTTCTTTTGGAATAAGCGTAATTTTGACTTTACGAGTAAGTTTATCATAATCATAACTTTCAACTTCAATTTTCATATCATCAATTATGCTATCTTTATTCGCAATTTCTTTTCTAATACTTATAATGCCTTCTTGCATAGTATTTCTGCTCTTACTTATGTCATTTCTTAAAACGCTAATGTAAGAGTCATAGGTATTAAAACGTTTTATAACATCGTTTTTAAAGCTAAACAGATAAATAAGCATAAAAAACTGTAAAACAATTATCCCTGATAAAATTATTACTAAAGGCTTTGGTATTTTCATAATAAGCTCCCAATTGAATCTATTATATTAGTCTTATTTAAAATCAATTTATATTAACATTATTTTTAGATTTTATCTATAAAAACTTAAATAGATAACAAAAATTTAACAATTAAGTTGAAGTAAGTCGAACCCCTGTCGACTACCCTAAATTTAAAATATAATGCTTCTTTTTATATATTTTTAGTTTTTTAAGCTAAGATAACGCACGTTTGTTCATATTTTTTTGATTTATAGACTTCATTCACTTTTTTTATTATAATGTATATATGTAAAGAAGGAGAATACAATGAATTTTAAAAAACAAGTTATTGATGAAATGTTTAAATGCTACTCGAACAATTCGTTAAATATTAATGGAAAAACTGAGTTGCTTTTCGCTGGTGAAGGTCCTGGTGTTATGAAAAAATACTACGGAGAAAACTTTAAAAACAGCCTGCTACTCTGGGATGATGATGCCAAACTAGGTGGAACAATGTCAGTAGTTACAGTTGACGACTACGAGGATGTTTTCTTTGTTTCAACAGGATTTTTTTCAATGGTAGACTCAGAAAAAAGTAAAATTTTTATAGTAAAAGTAAATGGTAATAAGGTAATAAAAAGACAAATTGCTGAAATTGATTATTTACATAGATTTGGAGTAACAGAAGTTGAAGGTAAAAGATATCTTATAGCAGCTTCACTTCATGGTGGAAAGGTTGATAAACCAGACTGGTCTAAGGCTGGTTCAGTATATGGATGTGAAATTCCTATGGATTTAGATGAAGAATTCACTTGTGAATTTAAGACCATAAAAGAAGACCTTTTTATCAACCATGGTTTTTCTATTGGAAATTTTGATGGAAAAAGAGTTGCTCTTATCGGTAGTCAGGTCGGCGGATTTGCCATTATACCTCCACGAGATGGAAAAGACTGGGAAGTTGAAAAGATTTTAGATTTTCCTGTAAGTGACTTAGCAGCTATTGATCTTGATGGAGATGGCGAAGATGAACTTGCTGTTCTTAATCCTTTCCATGGAGACCATTTTGGTATTTACAAACGTGTTAATGGTACTTTTGAATGTGTATTTGAATATGATAAACACCTAGATTTCTACCACGCTATTACAGCTGATACACTTAATGGCATACCAACAGTCGTAATTGGAGCTAGAAAAGAAGATATGGACTTATTCATTGTTCAATATGATAAAGAAAAAGAAGAGTTTTTCTCACAAATAGTTGACACCAATGTTGGACCTGCAAATGTTTCTATTTGCCACATGACTGACGGTACAGACTTAATCGTAAGTTCAAACAGACAAATAAACGAAGCCGCAATTTATATAGCAGAATAGTAATACACAATGAAAAATCCCAAGGAGCACTAAACTCTTTGGGATTTTTTATATCATAAATTATGATAATCAAATCTCTCATAACTATTTACTTAATAGTTTTGCTAGGTAGTAAAGCGGTCTTGTTCCTGCACCACTAGCACCCTTGCTATAAACACCATCTTCATTATCAAGCATACCTGTGGCAGCAATATCTAAATGTACAAAAGGAACATCCTTAGCAAATTCACCTACAAAACATCCTGCAAGAATCGTTCCAGGCCCGTCTGGCAAGTTTGTCATATCAGCGATTGGATCTTTTAGTTTTTCTAAATACTCATCATAAATAGGAAGTCTGTGAACTCTCTCACTACCTAGTTCAAATGCATGTGAGACTTTTTCAAATAATTCGTCATTATTACTTATACTTGATGTAGCCACTTTACCAACTGTATAGATAGCAGCCCCTGTAAGTGTTGCTATATCAATTACCTTTGTAGCATTTTCCTTAACTTGAACATAGTGCACTGCATCTATTAATGTAAGTCTACCCTCAGCATCTGTATTTTTAACAAAAATAGTTTTTCCGCCCATAGAGTTAATTATGTCTCCAGGTTTATAGGCATTTCCATCAATTAAGTTTTCACAAGTTGCGCTAACTGCGACAACGTTTACTTTTAGCTTCATTTTAGCTATTGCTGTCATAGTAGAAATTACTGCTGCAGCGCCACCCATATCCATACTCATCCAAAGCATTCCAGAAGATGGTTTTATTGAATAGCCACCAGCATCATATGTTATACCTTTTCCAACAAGACCAAGAACTTCGTCGCTATCCTTATCGCCAAAATACCTCATAACAATCAATTTCGGTTCCTTGTCAGAACCTCTAGCAACAGAAAGATATGCTTCCATTCCAAGTTCTTCTATCTCTTTTTGTCCTTTGATTTCAACTTCAAAACCACTTTCTTTTCCAAGAGCTATAACCATATTCGCAAGTGTTTCAGGATATATAACATTTGATGGTTCATTTGTAAGTTGTCTTGCTAAGATTGTGGCTTCACTTAGAGTCAGTGCTTCTTTTAAAAGATTTTCATCAACATTTCCCTCAACCTTAGTACTATAAGGTTTTTCATTTTTTTTACTTTTATGTGTATCAAAAGCATATTGTCCAACATGGAATCCTTCTATTAATGATTGTAAAATAGATTCCTCTATTTCAGTTTCACTAATATTTAAAGTCATATCACGCTTCTGTTTTCTTAATGACTTTGAAACAGCCCCTGTCAACTCAAAAGCTTTTTTTGTAATTAATTTTTCTTTTTTTCCTAGACCAAGCAAGACTATTTCTTTTTCATTTTTCTTATCAAAATATGTAAAAGTTTCTCCCGCTTCAGCCTTAAATAAATTTTTATTTTTTAGTTCAGTAATAAAGCTTAAAATTTCTTTATCTACTGATAATTTTGTCTCATCTTCAAATACTACGTAAATCGTAGAACTTAAAACTTTTTTGTCCATTATAATTTCTCCTCATTTAAATTTCCTAGGATATTATAACATATTAAAATATACTATTCATTAATATGGCATAAATATTTCAATACATATAAAAATACTAGATTTACAACTTATAAAGGTAGATGTATTTATAAGATATAAGTCCTCTGTTTTCCATAAAAGTGTCATCTTTAGCGACCTCTAACTTAAGTGAATATTTTTCATCATCAATTAAAGTTATCATTTCATTTTTTGAAACAGATTGTATATCTATCTTCTTTCCTGTGCTGCTTCCCCAAGTAATTAATTCATTTATAAGGTCAGCCTCACTTTTTATCTCTTCGTATGGTTCTATTACATAAGAATAATTATCTTTGTTAAATTTCTTTTCTTTATCGAGGGCTGTGAAACCCAGCCCAACTAATATATCCATCATAATTATAACCTTTAGCCATTACCTATTGTTCTTCATAAAAATAAATACATTTATATCCAAGCATTCCTCTGCTCGTTCCAAGTAAACCCCAATCAGAATGAGTAATGCCTGTTTTTGGTGGCTCAAGTTTAATCATAAAAGGTTCCTCGTCCACATATGCCCTTATTAAATGTTTTGATGTGCTCTTAATATCCAAGTCATGTTTTTCCTTAATTGACCAATTTATAAGTTCATTTATAAATTCATCTTCACTATTAATCGCTTCTTCAGGCTCGATTATATATCTGATTCTCATATTTCCTCCTAAACGCTTATATTATTTTTACAAATTAAATTTTACTACTAGTGATTTATATGTCAATATAAAAAAATTAATGTTAAATTATATTTAAAATTTTCTTAATAATTCAAAAAATCCCAAACACCATATTGGCATTTGGAATGTATATTTTTTACTATCTTATTGAAACTCCCATGTTATGCTCTTTAAGTCTCATAACGGCCTCTAAAAGTAAATCCTTACTCGGTTCATTAGTATCGGCTAATTTATATTTATATCCCATTGTTTCCCACTTGTATTCTCCCATTTTATGAAATGGCAAAACTTCTATTCTTTCAATATTATTATATTTAGAAAGATGCTTACCCAGTTCACTAATACTTTCTAAATTATCAGTTAAATCAGGAACTAAGACATAACGTATCCATATTTTTAAATCTAACTTACTTATATAATCTAAAAATTGTAAAGTCGGCTCAAGCTCAACCCCTGTAACTACCTTGTAACGCTTTGGATCGAAATTTTTTATATCTAATAATACCAAATCAGTATATTTTAAAACCTCTTTAACTTTATCATTAAAAATAAATCCAGATGTATCAATAGCAGTGTGAATCTTATTTGCCTTGCAAAGTTTAAAATATTCCAAAACAAAATCTGCTTGCATAAGTGGTTCTCCACCTGTAACGGTAACACCACCACCGGAAAATTTCATATAAGACCTAAGTGATGAAGCTTCATTATAAAGTTCCTGTGGCGTTTTTTCCATGCCACCAGTAGTTTTCCAAGTATCAGGATTGTGGCAATATTGGCAACGCAAAGGACAGCCTTGCAAAAAAGAAACAAACCTTATCCCTGGACCGTCTACCGCTCCACCGCTCTCTATTGAATGTATTCTGCCAATTGTTGCCATAATTACTCCTGTTTTATATCTAATAAATTAGTATGCTTATTATAAAACATATTAATTGTTATTACTAGTATTAAATGATTAATGACTTAGAATTGCCTTGAAATCAGACATTATCAGCACATAAGTATATGTAATACGAATGTTTTTTTCTTTCCTATCGGGAATGTCGGATTTCAGTTAAGCTATAACAAATCATAAATAATATCGAAATCCGATTTGCCCTACAGCATATATTCAGACAATTGACTTAAAATAAGTATTGATAGAATCTAAATCGGATTTCGGTTAAGATATAACAATCAAAACAAGTTAAGACTGCGATAAATGGATGTATTTCGGATGAAACGCGAGAGAATAGTACATGGTTCAGTATTTTTGCTTTGCAAAAATCGCTCATAAGTTCGCGACCGGACTTCTTTCCGGTACTTAGTACAGGCTCGAAGCGTTGAATTCGAAAGACGACATTTATCGCAGTCTTCTATTAACTATAATTTAATTAAATTACCCTCTCTCGTGGAAAGTCCTATTAATAACATCTAGTTGCTGCTCCCTAGTAAGCTTAACAAAGTTAACAGCATATCCTGAAACTCTAATAGTAAGTTGTGGATATTCCTCTGGATGCTCCATAGCATCAAGTAATGTTTGCTTGTCAAATACGTTGATGTTAATGTGATGTCCACCATCATGGAAATAACCATCTAGCAATCCTACTAAGTGTTCAACTTGCTCTTCTTTTCTCTTTCCTAAAGCTCCTGGAACGATTGAGAAAGTATATGAAATACCATCTTCTGCATGCTCGTATGGAAGTTTTGCTACTGAAGTAAGAGATGCAATCGCACCATTCTTATCACGTCCGTGCATTGGATTAGCACCTGGAGCAAATGGCATACCAGCCTTACGACCATCTGGTGTTGAACCTGTCTTTTTACCATAAACTACATTTGATGTAATTGTAAGAATAGACATTGTAGGTTTCGCACCTCTGTAAGTAGTCTGCTGCCTAATTTTATTCATAAAGTCTTCAACTAATTTAGAAGCAATTTCGTCAACTCTATCATCATTGTTACCAAAAGCTGGGAATGAATCTGGTTCAACCTCATAATCTACTGCTAAACCATTTTCATCACGAATAACTTTAACTTTTGAGTACTTAATTGCAGAAAGTGAGTCAGCTACAACTGAAAGCCCAGCAATACCACAAGCTGAAGTTCTTAAAATGTCTCTATCATGCATTGACATTTGTAATCTCTCGTATGAATACTTGTCATGCATAAAGTGAATAACGTTTAATGTATTAACATAAAGCTCTGCTAACCAGTCAAGAACTTGGTCATATTTACGTACAACTTCATCGTATTCAAGATACTCTGATGTAATTGGTGCAAATTCTGGTGCAACTTGTACTCCGCTCTTCTCATCTTTACCACCATTAATTGCGTAAAGAAGCGCTTTTGCAAGGTTTGCTCTAGCTCCGAAAAACTGCATTTGTTTACCAATTGCCATACCAGACACACAACAAGCGATTCCATAGTCATCACCGTAGCATGGTCGCATTAAATCATCGCTTTCGTACTGAATTGAACTTGTGTCAATACTTACTTTTGCAGCAAATTTCTTAAAGTTTTCAGGTAATTGTTCTGACCAAAGAACAGTTAAGTTTGGTTCTGGCGCTGGCCCTAAGTTATATAGTGTATGAAGAACACGGAAAGAGTTCTTAGTAACTTGGTGACGACCGTCATTACCCATACCACCAATTGACTCAGTTACCCATGTTGGGTCTCCTGAGAACAACTCGTTGTAAGCAGGAGTTCTAAGGAATCTAATCATTCTAAGTTTCATTACAAAATGATCCATTAACTCTTGTGCTTCTTGTTCAGTAATAAGTCCTTCTTGTAAGTCTCTTTCAATATATATATCAAGGAATGATGAAGTTCTACCAAGGCTCATTGCTGCACCATCTTGCTCTTTTGCAGCTGCTAAGTACCCAAAGTAAGTCCACTGAATTGCTTCTCTTGCATTTTCAGCCGGTCTGCTTAAATCAAATCCATATCCCTTACCCATTTCAATTAATTCTTTTAAAGCTTTAACTTGCTCTGAAAGTTCTTCACGAAGATTTATAACTTCTTCAGTCATAACCCTATGGTCGAGATTTGCTTTTTCTTCCAATTTTGCTTCAATAAGTCTATCAACACCATAAAGAGCAACTCTTCTATAGTCACCAATAATTCTTCCACGTCCGTACGCATCAGGTAAACCTGTAATAATTCCTGAGCGTCTAACCGCCCTCATATCTGGAGTATAGGCATCAAAAACACCATCATTGTGTGTTTTTCTATACTTTTTAAAGATTTCCTCTGTCTCTTTATCAAGAGCATATCCATAAGCGTCTAAGGCGTTTTGAACAACTCTCAAACCACCAAATGGCATTATGCTTCTTTTTAAAGGTTTATCAGTTTGGAATCCAACTATTTTTTCTAAGTCCTTATCTAAATAACCCGCACCATGAGCTGTTATTCCTGCTGGAATTTTAGTTTCTGCATCCAAGATACCTTTATCTCTTTCTTCTAAAAATAGCTTACTAGCTATTTCCCAAAGTTTATTAGTAGCCTCTGTTGGCCCTGCCAAAAATTTATCATCACCATCATAAGGTGTGTAGTTTTTTTGGATAAAATCATGTGTGTTGATTGAAGTTTCCCAAGCTCCGCTCTTAAAACTTCTCCATGCCGTATTACTCATATAATACCTCCTAAAATATTAATTTGTTGCTTTTGTTAAAAAGTTACATTTATGTTAATAAATTAACCAATATTTGAAACTTATTATCATTAATTTTTATGAGTTAATTTTAACAAAGCATTTCCTCAATGTCAATGAATTCAGAGCAAGGTATTTTTTTTGAACAATTCACAATTTTGTTGTACTTATTTTATACAATTTCAATAATTAAATTTACCAAAGTCTATATTATTAAAAAATATACTAAAAATATATGTATTTTTTAAGTACATTGTATAAAAAATATTTAATTCTAATACAAGATATCACAAAATAATATTGTTAAATTTTTATCTAAATATGTTTAAAAAAATAGCAAGAATAATCCCACTATTTATAAGTCAATTTTCTACTTCTATCTGTTTTCAGTCTAAGCTGACCGCAGGCACCATCAATATTTTCTCCCACGCTTCTTCTTAGAGTTGTTTCTATTCCATACTTTTTCAAATTTTCAATAAATAATTTTACTGATTCCTTGCTAGGTTTAGTGTAATAATTTTCAACGACATTATTTACTAAAATAATATTTACGTGAGCTAAAAAATTTCTACTTTTGATTAAAGTAGTAAGACGCGTGCTCTCCTCCAAACTATCGTTCACTCCTTTTATAAGGGCAAATTCGAAGGATACACGACGTTTAGTTTTTGAATAATAATACTCCATAGCTTCCATACAATCCTTAATACTGTATTTATTAGTAATAGGCATAGTCTTTTTCCTATTCTCATCACTTGTACTGTGAAGTGAAAGTGCTAGAGTTACTGGGTAATTCAAATCTGCCAATTTCTTAATATTGGGAGCTATCCCACATGTTGAAAGTGTAATGTTTCTCTTCGAAAGATTTTTCCCCTTTTCCTCACTGAGTATTTCTATTGATTTTACAACATTATTAAAATTATCTAAGGGTTCGCCAGTACCCATATATACAATATGTGATATTCTGTCATCCATATCATTTTGAGCATAATAAAACTGACTAATTATTTCCCCTGCACTTAAATTTCTGCTTAAACCATTCTTCCCAGAAGCACAAAATGTGCACCCCATAAGACAACCAGCTTGTGATGAAACACATATAGAATTATGGTCTTTATACTTCATTACAACAGTTTCTATATATTCACCACTAAGTTCAAATAAATATTTTATAGTTCCATCTACACTATCTACTTGTTTAGTTACCATATTTATTGGAGTTATGAAGAAATGCTCATTTAATTTATTCTTTAGGTCTTTACTTATGTTAGACATATCTGCAAAACTCGAAATGCCTTTTTCATGTATCCAAGAAAAAACTTGGCTCGCTCTGAACTTCTTCTCCCCTAAGTCTAATAATCTTTTTTCTAAATCAGAGTAAGTAAGTCCTCGTACATCTATTTTTTCCATTAATTTCCCCTTCTAAAAAGTGCAATAAAAAAACCATCATAAGCATCCTTTTTAGGAAGTAATCTAATGAATTTTTCGCTTTTACTAAGCTTATCAAAGTCTATATCAATTAAAGTAAAGTCACTATTATTTTTAAGAATATAGTCAACGTTATTTTGATTTTCCTCTAATGTTATAGTGCAGGTACTATAGAGCAAATAAGCTCCATTCTTTACATACTTAACAGCATTATCTATTATTTTCCTTTGTAATTTCACCAAACTATCAAGTCCATCTACATCAAACTCGTATTTAATATCTGGTTTTTTTCTTATAACTCCAAGACCTGAGCAAGGAACATCACATAAAACTAGGTCAAATCTTTCTTTAAAATCTTCATTAAATACCCTAGCATCATTGACTATAGTTGTAACATTATCAAACTCAAGCCTATCTAAGTTCTCTTTAATCAAAGAAACTTTACTTTCCGAAACATCACAGCTAATAAGCGAAATGTCCTTATTTTCAGCTATATGTGTTGTTTTCCCTCCTGGAGCAGCACAGATATCGAGAACATTCTTTGGTTTTAAGTTTTTTATAATTTCTCCAACAATGGTAGAACTCTCATCTTGAACTTGAAACAAACCATCTTTAAACCCATATAGTTCGCTAACACTATCAAAATCGGAAACTTTAAAACAGTAGTCGAAAAGTTCTCCATCTTCTACACTTACACCACTATTTATTAATTTTTCTTTTAGTTGTTTTGGAGAAATTTTTCTACTATTAGTTCTAATACTTAGTTTTGTATTATCATTTAAGATATCAACAAAATCACCAAACTCTTCTTTTGATAATTCAGACCTCAAAAAATTTATTAAAGTAATAGGAATGGATTTTTCTACTGAAATTCTTTCAAAACTATCTTTAGGTAAAACGACCTTATAATATTCACTTGATAATTTACGAAGAACAGCATTAACAAAGCCACTTAATCTATGTATCTTTCTCTTTTTGGTAAGCCTTACAGCCTCATTTATAACAGCCCTATCAGGAATTGAGTCCATAAAAATAATTTGATAGGCACTTATTTCTAAAATAAGTCTTATTATGGTACTCATTTTTTTCGTTTTTGTATTAGAAAAATGGTTAATGTAGTAGTCTAAAAAAATTCTATTTTCAACCACTCCATAAACCACTTTTTTTATAAAACTCTTCTGCCTTTTTTCGAGAAAAAGGTTATCTTTATGCACTTTTTTAATTGCACTATCAACAAATATTCCATCATTAATATCTTTCAAAACAGTCAGTGCCAAATTTCTCTCATTTACATTGTTTTTCAATCTCTACTCCTCGAAAGCAAAATAAGCCTAATCAAGTTACTTAATGCTACTGCTGCCCCAGCTATATATGTAAGAGCTGCAGACCTTAATACAGCCTTGGCCCCATCAATTTCCTCTGAATCCAAAAAACCTTCTTCTTCAAGAATTATCAAAGCTCTTCTTGATGCATTTATTTCTACAGGAAGCGTAACAACATGAAATAATACTACTAAGGTAAATAACATTATTGCAAGTTTTAGAATTAGGCCACCTATTCCTGGTGTTCTAGAAAGCGCTCCCATGAATATACCTAGCATCGCAAGTGGCATTGCAGTTTGATTTGCAATATTAACTACTGGCAAAATCACATGTCTAAATCTTAAAAAGAAATAATTTTGATCATCTTGAATTGCATGTCCACACTCATGTGCAGCTACTGCGAGAGCAGATAAAGAAGTTTTATCATATACTTCTTCTGATAAATTAACAGACTTATTTCTAGGGTCATAATGGTCAGTAAGTACACCTGATACAGGTTTTACGTCAACAAAAGAAATATCATTTCTAGATAAAATAATGCTTGCAACATCTCTACCTGTATAGTTTCTTTTATTTCTTACCTTACTATATTTTCTAAAACTTCCCTTAACCATTGATTGTGCTAGCATAGCAAAAATCATAGCAGGAATCAGAACAATCATACTTCCATAATAAGTAAACATAATTTCTCCTTATAAATACAAAACTACTAAGTTAAATCTTTTATTAAAGTATTAATTTAAGCGTTTTGTACCTTAGTAAATTTATCTCCAACTTGAAGTTTATAACCTTTCAAAAACTCACTTGCAGGCATTCTTTTTTTGTTTTGCAACTGCAATTCATAAACTTTAATATAACCGTTTAAACAAGAAATAGCAAAATAATCCTTTTCAACATCTACAACTTCAAACGGCGAGTTAATTGAATCGTTTTCAACCGCCTCAACCACCCATAATTTCATCATTTTACCGTTAATAAATGTATAAGCACTTGGCCATGGATTTAAAGCTCTAACCTTATTAAAAACAGATAAAGGGCTGCTAGCAAAATCAATTATTCCATCAGATTTGCTAAGCATTGGTGCATAGGATACAAGGGTTTCATCTTGTTTTTTCCTTTCAATGCCACCATTCTCCAAACCTTCAATTGTCTCTAGCAGTAAGTCGCCTGAAACATCCGCAAGCTTTTCAAAAAGACTTCCTCCAGTATCGCTATCTAAAATCTCAACTTCTTTTTTTAGCAACATATCACCAGTATCCATACCTTCATCCATAAGCATAGTTGTAATACCAGTTACTTCATCACCATTGAGAATAGCCCTTTGTATAGGTCCTGCTCCCCTATATTTAGGTAAAAGTGAAGCATGGACATTAACACAACCATATTTTGGTGCATCAAGGATTGATTTTGGAATAATTTGCCCAAAGGCAACTACAACTATGAGATCTATATCCATAGATTTAATATATGATACAAATTCCTCATCTCTAACCTTTAAAGGTTGAACCACTTCCAAACCATGTTCTAATGAATACTCTTTTACCGCAGACATTTGGACTTTTTTCCCTCTACCTTTTGGCTTATCAGGCTTAGTTACAACAGATAATATTTCATGCTCTGAATTAACTAAACTATTCAATGTAGATACACTAAAATCAGGAGTTCCCATAAATACTATTTTCATACTTCAAATACTTCCTTTGCCTTGCTTGTATATAAGATTCCGTTTAAGTGGTCATTTTCATGACAAATTGCTCTTGCTAAAAAGTCCTTAGCTTCCATCTCAAACTCATCTCCATTTATGTCTAAAGCCTTTATCTTTATCCTCTGTGGTCTCGCTACTTCACCTTGCTTTCCAGGAACACTAAGACAACCTTCAGCACCAATTTGTTCTCCCTCAGTCTCTTCAATTTCAGGATTGATGAAAACCATAGCTTGGTCACGTTCCTCTGAAACATCAACTACAAAGATTCTTTTTAACATACCTACTTGTGGTGCTGCTAAACCAACACCATTAGCTTCATACATTGTATCTAACATATCATCCACTAAAGTTTTAATTTTCTCATTAATATCCTTTACTTTTTTCGATTTTTTATTAAGAATTTCATCTCCATCTAGCCTTATTGTTCTAAGTGCCATTTTAATCACCTCACATATATGTAGGATTAATGTCAGCGCTAAGTGTAGCCAACTTTTCATAATCCTCTTTATTTTTTGCCTTCCTCATAAACTCTATCATCTGCAACAAAAGTTGATAGCTATTTGATTTTACATATATAACCCTTCTATAACTATCAGCAAGCTTGTCACGTGATGGTTTAGTCGGTCCTAAAACCTCATATCTATCGTCATCTGTTTTCAGATATGTAATAAGCCTATTTATAAGTTTTTCAGTATATCGTTCATTTTTTGAACTAATCATAAACACCAAAATATTAGTAAACGGTGGATAATTACCCATTTTTCTAAACATTATCTCTCTTTGATAAAAAGAAATATAATCTTCGCTCTGGCTACTTTCTATGCTGTAATGTGAAGGAGAATAAGTTTGTATAATTCCTCTACCTTCTTTTATTCCTCTACCTGCTCTACCAATAACCTGAGTTATAAGCTGAAAAGTTCTCTCACTAGCCCTATAATCGTTGGTATATAACGAAATATCAGCACTCAAAACACCAACTAAAGTTACATTACTAAAGTGATGACCCTTTACGACCATCTGAGTTCCTACTAAAATATCTGCTTCATGCTTAGCAAAGGCAGACAATATCGCATCATGTCCAAACTTCCCACTAGTTGTATCTAAGTCCATCCTTAAAACCCTTGCTTCAGGAAAAGTTTCATTAAGCAACTGTTCAACCTTTTGAGTTCCTATTCCTAAAGCTTTTACTTTACTTGAACCACATTTAGGGCAAGTCTTAAATACCGCTTTTTTACTGTCACAATAATGACATATCAATGCATTCTCATTCTTATGATAATGATATGACACATCACAGTGCGAACACTTTGCAACATAGCCACAACTTAGACAGTTAAGTGACCGTGCATAAGCTCTTGAATTAAGGAAAAGAATTATTTGTTCCTTTTTATTTAACCTGTCTTCAATAGCTTCTTTTAAACTCTTGCTAAAAATACTATTATTGTCGTTTTTAAGCTCCTGCCTCATATCAACTATTTCAACATCAACCCTATTGTCATTTTGCGCCTTATCTCCGAGCGTAAGTAAAATATACTTATTATTAAGCGCTTTGTGATAATTCTCTACAAGAGGTGTCGCACTACCTAAAACTACTGGGCATTTATGAAAATCAGCCCTTTTTATAGCAATCTCTCTGGCATTGTATTTAGGTTCCTGTTCTGACTTGTAAGTTCCTTCATGTTCTTCGTCGATTATTATAATACCAATATCTAAAAATGGTGTAAAAACAGCCGACCTAGGTCCAATAATTACCTTTAATTTTCCTTCTTTTGCAAGCATCCATTGGTCATACTTCTCACCTGCTGAGAGCCTAGAATGAATCACGCCTACTACGTCACCAAATCTTGCCATTACTCTCCTAACAGTTTGATGAGTTAAACTTATTTCTGGTATCAAAAAAATAGCTGTTTTTCCAATTGATAAGGTTTCTTCTATTAATTGTAAATAAACTTCTGTTTTACCGCTTCCTGTCACTCCATGCAAAAGATATATTTCACTTTTATTTCTGAGCATCGACTTACTAACCGTATCAATAGCCTTTGCTTGCTCTATGTTGGGAATAAGTTTATTTTTTCTAGCTATTTTAGAACTATCATAAGGAAGCCTTATGCTGACATTACTTATCATATTAATAAGTCTTGAGCGTTCCAACGTATCTAAAACCGTCCTTGAAACATTAATATCCTTTAGTAAAGTAGTCCTTTTCACATTTCCATAATTTAAAAGATATTCTAAAACCATTATTCTTTTATTAAATGATTTTTTTTCTTTATTTCTTTCAATATAATCAATAACAAAATTTCTATCTTTTATTAAATGTATATATACTTCTTTTCTATGTGAAGTATCAATTTTACTTGGTAAAATAGTGTTAAACGCCTTGCTAAGTGTAGTAAAGTATCTTTTAGAAATGAATACAGCCAAATCAACCAATTCTGAGTCAAAACTAATGTCCTCACTAACCGAAACTATTTCTTTTAAATTATACTTCCTAACATCAAAAGAAAGGCTATCAGATAGCTCTATCACATAGCCTTTTTTTAAATTATTTCCTTTTCCAAAGGGAATATCTACAACCGACCCAATTCTAACCTTATCCGCTAATGAAGGTGGTACAATATAAGTAAATGGGTCTTTCAATTTTTTTGTATTTATGTTAATAATTACACTTGCATACTTCACTTTTTTTCTCTTATATAAAAATTATTCTTTGTTTTTTATATCAATATCCCCAGCATAAAGTTGTTCAACAGCTGTTGAAAGTGGTTTTTCAATTACTCTCTCAAAATCTTCAGCCTCTTTATACACCTTATTATTTTTAATAATTTCTCTAGCTCTCTTTGAAGTTGCTATAACAATAGAATATCTACTCTTTAATTCAATATCCTCATTTCTATCATTAACCTTTGTCATTAAATCTTGATATGATGGATGTAACATCTTATTCTCCTTCCAAAATTTCCTTAAATTGTGATTCTAAGTTCACAGCAAAATCTGAATAATTTTTCGCTGTGTGTTGCTCTGCTTGAACAATAGAATGTACCAACTCAATACATTCATCTAAATTATCATTAACAACTATATAATCATATTCTTTTATATATGTCATTTCTTCTTCTGCACGTTTAAGTCTTTTCATTATCACTTCTTCCGTCTCTGTTCCTCTAGTAATTAGTCTATTTTTGAGTTCTGATATTGACGGTGGAATAACAAAAACCATAACAGCACCAGGATATTGCTCTCTAACCTTCATCGCACCTTGAAGCTCTATTTCTAATATAATATTTTTACCAGTTTTAAGTTGGTCAAAAACAAATCGCTTAGGAGTCCCATAAAAGTTATTCACAAAACTAGCCCACTCTAAAAATTCATCATTTTCAATCATGCTTTCAAACTTTTCATTAGAAATAAAATAATAGCTCTTGCCGTCTATCTCACCCTTTCTAGGTTTTCTAGTCGTAGCAGATATAGATAATTCATATCCTTCTTTTCTTTCCATTATGCCTTTAACAATAGTGCCTTTACCTGCCCCACTGAAACCGGAAATAACTAATAATACTCCTGATAAATCCATAAACACATCCTATTCTATATTTTGTACTTGCTCTCTTATTTTTTCAATTTCTGTCTTAATACTAAGAGCAATTTCACTTAACTCAACGCTCTTAGACTTGGATAACATTGTGTTTGATTCTCTATTCATTTCTTGCACTAAAAAGTCAAGACGTTTTCCTACACTTACATTTGAATCAATTATTTCTCTAAACTGTTTTATATGACTAAAAAGTCTAACAACTTCCTCATCAATGCAGTGTTTATCTATCAATAAAGCGACTTCAGTATAAAGTCTATCATTATCGAGGGTAAATTTTTCAGCTAAACTCTCAACCCTTTTGAAATAATGTTCTCTTAATTCTTCATTGAAATCATCAATTTTACCTTCAATAAATTTTACTTGTTTTTCAATAAAATCAAGTTTAAGCTTTAAGTCATTATATAATTCAGCACCTTCACACTTTCTGCTGTCAATAAAAACATCTAGACTTTTATTTAAAGCTTCTTTTGTCAAATCTAATAACTTAGTTTTAATCTCTTCATTTTCAACATTTACTATTGTAAATAAATTTGAATTGTTAACTAAATTAGAAAGACACAAATCATTTTTTAAAGAAAATTGCTCTTCAATAATGTTTCCAAGTTCAATATAACGAGTAAGAAGTTCCTTATTAACTTCAATATTAATATTATTATCAAAAACACTTTCATTCTTAATATATACGTCAACTTTACCTCTATGAACTCGTTGTTTAATTACATTTTTTAATTCGCTTTCATATTGAAATAAGTTACTTGGAAGCCTCATATTTATATCTAAGTACCTACTATTAACCGACTTTATATCAACTGTTAAGGTAAGATTTTCTTTAGATATGGAAGCTGTCCCATAACCTGTCATGCTATTTACCATAGACTCTCCGTTCATACAATAATGCTATAAATATATTATATATAAAAATTAATCTTATTTCAATTATTTGGGTATATAAAAAAACTAGTAAACAAAATGCTTACTAGCAATTTTACAATTTTAATTAATCTACACTTACTATTTCTTTACCATTATATGACCCACATGCTTTACATACTCTATGTGGCATCATTAACTCACCACATTTTGGGCAATCAACAAGGTTTGGAGCTGTAAGTTTCCAGTTAGCTCTTCTACTATTTCTTCTTGCTTTCGATACTTTCCTCTTAGGTACTGCCATTTCTACACCTCCTTAAATAAATCTTTTAACTTTGCAAGTCTAGGATCTATGCTCAAATCGTCACAATCACAGTTTCCCTCATTTAAGTCTACACCGCATTGTAAACAAATCCCTTTGCACTCATCTTTACACAAAGTTTTTACAGGTAAATTTAAATAAATTTCTTCAAAAATCAATTCATCTAAATCTAATACTGAACCTTCTAAAAATTCTTCCTCTGTATCTTCTAAGTTAATCTCTTTTTCGATACTTATTTCAAGATTTTTGTTCAAATCTTTTGCACATCTATCACACCTAGTGCCGTAAGATAGTTTTAACTTCCCAAGCAACTTGTAATCATCTTTTCCAAGACTACTGAGAACACCGTTAAACTTTATCATCTCACTCAATTTCTTTTTTCTACCATCTAGAATAATATAATCTTGTTCCAGAGTATAATCAATATCAAAATCTCTTTCACTGGTAGTGAAAATATTCAAAAGATTTACTTGCATAATATTACCTGAATTATTCCTAAACCTATGACCCTTCAAATTAATGTAAGTCACACAGTTTTTACTATTATAGTTTAAAAACTACAATTAGTCAATTTTTTTACTTAAATTAAAAAAAAGCCAAAAAATAATGTAGTTGTCTGAACAACCAATCATCATTATACTAATTAACCATGCCAATGTCAAGCAAAATCAGCCTTAATTAAATAAATTTATCATTTTATTTAAGCTATTCTGGCAATCATATACAAGTTATGATAGTATATAAAACTGTACAAGGAGGAATATATGTCTAAATTAAAAAAAGGAATACTTTTCATGCTAATATCCGCTTTTGGTTTCGCCCTAATGGGAGTTTTTTTAAAAGCTTCAGGTGACTTACCTGTAATCCAAAAAATGATATTCAGAAGCTATATAATTGCAATAGCTTCATTTATTAGTTTAAAAAGCATGAAAATAAAAATAAGTACAAATAACAATCATAAACTTTTAATAATACGCTCAACTTTTGGAACATTAGGAATGATGTGCTACTACTATGCCATCGATAAATTAGTGCTTTCAGATGCAACTATACTTGGTAAAATGAGCACATTTTTTCTTTTAATATTTAGTTATGTATTTTTGAAAGAAAAACTAAAAAAGGAACAATTTTTATATATACTCATTTCATTTTTAGGAGTAATTTTGGTTGTAAAACCAGTTTTTTCTATTGAAATAATTCCATACCTAATTGCAATACTCGGCTCTGTTTTAGCAGGTGCTGCTTATACCGTGGTTAGAATTTTAGGTTCTAAAGTAAATCCAATGGTAACAGTATTTTATTTCGCAAGTTTTGGTGCCATAGTTCTTACTCCGATAGCTTTTTTCACCTTTGAAAAAATGACAATAATACAAGTAATTTTTCTTATTTTAGCAGGTCTAAGCGCTACAATGGGGCAATTCGGACTTTCATTTGCTTATAAATTCGCATCAGCAAAAGAAATTTCTATTTACAATTATACTGGTGTTATATTCTCTGCTATATTTAGCATTATTTTCTTTAATCAAGTACCAAACTTAATATCAATAATAGGATATCTTATAATATTCGCGACAGCTTATATGATGTATCGCTTTAATAAAAAAGAAGTATAGTGCTAATTTACTAAATAATACTTCTTACATAATAATATAATTTGACATAAAAAATGGCCACAAAATTGTAGCCATTTTTTTATTATATTTATTTATCCGTTTAATTTAACCTTTTTAGCAATTTTATTACCGAATATTCCGCCGACTACTAAGAAAGCGAAGAATATCCAACCTGATAATGAAAGGTTTGCAATTGGTGTATAAAGAGCCCCAACATTACATCCGTTTGAGAACCTTGTTCCAACACCCATTGCAAGTCCACCAAGAGCGTAGAATATACCTTGTTTAAAAGTAATTTTAAGTTCTGATGTAAAGACTTTAACAAACTTACTAGAAGTTAATAGGTAAACTGCTGTACCAAGCATTATACCAAAATTTTGAACGTTTATTGGATGTGCAAAGAATGGCATTGTAAATACTTTTGCTGGCTTCAATGTATAGGCTGCTAAGGCTTCTGGTGAAACACCAAAAATCATTAACACTTTTCCAAACCAGAATCCGTAAGGAGTTGAAGCTCCCCAACCCATTTTAGTAACACCCATAAGAATAGTGAATAAGATAGCTAGAACAACTGCTGCTGTAGATAAACTCCAAGGCTTAACAAAAAGCTTATAGCACATGCTCTCATCAACTTCATCCTTAACTTCACCATCACAAGAATTTAATTTGCATTGTAATGATTCACTAGCACAAGCTCTGTAAGTACCTTCCGCTTTTCTTTTTCTTTCATACCATAGTGAAATCACTACAACTATAATGCAGAAAATACCAGTAAGAATCATTGCTCCTAAGTATCCATCAAGGCCATCAAATTTGAATAAGTCAGGAAGGTATACTCCACCACGCTTTGCAAATGTAGCAGTTGTAAACCATGATTTTCTTACTAATGGACTTGTCTTTTGGATTGGTAAAGCTAAGAATACACCCATTCCAAAGAATATTAATGAAATTATACCTCTAGGCAATGCTGTAACCACATCAGTTAAAACTCCTGATGCACAACATGATGAGAATGACATACCGATACCAAATAGGATACCACCAATAACTAAACCTATATTTATAGGATTAATCCATAAATTGTATGTGCTTGCATCTTGGAACATAAGGAAAGATGTTGAAAGTAAAGCTGTAATAAAGAACATTAAAGCTAAAGTTCTCATTAACTTAGTAGAACCATTTCTACAAGCCCTATTAACACTTCCAGCAAATCCCGTATAACCACGAGTTAGTGTGTAACCCAAAGCCATACCAATTACAAGCCTAAAAAATAAAATGTTTTTGGCTAGCATTGTCTTACCCATTACTAAAGCAATAATAACTAAGGCAATACCTAAATATTTTTCAAAAGATTTCATATTGTTCTCCTTTTTTATACTTTTTTAATATTTAACCTTTTTTATAATAAATTACTTTTAAATACTTGTCAAATATATTCGGTATTATTTGTAAATTTTCACTAAAAAATGCCCGCTTTTACCAAGCGAACATTTTAAAATTATTATTTTATTATAATTAATCTACCATTTTTCCAATATATGGTAAATTTCTATATTTTTGTTCAACATCAAGTCCAAAACCTAATACAAATACATCAGGAACTTGGAATCCACAGTACTTAACATCGACATCTTTAACTCGTCTGCTTGGTTTATCTAACAAAGTACAAACCTCAATAGAGTTTGGTTTTCTATCCCATAAAATATTTATAAGATAGCTTAAAGTATTTCCGCTATCAATAATGTCCTCAATAATTATAATATCTTGACCTTCAATAGGTTCATCTAAATCCTTTATTATTTTCACTATACCACTTGAAACTTGTTCGTTTCCATAACTAGAAACAGCCATAAAATCAAGTTCAACAGGAACACTCTCATCAATGTTCATCGAAAGTTCTGTAAGAAAATAAATTCCACCTTTCAAAACGCAAATCAATTTGACAGTTTTTCCCTTATAATCCTCTGATATTTGTTTTCCTAGTTCCTCAATTCTTTTAAACAACTCATCTCTTGATATCATTACTTCAATACTACTCATTTTCTTCTCCTATAAACTCTACTTCCAATATTTTTTTACTTCGATTACTTACTTTATACTCTTCGCCTATTCTGTATCCAACAATCCACGCGACATCACTGTCGTTGGAACCAACTAAATAAATACTATCTCTAAGGTCAGCAGGAATCTTATCGTCAATAAATATTTTTTTAATTGACTTCTTTCCTCCCTTTATTGAAATAAAATCTCTTAACTTTCTAGACCTTATAAAAATAGTCCCTTTAAATTTATCATAATCAAAGAATTTTTTAAAGGTCATATTTGGAATTTTGTCATATTTTTTGTAAAAATCCTCAGCACTTATTACTTTTAAAACAAACTTTTTATCTATGTTCATTTTTTGAACAATATCATTTTTGTTAATACTATACTCATTCAACGTTGCACTTTTATTTTCATTTATCAGAAATACAAAACTATCATAAACTTTTTTGACAACAATTCCATTAACAAGACTTAATCTTCCATTTTCACTACTGCTTAAAGATATTACATCCTGAATGTTATTAAAACTAATATCTTTAAGTGAAGGATATATAACAGATATACACTTCCTTATTAGCCTTCTCTTAATAGCTATAGACAATTTATTAAAACCCCTTAAATCAAGCTTAACAACCCCATCTTCAAACGATACTAAGTTCTTGTATTTATCCTCAACAAAGTCAATTAAAAACTCTTCATCATCTCTTATTATTTGGGACATATCATATAATTTTTTATTTAAATCAACACCTAATTCTTTATCAATATATGGAATCACTTGTTCTCTTATCTTATTTCTCGTATATATAGTATCAAAATTTGATTCATCTGTAAGATAATCAATCTTATGTTCTTCTAAATAATCAATAAGGTCTTTTTTGGTATAATTAAGGAGAGGTCTTATATATTTACCAGATTTAACCTTCATCCCAGTTAATCCAGTCAACCCAGTTCCTCTCAAAATATGAAAAAAAACTGTTTCGCTTTGGTCTTCTAAATGGTGACCTAGAGCTACAAGACAAGATAATTCATCCGCCTTTTTATCAAAAAAATCATATCTATATTTTCTAGCCGTCTCTTCTATTGACTTACCAGACTTCTTATACTTATGTTTATCAATAGTAAAAAAATAAGCCTCTACTTTTAGCTTATTCAGTAATTTTTTGACATATTTCTGCTCTATATCTGATTCATCCCTTATCGAGTGATTTACATGAAAGGCTAAAACTTCAATATCTAATTGATTTTTTAAATCCAATAAAATCATTAAAAGAGCAAGGGAATCCGCTCCGCCTGAAAGAGCTACTGCAACCCTATCTCCTGATTTAAAAATATCTTTTTTTAAAATATCTTGAACAATATTCATCTTATTCACTCACATCTATAAGTATTTCATCTGGATAAATCAAACCAAACTTAGTTCTTCCAACATTCTCAATGTATTCTCTACTATCTATGTTTTCAAACTCTTTTTCTAATTCTAATCTTTTTTCTTTTGCCTCGTCAATTTTCTGACTTAATTTTTCAATTTCAGCCTCATTTTTTAAATCTTTTTTGTAGGAATCACTAATCCTAACAATGCCTATTGAAATAACTAAAAGTAGCACAAATATAACAAATAAATATGCTCCAGTATTAGATTTATTTTTAGCCTTCATAATCTTCCTTATAGATAATTAAACATATCTTTAGATTCATCTTTTTTAGTGGTATCCGCAAGTTTAAGCACCTCTGCTCTAACTACTTTGTTGCCAAAACTTATCTCTATTATATCACCAACAGCAACTTTAGTCGACGGCTTAGCAAGTTTTTCATTTATTTTAACCCTACCAGCACTACAAGCACTTGAAGCTACTGTTCTTCTTTTAATTAATCTTGAAACCTTTAAAAATTTATCTATTCTCATACAATTCCATCCTTAAATAAATATCCGTATATAAAAACAGAAACCTACACTAAAAGTGTAGATTTCCACTTTTTAAATTACTTGTTTACAGCATCTTTTAAAGCTTTACCAGCTTTAAATTTAGGTGATTTTGAAGCTGGAATAACGATTTTCTCTTTTGTAGAAGGATTAACTCCAGTTCTTTCCTTTCTTTCAGAAACATCAAATGTTCCGAATCCAACTAATTGGATTTTTTCACCTTTTGCTAATGTCTCAGTAATTGTTTCGATTGTTGCAACTAATGCTTTTTCCGAATCCTTTTTGCTTAACTCGGCTTTCTCTGCTATAAGTGCTACTAACTCTGATTTGTTCATAAATAGCTCCTCCTCTTCATTTTTTTAATAAAGTTATTTTGAACAACATTAAATATTTCTTATAAAATAAATAATTTTTAAATACTACAAATCTATTTATAAACGTTTAGTCGCTCTTTGTCAAGCAAATATGAGATATTAATTAAAAATAATTGTAATTTGATATAAAAATAGCAATTTTTTAACAATTTTCATATAAATTTAAATTTTTATGAGAAAATGCTAAATTATTAATTTAATCAAATTTTGCAATTTCAAATAAGTTCTTAACAAACTTTTCGCTTTCTAATAAATCATCTGTATACTTATCTTTTTTCAAAACAAAACATGATATTTCGCCTGCATGAAATTTAAGTCTTCTACTATATTTTGATACAAATGAAATCATTTTGTCTGAATTAATAGGTGCATTGTTTAATAAATGAACTTCTATATTGCCATTCCTACTCTTAATTTCAGTGATTTTAAGTTTTTTAGCATCAGCTTTTAAAGTCGAAATTCTAAGTAGGTTATTTGTTGCTTTTGGGATATCGCCAAATCTATCAACCAATTCATCCTCTAAGTCAATCATATCATCAAAAGAATTAATTAATGCTATTTTCTTATATATATCAATTTTTTCAACATCACTAATAATATAAGAATTTGGTATATATCCATCAATATTTAAATCAACATTACACTCAAAATTATCCTCTCTAGGCTTGAAATCACCGTCTCTAAGTTCTTTTACCCTATCCTCCAACATCTGTACATACATCTCATACCCAATTGCTGCTAAATGACCACTCTGGCTTTGTCCAAGAATATTACCAGCACCTCTTATTTCTAAGTCTTTCATTGCAATCTTATAACCAGCACCAAACTGAGTAAACTGCTTAATAGCTTCAAGTCTTTTGCTTGCTTCTTCTTTTAAAATTACATCTTTTTTATACATCAGATAAGCAAAGGCTTCTCTATCCGAACGCCCAACTCTTCCCCTTAGTTGATACAATTGGGATAGACCTAATCTATGCGCATCATCAATTATAATTGCATTTACATTACTTATATCTAAGCCAGTTTCAATGATTGTAGTGGCAACCAATACGTCTATCCCACCATTAATAAACTCAATCATCACTTTTTCAAGCTCTCTTTCACTCATTTTCCCATGTGCAAAAGTAACTCTTGCTTCGGGAACTAAAGTGCTTATTTTATAAGCTACTTGATCAATATCCTTAACTTTATTATAAACGTAAAATACCTGACCACCACGTTTAAGTTCTCTAGTAATTGCATCTTTAATTATCTCATCATTTTTTTCAAGCACATATGTTCTAACAGGAACCCTGTCATGTGGCGGCTCCGTTAGAACACTCATATCTCTGATACCAATTAAACTCATATGCAAAGTTCTAGGTATTGGCGTTGCAGTTAAGGTCATAACGTCTATGGTGTTCTTCATTTCCTTAATTTTTTCTTTATGCTTTACACCAAACCTTTGCTCTTCATCAATAATTAAAAAGCCTAAATCCTTAAACTTTACATCCTTTGACAGTAGTCTATGTGTACCGATTACAATATCAACGCTACCATTTTTTATACCTTTTATAGCTTCAGCCTGCTGTTTTTTAGTTCTAAAGCGTGACAATAACTCAATATTAATTGGATAATCCTTCATTCTCTGTACAAAGTTATTATAATGCTGTTGAGCTAATATTGTAGTAGGGACTAAGTAGGCTACTTGTTTGCTATCTGAAACAGCTTTAAACGCAGCTCTAATAGCCACTTCAGTCTTACCATAACCAACATCTCCGCAAATAAGTCTATCCATTATTTTTGAAGTTTCCATATCCCTCTTAGCATCCTCAATAGCATCGAGCTGATCTTGCGTCTCCTCATATGGAAAAGCTTCCTCAAATTCCCTTTGCCAAACCGTATCCTCTGAATAAACAAAGCCTTGTAAAGCACTTCTTTTTGCATACAATTCCACTAACTCAGTCGCAATTTCATCTACCGCCTTCTTGACTCTGCTCTTAGTCTTTTTCCATTCATTTGACGAAAGTTTATTAAGTCTAGGCTTTTTACCCTCTTTACTCAAATACTTCCTAATTACATCCATACTGTTAATATCTATATAAAGATTATCATTTCCTGCGTAGTTAATTTTGACGTAATCTTTTTCAACATTCTCAACCGTTATTCTTTCAATAGTATCGAAAACACCTATACCATACTCCTCATGAACAACATAATCTCCAACTTTTAGTTCAGAAAAACTTTCTATTTTTTCCCCATCTTTTATTCGTTTTCTTTTCTTCTCTTTTTTCTTACTGGAAATATCTGTTTCAGTTAAAATTGCATATTTTATTTCAGGAATATCAAAACCGCTACTTATAGCACCACTACTTATCAAAACGGAACCTTGAGATAAATACATCTCTTCATCTCTACTCGTATATGCACTTATTCCGCTATCCTCTAGCATTGTCGCTAGCCTCCTTGCCCTTGTCATTGATGGTGAAAGCAAGACTATCTTGTATCCATTTTTTATATAATACTTTAAATCATTATCCAATTGCTCATACTTATTGTGATATGGCTCTATACTTCTACTAAAAACCTCGTACTTCTCATTAACATCTAGTAAATCATTTTGGGAAAAAGTTGTACTAATAATCAGGTACTGATTTTTTGAAAGTATGTGAACTATTTCACCATAATCGAAAATTACATCCATCTGCTTCAATAAAACCCTACCATTTAAATATCTGTTGGACATGCTTTCCCTATATTCGCCCAAAACAAATTCGAGCCTTTCTTTAATTTTATCAACTTCATCTATTACTATTAAATCGCTTGGTATAAAGTCTAAAACAGAAACAAGTTCATTATAATAGTAACAAATACTTCCCTCAATACCATTATAATTACACTTACTGCTTATGTTTACTAAGTTTTCCTCATAATGCTCAATCAGTGATTTCCTTGCATCTTCGTTTTTTAACTTTTCATAAGTCTTATCATAGTCTATTTTAAGATTTTTACTGGCAAGCTCTATACCATCGTCATCAACAATAAATTCACTTGCTGGATATATAATTAGTTCGTCATGTTTTTTATTACTTCTTTTAGTTTCAATGTTTACATCTCTAATGCTATCAACTTCATCATCAAAAAACTCAATTCTAAACATTGTCTCTTCAGTAACTGGAAAAATATCTAATATTCCTCCCCTAATGGTAAACTGACCCTTACCCTCAACTATTTCTACACGCTTATAACCTATTCTAAGCAAATCTCTACCCAAAGTAGACATAGCTATTTCCTCACCTAATTTAAGCTTAAATACACCCTCTTTAAAACGCTCTAAAGGTATTAACTTATCAAGCAAGGCGTCGATAGACATAACAACTGTAATCTTTTCGCCCTCCAAAAGGCTTTTGAAAATTTTCACTCTCCTATAAGCTATATCGTTACTATGAACATCAGCAAAATAAAAAATAACATCCTTGGCAGGATAATAAACTGCATTCTCGCCGTTAAATCTAAGGTCGTTCACCATATTTTTAGCACTTGCCTCATTATGCGTTACAACAATTTTATTTTTACCTTCTGAAACCGAAGAAATAAAACTCGCCTTAAGTGAATCAACCATACCACTAATTAGAATTTTAGCTTGATTTTTTTTGATTTTTTTACTGACACGCAAAAACGCCTCTAACTGTCCTAGAGGCTCTTTTAAAACTTTGTTTTTTAAACTCATATCTTTTCTTTCTTTTAAAACTTTCAAGGCGAAAAGCATTAAACTCAGCTTCTCGCCTTGATATATCTATTTATCTTCAATTAATTTAGGATTTATTTCTATGCCTTTTTCTGACCCAGTGGACTTATTTTTCTTTTCTATATCCTCTTCAAGTATTGAATAAAAAGCTGCAAATAATGGTATCCCAATAAAAATTCCAGCTACACCAAATAATCCATTGCCTATAACTACTACAACCATAATCCAGAATCCTGAAATACCCATTGCATCTCCAACTACTCTTGGATAAATAATATTTCCCTCAACTTGTTGTAAAGCAATTATATATGGCAAGAATAATGCTGCCTTCATAGGGTTTAAAGCCAACAACAACAAAAATGAAGGTATTGCCCCAATATAAGGACCGATAATAGGTATGATATTAGTTACACCTATTAAAAAACTAATTAGCAAGGCATAATCAAATCTTAAAATAGTCATTAATATATAACTTAAAGCACCTAAAATAAAGCCTTCGAAAATCTGTCCTTTTATAAAAACCTCAAATGATTTATCAATTTCCTTTATGTATCTTCTAAAGGTTGACATAAATTTATTAGGTAAATAAGTATCACAAACCTTAGATAATGCTGATTTTATATCTTCCTTTCCAAACAACATATAAATTGATATAGCCAGAGCCATAAACATTGTATATACTCCTGAAAGTGCCGATGTAAAAAAGGAACCAACATCACTTACAAATGAATTTAAGTATTTAGAAAATGACTTAAAGAATGTTTCTACTATAGAATCATATTTAATCTTAAATCCAGTTAAATCCTTTACATAATTAGGTAAATCATCTAAAAATTTTATTGTCGAATTAATAATATCCTGCAACTGACTACTTAAAGCTATTATATTTTGTGTAAGACTTGGAACTACTATGCCAATTGTAAAAGTTAAAAATGCCAGTACCGCAAAAATAGTTAAAAGCACAGATAAAAGCCTTTTTATTGATTTTTTCTTTACCTTATAAAATAATTTTCTTTCAAATAATTTCATAGGTATATTTAATAGATAAAATATTACAAACCCTATTGTTATGGGGGCTAAAACATCACCTATCTTTGATATTTGACTAAAAAAACTGGTAAAGTTATTAAATATATGATATAAGGCTATGCTTAAAAAAACAATAATGATAGTTGGTAATAGACTCTTAGTTTTACTATTCAAAATTCACTCCTATAATACTTATTTTAATCATATATAAAATAAAGGTTAAACCATCTTTTGATATTTTAGTTTAACCTTCATCACTTTATAATATAGTAATTTAAACCTAAGCTCTAGATAAATACTCACCCGTTCTAGTATCAATCTTAAGCTTATCACCAATATTTACAAATAAAGGTACATTTAAAGTAGCTCCAGTTTCAACAGTTGCAGGTTTAGTTGCGCCTTGAGCAGTGTTACCAGCAACACCAGGCTCAGTTTCAGTTACCTCTAGGATAACATTTAGTGGTGGTTCTACACCAAATACTTGTCCATTGTGTGAAAGCATTTTAACTGTTTCAGTTTCTTTAACAAACTTAAGACTATCACCAAGTGTATCAGCATTAAGAGCTATTTGCTCATAAGTGTCGTTATCCATAAAGTGGAATAGCTCACCATCACTGTATAAATATTGCATATCTTTTCTCTCAATATGAGCGTTTTCGAATTTTTCATTTGGTCTAAAAGACTTCTCAACTACTGCACCAGTCTTTAAATTTTTAATTTTTGTTCTAACAAAGGCAGCACCTTTTCCAGGCTTAACGTGTTGAAACTCAACTATAACGTAAATACCACCCTCAAATTCTATAGTTACACCGTTTCTAAAATCTCCAGCAGATACCATCTGTTTCCTCCATACTTTTTTTATAAATTATAACATAAACACAACAATATTTTCTAGTACTATAATTGATATTGTTAAATTAAATTTACTTTTCAAGTTATATTTATATTTTTAATTTTAAATTATATCATTTAATTAAAATTAAAACTTATATATCTTTTTTTAACAAAAGACCGTGATAAATGAATGAAAACAGTTGCAAAGCAAGTAGCTTTTAGCAATAAAAATACTTAGCTGTTTATCGGCATTTAGCACGGTCGAAATATATAAAATATATTATCTAATTTTTTCTTTAACCTTAGCTCTCTTACCAACTCTTTCACGTAAGTAGAAAAGTTTAGCTCTTCTAACTTTACCACGTCTAACAACTTCGATTCTCTCGATGTTAGGTGAGTGTAATGGCCAAGTTCTTTCAACT